>Ga0210102_1000133_pt1 | contig 21530 bp, 21 predicted proteins | sample RushOxbow_ThreeS_4_FD_185563 | JGI IMG/M metagenome (GOLD analysis project Ga0210102, IMG submission 185563) | Wetland microbial communities from San Francisco Bay, California, USA, that impact long-term carbon sequestration -... | ecosystem: Environmental > Aquatic > Marine > Wetlands ...
TTCGGGCTCGATCGTCTTCAGCGCGACCTTCTCGCCGGTGAAGGTATCGGTCGCGAGATAGACCGTGCCGGTGGCGCCCTTTCCGAGCAGCTTCTCGACGTCGTACTTGCCGACCTGAAGGCTCAGGCCGAGCTCCAAGGCGCCGTCGGTCACCGCGGGGGGATGCGTGTCCATTGTTATCGCTGCATCTTACTAAAGGCGGCGCGCGCAGGCGCCCACCACGGCATTAGGTCCTTGTTCAAAAGGAGAAAATTTCCACATTGGCGCGCATTCCGGAACGCTTTAGCGTCGTCCTGCGGCGCCGTGCGCCGCTGGCCGGAAGGGCCGGCTAGCGCGATAGCAGGGCATGCGCAGGCCCTTTCAGTTCGAGCAGGTGCAGGCCGCCGCCAGCACGGTCGACGATGGCTATCGTGCCGCGCGCGTCGACCTCGACGTTGTTGGTGAGCGCATTTCCGGCCGGAATGTAGTAGCCGATCTCGCGCGGGCGGCGCGGATCGCGTATGTCGACCGCGCGCACACCTGCGGCGAACCAGGAAAAGAACAGCACGCGCCGCCTGAACACCGCGGGCTGTGCCTCGTTCGAGGCATGTGCGCCGAAGCGCAGCCCGCGGCGGCAAAAACCGTCGTCGGGCACGTCGAACCAGGCGACGTGCTTCGGTCGCGCTTCCTCGGTGACATCGAGTACCCAAACTTTCTGTCGCACTTCGGCGCAGCCTGGCGCGACGGCTTCGTTTACCACGAAGACGAAGTCGCGCACGCCGTCGCCGGTGGGCACTTCGAGCACCGGCAGCGTGGTGTGCGCGCCGTAATTCGCCGGCAGATCGAAGCGGCCGACCTGCGGCGCGAGCAGGTTAGCCTCGGTCGGCGCCGCGTCGCCGCGGAGAAGCCTTTCCCGATCGACGATCTGCAACACACCGCCGTGATTCACGCCATAGCCGAAGTAGACGCGATTGCGCTCGGGCCGCGCCGAGATCGGCCCATGCAGGCCGACCGGCACCGCGCCTCGCGCCCCGGGCTGCTGTCCCGGCAGACCGAAATCGCGGATGTGACGCGGGCGCCGCGGGTCGGCCAGGTCGAAGACCTGCGTCACGCGCGAGCTGCGCCAGCCCGGGACGCCCGATACCAAGTAGGCGGTCCCGGAGTCACATTCCCACCAGCTCTTGTGCGTGTCGCTCAGACCGTCCGCCACCGTGGCGACGAAGCGCGGCATGTGCGGCTGCGTGACGTCCCAAAGCTCGTGTGCGACCTGGCCGCGGGTGCGCAGCAGATACCAGCGTCCGCGTTCACCCCGTGGCAGCGCATTGCCACTGCACAGCCGCACCATTTGCGCTCCGCCTTCGGCGGGCAGGTGCGCGAGCAGGCGCGGCGCACGCGGGTCGCTGATGTCGAGGATCGACGTGCCGTTCGGCTCGCGCCGGCCACTGAGGGTGTTTTGCGCCTCGCCGGCGTGATGCCCGACGTAGGCGATCCAGCGTCCGTCTTGCTGCTCGATGATCGGCTGATAGGCGGCGCGGCCCTGCAGCGGATGGTGTCCGAGCATCGTCATGTTGTGCGCCCGCGCCGGCTCCTCGGCCAGCACAGTGCCCGCTGCGATCGTCGCGCAGGCCGCCCAGGCGCCTGCCGATCGCCACAAACGTAACCGCAGAAACATTTGGCAATACACCGTTTCAGCATCCGCTGCGCAGCGGCGGGAGACTGCGGCTGCGGGCAACAGGCTCGCGACTGAAGGATGCAAAGGAGGTTGTCATGAACGCTCTGCAAAAATCAATCGCCGCAATCGGCGTTGGCGCCGCGCTCGTGCTCGGTTTGCCAACTGCCGCGGTCGCGGGCGGCCCGCCGTACGGGCATGCGATCGGCTACCGCCATCCGGGCTACCATCACGGTTACGGCCCGCACTGGCGCCACGATCACCGGTACTGGAAGCGGCACGGGCACCATTACGGTCACCGCGTGATCCATCGCGAGACGGTCTACTATGAGCAGGCACCCGCGGCAAATCCGTCGATCGTCATCAGCCCGAATATCCAGCTCGGGGGCGGTGGCGGCTACGACGGCGGCGCGCCCAGCTCGACCATCGGCACCGTGGTCGGTGCGGTCGCGGGAGCGGCGGTCGGCAGCCAGATCGGCAAGGGCCGCGGCAACACTGCGGCGATCGCGATCGGCTCGGTGGTCGGCGGCCATCTCGGCGGACGCATCGGCGCACAGTAATGACCGCGGTGCTGCAGCGCGGGCGCCCAGGCGCCCGGGGCTGCGGCCGCGCTCAGGACTGCTGGTACGAGACGAGCTCGCGCCGCAGGCCGTTTAGCACCTTGCCACTCTTGCTGCGTCTGCGCAGGACTTCCTGGGCGATCGTCTGGCGCACCTTGTCTGGCGCCATCCAGTAGCGGCCTTCGATCTCGCTTGCGCCCTTCGGACCAAAGGCGACCCCGGAGATTTCCACCTTGAAGCAGTCGAAGGTTCCGGCGGGTACGGTGATGTTTTCGCGCGCCACGACGCGCAGATCGAACTCGATCTCCTCCCGCACGCCGTTCGGTCGCTCTGTGATCCAGCGCGTCGTCCAGCGCTTGCCGAGGGCGAATTCGGCCGGAATGTTCTGATTGCCGGTAATGCGTACGCGCGGATTGCTGAGTTGGTTGCCGAGGCGGTCGCTCACGCGGCGCCCGCCGTTGTAGATCACTCGCGTGTCGGTCACTTTGACCACCCGGATGGTCCGCCGTTCGTTCTCGACGCCGGTGTGAAAGTCGAGCAGACGGTAGGTATATTCGTCACCTACTTTGTGGTCCGTATCCATGCGTACGGTGCCCTTCGTGTAGGGGTTGTCTGCCGCCTGAACAACCTCGATCCGCTTCTCGCCGGCGCTTGCGAGCACCTGGTCGAGGCGCAGCTGCACGAGCTCGGCGAAGCGTCCGCTTGGGTAGCGCTTCAGGTAGTCCGTTAACGGCGCCGGCTCGGCGGCGTCCTGGATGCGCTCGTACTCGGCGAGTTCCTGCTCAAAGCGCGCGCGCGCCTCGTCCTCGCTTAGCTTGCGGATTTCGGCCGGCGGGTAGAAGTAGAAATCCTCCTCGAGCGAGGTGCTCTCCCAGGGAATCTGCCGGCCGTTCGACTTGCGGCGCACCGCGAGCCGCACGCGTTTGAACACGTCCTCGATCCTCGCATCCGGCGCGGGAATCTCGCGCAGCAGCTCTCCCGTGTACAGCCCGTTTGCGCCGTCGCCGTCGATTGCGACATTGCCCGGCGCCGTGGCATAGGCAAGCAGCGTGCCCGGCGGCGCATCGACCTGGGAAAGGCCTTTCTGCGAGACCGGTACATCGCCGCCGAAGGGGTTGTCGCGGCAGGCATCCAGAATGATCACGTTCATCGGATTCGCCGCGCGCGCAAAACCGCTGATCAGGCCGTTTACGTCGATCGCGCTCGCGGTGACCTCCTCGGCGCGGCCGATCGACGCCTCCACGGGCAGAAGGTAGTTGCGCCAGGAGAGCTGCATGCCGTGTCCGGCGAAATAGAACAGGCCCACCGCCTTGTCGCGCCCGAGCCGACCGACGAATGCCTCGATCGCCTGCGCCATCTGCGCGCGCCGCGCGTCGATCAGCAACTCTATGCTGAAGCCCGCCGCCTTCAGGGCCTCGGCCATGCCTCGCGCATCGTTCGCCGGATTGCCGAGCCGCGTCGCTTTCGCGTAGTCCGCATTTCCGATGACCAGCGCAATTCGCGGAGCGCCAATCGCCGATGCACCGCTTTCGCGGCGGGTGAGCGCGAGGACCGTTTCGAGCGGCTGCGCACCGAGCAGGCTGCCGACCGCAGCCGCGCCCTTCAAGATGCGCCGCCGCGCTGGATTCGTGCCCGAGGTCATCGCTTTTGCCTGACGTGCTCCACCGCCGCGGCCTTCTCAGCCGACATTATGATCCGGTTCGGCGCGCTCGTGCGGCGCCACGCCTGCGCTAGACTGCGTCCATGGCCGCGCCCGTCGTCGCCGACATTACTCACGTGATTCAGCTCGCGGTCGCGCCGGTGTTCATGCTCACCGCGGTCGGCACCGTGATCGCCGCGCTCAGCATCCGTCTCGGCCGCGCGACCGACCGGCGCCGCACGCTCGAGCGCGAGATCGTGGATCTCGCGGCGGAGGACGGTCGCACGGCGCGTGCCGAGCTCGAGACGATCGCGCAACGCATTCGATTCGCGTATTACGCGATCCTCTGCGCCGTCATGTCCGGCCTGTTTGTTTGCCTGCTCATCGCCAGCGCCTTTCTCGGCGCCTTCGTCGCGCTCAACCTCGCCCGCCTGGTCGGCGCCCTGTTCGTGCTGGCGATGCTCGCGCTAATTGGCTGCCTGCTGTTGTTCCTGCGCGAAGTCTTCCTCGCCGTGTCGGCGCCGCGCTACGTGCCGCGCGCCAAGCATGACGAAGCCTGACGCGCTAGGCTTGCGTCGCGGCGTCGAGCGGATAGATCGGCCGGCGCAGGCGACGAAACTTCAGCTGCGAGTAGTCGGACGTGCAGACGCCGGACCCGGCGCATTCGACCGTCGCCTTGGCGAGCGGCCCGAGTCCCGCGCGCCAGTGCACCCGGCTCTTGAGCATCAGGTAGCGCTTTTTCGCCGGGTCGATGCCGAGCAGGCGGAACGGCGCGATGTCGTAGGGCTCCGTATGACGCGAGATCACCGCGATCTCGACTTTGCCGGTGTCGAGCACGCCCGACAGGCCCATGTCGCCGCGCGCACCCTTCGCCATCGGCCCCTCGTTCCGGTAGAGCCCGTCGACCAGCGCTTTCACCCGGCCGCTCACCTGCCGTGGCGCGCCCTTCAGTCCGAGCGACGGCATGTCGAGCTTGCCGCCGAGCGAGAGCGTCACATTCGCGCCGACGCCCGCGGCCTTCATCTTCTCGGCCGCATCGGGATCGAAGATCGCGAACGCCGCGACCTCTGTCAGCCCGGCATCGAGGATGCCGCCGAGCACGGTCATGGTGTCCATCGTGCCGCCGGAGGCGCAATTGTCGTAGTGATCGAGCAGCACGATCGGCCCGCCCCGCATCTGCTGCGCGCGGGCGAGAGACTGGGGGAGCGGCTCGATGCGGTAGACGAATTGCGCTCGGTCCTGCCACGCCAGATCGAGCAGCTCGTCGCAGTACCGCTTCGCCTGCGCCGCATCGCCGTCCGTCACCACCACGGCCGATGACCCGGCGTAGGGGATGTCCGCATGCGGAAAGCCGACGAAAAAGCTCGCTGCCAGCGCGCCCTGCCGCTCCATCTCGCGCGCCCGGCTCTGGATGCCGAGGTTGGGCGCATCCAGGCTCGACTGGCGCATCACGTGCGGCAGCATCGGGCGGTGGCCGCAGACCATCACCGGCTGCGCTGCGCCTTCGAGCAGCGCGAGGATCGGCCGCCCCGCGCGCAGTCCGGTGTCGTACATGTCGACGTGTGGATAGGTCTGGTAGCCCGTCAGCACGGTGGCGTTCTCGTACATCCCGGGAAACAGATTGGTGTGCATGTCGAGCGCGACGCCGATCGGCAGCTTCGGCGCCAGCGCGCGAATGCGGCGCAGCAGCTCGCCTTCGCCGTCGTCGTGCGCCTCGGTCACCATCGCGCCGTGCAGATCGAGCAGCACCGCGTCGCAGCCATCGGCGACCGCGTCCAGGATCCGGCCCGCCATCCATTCGTAGGCCTCGGTCTGCACTGGGCCGCTCGGCGATGCGTCGCCTGCGACCGGCAGCGCGAGCTCGGCGCCCGTCTGTTCCGCGATCTCGATGAACGCGCCGATCGCGGTGCCGGTCCCCTTGAACGCGGCGCGAATCGCCTCGCCTTCGAGCGGGGTTGCCTGCCCGCGCGCGAAGCGCCGCAAGTCCGTCGGCACCGGCGAGAAGGTGTTGGTTTCGTGCTTCATCTGGGCAATGACGAGGCGCATGGTCCCCTCAAAAAAGAAAACGGCGTGCGCTCACGCGCACGCCGGCGATTCTAGGCGAAGAGGGGAAACTGCGGGCGTCAGCTCTGCGCGCCGCGCCGCACCTGCCACTGTGCGCGCCGCTCGTCGAGTTTCTGACGCTGTTCGGGCGTGAGCACCGCGAGCACCTTGCGCATGGCGTCAATGCGAATCAGCGCCATTTGCGAAGTCGCCTTGGCCAGCGCGTCGGCCGAGGCCTGCGCCTGTGCGGCGTCGTACTGGGGCGCCAGCGCGAGCTCGCGCAGGTCCTTGCGCGCGGCGTGCACCGCCTTCATTTGTGCGCGCATCGCCGGGGCCTGGGCGTGGCGGATCTCGAAGATCTGGTCGCGCTGGGCCTCGCTCAGATCGAGCCCGCGCAGCATGCGCGTCGCGCCGCCATGTTCGCGGCCGCCGCGGGACATGTCGCCGCCGCGCCAGTCGCCGGAGGCAGAGACCCGCCGCTGGTCGTCGGCCGAAGCCGTCGCGGGAACGCCCAGCGCGAGGCTGCTCGCGATCAGGCATGCGCCGAGTACGGGAGTAAGCACTTTCATGGTCGTCTCCTTGTGTGCAGGGTTCAGGCGCTGCCAGTATCCGGGCAAGCTGTAAGCAGGCTGTGAGCATTCGGTAAATTAAGGTAAAGCCGCTCAGGCCAGGGCCTCGCTGCCAGGCCCGGGTCGTTTCGCATGGTCAGCCGCGAAGCGGGTTCCTGCCCGCGCCTTCTGCTACCCTTTCGCCCCACTCCAAGACAGGCGCAACCGCGTGTCCCTCGAAGAACGCCTCGGCGCGTTGACCCCGGAAATCCTTTGCGGCATCCGTCGCGGGCTCGAGAAAGAGAGCCTGCGGGTGCAGCCGGACGGGCGGCTTGCGCTTTCGCCGCACCCGGCTGCGCTCGGCTCCGCGTTGACGCACCCCCATATCACGACCGATTTCAGCGAGGCACAGCTCGAACTGATCACCGGGGTGCACACCAGCGTCGAGGCCTGTCTGGAGGAATTGCAGCGCATACACCAGGTCGTCGTGCGCGCGATCGGTGACGAGCTGCTGTGGGGCGCGAGCATGCCCTGCCGGCTGCCGGCGGAGGACGACATTCCGCTCGGTCGCTACGGTGATTCTAACGTCGGTACCGCGAAGACGGTCTACCGCCGCGGCTTGTCGTATCGCTACGGCCGGCGCATGCAGACCATCTCGGGCATTCACTACAACTTTTCGCTGCCGGACGGGGCCTGGCCCGCGCTGCAGGCCGCCGACGCGCGCGGCGGCTCGCCGGACGATTACCGCAACGATGCCTACTTCGCGCTGATCCGCAATTTCCGCCGCCACGCCTGGCTGCCGCTGTATCTCATCGGCGCCTCGCCCGCGGTGTGCGCGAGCTTCGTCGCCGGGCGCCGGCATGCTCTGCAGCTGCTCGCCGGCGGCACGCTCTACCTGCCCTACGGAACGACGCTGCGCATGGGACCGCTCGGCTATCAGAGCGCGGCGCAAGCGAAGCTCGCGGTGAGCTACAACGACCTGAAGAGCTACGCCCGCTCGCTGCACCCCGCACTGACCGAACCCTACCCGCCCTACCAGAAGATCGGCATCAAGGTCGGTGCGGAGTACCGCCAGCTCAGCAGCGCGCTGCTGCAGATCGAGAACGAGTTCTACGGCACCATCCGACCCAAGCAGCCGGTCGAGACCGGCGAGCGCCCGCTGCACGCGCTCGGCGAGCGCGGCGTGGCCTACGTGGAAGCGCGGCTGGTCGATCTCGATCCCGACAGCGCAATCGGGATCCGGGCGGAAACCATGCGCCTGCTCGAGACCTTTCTCCTGTACTGCCTGCTCACCGACAGCCCACCCGATACTCCGGCGGAAGCGGCCGAGCTCGCGCACAACCAGCACACGGCAGCCGAACGCGGTCGCGCACCCGATGTGCGCCTGCTGCGGCACGGCGAGGAGCGCTCGCTTGCCGACTGGGGCGGCGACGTGCTCGCCGGCTGCGAGCCGATCGCAGCGGCGCTCGATGCGGCGCACGCTTCGGACAGGTATCGCGCCGCGCTCGCGGAAGCGCAGGCGATGCTCGCCGCTCCCGCGCGAACGCCCTCGGCGCGCGTGCTCGCCGAGCTCGAAGCGTTCCCGGGCAAGTCGTACCCCGATTTCGTGCTCGCGCGCTCGCGGGCGCACCGCGCAGCGCTGCTCGCCCGCAAGCTCGATCCTGCGGTCGGGGCGCGGTTCGCGAAACTGGCCGCCGATTCGATCGCGGAACAGCGCGCGCTCGAGGCCGGCGACGAGGAGGATTTCGAAAGCTTCCGCCGTCAGTATCTCGGGCAGGAGCTGATGGGCGGCGCGTTCGTGCGGGCGTAGCGGTGCACGGTCGCGACAGGCTCCGGGCGTTATGCGTCGGATTTCGCGGCCTCGCGCAGCGCGGTGAGCAGCGTCTTGAACTCCGCCCACTCGGCGGCACCCGGCCGCCTGCCCGAGTCGCACCAGGGATCGACGAAACGCTCTGCCGCGCGCGCCGCATCGGTGACTGCGGGCAGTCCGAAGGTCTTCGCCGAGCCGGCGATCGTGTGAAGCTCGCGGCGCAGGTCGTTCAGCCGGTCGGCGTCCGGCTGGCCGACCGCGAGCTCCATCGCCAGTACATCGAGCGCGGCTAGGCGCAGCGCGAGTTTCGCGCGGTACTCGGCATTCAGCGCGGCGAGCTCGGCGGCAAATCTGTCCGCTTCGCTCACGTCCAGGTCCGCCTCAGTCGTTGCGAATCTGCCCGCCGCGCTTGGGCCAGCCATCCCCGCCCGAGGCGCCCAACACGGTGCGCACCGCGCTCATCAGCACTTCGATCTCAAAGGGCTTGGTGACGTAGCCTTCGGCGCCGAGGTGCAGGCCCTTGAGCACCGCCTCGCGTGTCGCCTTGGCGGTCAGCATGATCACGGGCAGGGCCTTGAGCGTCGGGTGCGAGCGAATCCGGCCGAGAACCTCGAAGCCGTCGATGTCGGGCAGCATGACGTCTAGCAGCACGAGATCCGGCGCGGGCGTCTGCGCGAAGGCATCCACGATGCCCGCACGGTTGGCGGCGGTGCGCAGCGTGAACCCCTCGAGCTGGAAAACGGTATTCAGGAGCTTGACCAGCATCGCGTCGTCATCGATCAGCAGCATCAGAGGCTTGCGCCCTTCGGGCAGCGGGTGGCCGCCGGCGGTGCGCCGCGCGATACGCACGAAGTAGCCCTTGTCCTGCAGCGAACTCACGCCGTCGCTCGCCTCCCGGCGCCGTTCCTCCGTCGTGCTCTTCGGAATCGTGAGCGGCATCGTCACGCTGAAGAAATCACCGGAGTCGATCGCGTCCTGCTTCTTGCGGCTGGCAAGGTCGATCAGCCCGCCGCGATAGAACTTGCCGAGCGTGCCGCGCACCTGCTCGGCCGACTGGCCCTCGGCGCTGCGCTCGATCTGCGCGACGGTCGCGCTGCCGTCGACCAGCACCAGCAGCTCGAGCTCGGCGGCAGACAGCGAAGTGCCCGACTCGCGCAGCTCGCGGGTGCCGCGCGCGGTCAGGGCGTAGACCTCCTTGCGCCCGACTTCGGAACCGCCCTTGTCCTCTTTCATGCGGCCCATACTATAGGCGCGCGGCGTGGCGCGGCCAATGGGTTTGGCAATTAATGCACACCGTGCCCCACGTTTTCGCGCACCCGCGGCCGGGCCAGCGAACCCGGAGCCGCGCGTGCGCCACGCCTGGGCTATGCTGCCGCCGCGCATATGAGAATCTTCTACGGCTGGCGGATGGTCGCCGCCGGCTGCGGGCTCCAGTTTCTGCAGGCCGGCCTCCTGCACCAGGGCTTCGGCGCCTACCTCGCGGTCCTGAGCGATGAACGCGGCTGGTCGAAGACCGCACTCTCGGGTGCCGCCGCGCTGCAGCCGATGGAGGCCGCGGTCCTCGGTCCGGTGCTCGGCTGGCTGATGGACCGCTTCGGTCCGCAGGGCATGATCCGCATCGGCATCGTCACCTTCGGGCTGGGCTTCATGGCGCTCAGCCAGATCGATTCGCTCGCCGGCTTCTATGGCGCGTTCGTCGTGATCGCGCTCGGCTCGAGCCTGGCCGGCTTCTTTCCGCTGAACGTCGCGCTGATCCACTGGTTCGAGAAGAAGCGCGCCCGCGCGCTCTCGGCGCTGTCGCTCGGCCTCGCCTTCGGCGGGATCTTCGTGCCCGTGGTCGCATGGTCGCTGCTGAGCTTCGGCTGGCGCGCGACCGCGTTCGTTTCCGGGCTGCTGGTCATCGGGCTCGGTTTTCCGCTCGCGCGCGTATTCCGCCGCCGACCGGAGGACTACGCAGAGACGGTGGACGGCCTGCCGCCCGCGCCGCCGCCCGCGCCCGCCGCCGCGGGCGGTACCGCGCCGGCAGCGGCACGGCGCGAGTTCAGCGCGCGTGAAGCGCTCGCCACCCGTGCTTTCTGGCTTCTCTCGCTCGGTCACGGATTCGCGCTGCTGGTCGTGTTTGCCGTCAACGTGCACGCCATCAGTCACATGAAGGAAGGGCTCGGCTACTCGCTGCAGCAGGCCTCGCTCGTCATCACGCTGGTCACGCTGTCGCAGCTCGGCGGCATCATGCTGGGCTGGTGGCTGGGCGACCGCTACGAGAAGCGCTTCGTCGCGGCCGGTTGCATGCTGTCGCACGCCGCGGGACTGCTGATGCTGACCTACGCAAGCGGCGCCGGCATGCTGGTCGCCTTCGCCGTCCTGCATGGCGCCGCCTGGGGCGTGCGCGGACCGTTCATGCAGGCCATCCGTGCGGACTATTTCGGCCGGCGCGCGATCGGCATGATTCTCGGCCTGTCCTCGCTGATCATCGTCGTCGGCCAGATCGGCGGTCCGCTGATCGCAGGCCTGCTGGCCGATCTGACCGGCAGCTACCGCGCCGGCTTTACCCTGATCGCCGTGCTGGCCGGAATGGGCTCGCTGTTTTTTCTGCTCGCGCGGCGGCCGCAATGAACGCTTCGGGCGTAGAGTGCGCTTGCGCATGCTCAAGCGCTTCATTCTGAAGTCTTTCTCCGCGCGCGAGGACGAGGCTGCGCCGCTCGCGTGGGCCACCGCTTACGGCTTCTGCATCCTGTTCGCGTACTACGTGCTGCGCGCGGTGCGCGACGAGATCAGCGCCGCTGACCGCGGCAACCTGCAGTACCTGTGGACTGCGGTGTTCGTCGCGATGCTGGTCGTCGTGCCGTTGTACTCCTGGGCCGGCTCGCGTTGGTCGCGCGGCGTATTCGTGCCGCTCGTGAACCGCTTCTTCATCGCCAACCTGGCGCTGTTCTACGCCGCGCTGGTGCTGCTGCCCGAGAGCGCGCGCGCCTGGATCGACCGCGTGTTCTACGTCTGGGCAAGCGTGTTCGCGCTGTTCGCGGTGACGGTGTTCTGGGGCTTCATGGTCGACTGCTTCGGCAGCGAGCAGGGCAAGCGGCTGTTCGGCTTCATCGCAGTCGGCAGCTCGCTCGGCGCGATTGCGGGCAGTGCGCTCACCGCGGCGCTGGCGCAGAAACTGCCCCCGTTTACGCTGCTGCTCGTCGCCTGCCTGCCGCTCGAAGCCGCCTGCCGCTGCGCGCTCGTGCTGCACCGGCGCTTCGGCGGCGCTGCGGATCCGGCGCGTGCCGAGAACCGCCCGCTCGCCGGCACCGCCTGGAGCGGCATGGCGATCGTGTTCCGTTCGCCCTACCTGATGGGCATCGCGGGCTACATCCTGCTGATGACCTATTGCTCGACGGTGCTCTATTTCATGCAGGCAGATCTCGTACGCGCCGCGCTCGCGGACCGCGCCGCGCGCACCGCCCTGTTTGCGCAGATCGACCTGTGGTCGAACGTGTGCACCATCGTGCTGCAGGTCTGGCTCGCCGCGCGTGCCATCCGCTGGCTCGGAGTGGGCGCAACGCTCGCGGCGCTGCCCATCGTCAGCGCGGCGGGCTACCTCTGGCTCGGCGCGACGCCGCAGCTCGCCGCCCTGATCGCGCTGCAGGTCGCCTACCGCGCATTGCGGTACGGGCTTGCCAAGCCGACGCGGGAAGTGCTCTTCACCGTGCTCGCACGAGAGGAAAAGTACAAGTCGAAGGCGTTTCTCGACGCGGCGATCTACCGCGGCGGCGACCTCGCCAGCGGCTGGATCTTTGCCGGGCTGAAGGCGCTCGGCTTCTCGATCGGCGCGATCGCGCTCGCCGCGGCACCCCTCGCCGCCCTCTGGGCCCTGCTCGCGCTGTGGCTCGGCCGACGGCAGGACCGCGCCGCGAGCGCACAAACGAATCCCCGCGAACTCGGAGCACAGACATGACCCTCACACGGCGCGACCTTCTCAGGCTCGGCGCAGGCACGGCCGCCACAGCGCTCACCGGCGCTGCGCACAGCGCGAATGCGCTCGTCACACGTCCGATTCCCTCGAGCGGAGAGCGCCTGCCGGTGGTCGGCATCGGCACCAACCGTTACCGCAGCGGCGCGGAGGCGGACATCGCGCCGCTGCGCGAGACGCTCAAGACCTTTGCCGCGGAAGGCGGAAAGCTGATCGACACCGCGCCGATGTACGGCTCTTCCGAGGTCGTGCTGGGGCAGCTGATCGCGGGGCTCGGCATCCGCGAGCGGCTGTTTCTCGCGACCAAGGTCTACGCCAGCGGGCGCGAGGCGGGAAGCGAAGAGATGAACGATTCGTTCAAGCGGCTGCAGACCCGACGCATCGACCTCGTCCAGGTGCACAACCTGTCCGATACCGCAACGCAGCTCGCGACCATGCGCGAGGGCAAGCAGGCCGGACGCTACCGCTATATCGGCGTCACCACTTCACGCGACGCGCAGTACGACGAGATGGAGGAAGTGCTGAAGAAGGAAACGCTGGATTTCGTCCAGGTCGACTATTCGATCGACAATCGCACGGCCGGCAGCCGCATCCTGCCGCTCGCGCTCGAGCGCGGCGCCGCGGTGCTCATCAACCTGCCGTTCGGCCGCGCGCGGCTGTTTTCGGCGGTGCGCGGCAAGCCGCTGCCAGCCTGGACTGCCGAGATCGACTGCACGAGCTGGGCGCAGTTCTTCCTCAAGTACGTGATCGGCCACCCGGCGGTGACCGTCGCGATCCCCGGCACGCGCTCGAGCGAGCACGTCGTCGACAACCTCGGCGCGGCGCGCGGACGGCTGCCGGACCAGGCGACGCGCAGGAAGATGGAGCAGTTCTTCGAGACGCTCTAGCAGGGCGAGCCATCAGTGCCCGAGCTGGACGAAGCGCAGCTCGCTCTTCACCAGATCAGGCACCACGACCGTCATCCCCTTCCGTTTCGGCACGACGCAGAAGTCGGCCGGGCCCTTGAAGCCGGAGGCGAGCGTCTGCATGCCGCCTTTGGCGCTCCATTGCGCGAGCACGCCCGAATTCCAGTCCGTGACGAGCAGCGTGCCATCGCCCAGTTCGTAGACGCCGTCGAGCCTGCCGAGGTCCTTCGCCAGGGTCGTCAGCTTGCCCTTGGGCGAGAGCGCGTAGATCCCGCGCGGCTCCTTGTCCGACTTGAAGCCGACCATCAGCAGCGCGCCGTTCTTCGCCGGGTACACGCCGTTCGGGTTCACGTCCTTGCCGCTCAGCACGACCTTCGCCACGGGCGGCTTCTTCGCGTTCAGGAAATCGGCGGGGCGCACGCTGTAGAGCGCGTCGCCACGGTTGTCGCTGACGTAGAGCGTGCCGCCCTGCACGGTCGGATCGTTCGCAAATTGGATGCCGGGCAGCTCGACCTTGCGACCCTTCTTCGTCTTCAGGTCGAACACCCAGACCACGTCGATGTCGGTCACCCATAACCGGTTGCCGCTCACCCACAAGCCCTTCGGCTTGTTGAGCGGCTCGCCGCCCGCGCCCGGCAGGAACTGTGCCTCGATCACCTTGCCGTCCAGGCCGACTTTCGCGATGCGCCCCTTGCCGTCCTTCTGCGTCGGCTTCAGCTCCGAGCCGAACTCGCTCACGTAGAGCACTTTCGCCGCGCGGTCATACGCGACCGACTCGGGAAACGCGAAGCCGGTCGCGGTCGTCTCCGATACGAGCATGAGCTTGTTCGGGCCGGCGCCCTGCGCCGGCGAAAGCGTCAGCGCGAGTCCCGCGGACAGCGCTGCGCCAAGCAACCTGGTATACGTCATCGTCCCTCCCCTTGTCCGGCAATCCGCGGACGCGGCAAGAGTCTACGCTCGATCGAGGACAACTTCGAGCGCCCGGTCAGCCGCCCGTGTGCAGTGTGAAGACGGGCGAATTTTCGGTGTGCAGCGCCTCGGCGCCGGTGCGCACCTGCAGGAGCAGGCGCGCCTTGCAGCCGCGCGCGCAGGCCTCGGCCATCGTCGGCACGACGAACTCTAGCGCGGCGAGCGTCGCGACCGGCGACTCGGCGCTGAGCGTTCCGCCGACGTTGGTGTCGATGGCCCGGGCAAACTGGTCCGCACGCCGCGCCTCGAGCGGCGCGACGACGATGCCGATCGCGGCGTAGTCCGCGCGCGGCACGTCGCGCCTTTTTTCCAGCCGCAGGTTCTCCACCATCACGTGCAGATGCCGGCCCCTGGCCTCGGCACTCACGCGCTCGGCGCCGAAGAGGATGTAGCGCGTGCCTTGCGCCGCGGGCACCGCGAAGCCGGCATAGCCCTGCGCGATGCGTCCGGTGGTGGCATAGTCCGCCTCGCCGGCCGCGCGCGTCGCGTTGTGCAGGGCGGCGAGCGCCGGCGTAGGCACCCAGGGCGCGATAAAGCGCGCGCCGCGTTCGAGCAGCGGTGCGGACAGCCAGAGGATAACCAGCAGCGCAACGGCGACCCCGCCCGCGGCGAGCGCACCGTGCAGGCCCGCCGCACGCGGCGCCGTGCGCCGCAGGCCACGTGGCACGATCGGCGGCAGCGCGAGCACGGCGGGCACCGGGCGCGCCGTGGCGAGCCGCCCGAGCTTGAGGTAGGCGCGCATCTTTCCGGAGTACGGCAGAGTGAGGTCCTCGGCGATCGCGCGCAGGCAAGCCTCGACGTCGGCGACCGGCGCGCCGAGCTCCGAGAGCTTGGCATGCACCTGGTCCGGGCCGAGGCCTGCCGCGAAGCCGGCGGTGGCGAACTTGCGCAGACGCCCGATCTGCGCCGCACCGACGTCCTGCGTGCCGCGCGCCACGGTCGCAAGCACCGCGTCGGCGACCACGCGCAAAGACGCCTCGGGCGCGCCACGCGCGAAGCGGATCGCACCCTCGTTGGAAACGATGTGCACGCCGTGCGCCGCGTCGGCGCGCACCTCGTCCACGGCATCGGCCGCGAGCACCGTCTCGCGCAGCACACCCTGCCCGATCACCAGGCAGGCGCGCACGCCGGTCGGGTCGACTTCGAGCGTCTCGAACAGCCGCACCCCGAGCACAACGGCTGCCACACCGAGCGGCAGCACGGTCAGCCGGCCATAGGCGGCAAGGCGCGCCGAAAGGCTCGCGGTCTCGAGATCCACACCGCTCAGCGCGGCGAGCAGCGCCAAGCCCGCTGCGATGCACGCGACGCCAAACCCGATCGACACAGCGCCGCGCCAGCGGCGGAAGGCATAGCCTTCGGCGCGCGGCAGCGAGCGCAACGAACCCGTGGCAAGCGCCTCGGCCGGTGCGGCCGGCGGCGTGAATTTGCCCTCGGCGGTCAGCGCGGCGAGCGGCTTGCCGAGATCGTCCGCCGCGCGCGCCTCGAGCCCGCGCGCGCTCGCGGCGAGCGCCGGCAGGCCGAGCCGCTGCGCCCATGCGGCGAGCCGCGCGCGCTGGCCAGCGGGGCCCGGCGATCGCTCGAGCACCGCGTCGCGCGCCGCATCCCTGGCGTGCTTGAGCACGATCGTGTAGCGCGGGGCGCGGCGCGCGGCCTCGCAGCCGGCGAGAACGCCGCGGTAGGCCTCGAGCGGCTCGCACCAGGCCTCGCCGCCGCGCAGGCCGCGCTGCTCGAAGGTCACGCCGTCACGCTCGAGCGTGAGCCGCGTGCGGAAAAGCAGCGCGTCCAGCCCCCACAGAAGCAGCGCGAGCCCGCCCGCGACCAGCGCGAGCGGCACCGCGGCCGGCGCGGGAGACTGCGCCGGTACATCGAACCAGAGCGGCGCGGCGAAGAGCGTCGCCGTGCCGAGCACCGCGACCGCGAGCACGCAGCGCAGCAGCCCCGTGCCGAGCCGCCGCTCGGTCAACTGGCGGGGAAGCCGCGCGGACGCGCCAGGCTCGGTCAACGGCTCGGGCATCGGCGATGCAGCGTGCGCACCTACGCTCATCGGCGCAGTAGAGCGCGGCCGCCTGGCATGCGCGAGGAAGTTTTCCGCTTACCCGCAGGGGTCTCGGCGCGCGTGGCACCCGGGCAACAGAATTTCAGAGCCGCGGCGCCGGGCGGCGACGCGGCGCGCCCTGGGCGAGCCGGTTACTGCATCGTGAACTTCAGCGCCGAAATTCCGAGGTTGATCGCCACGCCCTCGCCCTTGCCCGAGAAGCGGATCTTGACGCCCTTGTCGTTCGACAGCCAGAACCCGTCGAGGCCCTTGATCAGCGTGGCCCCGGCCTGGGCGGCCGAATAGTATCCGGCGAAGTCGGCGATGTTCTTCAGATGGTAGATCTCGCCGTCTAGGCGCACCTTCTGCACCCCCACGCCGCCGACCTTCACGCCCTCGGTCTTGAATTTGTAGGACTTGCCGCCGAACTTCAGGACCCCGCTGCCCGAGCTGCCGCCGACCAGCAGCATGACCTGCGTCTCGTCGATCTCGATCGTTCCGGACGGCTTTTCGTTCTGGGCGACGGCCGTGCCGCCGGTGGCGAGGAAGGCTAAGGCCAGCATGGCCTGTGCAAATTTGCGAATGATGTTCACGTCAGTTTCTCCGTTTCAGTGTGGTCCAGGAATTCGTTCGCCGCGCTACCGCTTCGGCTCACAGGCTGTCCAGAATGGCCTTCCGGCGCGCTTTGTATTCGGCGGGCGTGATGTAGCCCCCGGCGGCGAGCGCGTCGAGTTCGTTCAATTTCTGCTGCGGGGTCTTCGGCAAAGGCGGCTGCGGCGGCATCGGCGGGGGCGGGAGCGCGCGCATCTGATTGGCCTGCTGCATCGCTTGCGCCTGCTGCTCCTGGGCGTGCACGCTTTGCTTGATCGCGCCGGCCAGCTTGGTGGCGAGCACGCCGCCGAGAAACCAGCCGGCGTCGCTTGCCTGCGCCGGGAGGCTGCACGCCATCGCCGCGGCATAAACGGCGCCGAGCGCCGCGCCGCGCATGAGTCGGTTTGTGTTTGCCATCGCCTCGCTCCTTGTTACTGCGCGGTACACGCGCCGAAAATCATGTAGCTGACCAGCTCCCCGGACAGGGTGGTGGTCATCCTTCCGCTCGAGCGGTCGATCGACATGTTCCAGCCGTGGCCGTTCTCGACGCCTTGCAGGATGAAATGGTTGCGCGTGGTCTCGGCATTCTTGATCGGCGAATCGACCTTCTTGAACGGGCTTTCGGAGGTCGCGCGCACCACCTTCGCCTTCATGTCGACGAACATGAACTCCGGCAGATCGAAGGTTCTGGCCAGCCCGTGGAAGCAGCTCGGTCCCTCGCCGCAGGCGACGACGCTGACGGCTGCGCAGACCATGTCGCGCGTGCCGTCGACCGGCTCGGCGGATGCGCCGCGCGCGAGCAGCGCGGCGACTGCAGCGAGCGCTACGGCTCGCCAGTTAGGTCTATCCGATCGCATGCAGATACTCCCTGTCGTTCCTGAAACTCTGGATTAGGCGGCGCGCGGAAACCTGCCTGACCGATCGCATTCGGCGCCGCATATGCGGCCGGTTCGCCTGCCACGGGGATTCCGCGACTGCGATTTTAGATCAAACCGGCGAAGCTCGCGGCGTTGTGATATTCGTTCAAGTCATTGCACGACATTTCCGCGACCGGGAGCGACGTTCGATCTCCTTGTGCGCGCACTGTTTCAGGGCGTATCGGGACCTGTGCGTCGCCAGGACCCGCCAAAGCTGCGGGAATCTGCCGCAGCTCAAGACGCCCAGCGCGACGCGCAAGAACGCCCCCAACCCGTCGGCCGCGTCTAAGGCCTCTGGCGCGCGCGACCGCGCGTGTTCACCACCAGCGCGATCACATGGTGCAGCTTGGTGAAATCCCCTGCCGCGGACTTCTGCAGCATCGCGGCCTGCGCATCGGGAAACGCGTTGCCGAGCGCCGCGATCAGGAACGCGCGCGGCCGGCCGTTCGCCGCCGCGATTGCGCCGAGCTCGTCGGATGGCTCGAGCCGGCCAGCAGGAAGGCCGGAGGCTTTCGAGACCACATCGAGTACAGCGCGGATGTCGGGGATCGAGGCGTCCGGCAAGCCCGCTTCGGCGTAGTACGCGCGGTAAAACGCGTCTGCCGTGAGGTCTCTGCGCCCGGAAACGTCGAGCGGCCGGAACGCGAGCCGCTCCGCGCTGCGGCGGCGCAGGAGCAGCATCGTGACGAGCGCGCCGATGACGAGCGCGGCGATGATGAACTTCATCGGAAAGGAGCAGCGTTCACAGCACCTCGTAGACCTCGTAGATCGGCCCGCTCGCCTCGCGCCGTCCGCTCGCGACCGAGACGATGCGGTTCAGCCAGTCGTATTTCTTCGCCGCCGTCTCGAACACCGGCGTGGTGCGGAAATAGTAGCTCTTCGCGTCGACCGCCTCGCCCTTGGCCAGGCGCGCCATGACATTGGCGGGGCCATGCCGGATGCTGCGATAGCTCATGTAAATCAGCTCCCCGTCGTCGGTCTCGAGCGTGACGCGCACATCGAGGATCGTCGCGCCGTCGGAGCGCAGCAGCAGCCAGTCGCCCCCGGGCGCGGGCTGGATCGTGCCGCGCAGCCGCTCGCCCTTGAAGGTGCCGCCGGTGACGTTGGCGATGCGGCGCGCGCCGTTCGGCGTGGCGCCGAGGTCGACGATCTTCGGCACGTCGGCCGTGAGGGTAAACAGATGTCGCGTCTCGATCATCGTGGGTCCTCCTCCATGGCTGTGGATCTTTCCGCAATGGTACCTAAGGCATGACTCGCGCATTCCGAGCGGCAACCCGCTCGGCGACCCGCATCACAGGAGGACGCTCGCCGTGCGGCCGCCGCCGCAGTACGACGCCGGCAGGCAGCCCTTCGCCGCATGGAAGCGCCGCACAAAATACCGCAGCACGCCTCTCCGCGGAATGTTCCCTCGCGGCGCTTGTTCGCCGCACGAGGATGTGTCACCGTCCGCGGTATTCGCATCCGCGAGAGGAAAAGGAGCGGCATGCTGCAGGAGACGCCTTCTGCGACGCAGCTGGCGCAAGCCTCGCCGCGCGAGGTCTTCGCCGCGATCGCCGCGGCGCTCGATGCGCGCGTTGTCGGCCAGCGCGCGCTGACGCGGCGGCTGCTGATCGCTCTGCTGTGCGACGGGCACGTGCTCGTCGAGGGCGTGCCCGGACTGGCCAAGACGACCGCGGTGAAAACTCTCGCCGAGCTGCTCGAGGCGGACTTCCATCGCATCCAGTTCACGCCGGACCTGCTGCCGGCCGACCTTACCGGGACCGAGGTGTTCCGAGCCGAGACCGGGACTTTCGAGTTCCGTCCGGGTCCGGTGTTCCGCAGCCTGGTGCTCGCCGACGAGATCAACCGCGCCCCCGCAAAGGTGCAGTCGGCGCTGCTCGAGGCGATGGAAGAGCGCCAGGTGAGCGTCGGGCGCGCGAGCTTCGCGCTGCCGGATCTGTTCATGGTCATGGCGACGCAGAACCCGATCGAGCAGGACGGCACCTATCCGTTGCCGGAGGCCCAGCTCGATCGCTTCCTCATTCACGTGCAGGTCGGGTATCCCGCGCCGCAGGCCGAGCACGCGATCCTGCAGCTCGCACGCGACGAGGCGCTGCGCGCAACCTCGGGTGCGGGTTCCGGGCCGCGCGTCCCGGCGACGGCGATCGCGACCTCGGCGCAGGTATTCCGCGCGCGGCGCGAAGTGCTGATGCTGCACATGGCGGCCGCGCTCGAGCAGTTCATCGTCGAGCTGGTGCTGGCGACGCGAGACCCGGGCGCCTACGACGCGGACCTGGTGCCGCTGCTGCGACTGGGCGCGAGCCCGCGCGCTACCATCGGTCTGGACCGCGCCGCGCGCGCGCATGCCTGGCTGGCGGGGCGCAGCTACGTCTCGCCCGAGGACGTCCATGCCGTCGCGCCGGACGTGCTGCGCCATCGCCTGATGCTGAGCTATCAGGCGCGCGCCGACGGCGTGGGCGGCGACGAAATCGTCGCCCGCCTGCTCGCGCGCGTGCCCGTGCCGTGATTCCCCCCGCTGCGGCCGTCCTGCGCGCCGGCCTGCCGCGCCACGTGCCGCGCGGCGCGCGCAGCACGCTGGACACGCTGCTCGGTCTGCGCCGCTACGGCGCGGAGATGCGCAGACTGCTCGCGATCGACACGCCACAGCGCGCCGGGCCGCGTGCGCCGATCGCGCGCAGCCAGGGCATGGACTACGCAGAGTCGCGCCCGTATACGCCGGGCGACGACGTGCGGCGCATCGACTGGCGGGTCACCGCACGCACCGGGCGTGCACACACCAAGGTCTTCCACCTCGAGCGCGGCAATGACGTCTATTGCATCGTCGACCAGCGACCCTCGATGCATTTCGGCACGCGCTCCGCGTTCAAGTCGGTCGTCGCCGCGCACGTCGCTGCGCTCGCCGGCTGGGCCGCGGCCGAGGGCGGCGACCGCTACGGCGCGCTGATCGTCGGTGCGCGCGACGCGATGGTACGCGTGGGCGCGGCGGAGGGTTCGGCGCCGGCGCTCTGCGCAGCGCTTGTCGCCGCCGCGCACGACGACGCAGCGCTCGCCGCCGTCATGGTGGACGAGCCTTCCGGCGGCGCGGCGCTCGATCGGCTCGCCGCGCGCGCGGCCGGCGAAGCCGCCATCGGTTCGCGCTTCGTCATCGTGTCCGACTTTGCGGATCCCGCCGCGGCGCTTGCGGCAGCGGTGAAACGCTTGCGCGCGCGCGGCGACGTCATTCTGGTGTGGGTGTTCGACACCATGGAAGTCCGCCTGCCGCCGCCGGCACGCTATCCGCTGAGCGACGGCCGCGAGCACCTCGTGCTCGACACCGCGTCGAGCGCTGTGCGCGCGGCGCATGCCCGCGAGGTCGCCGCGCGCTGCGAGCGGCTGGCGCGCGTGGCCGCGCAAACCGGCGCACAGTGCCATGCGGTGCGCACCGGCGAAGAGCTGTTCACCGCGCTCGAACGGCCGTTCGCCGAGCGCCCTGAGGGATGATTCCGGATCTCGACCTCGTCGCGCGCCTGCGCGACCTGCATCCGCCGCCGGCGCCGGCAGGGTGGCCGCCCGCGCCGGGTTGGTGGGCTGCGCTGCTTGTGCTCGTGGTGCTGGCGGTGATTCTGTTGCGTTTCGCGCCGCCGTGGTGGCGCCGGCTGAGACTGCGGCGGCGCCTGATCGCGACGCTCGAGGCGATCGCGCGACGCCACCGCGACGGCGCGCCGGCGGCTGCGACCATTGCCGAAATCTCCTCGCTGCTTCGCCGCGCGGCGCTCATCAAGTTTCCGCATGGCGGGATGGCGGGGCTGCACGGTGGCGACTGGATTGCGTTTCTGGAATCGCACGACCGCGTGCCGGGCCGCTTCGCGGCGCTGGGGAGCGCGCTTACGGTGGCACCGTACCGCCCACCCGACACAGGCGCCGATGCCGAGCC
>Ga0210102_1000134_pt1 | contig 21487 bp, 18 predicted proteins | sample RushOxbow_ThreeS_4_FD_185563 | JGI IMG/M metagenome (GOLD analysis project Ga0210102, IMG submission 185563) | Wetland microbial communities from San Francisco Bay, California, USA, that impact long-term carbon sequestration -... | ecosystem: Environmental > Aquatic > Marine > Wetlands ...
GTGTGATGGCCGGCAAATTGCGCCACACGAATGCCGTGCAAACCCTGCGCTGGACCGGAGCCAGCCTTGAACTGCTCGATCAGCGGCGCTTGCCGCACGAGGTGAGCTACGTCGTATGTCGCTGCGCGACCGACGTGGCGACGGCGATCCGCGACCTGGTTGTGCGCGGCGCGCCCGCGATCGGCTGCGCAGCGGCGTTCGGGATTGCGCTGGAAGCGCGGGCGGGCGGCGATTTGCAGCACGCCGCGGCGCTGCTGGCAGCGAGCCGGCCGACCGCAGTGAACCTCTCCTGGGCACTGGCGCGTATGCGCGCAACGCGCGGTCCAGACGAGGCCGAAGCGGAAGCGCTTGCGATCCTGGAGGAGGACGTCGTGGCCAACCGGGCACTCGGTGCTTTCGGTGCGGCAATGATCCCGGACGGCGCGCGCATCATGACCCATTGCAACGCCGGTGCCCTGGCCACCGCGGGCCACGGCACCGCGCTCGGTGTGGTGCGGTCGGCAATCGAGGCAGGCAAGCGCGTTTCGGTGATCGCAGGCGAAACCCGCCCGGTTCTGCAGGGTGCGCGCCTGACGGCCTGGGAGCTGATCGAGGATGGTATTCCGGTCACCCTGATTGCGGATGTCGCGGCCGGCCATCTCATGAGCCGCGGCGAGGTCGACATGGTGCTGGTGGGCGCAGATCGCATTGCGGCGAACGGCGATGTCGCAAACAAGATCGGCAGCTATGCTCTGGCGGTGCTCGCGCAGCGGCACGGCCTGCCGTTCTACGTCGCTGCGCCGCGCTCGACCTTCGACCTGACACTGCCGGATGGCGCTGCGATTCCGATCGAGGAACGCGGCGCGGAGGAAGTCACCGGGTACCGCGATCAGCGCTGCGCACCGCAGAACGTTGCCGTGCGCAACCCGGCGTTCGACGTAACGCCTGCGCAGCTGGTAAGCGCCATCGTCTGCGAGCTGGGCGTGATCGCGCGCCCGGACGCGACGCGCATCGCCACGCTGCTGCGCTGAGACGCTCGGGCGGCGACGATGGCAAACGGGGTACTGCGCTGGGTCGACCGCAATGTGCTCGAGCTCGGGCGCGAGTTGCGCCTCGACTATCTGCCGCCACTCATGGTCTACGTCGCCGCGGGAGTTTCCGGTCTGACCGGCATCGTCGGTACGTTCTTCATCAAGGAGTATCTTGGTCTGTCGGCGGAGTTCCTCGCGGCACTGGGCTTCTGGGCCGGCATTCCCTGGGCCCTCAAGATGCCGGTCGGCCACCTCGTCGACCTGATCTGGCGCTGGAAGAATCTTCTCGTCTACCTGGGCGCAGCCCTCATCGCGCTTAGCCTGCTGATCATGTACGCCCTCATCGCGCATACCGCGCAAATGCGCGGTGTGCTGCCGGCCGGACACTGGTTTGTCATCGCGACCCTGCTCGCACCGGTCGGCTACGTCGTCGACCCCGAGCACACCTTTCCGAGCTTCGAGGCCGACCACATGGGCCTGTCGATGTGGCGCGGCAAGTTCAATCGGACGTCGGGCAGGATCGTGATGGACAGGGCGGCGGCGACCGGCACGGTGGAGGTCGCGATCGATATCGCAAGCATCGACTTCGGCCACGCCAAGCTGAACGATTACATGGCCGGCCCGGAGCAGCTCGATGCGAAGAAATTCCCTGTGGCGCGCTACATCGGCAAGCTCGAGCGCTTCGTCGACGGGTCGCCGACCGTGGTGAGCGGAGAGCTGACGCTGCACGGTGTCACCCAGCCGGTCGCGCTCAAGATCAACATGTTCAACTGCATCCCGCATCCGTTCCTCAAGCGCGAGTGGTGCGGCGCGGACGCGCTGGGCACCTTCGACCGAAGCAAGTTCGGCCTGGACTACGCGCCGCAGTGGGGTTTCAAGCCCAAGGTGACACTGCGCATCCAGGTCGAAGCGGTGGCGGAAGCGAGATAGGCTGTTCCAGCGTGGCGACCTTCGTCCTCGTCCACGGCGCCTGGCATGGGGGGTGGAAGTGGAAATTCGTCGCGCCGATTCTCCGGCGCGCGGGCCACGCGGTGTATACGCCGACGCTCACGGGTCTGGGCGAGCGCGCGCACCTCGCTCGGCCCGGGATCGACCTCGAACTGCATGTGCAGGACGTCGTCGCGCTCCTGGAAACGGAGGATCTGCGTGATGTCGTGCTCCTGGGCCACAGCTACGGCGGCATGGTGGTTACGGGCGCGGCGGACCGCTGCGCGCCGCGCATCCGGCGCCTGGTCTACCTCGACGCCTTCGTCCCCGAGAACGGCAGGTGCGCGCTCGACTACGTCGTTCCGGAGCGCGCTGCGGCGTTTCGAAAGGAAGGCGAGGAGCGCTGCTCGGTCGCGCCGCCCCCGCTATCCCTGTGGGGGCTCACGAAGCCCGAGCACCTCGCCCTGGCCGCCCTGCGCGAAGCACCGCATCCCTACGCCACTTTCACCCAGCCGGTCCGGCTCGCGAACGAAGCTGCGCTCGCGCGCCTGCCGAAGACCTTCATCTACTGCTCCTCGCCCGCGACCGGCACCTTCGATCAATTCGCCGCGAAATACCGAAACGACCCGGCGTGGCGCTTCCACGAGCTCGAGACCGGGCACGATGCCATGATCCTGGTGCCGAACGAGTTGGCGGCGGTGCTGTTGGAACCAGCGTGACTTGGAAGGGTGCCTGCTGACACCACGCTGTCAGGAGCGCTCGTTCATCCTTCGATACGTGCGAATCCCCGCACGTGCCTAAAGGAGAGTGAAATGAAGAACGCAGTGGTCTGGAGCAAAATCGCGGTGTCCGATCTCAAGCGCGCCACCGCCTTTTACGAGAAGCTGCTCGACGGCAAGCTCAAAACCGAGACTTTCGGTCCGTACGAGCTCGCGCTCTTTCCCCATGCCGCCGACGGCATCGGCGGCTGTCTGATGAAGGGCGAGGGCTACGAGCCCTCGGCCAAGGGGACGGTGACCTATCTCGCCGCCGAGCCCGGGATCGATGCGGCGCTCAAGCGAGCCGCCGCCGCCGGCGCGAAGGTGCTCATGCCCAAGATAGCGCTCCCCGGCGACCAGGGCTACATCGCTCACGTGGCGGACTGCGAGGGCAACCGTGTCGGGCTGTTCGCGATGAGCTTCAACCTGCTGTACGGCTACATGGGGCAGATCTCTTTCGGCCACGCGGCATTCTTCGGCGTCGGCGCGTATGCGACCGCAATGCTATTCACTGCGCTCAAGGGCGCAGATGGGCAAATCGGGGTTGCCGACTTCTTGTTGTCGCTTCTGGTTGGCCCTCCAGTCGCGGCACTGACAGCGCTGTTCGTGGGTTTCTTTTGCGTTCGCCTGACCGGCATCTACTTCGCAATTCTTACGCTCGCGTTCGGCGAATTGCTGTTCTACATCGTGTTCTCCTGGTACAGCTTCACCAAGGGCGACGACGGCATCCAAGGACTGCTGCCGCCGCCGTTCTTCCAGGACTCAACCAATTTCTACTTCTTCACCCTGGCCATCGTGGTGGTGGCGGCCGCGGCTATGTGGCGCATTACCGAGTCGCCGTTCGGCTACGCCATGCGCACGCTGCGCGACAATCAGCGCCGCGCCGCGTTCCTGGGCACAAACGTCCGGGCGCACATGCTCGCTAACTTCGTGATCGCAGGTGCGTTCGCCGGAGTCGCAGGGGCGCTCTGGGGTCCGTTCTCGCGCAGCGTGAATCCCACTCTGCTCGGCTGGGGCGAATCGGGAATTGCCGTATTCATGACCCTGATCGGGGGCGCCGGCTCGTTCATCGGACCGATGCTGGGGTCGGTGATCTACACCATGCTGCAGGCGGTGGTGAAGATGTACACGGTGTACTGGCCGCTCACCATCGGCACGATCATTCTGCTCATCGTCCTGTTCGCACCTGGCGGAATTCTCGGCATGATCGACAAACGCGTCCAGGCGACGCGCGCCCGCGACGGCGCGGCCGAAGCGGAGGCCGCGGCCGCTGCGCGGGCCGAGGCGCCGCGCCCATGAGCCCGAACATTCTCGAGGTCACCGGGCTGGAAAAGCATTTCGGCGGCGTACATGTCACCTGCAACATCAACTTCACGATGCAGGAAGGCGAGCAGGCAGCAATCATCGGTCCGAACGGCGCCGGCAAGAGCACCTTCATGAACCTACTCACCGGCTATCACCGCCCCGACGCCGGAAAGGTCATGTTCGCAGGCAGGGAGATCACCGGCTTGCCGCCGCACCGGGTGGTGCGGCGCGGCATCTCGCGCGCTTTCCAAGTGAGCAGCATCTTCGCGCGCATGACGGTCCGCGAGAACGTGCGCGCAGCGGTGCAGGCGCAGATGCGCGCGACCTTTCGCCTGTTCGCTTCGGGGCACAGCCTGGGCGCCGAGGAGACCGAGCGTGTACTTGCGATGTGCGGGCTGGCGGGTAAACGCGATCTGGTCGCCGGTGAGCTCGCGCAGGGCGACAAGAAGCGGCTCGAGCTCGCGATCGCGCTGGCGGGCAAGCCGCGCCTGCTCTTCCTCGACGAGCCGACGGCCGGCATGTCGATCGACGAGGCGCGCTCGACCATGGAGCTGGTCGATCGACTCAACCGCGAGCTGACGCTGACGGTGCTGTTCACCGAGCACGACATGGGCATCGTATTCAACCACGCGCGCAGGCTGACGCTGCTGCACCGGGGCGAGATCATCCTCGAAGGCACCCCTGGAGAGGTACGCGCCGACGCAACTGCACAGAAGATCTACCTGGGCGAACACCATCTCTGACACCAATGCCTTGTCTCGAAATCCGGAATCTCCACACGTTCTACGGCACCAGCCACATCCTGTTCGACGTGTCGCTGGAGGTCAATGAGGGTGAGTCGGTGTGCCTGCTCGGGCGTAATGGCGCAGGCAAGACCACGACCCTCAAGACCATCATGGGACTTGCGCAGGGACGCGACGGCGCGGTCCGCTTCAACGGTGAATCGCTGCTCGGCCGCGAACCCTACCAGATCGCCCAGCTCGGCGTCGGCTTCGTCCCCGACGAGCGCCTGATCTTTCCCGATCTCACCGTACGCGAGAACCTGGAGATCGCCGTCAAGCGCGGTCGTGGCGGCGCTCCGCGCTGGACCGTGGACCGGGTCTACGAACTGTTTCCTGTCCTCACGCTGCTCGACCGGCGCCTCGGCGGCTACCTGTCGGGTGGCGAGCAGCAGATGCTCACCATCGGGCGGACCTTGATGGGCAACCCGTCGTTGCTGCTTCTCGACGAGCCGGTCGAAGGCGTCGCGCCGGTAGTGGTGCAGGAGCTCACGCGACAGATCAGGAATCTCAAGGACATGGGTCTTACCATCCTGTTCGCCGAACAGAACATGCACTTCGCTGCCGACGTATCCGACCGTGCCTACGTGATTGAAAAGGGGCGTATCCGTTTCCACGGCAGCATGCGGGAGCTGGCAGAGAACGAGGAAGTGAAATCGAAGTACCTGATGATCTGACACACGTCCGCTGCGCCCGGGGAGATTGCGTACGCGAAGGTAAGTTACCGCCAGGCGACGACGAGAAAGCCCGATTCGCAAGAAGTCGGGCTTTTTCTTTTCCTACCCTCGAGCGCAACGGCCTGGGGAACCCCGTCTCGGGGCGTTTTCGTTTGGTACGAGCGGGAAGGCTTGCCTGGACCATGAATACTGTATAAAAATACAGTATCATGACTGACCTCTCCCGCCCCCTTGAAGACCTTCTCCGGCGGCACCGGGTATGGCGCGGCGGCAGCACAGCACCGTTTTCCATACCCGTCGTGTCGACAGGATTTCCTATGTTGGACAGACACTTACCGAGTAATGGGTGGCCGAGCGGGGCGTTGACCGAGATCCTGACGGCTGTCGAAGGCGGCGGCGAGCTGCAGCTCATGCTGCCGGCCCTGGCTAGCCTGTCCGCCGCAGGGCGGCGCATCGTCTGGCTCGCGCCGCCGCACCTGCCGTTTGCACCCGCGCTGGCAGCCGCCGGCATCGAGCTGCGCAACGTCGCGGTCGTGCGTACGCCGCGGCGCCGCGAGGTGCTGTGGGTGGCGGAGCAGATGCTGCGCGCGCGCGCCTGCCATGCACTGCTGCTGTGGTGCCGGGACGTCCGTTATGCCGAGTTGCGGCGGCTGGCAGTCGCCGCCGACGCGAGTCATGCCCTGGTCGCGCTGTTCCGCCCGCAGCAGACCGCGCAGGCGCCATCGCCTGCAGCGTTGCGCCTCGAGCTCAGGCCGACGGCGGACGGCCTCGAGCTGCGCATTCTCAAGTGCCGCGGTCCGCGCAGCGAAGGACCGCTGCGCTTACGCGTCGATCGCCCTGTTCATGCTCTGGATCGCTCTTCGCCTGCCACATCTCGCTCTCGAGACCCTGTCGCGTGGCTGTGCCCTGCATGAGTCCGGCGGCGCGCCCTGGGCGATCGTCGAGGACCGCCGGGTGTTCGCAGTCGAGGCACAGGCCGAGTCGCAGGGCGTGCGTGCCGGAATGGAGCTGGCGGCTGCATGGGCGCTGGCCCCTCGTCTGCAGCTGCGCGAACGGAATTCTTCCGCCGAGCGCGCCGCGCTCGAGGGGATCGCGGCCTGGCTATGCCGATTCACGCCCGCAGTTTCGCTCGAACCTCCGCACGGCATGCTGGCGGAGGTACGCGGCAGCCTGCGCCGGTTCGGCGGACTGCGCAGTCTCGTTGCGCAGATCCGCGAGGGCATCGCGGCGCTCGGGTTCAGCGCCCGCCTGTCGGCGGCACCGAGCGCGCGCGGTGCATGGTGGCTCACGTTCGGACAGACGCAAGCGCTGCTCGAGGATTTCTCCACACTCAGAGGCGCGTTGGAACGCTTGCCGATCGAAACCGTCTGCGCGACAGACGAGGCGCGCATGCTGTTGAGCCGCATCGGCATAGGCACCGTGGATGCGCTGCTCGAATTGCCGCGCGCAGGCGTGGCGCGACGCCTCGGACCGGAGCTGCTCGCAGACCTCGATCGCGCGCTCGGCACCGCGCCCGAGCCGCGGCGTTTTTTTGTCCCCCCAGAGCATTTTGCGGCCGTGCTCGAGCTGCCGGCCGAAGTCGAACATGCCGCAGGCCTGCTGTTCGCCACGCGTCGACTGCTGCTCCAGCTCGAAGGCGTGCTGAGCGCTCGCCAGTCGGGGATACGAAGATTTCTCGTCGTGCTCGAACATCGCCGCCTGTCGTCAAGCCGTATCGAAGTCGGCCTGGCTTCGCCCGGGCGCGAGGCAGAGCGCTTGCTCGGGTTGCTGCGTGAACGGCTGTCGGGGTACACGCTCGCCGCACCGGTCGAAGCGGTCCGCGTCGAGGCGGACGGCTTCGTCCCGCTGGCGGGCGACACCCAGAGCCTGTTCGGGGGGGGCCGTACGGATGCGGAAACCTGGCATCGACTCGTCGAGCGCTTGCAGGCTCGTCTCGGCGAGCACGCTGTCACCGGGCTCGATCTCAATGCCGACTATCGCCCGGAGCGGGCCTGGCGGCCATGCCCGCCTGACGCGGCGCAAGCTGCCCGGAAAGGCGTCGCATTCGGCCCGAGGCCGCTCTGGCTCGTCGAACCGCCCCGGGCGCTCGCGGAGCGCAACGGCATTCCCCAGCACGATGGACCGCTCGCCATGCTGGCGGGGCCCGAGCGCATCGAATCGGGCTGGTGGGATGGTGCCGAGGTGAGACGGGACTATTTCATCGCCCGTGCGACGGACGCAGCCTTGCTGTGGATTTACCGCACGCCGGGCGGTGACTGGTACCTGCACGGCATCTTTGCCTGAGGGTTGCGGCGCAGCGCACGCCGGCGCACAGCAAGCACAGACATGTCGTTCGCTCTTCCCGGTTACGCGGAGCTGCATTGCCTGTCGAATTTCACTTTTTTGCGCGGGGCTTCGCATCCTGAAGACCTGGTCGAGCGGGCATCGGCGCTCGGCTACGCCGCGCTCGCCCTGACCGACGAATGCACATTCGCCGGAGCCGTGCGTGCGCATCTCGCGGCAAAGCGCTGCGGTCTGCCGCTCATTCTCGGTACCGAAGTACGGCTCGGCGATGGCCTGAAGCTGGTGCTCCTCGCGCCCGATCGCCGGGCCTACGGCGCCATTTCCGCGCTGATCACCCTGGGGCGCCGGCGGGCGGAGAAAGGGCGCTATGCGCTCTCGGCAGGCGATCTCGAGGCGATCGCCGGCAGTCATGCGCTGGTGCTGCTCATTCCCGAGGGCAACGTCGATCCGGCGCAGGCGCGCTGGCTGGCAGAGCGTTTTTGCCGCGATGCCTGGATCGCGGTCGAGCTGCATTGCGGCTCGGGGGACCGGGCCCGGCTCGAGCGCCTGAGACAGATCGCACAGGCCGTCGATCTGCCGCTGGTGGCCACCGGCGATGTGCACATGCACCTGCGGTCGCAGCGGCGGCTGCAGGACACGCTCACGGCAGTCCGGCTGGGAAAACCGCTTGCACACTGCGGCCACGCGCTCTATCCGAATGCAGAGCGCCACCTGCGCCAGCGCATGCGTCTGGCGCAGCTCTATCCGCCCGAACTGCTCGCCGAGACCTGCGCGATCGCCGAACGCTGCCATTTCTCGCTCGACGAACTGCGTTACGAGTATCCCGAAGAGCTGGTTCCCAAAGGCGAGACGCCGGCCGGATGGCTGCGCTGGCTGGCGGCGCAGGGCCTCGCGTGGCGTTTCCCGGGCGGCATACCCGACAAGGTCGCGCAGCTCGTCGAGCACGAGCTCGGTCTGATCGCAGAGCTGGGCTACGAGCCGTTCTTCCTGACCGTGCACGACATCGTGAGCTTCGCGAAGCGCCGCGGCATTCTCTGCCAGGGACGCGGCTCGGCGGCGAATTCGGCGGTGTGCTACGCGCTCGGCATCACCGAGGTCGATCCGAAGCGCATGAGCATGCTGTTCGAGCGCTTCGTGTCGAAGGAACGCAACGAGCCTCCGGACATCGACGTCGATTTCGAGCACCAGCGGCGCGAGGAAGTGATCCAGTACATCTACGCAAAGTACGGGCGCGCGCGCGCTGCGCTGGCCGCTACGGTGATCTGCTACCGGCCGAAGAGCGCCGTGCGCGACGTCGGCAAGGCGCTCGGGCTATCTCCGGATCAGATCGGACAGCTGTCGAAAAGCCTGGCCTGGTGGGACGACCGTACGCGGCTGCCCGAGCGCGTGCGGGACGCGGGCCTCGATCCGCACAGCCCGCTGATCGAGCGCTTGCTGGAGCTCAGCGCCGCGCTGGTCGGATTTCCGCGCCACCTCTCGCAGCATGTCGGCGGTTTCGTCATTTCGCGTGGCCCGCTTGCCGAGCTCGTGCCGGTGGAGAACGCGGCCATGCCGGAACGCAGCATCATCCAGTGGGACAAGGACGATCTCGAGGCGCTCGGCCTGCTCAAGGTGGACGTGCTGGCGCTGGGCATGCTGAGCGCGATCCGGCGCGCGCTGGATTTCGTCAGCGCACAGCGCGGCACGGCGTTCACGCTGGCCGACGTGCCGCCCGAGGACGCCGCGACCTACGCGATGATCGGCCGCGCCGACACGATCGGGGTATTCCAGATCGAGTCGCGCGCACAGATGTCGATGCTGCCACGGCTCAAGCCGGAGAACTTCTACGACCTGGTGATCGAAGTCGCCATCGTGCGTCCGGGGCCGATTCAGGGCGGCATGGTGCACCCCTATCTGCGGCGGCGGCAGGGGCTGGAGCCGGTGAGCTATCCGAGCGAGGCGGTACGCGAGGTGCTCGAGCGTACGCTCGGCGTGCCGATATTCCAGGAACAGGTGATGCAGCTCGCCGTCGTCGCGGCCGGATTCTCGCCGGGCGAGGCGGATACCCTGCGCCGCTCGATGGCAGCCTGGCGACGCAAAGGAGGGCTCGAGCCCTTCGAGAGCCGATTGATCCGCGGCATGCTGGAGCGCGGCTATTCGCGCGCTTTTGCCGAGAGCATCTACCGCCAGATCCTCGGTTTCGGCGAATACGGGTTTCCCGAATCCCATTCGGCGAGTTTTGCGCTGCTGGTTTACGTCTCGGCATGGTTGAAGTGCCATGAGCCGGCGGCCTTCCTTGCGGCACTGCTCAACAGCCAGCCGATGGGGTTTTATGCGCCTGCGCAGCTGGTGCGCGACGCGCAGCGTCACGGCGTAACGGTGCATCCTGCCGAGGTCGGCGCGAGCCGCTGGGACTGCACGCTGGAGGCCGGCGCGGTGCGCTTGGGCCTGCGCATGGTGAACGGGCTCAGCGAGACGGCCGCCGAGCGCATTGTCGCAGCGTGCGCTACGCGGGAATTCATCTCGGTCGAGGATCTCGCCCGGCGTGCCGCGCTGGGTCGGCACGAGCTGAGATGCCTGGCGGCGGCGGATGCCCTGCGCCCGCTGGCCGGTCACCGGCGGCAGGCGCACTGGCAGGCGGCCGGCGTGGAGGCGAGGCCGGATCTGCTGAGGCAGATGCCGCAGCGCGAGGCCGCGGCCACGCTGCCTGCGCCAAGCGTGGGCGAGCAGATCGTGGCCGACTATGCCAGCCTCGGATTCACGCTCGGACAGCATCCCCTCGTGCTGCTGCGCCCCCGATTGTCGCGGCTGCACGTGGTGACCGCGGAATGCTTGCGCGGCTACGCGCACGGCGCGACGGTACGCGCGGCCGGTCTGGTGACCTGCCGGCAGCGTCCGGATACCGCGAGCGGCGTCGTGTTCGTGACTCTCGAAGACGAATCGGGCAGCGTCAATGTGGTGGTCTGGCGTCATCTGCTCGAACGCCAACGCCGAGCGCTGCTCGGTGCCACTTTGCTCGCAGTCCAAGGCATCCTCGAGCGCGACGGCGAGGTCGTGCACCTCATCGCACGTCGCCTGCATGACTACAGCGCGTTCCTGGGTCAACTGACCGCGCGTTCACGCGACTTTCATTGAGCCTGCTAACATGGGCTCTGCGTGACGCTATATGCGAACACCCTGAGCCTCATTGCCGCACGCCATCAGCGCCGGCCGGCACGCACCACGCCGGCGCTGGATGCCTTGTTCCAACGACTCGCAGGCTGTGATTCCGAAGCGGACGCGCTCGTCATCGAAGAGCGTATCTGGCACGTCTGGATGCATCATCCGCATCGCTTCGCAAACGAAGCGCTCGATCGTTCGGCAGATGACATCGCCGCGCGCCGCTTCGACGTCGCCGAAACCCGACTCACCCGCCTGCTGCGCTGCCTGCCCGACTATGCGGAAGCCTGGCACAAGCGCGCGACCCTCTACTACCTGCTCGGTGAAGACGCGCAATGCGTTCACGATCTGCGCCGCACTCTGGAAGGTGAACCGCGCCACTTCGCCGCGTTGTGCAGCTTCGGCGAGATCCTGCTCGGCGAAGGCGACCTCGAAGGCGCCTGCTTCGCATTCTCGACGGCGCTAAGCGTGCACCCGTTCATTCCACGCGCCCGGGCGATCGTGGCGGAGCACGCGCGCGGGCTGCGTCGGGCAGATCGGTAAGCGCTTGACATCCCTTGACAAATCGCCCCTGCAGGCGGAGCGAAAATCCCTATAATCCAAGACTGTCCGCCCGCGCTTAGCTGCGCACGAGTGGTCGCACCGCACAGAACAAGACATCGACATGACGCAGAGTGCCTACACCGTGACCGTAGCGAAGGATCTGGCCGACCTGATTCCGTCGTTCATGAGCAACCGGCGCAAGGAACTCGAGGCCCTGCGAGCGGCACTCGCCGGTTCAGACTTCGAGGAGCTGCGCCGGCTGGGCCATCGCATGAAGGGTGCCGGCAGCTCGTACGGCTTTGACCTGGTGTCCACCATCGGCAAGACGATCGAGGATGCCGCAAAATCCGGCGATTCCGGCGCGATCGGATCCAGCCTAGATACTTACGAGGACTATCTGGCCAAGGTCGAGATCGTGTATGAGTAAAACGGTCACACGGCCGCAAGCCCTGGGCCTGTCTTCCGGATTTCGCGTGCTGGTGGTAGACGACGACCCGGACATGTCGGAATTCCTCGCCCACATGCTGCGCGCGGAGGGCATGGATGCCACCACCGCGACCGACGGCGAGGAAGGCATCGCGAGGGTGCACGCCGAGGCGCCCGATCTGGTCCTGCTCGACGTGATGATGCCCGGGGTAAGCGGATTCGAGGTCTGTTCGCGGCTCAAGTCCGACGAGGCGACGGCCATGGTGCCGATCGTCCTGGTCACCGCGCTGGACGATTCCGCGAGCCGGGTGCGGGGGATCGAGGCCGGCGCGGACGACTTTCTGTCGAAGCCGGTGCGGCGCGAAGAGCTGGTCGCGCGCGTAAAGACCCTGCGCCGGCTGCACGAGACGCGGCGCGAGCTCGAGCGGCGCCGACTCGCTGCCGAGGTCGAGAACCGGGAGGCCATCCGGCGCGCTTTTTCGCGCTACGTCTCGCCGCGGCTCGCGGAGCGCATTCTTGCCGACGACGGCGCCGACGGCGAGCTGTTTTCCCGGCGCGCACAGCGCGTCGACGTCGTTGCCCTGTTCGCCGACCTGCGCGGCTTCACCAGCATCACCGAGCGCACCGAGGTGGTCGAGGTGGTTGCCATGCTGAACGAGTACTTCAGCATCCTCACGGACGCCGCTTATCATCATGACGCGACCATTTTCAACATGGCCGGCGACAGCCTGCTGGTGGGATTCAACGTCCCGTTTCCGCAGGAGGACGCGGCGAAGCGGTCGTACCTCACTGCGGAGGAAATGGTGTCGCGCTTCGCGCCCGTCGCCGCACGCTGGGAGAAGCGTCACGGCATCGCGACCGGGGTCGGCGTCGGTATCTGCATGGGCGAGGCGATTCTGGCCAATGTCGGTTCACCCCATTACACGAGCTACACGATCATCGGCAATCCGGTGAACACGGCTGCGCGACTGATGCAGACCGCACCGGCGAATGAAGTGCTGATGTGCGGCAGCGTGTACGAGAAAGTCCGCGACCTGGTGCCGAGCGCAAGCGTCGAGCCGCGCGGCGAGGTCACTTTGCGGGGCAAGGAAGAGCCGATCGCGATTTTTGCCGCGCGCATTGCCGTGCCGGACTAGTCATGCGCGTCCTGATCATCGACGACGATGAGGATCTGCGCAACCTGCTCGCGCACTACCTGAGGCAGGAGTTTCCGCACATCGAGGTGGAGCTGTTCGATCCGCTGGTGCGCGACATCCCGGAGAAGAACTTTCCGCTCGGTGATTTTGACGTCCTGATCCTCGATTACATGCTAGGGCGCGGCGACGGCCTCGATTGGCTGACGACGTTCAAGAAGCGCAGCGACTGTCCGCCGGTGATTTTTCTCACCGGAGCCGGCAACGAATCCATCGCGGTGCGGGCGATGAAGGCCGGCGCGGACGACTATCAGCGCAAGCAGGAGCTCACGCGCGAAAAGCTGGTCACCTCGGTTCGCGAGCTGACGCACGACGAGCTCGTGCAAACCGCTTCGCCCGAAGTGGCCGCCCGCATGGAGGGCCAGCAGCTCGGCACACGCCTGCGTATCCCGGGCGTTCGGGTGCTGCGCCTGATCGGCGAAGGTGGCATGTCGCGGGTCTACCTGGCCTCGCGCGAAGGCGACGACGATCCCCTCGTCGTAAAGCTGCTGCGCAGCGAGGTGATGCAGGATCGCAAGGCGCTCGAGCGCTTCATGGAGGAGTATGAGCTGGTCGAGCGTATCCAGAGCCGTCACGTGGCGCATATCGAAGGCCATGGCGTCTCGGAGGACTACGCCTACCTCGTCATGGAATTCTTCGACGGCGGAGATCTCAGCAAACGGCTCGGCGGAAAGGCGATGCAGCCTGAGGAGGCGTTGCGGATTTTCCGCGAGCTGATGTTCGCCCTCGGCGATATCCATGAGCAGGGCATCCTGCACCGCGATCTGAAACCGCAGAACCTGATGTTCCGGGCCGATGGCAGTCTGGCGATCGTCGACTTCGGAATCGCCAAGCATATCGATTCGGTAGACCGCACCACGCACGGGGAGGTGCTCGGCACGCCGCGCTACATGAGTCCCGAGCAGGTCGCAGGGCGTGCGCTCGATCTGCGTACGGACATCTACAGCGCAGGGGTGCTGCTCTACCAGATGCTGGTCGGGGAGCACCTGTTCGATGGCGAGACGGCGGTCGAGGTCGCGCTGCATCATCTCAACACGCCGCCGCCGTCGATGCCGGCGGCGCTGGCCAGCTATCAGCGCCTGCTCGACAAGCTGCTCGAGAAGGACCGCGATGCGCGCTTTCGCAATGCCGACGAGGTCATCGGCTTTCTGTCACGCAAGTTCTACCAGGGCACCGGCGCGCTCGGCGCCGAGACGACCGTCAAGCTCCATTCTTAGGCCTGCCGGCGCAGGCGTTGGCCGCCGGCAAGAGGGGTCAATCCGGTAGCGCCTGCCACAGACCGCGCAGCTGGTCTGGCAAGTCCTTGGGCGAGAACGGCTTCGAGATCGTGCCTTTGGCGCCCAGGCGGACCAGCTCTTCGAGCTCGCGCGGCGAGGCTTTCGCAGTGATGAAAATGACCGGCAGGGCGGCCACCTCGGCGTCTTGCTGCATCTTGCGGAACAACGTCGGTCCGTCCATTTCGGGCATCATCCAGTCGAGCATGACGAGATCGGGCTTGAAGGCCTTGATCCGCTCGATCGCCTGGGTCGAATTGCTCACGATCTCGACCGACATCTTGCCGACCCGCTCGAGCGACATGCGTACGATGCGCTGAATGTCCTCGTCGTCTTCGACATACAGGACTTTCTCCAATGGGCGCGTGGGCATCAGCCTTCCTCCGGTGTCTGGCAGGGTTCCATCCTCGGCAGCTCGATCCAAAAGATGCTGCCGCCGCCCGGGCGGTCTTCGAACTCGATCTTCCCGTTCATCAGTTCCATCAGGTGTTTGCAAATTGCCAGGCCGAGCCCCGTGCCGCCTTTTTGCCGCGCGATCGCGGAGTCTGCCTGCGAGAAGCGGGTGAAGATTTTCGCATGGAAATCATCCGGTATCCCGGGGCCGCGATCCTTCACCTTGACCCGCACGCGGTCGCGCAGCATCTCCACGACGACCTCGACCGCTTGCCCTTGCGGAGAGAATTTCGCCGCATTCGAAATCAGGTTCGTCAGCACCTGCAGCAGCCGCTTGCGATCGGCACGGATACGCAGCTGCGGCAGACTGCCGCTCGAAACCAGCTGGACCTTGTAGCGCTCCGCGAAGGCGCGGTTCAGCAGCAGCGTTTCCCGCAACAGTTCGTCGATCTCGATTACTTCCGGAACGACGTCGAACTTGCCGGAACGGATTTTCTCGAAGTCGAGCAGGTCGTTGATGAGATCGAGCAGGCGCTGGCCGTTGCGCTCGGCGATCACCGTGAGCTCGAGCACGTCCTCGTCCAGAGTGCCCATGGTGCCGGAGTTGACCAGCTGCAGCGAACCGATGATCGAAGTCAGCGGCGTGCGCAATTCGTGGCTGAGCGTCGAGGTGAACTCCTTTTTCATCCGTTCGGCCTCGAGCTGCGCCGACATATCGCGGCCTTGCGCGACCACCGAGAGCACCCGTCCTTCGGAATTGACGAGCGGCGTGAGGGTCCACTCGCAAACGATCTCCAGACCGTCGCGCCGCAGGTTGCGGATGAGTTGCGCAAACAGCGGGGTCCCCGACTCGACGACAGGCCGCCATTGCTGTGTGAACTCCGCTCGCGCGGCCGCGGCGACGAGCGTTTCGACCGCTTTGCCCACCAGCTCCGCCGGCGCATACCCGAACAGGACCTCCGCGGCCGGATTGATCCGCTGGATGCGGCCATCGGGCTCGATCTCGATCACGGCGATGGGGGCGCGATCGGCAAACAGCGTGAGCTTGCGGCCGGACTCCTCCACCTGCCGGCTCGCCTCCTGCAGTTCCTGCAGCTGATCGCCGAGGCGCTTGTTGAGCGCCCGATAGTCGTCGGTGAGCTCGCGGAATGCGTAGCGCAGGCGGTAGCCTGTGCTGAACACCTTGGTGAGGCGGTACGCGATGGCAACGTTGACCGCGTAGAACACGGGCACCAGGGCCGCAAGCTCGGCGAACAGTCGGTTGCCGAAAGTGGCGAGCACGTACGCGAAGGGCAGCAGGGCGCTTGCGGCGTAGAGCGCGTAAATCGGCCAGGAGCCGGAATACACCGGAATGCCACCCGCCACGACGCCTGCGAGCAGAAACGCCAGGAACACCTGCTGCTCGTCGGTGTGGGCGGGAAAGAAGACTGCTCCCGCGAATCCCCACACCGTGCCGATCGCCAGCGCAGACAGGCCAAGCCAGCGCAGCCACTGATCCGCCTCGGCGAGCTTATCGCGACTGCGTCGGTAGCTTACGAGCAGCCAGCTGCTCGCGATGGTGACCAGACTGACCAAACCCCACCAGAACAACACCAGGCCGCGATAGCGGGGTTCCCAGAGCTCGTAAGTCGCGATTCCACCGAGCAAGAAGGCGCCCAGGATCCCGATCCAGAGCTGGTCGTAGAGCTGATCGACGCGATCGGCCAGGACGCGGCGCGGATCCGGCTGCTCGCGCCCCTTCGCGAGCAGCGCGAGATTCGGTTCGTCACGCAGCGAGTGCTCGGGCGCGTTTACTAAGTCCATGGGCAGGAAGAAAAATCCTGCCCGATTGTAATCGGATTCCCGGATAAATCCGAACGCGGCGGCCGCCGCATTGCACGTGACTTACAGACTTTTTCCGTTGCGCACCACCCCGACCGCGATGCCTTCGATCGCAAACGCCTCGCGACGCAGATCGACTTCGATCGGCTCGAAGTCCGGATTCTCCGCCAGCAGCTGGACCAGATGCCCCCGCCGCCGGAAGCGCTTGACCGTGACTTCGTCCGCAATTCGCGCAACGACCATCTGTCCGCTGCGGGCCTCGTCCGTGCGGTGCACGGCAAGCAGGTCGCCCTCGAGAATCCCCGCGTCGCGCATCGACAGCCCGCGCACGCGCAGCAGGTAATCGGCGCGCGGCGTGAACAGATTGGGATCGACTTGCACGCGCGACTGGACGTTCTCCTCGGCCAGAATCGGACTGCCGGCGGCAACGCGGCCAACGATCGGAAGCTCCATCAGACGCCCGAGGCGCGCCGTGCCGCGCGGTCGCAGGCGGATCCCGCGCGATGCCCCCGAGGAGATTTCCAGAACGCCCTTGCGCTCGAGCGCGCGCAGATGCTGCTCGGCGGCATTGACCGAGCGGAAGCCCATCGAGCGCGCGATCTCCGCGCGTGTAGGAGGATAGCCGCTGGCCTCGGTCAGCTCGCGGATCAGCTTGAGAATCTCGGTCTGGCGGTCGGTCAGGCTGTCCATGCGGGTCACCCGCCCATTCACTGGGCATGCTTACAGTGCTGGGATTATATCCAGTATCGGCGCGACCGCAAGCCCGGCCGGCCTTGCGGCAGGCGCTGGGTTGCGGCATCGTTCGCGGTCGAAAATCCGAGGCACGAGCCGGGAGCGACGATGAGCGGGGTGCTTCCCGCGGCCCTGTACGAGGGCTGCACAATGGGCGATCTGATCCTGCGCGCGTTGCACCGCGGCGGCGATCGCACCGCCTTCGTTCTAGACGAGCAGGCGATCAGCTACCGCGATTTCGGCGCGCAACTCAGCCGAATGGTGCAGGCGCTCGAGGCGCGCGGCCTGCGTCATGGCGACGCGATCGCGGTGTTGTCGTCGAACCGGCCGGATGCCTTTCTGGTCAGCGCAGCAGGTTACCTGATGGGGCTGCGCGCGACCTGGATGCATCCGCTTGCCTCGGAAGACGACCACGCCTATCTGCTCGAAGACTCCGGCGTGCAGTTCCTCTTTGTCGATCCGGGCACGTTCGCCGAGCGCGCCAACGCGCTGCGTGCACGGGTGCCCGGGCTGACGCGCATCTTTGGACTCGGCAAAAGCGATCTCGGCGAGGACATCCTCGCTGCGCTCGGCGCGTACGCGCCGGCCCCTCTGACCTCCAACGCCCGCGCCGACGATATCTGTGTGCTGATTTACACCGGTGGCACGACCGGCCGGCCGAAAGGGGTGATTCACACGCACCGCGTGCAGGTGACGATGGTCGTCACCGAGCTCGCCGACTGGGATTGGCCGCATGAGGTGCGCTTTCTCGCCATGACCCCGATCACGCATGCCGCGGGGGCGATGATCGTCGCCGTCATGTCGCGCTGCGGCACCTACGTGATGTCGAAAGGTTTCGACGCGCAGGGGTTCTTCGAATTGGTCGAGCGCCATCGCATCACGGCGACCTTCCTGGTGCCGACCATGGTCTATGTGCTGCTCGAGCACCCCGGCATCGCGCAGGCCGACTTGTCGAGTCTCGAGCTTGTCATCTACGGCGCTTCGCCCATGTCGCCGGCGCGCCTGATCGAGGCCATGAAGCGCTTCGGACCCGTGTTCATGCAGCTCTACGGCCAGTCCGAAGCGCCGAACTGCATCACCGCGCTGCACAAGCACGAGCACGATCCGCGCAATTATCCCGGGCGGCTCGCCTCCTGCGGCACCCCGAGCGGACTGAGCCAGGTGCGCCTGCTGGACGACCACGGCTGCGAAGTGCCGAACGGCGAGGTGGGTGAGATCTGCGTGCGCGGACCGCTGGTCATGCTGGGCTACTGGAACAAGCCGCAGGAGACCGAGAACGCGTTTCGCCACGGCTGGCTGCATACCGGCGACATGGCGCGATGCGACGCGGACGGCTTCATCTACATCGTCGACCGCTCGAAGGACTTGATCATCAGCGGCGGGTTCAATGTCTTTCCGCGCGAAGTCGAGGATGTGCTGACGCAGCATCCCGCCGTGGCCGCCGCGGCTGTGATCGGCGTGCCGGACGAAAAATGGGGCGAGGCGGTCAAGGCCGTGGTGGTGCTCAAAGCGGGCGAGACGGTTGCGCCCGAGACGCTGATTGCGCTGGTGCGCGAGCACAAGGGTCCGGTTCAGGCGCCGAAGTCGGTCGACTTCGTGGACGCGCTGCCAGTGACGGGACTCGGTAAGCCGGACAAGAAGGCGTTGCGCGCGAAGTACTGGGCCGGACAGGAACGCGCGGTCCACTGAGCCGCGCGGAGGGTGCTTCCAGGCGGCTTCAAGCAGCGCCAGGATGGTCCGCGGCATCTTCGATCCGGCGCGAATTGCTGCACACACATGTTGGATCGCGTCGGCGGCCGGTACTCCCCGGACGACGCGGGGCCTTGTGCGAGAAGCCCGTGGCTACCCGATGAGAAGGTCATGACGCGAGACTCGCCCTCTCGACCGTGCGTGTTTCGCGGCGCGCAAGCCAGAGGGTGCTGATGAATATCACCAATCCGCCGATGACCGTCCAAGATCCCGGCACGGTGCCGAAGACGATGAAGCCCAAGATCGAGGCCCACACCAGCTCCAGAAACTTGACCGACTGGACCGCGGAGATATCGGCGACGCGAAACGCCCGCGTCATGCAGTAATGTCCGGCGGCGCCAAGGACGCCGCAGACGACGAGCAGCGCCCACTGCGCCGGCGCGGGCATGGTCCAATACGCAATCGCCACCGGCAGCAGCAGCAGCGAGACCCACAGGTGCTGCCACAACACGACAACGTCCGGACGATCGAGTCGGGTGAGGGCCTTGGCGGTGAGAAAGGAGCCGGCGAACACCGGTGCCGAGGCGAGCATCAGCAGGACGCCAATCGAGATTCCGCCGAAGCCACCGTCCTTCCACGGACTGACGACCAGCAGCACGCCGCTGAAACCCACGATCACCGCAACCCAGCGCGCTCCGGTCATGTGCTCCTTCAGGAACAGCACTGCGCCGATGCAGATGAACAGGGGGCCGGTAAAGCCGATGGCGGTCAGCTCGGCCATGCTGACCATGGGCAGTGCGGCAAACCACAATGTCATGCCACCGGCATGGAACAGTCCGCGCACGAACTGCAACTTGGGTGCGCGCGGCCACAGCGCGCGCAGGCCTAGACGCAACGCCGGGGGCAATATGACCAGAACCCCCATGAAATAGCGCAGGAACCCGACCAGCCAGGGGTCGAGGTCGTGCGCGAGCCGCTTCATGGTGGTGTTCAGGACGGTGAACAGCAACCCTGTCGCTGCCATCCAGAGCATGCCGCGAACCGTAGGACTGAGGGGCAGAGACACGCGCTAGGCCTGCTCGAGCGGAGCGATCAGCTCGGGGACGTCGTTGCTCGCCCGGTTCACCGCGGTGCCGACCGCATGCACTCGAATCGCCTCCGGCGGGCAGGGCACGAGCAAGTCGGCGACATCCACGCCCGCGCGGCAGTCGAGCCAGCGTGCGTAGTCCTGGGACGCGAGGATCACCGGCATGCGGTCATGGATCGCCTGCATCGGTGCGTTGGCGTCGGTGGTGACTACCGTACAGGTCTCCAGCGCTTTGCCGGCGCCCTCCCAGCGCTCCCACAGTCCGGCGAAGGCGAACAATTCGTCCTGTGCAGGGTGGATATAGTAGGGCTGCTTGCGCGTTTCGACGCGTCGCCACTCGTAGAAACCGTTTGCAGGAACCAGGCAGCGCCGCTTGCGGTAGGCGTCGCGAAACGACGGCTTCTCCGCCACCGTTTCGCCACGCGCGTTGTTCAACTTCGCCGCCAGCTTCGGATCCTTGGCCCAGCGCGGCAACAGCCCCCAGCGCACGAGCGCAGGCATTCGCGCGCCCTCGGAGTTCAGGCGCACGACGAGGACCTCGCTGGTCGGCGCGATGTTGAAGTGCGGCACGATCGACGCCGGCACTTCGCTCAGCCCGAACGCGAGCGCAATCACCTCCGGACGACTATGCAGGGCGTAACGGCCGCACATGCACGCAATGTACAATGGCCGCGGCTCCCGACGCGAATCCGCGATGATCATCCAGTCGCTGCTCGACACAGATCTGTACAAGTTCACGATGATGCAGGTCGTGCTGCATCACTTCCCGGGGGCACAGGTCGAGTACGCGTTCACCTGCCGCAACGAAGGGATCGATCTGCGGCCTGACCTCGACCGTATCCGCGAGGAGATCGCAAACCTGTGCAGCCTGCGCTTCACGGACCTGGAGCTCGAATACCTGCGCGGCCTGCGTTTCATGAAGTCGGATTTCGTCGACTTCCTCGCTCTGTTCCAGTTCAACGCGAAGTACATCCACATCGCGGAAGGCGGGCCGGAAGGCGGAATAGACATCATCATCCGCGGTCCGTGGCTGCACACGATTCTGTACGAGATTCCGGTGCTCTCGATCGTATCCGAATCCTATTTCCGCCGAACCCAGCCGGCGCCGAATTTTGCCGAAGGCCTGCGTCGCCTGCAGGCGAAGATCGACCTCGTGCGCACCGTCGAGTCGGAGCTCGAATTTAGGATCTCCGACTTTGGCACGCGCAGGCGCTTCTCGTGCGACTGGCAGGAGCGCGTGCTGCAGACGCTGAAGCGCGAAGTGCCGCAGTATTTCGCCGGAACGTCGAACGTCTGGTTCGCGATGAGAAACGGCTTGACGCCGCTGGGCACACTGGGTCACGAATACATGCAGGCCTGCCAGGCGCTCGGCCCGCGCCTGCGCGACTCGCAGACCTTCGCGATGGACACCTGGGCCAAGGAATACCGCGGCGACCTCGGCATCGCGCTGTC
>Ga0210102_1000135_pt1 | contig 21483 bp, 16 predicted proteins | sample RushOxbow_ThreeS_4_FD_185563 | JGI IMG/M metagenome (GOLD analysis project Ga0210102, IMG submission 185563) | Wetland microbial communities from San Francisco Bay, California, USA, that impact long-term carbon sequestration -... | ecosystem: Environmental > Aquatic > Marine > Wetlands ...
CGTCGATCACGCCGTCCTTCGTCTTGCACAGCTCCTCGGTCAGGCGGAACAGGTTGGTCGCATACAGCGTGCTCGCCTGCTTCGCGAGACGGCTCGGCAGATCCGTGTAGCCGATGATCGTCACGCCGTGCCTGACGGCCACCTGACCGGGCTCGGTGAGCTCGCAGTTGCCGCCCTGCTCCGCGGCCAGGTCGACGATCACGCTGCCCGGCCGCATCGATCGCACCATCTCGGCGCTGATCAGCTTCGGCGCGGGCTTGCCCGGAATCAGCGCGGTGGTGATGATGATGTCGACGTCCTTCGCTTGCTTGGCGAAGGTCTCGCGCTGCGCCTTCTGGAAGCCCTCGCTCATTACCTTGGCGTAGCCGCCGACGCCCGAACCCTCCTCCACATAGTCGACGGGCACGAACTCGCCGCCCATCGAGATGACCTGATCGGCCACCTCCGGTCGCGTGTCGTTGGCGCGCACGATCGCACCGAGACCGGAGGCTGCACCGATCGCCGCCAGACCGGCCACGCCGGCCCCGATGACGAACACCTTGGCCGGCGGCACCTTGCCCGCGGCCGTGATCTGTCCGGTGAAAAAGCGTCCGAAATGATGCGCCGCCTCGATCACCGCACGGTACCCGGCAATGTTCGCCATCGACGAGAGGGCGTCGAGCTTCTGCGCGCGCGAGATGCGCGGCACGCTGTCCATGGCGAGCACGGTGGCCTTCTTCGCCGCCAGCTGCTGCATCAGCTCGGGGTTCTGCGCCGGCCAAATGAAGCTGACGAGCGTTCCGCCCTCGCGCATGAGCGTCAGCTCGCCCGGCGAAGGTGCGCGCACCTTGAACACGATGTCGCTCCCGGCCCACAGCAGGTCCGCGCCTTCGACGATCCGCGCGCCCGCTGCGCGATATGCGTCGTCGCCGAAGTTCGAAGCCTCACCTGCGCCCGACTGCACGATCACCTCGAAGCCGAGCTTGCTCAGCTTCTCGACGATCTCGGGCACCGTCGCAACGCGTTTCTCCCCCGCGGCCGTCTCTCGCGGCACGCCTATCACCTGAGGCATCAGTCTCCCCTTCGGATTGTTGTACGACGCGCACCGGCCCTGGCCGGCCGGGGGCCAATGATACCTCTGCCCTCAGGCCGCGCGCTCGAAACGCGCGCCGCCGTCGGCGAGGAATTGCAGCTTCGCCAGACTCGCGTACAGGCCGCCCTCGTGCAACAGCTCCGCGTGCGTACCCTGCGCGACGATTGCGCCACGGTCGAGGACGACGATGCGGTCCGCGTGCCGCACGGTCGCCAGGCGATGCGCGATGACGAGCGTCGTGCGCCCGCGTTCGAGCGCCGCCAGCGCCTGCTGCACCATGCGCTCGCTCTCGGCATCGAGCGCGCTGGTCGCTTCGTCGAGCAGCAGGATCGGTCGATCGGCGAGCAGCGCACGCGCGATCGACAGTCTCTGCCGCTGCCCGCCCGAGAGCGTGACGCCGCGCTCGCCGAGCGGGGTGTCGAGGCCCTGCGGCAGGCGCTCGACGAATTCGAGGGCGAAGGCCTGCTCGCAGGCGCGCGTGACCTCGCTGCGGCTCGCCTGCGGCCGTCCGTAGCGCACGTTCTCGAGCACGCTGGCGGCGAATATCACCGGCTCCTGCGGCACCACCGCGATCAGGCTGCGCAGCACGCGCGGATCCATCGCCGCGAGCGCGGTCCCGTCGATGCGGATCGCGCCGGCCTGCGGATCGTAGAACCGGAGCAGCAGCGCGAACGTGGTCGACTTGCCCGCACCCGAAGGACCTACCAGGGCAAGGCACTCGCCCGGCGCCACGCGCAGCGAGAACCCGTCCAGCGCCGCGGCCTTCGGGCGCGCCGGATAGGCAAAGCGCACCGCGTCAAATTCGATTCCTCCGCGCGCCTCGGCCGGCGGGGTCAACGGAACACGCGGCGCAGCGATTGCCGGCCGCGTATCGAGCAGCTCGAGCAGGCGCTCGGTTGCGCCCGCCGCGCGCTGCAGCTCGCCCCACACCTCGGACACCGTGCCGGCGCCCATCGCCACCACCGAGGCGTAGAACACGAACGCCGACAGCTCGCCGGCGCTCAAGCGGCCGCTCAGCACCTCGTGGCCGCCGATCCACAAAATCACGCCCACCGCGCTGAACGCGATCAGCATCACCAGCGCGATGAGGAGCGACTTCTGCCGGATGCGCGCGACGCCCGCCCAGTAGGCCGCCTCGGCATGCGCGCCGAAGTCGGCGCGGTCGTGCGCCTCGTGCACGTAGGCCTGAACGGTGCGGATCTCGTGTACCGCCTCGTCCACATAAGCCGAGACGTCTGCCACCCGGTCCTGATTGTCGCGAGACAGCCGACGCACCTGCCGGCCGAGCAGCAGGATCGGCACCAGAGTCACCGGAATGCCGAGCAACACGAACAGCGCGAGCTTCCAGCTCACTACGAACAGCATCAGCGTGGCGCCGACCATCATGACGAAGTTGCGCACGAACATCGACAGGCCATAGCCGATCACCTGCTGCAGCAGCGTCGCGTCGGCCGTGAGGCGCGACACCACCTCGCCGGTCCGCGTCGCTTCGAAGAACGCGGGCTCGAGTCCGATGATGTGATCGAACACCGCACGACGCAGGTCGGTGACGACCCTCTCACCGGTGCTCATCATCAGGTAGAAGCGGCAGTACGTCGCGATCGCGAGCGTCACCGCGACGGCGATCAGCGCCGCCAGCGCCTCGTTCAGCAAATGCGGATCACCGCTGCCGAAGCCCTGGTCGACAACGTGGCGCAGACCCTGGCCGAGCGCCAGCACGCTCGCCGCGGCGGCGAGCAGCGCGACCACCGCACCTGCCACCCGCAGCCGATACGGCGCGAGAAAGCGCGCGAGCCGCGCCAGCTGGCGCCAGTCCCCGCGCTGCTCGCGCGCCGGGCCCGGCGAATCGAAAACGCCCATCCGCGCACTATAAACCTCGGGTGTTAGCGGCCCCTGTCGCGCGCGGGGGAGGTAGCCGGGGGAGGGCATCGGGCCCTCCTCCGGCAGCCGACTTGCGCGTTACTTAACGCGCGTAAAACCTGTAATTATTTCCGCCCAAACCCTTCGCGCGGTACATCGCCACGTCGGCGTTGCGCAGCAAGCCTTCGCCTTCGCCTGCGTCCGCCGGATACAGCGATATGCCGATGCTCGCGCCAATGCGGAAGCCCTTGCCGTCCACTTTGAACTCCGCTTCGAGCGTACGCAGGACCTTCTCGGCGATGATCTGGCAATCCGCCTCGAGGCTCAGGTCGGGAATTACGATGACGAATTCGTCGCCGCCCTGGCGGGCAAGCGTGTCGGATTTGCGCATGCAGCTCGACAGCCGTTGCGCCACCTCGCGCAGCACCGCGTCGCCGGCGCGGTGGCCGAGACTGTCGTTCACCTCCTTGAATCCATCGAGGTCGAGCAGCATGACCGCCACTTTCGAATCGCGGCGCTGGGCGAGAAACACCGCCTGGCGCAGGCGATCGTCCAGCAGGCGCCGGTTCGGCAGCCCGGTAAGCGTATCGTGATGCGCGAGAAAGCGGGCCTCCTCCTCGCTGCGCTTGCGCTCGGTGACGTCCTGTGACACGCCGATGATGCGATGCACGGCCCCCGTGGCATCGAACACGGGCTGTCCCCGCGCCGCGATCCAGCGCGTCCCGCCGCTCGGCCCACTGACGCGGTACTCGCAGACGAAGGCCTCGCCGCGCTCCGCGGTGGCGAGACCTGCGGACAGAAAGCGCTCACGATCCTCGGGGTGCACCCAGTTGGCGTATTCGGTCCATCGCATCGCGGTTTCGCCCTGCCCGCCGGACATCGCGCCGGTATCGTGTCCGTAGCGCAGCAGATCGGATTCGGTATCCCATTCCCAGTAGAACAGGCCCGCCACCTCGACGGCGAGGCGCAGCTTTTCGACGGTGTCGTACAGGGCCGCCGCCGAGCGTTTCTGGGCGCTGACGTCGTGCGCGGTTCCGGTCGCGCCGCTGACCTTGCCGCTCGCGTCGCGCACCGGCACTGCATTAAGAGCAAGGTCCACCGCGGTACCGTCGCGGCGCTGGTGCCGCGTCTCGAAATTGAACACCGGGTCGCCCTCCAGCACCCGGCGCAGCACCGCCAGATCGCGCGCACGCACCTGGGGCGTCAGGACCTCTGCCATCGGCCGACCGAGCAGATCCCCGGGCTCGCAGCCGTAGATGCGCCGCACGGCCGCAGCGTTCAGAAAGGTCCAGCGTCCTTCCGCATCGACCGACCAGATCAGATCGTTGGAACCCTCCACCAGGTCCCGATACATCGCCTCGCTCGAGCGCAGAAGGCGCTCGGCGCTGCGTCGCTCGTCGATGTCGGTGAACGCCAGAATGGCGCCGGCATGCGCCGAGGCCGCGTTCAATGGCCGGCCGACGACGTGGCACCACAGCCGCGTGCCGTCGCGCCGCTGCAGCTCGACCTCCATCTCGCGCGCCCGATCGCCGGACATGCTCGCTTCGAAGCCGCGCCAGTGCGCCAGCCAATCTTCCTGCGAGGTGCTCCAGACGCGCGTCTCGCGGCCGTGCAGGGCACCGGGTGCGTAGCCCAGCATCTGCTCCAGGCGTTCGTTGCAGCGACGCACGCGGCCGTCCTCGACGAACGCCATGCCGAGCGGAAGCGTGTTCAGCACCAGGTCTTCCTGCGCGAGAAGCGCAAGGTAGGCGTCCTGAGCCGATTTCAACTCGGTGATATCGCTCAACGTGGCGACGAAGCCGCCAAACGCGGTGCGTTCGAGCCGCGATTGCAGCCAGCGCCCGTCGCCGGCGCGAAACTGCAGTGCGCCGCCGCCGCGCTCGAGCTCCTGGCGCCGAGCCTCGATCCAGGCCGCGCGTCCCGCGCCTGCCTCCGCGGCGAAGTTTTCCGCACCGAAGGCCGCGGCGCACAGCTCCGCGTAGGTCGCACCCACCAGCGTCTGGCGCGATCGACCCCCTCCGCAGCGCCCGGCGTACGCGTCGTTGCAGCCGACCAGCGTCCCCGCCTCGTCGAATATCGCGATGCCCTCCGGAAAGCTCTCGATCGCATCGCGCATCTGCGCCTCGCTCGCCTGCGCGTGCGCACGCAGCGCTTCGTTCTCCTGCCGCGCCTGCAGCGTGTCGATCAGGCTCCGGTGCAGCTCGCGGTGGATAAGCAGGATCACCACGCCGAACAGGGCAACCGCGAGGGCCAGGTATTGATATGCCGGGTCCGCCTGTAGCACCAGCTGTCCGGTCATCGCGAGCAGCGGCGGTGCGACGTAGGCATACATGCTCGGCGTGCTCGCGGCATACATGCCCGCCGCGGCAATCACACTGCCGCCGACCAGCAGCACCACGGCCACCAGCAGGAGCGCATCCTCCGTCGCAAAGAACAGCATCGGCGCGGCCGCCCAGACCGCGCCCGAGGCGAACGCGCCGAGCGCGAAGCGCCGCTCCCAGATGCGGGGCTCGGCGCCGAGAGTGCGCAGATACGCGGAATGCGCCAGCACGCGCGCGACGGTGACCGCGAGCAATGCGCCGAACCAGGCAACGAGCGCATCGGCCCAGGTCGCACGCCAGAGGATCATGAGCACGATGCCGGCGTAGGCCGGGCTGACGAGGTAGGCCGCGCGCCCCATGCGGTAGAGCATCGCGACGCGCGTGGCCTCGATCCCGCGATCCGCCACCGCCGGCATGGGGTCAAACAGCTTCGGATCGGATGCCGCGTCGGCCATCGGCGGGATATACGCCGACCTCGCGCCGGCCGCCGCGGCGTTCGCCTCGCTGTTGACGTAGTCTTTCATACGCGCCCGTGGTCGCCCGCTCGCCGCTCCAGGAGCGGCACGCTCAGTCCTCGAGCAATGCTTCGAGCACCGCGCACCACGCCATGGACAGGTTGTCCAGACGATAACCCCCGCCGCCGAACGCCATCAACCGCCCTTGCGCGTGGCGTGCGGCGAGGGACCGCAGGCCGCGGATCACGCGGGTATGCGCCGCCGGGGTGAGGCGCAGGTCGGCGAGCGGGTCGCCCGACAGCCCGTCGGCACCGCACTGAACGATGACGAACTCGGGCTCGAAACGATCCACAAACCGCTCGACCGCTGCCCAGGCGGCGAAAAACTCCTCATCCCCGGCGCCCGGCGCGAGCGGCAGGTTCAGCTTGGTGCCGGCCGCTGCGGCACTGCCCGTCTCGTGCGCATGGCCGGTGCCCGGGTAGAGAAAGCGGCCGTCCTCGTGGATATCCGCGATCGCGAGATCCGGATCGCGCTCGAACGCGTAATACACGCCGTCGCCGTGATGCACGTCGATATCGACATAGGCGATGCGCCGCAGCCCGTACTCGCCGCGCAAGGTTTCGATCAGCACGCCGAGGTCGTTGAACACGCAGAAGCCGGCCGCCGCAGCGCGTCCCGCATGATGCAGCCCGCCGATCGGCTGGAAGGTGCGCGCCGCGGCACCGCTCATCACGCGCCGCAGTCCCTCGAGCGCGGCGCCGACCAGGTGCGCGGACACCTCGAAACAGCCCGGGAAGGCGGGCGTGTCGCCGGCGTCGAGATAGCCCGAGCCTGCGCGAGACGCCTGCTCGACGCGCTCGACGTACTCCGGCGTGTGAAAGCGCTCGATCGCGCTGCGCGCCGCAGCGGCGGACTCGACCACGGCCACCTTCGCGTCGAGGCCGCGGGCGCAGGCCGCGCGCCAGAATGCGCCTTGCCGGTCAATCGACAGAGGGTGACCGTCCGGGAATCCGTAGCGCCCGAGCGCCTCACTCACAAACAGGTGAGTGCTCGACGGCATCGTCTCCTCCGGCCTGCGGGAACGCACCCGTCAGGCCCGCGGCGCGGCGAGCCGCTCGTCCAGCAGCTCGATCCAGTGGCGCACCGGGACCTGCGCGCCCGCCTGGAGGTGCATCAGGCAGCCGATGTTCGCGGTCACGATGGTCTCAGGCTGCCCCGAATGCAGAGCCGCCTGTTTGCGCGTACGCAGCGCGTGGGCAAGCTCCGGCTGCAGGATCGAATAGGTGCCGGCCGAGCCACAGCACAGGTGCGCCTCCGCAACCGGCGTCAGCTGGTAGCCGAGCCCTGCGAGCAGCGGTTCGACGACCTCGTGGATCTGCTGCCCATGCTGCAGCGAGCAAGGCGAGTGAAACGCGAGCCGGCCGGCCGGCTTCGCCGCGGGCATCAGCCGTGCTGCAATCGCCGCCGCGTGCTCGGCCACCACCTCGGACAGGTCGCGCGTCATCGCGCTCACCCGCGCGGCCTTGTCGCGGTAGGCAGGATCGTCACGCAGCAGGTGGCCGAACTCGCGCACCGTCGCGCCGCATCCGCTCGCCGTCATGACGATCGCCTCGATCTGCCCGCGCGCGATCATCGGCCACCAGGCATCGATCAGCGCGCGCATGTCGTCTAGCCCCGCCGCCTGGTCGTTCAGGTGATAGCGCAGCGCGCCGCAGCAGCCAGCGTCGCGTGCCTCGATGAGCGAGATTCCGGCCGCGTCGAGCACGCGCGCCGCGGCCGCATTGATGACAGGCGCGAGCGCGGGCTGCACGCAACCGGCGAGAACGAGCATTCCGCGCGCCTCGCGAGGCGACGGCCAGCGACCCCGCGGGCGGGCGCGCTCGGGCACCGCGCCCCTGAGCGGCTGCGGCAGCAGCGGGCGGACGAGCTGGCCCAAGCTGAGCAGCACGCCGAACAGCCGGGTGCGCGGCAGCACCGCGCCGAGCAGCGCGCGGCGCGCGCGCTCGAGCAGCCCGCGCGGCGCGCGCGCCTCGACTACGCCACGTCCGATATCGGCCAGGCGGCCGTAGCGCACGCCCGAAGGGCAGGTCGTCTCGCAGGATCTGCAGGTCAGGCAGCGATCGAGATGCAGGCGCGTGCGCGGCGTCGGCTGATCGCCCTCGAGGACCTGCTTGATGAGGTAGATGCGTCCGCGCGGTCCGTCGAGTTCGTCCCCGAGCAGCTGGTAGGTCGGGCATGTTGCAGTGCAGAATCCGCAATGCACGCACTTGCGCAGAATATCTTCCGCCTCACGCCCCTCGGGCGTACCGCGCATGAAGTCAGCGAGCTGGGTTTGCATTCGGCAAACGAGAAATCTGCATTTCTCAAATCGCGGGTGCGGCTCTATAGTCTGGCCACCCTGTCAGCGCGAAGGACCGGATGGATCGTCCGAATTGGAAGGTCGTTCTGCCCGCGGCGGCAGCCGGGGGCTTCGTCCTGGTCGGTTTCTGGGGTCTGCTCGTCGGCCCCCTCGGGACGGCGTGGTTCCTGTCCTGGCGCAGGAAACGAGACAGCGCCGCGGATGCCGACGACGAGAGTGCCCGACTCGCAGTGTTCATGGCGGAAGCCGTCAAGGGAAAAACGACCGCCCCGGCGGCGAGGTCCGCTGGCACGACCGGCGCACGCGCAGCCTCGAGCGGCCCGTCCGCGACGCGCCCTGCGGTTGCGACGGCAGCGCCGCAGACCTCGGCGGGACCCAGACCGAGCTTCGCCGAGCTGCGCCAGCGCGTACACCAGGTGAGTGACGGGGCTCTGCGCAAGGCGCTTGCCGCGGCGCGGCTCGCCGAGCTGGAGAACACACGCGATGCGCGAGCCGCAGTCGAGGCCGCGCTGATCGCGCGGCGCGCGGCCGCGAAGCCCGAGCATGCGCCGGTGCGCGTACGTGCCGCCTCGCGTGCGATCGCCAGCTGCCTCGAGGGCGGCGAAGCTGCGCTGGCCGCCGCACTGTTCGGCGAAATCATCGCCGAGCGCGCGGCGCTCAGGCTCGCGCTCGAGCACTGGGAGCCGCTCGGGCGTGCGCTCCTCAGCCAGGGCGCACTGATGGAGGCCGCCTGGGCGCTGCACGCCGGCGCCGTGCTCGGCAAGGATCTGATCGGCGCGCAAAAACGCCTCGTAGAGGTGGCCGGCAAGGCGGCCGATGCAGGCAAGCCGAAGGTCGCGCTCAAGCTGTACGCGACCCTGTTAGAGAAGTATCCCGACTCGCAGTACGCCGACTTCGTTCGGTCGAACATGCGCATCGAGGAGAAAAAGCTCGCCAAGAATTCCGCTCCTGCCTGAGACTCAGAGCTCGGGATACAGACGACCGCGGTTGAAGATCCCCTGCGGGTCGAATGCGGCTTTCAGCCCGCGCTGCAGACGCATCTGCAGCGCATTGAGGGGGGCGAATGCGCCCGCCGACTTGTTGCGCGCGCGGAAAAGCGTCGCGTGGCCGCCCGCGCGGGCCGCAGCCTCGCGCAGCAGCATTGGCTCGAGATCGGAACGCAGCCAGCGCAGCGCACCGCCCCATTCGAGCAAGGGCTCGCCCGCCAGCGCCAACGGCCCGGTGCCCGCCGGAACGGCAAGCCGCCAGAGCGGGGAATCGCCGGAGAAAAACGGGTGCCTTTGCTCGCGCACTGCGTCCCAGTACTGCGCGGCGGCGTGCGCCGCCACAGCTTCACCGCCGAGACGCGCCGCCGCGGCGCGCAGCGCTGCCGCGGCACCCGACAGGCGCAGACGCAGCACGCCCGCGTGCCAGGTCGCGGCCGAGATCGGGTGCGGCTGCCCGGCCCAGGCGTTCAGCCGCTCGATGGCCTCTGCCTGCGAGCACTCGAAGCGCCGCGTCTGCTCTTCTACGGGGCGAGGCAGCACCTTCAAGGAGACTTCGAGAATCACGCCGAGGGTGCCGAGCGAGCCTGCGAGCAGACGTGCGACGTCGTAGCCGGCGACGTTCTTCATCACTTCTCCGCCGAAGCGCAGCACCCGCCCCCGTCCATCGAGCAGCACGGCGCCGAGCACGAAGTCGCGCAGCGCGCCGGCCGCAATCCGGCGCGGCCCCGACAGGCCCGCGGCAACGCAACCGCCGACCGTGGCAGCGCTTCCGCTTTGCGAGAAGTGCGGAGGTTCGAAGGCAAGCATCTGCCCCTTCTCGCCGAGCGCCGCCTCGAGTGCCGCGAGCGGCGTGCCTGCGCGCGCCGTGACGACGAGCTCGGTCGGGTCGTAGCGCGCGATGCCGCTGTGCAAGCGCGTATCGAGCACCTCGCCCTCGAGCGTGCCGCCGTAGAAATCCTTGGTTCCGCCGCCCCGCAGGCGCAGGCGCGTGCCCGCGTCCGCGGCCGCGCGCACGCGATCGGCGAGCGACTGGACCGCTTCGCTCACCTGGCCTAGAACCTCGGCAGCTCGGGATGCTTGAGCTGCCCGCCGCGCACGTGCATGCGACCGAACTCCGCGCAGCGCTGCAGCGTCGGCACCGCCTTGCCCGGGTTGAGCAAGCCCTTCGGATCGAACACCCGCTTCACGGCGTGGAAGATCTCGAGCTCCTCGTCGCGGAACTGGACGCACATCTGATCGATCTTCTCGACCCCGACACCGTGCTCCCCGGTAATCGTGCCGCCGACTTCGACGCATTTCTCCAGCACTTCCGCGGCGAAGCGCTCGGTGCGTTCGAGTTCCTGCGCATCGTTGGCGTCGAACAGGATGAGCGGGTGCAGGTTGCCGTCGCCCGCATGGAAAACGTTCGGACAGCGCAGGCCGTACTTCTTCTCAAGCTCGGCGATGAAGCGCAGCACTTCGCCCAGCCGGCGCCGCGGGATCGTTCCGTCCATGCAGTAGTAATCGGGCGAAATCCTGCCCATGGCGGGAAACGCCGCCTTGCGCCCCGACCAGAAGCGCAGCCGCTCGGCCTCGTCGCGCGAGACCGTCATGCGCGTGGCGCCGGCGGCCTCGAGCACGGCTTTGATGTGCGCGATTTCCTCCGCGACTTCTTCCGGCGTGCCGTCCGATTCGGCCAGCAGGATCGCCGCGGCATCGACGTCGTAGCCCGCGTGGACGAAGTCCTCGACCGCGCGGGTCGCCGGCCGGTCCATCATCTCCAGCCCCGCCGGAATGATTCCGGCGGCGATCACCGCGGCGACCGCCGCGCCCGCCTTCTCGACGTCATCGAACGAGGCCATCACCACCTGCGCGAGCTGCGGCTTGGGCAGCAGCTTGACGGTCACTTCGGTGATGACCGCCAGCAGACCCTCCGAACCGATCGCCAGGGCGAGCAGGTCGTAGCCCGGCGTATCGGGTGCTTCGGAGCCGAACGTGAACGGCTCGCCTTCGACCGTATAGCCCTTCACCTGCAGCACGTTGTGCACGGTCAGGCCGTACTTCAGACAGTGCACGCCGCCCGAGTTCTCGGCAACGTTGCCGCCGATCGAGCAGGCGATCTGGCTCGACGGATCGGGGGCGTAATACAGACCGAAGGGCGCCACCACGTCGGAGATCGCGGCATTGCGAACCCCAGGCTGCACCACCGCGACGCGCGCGACGGGATCAACGCGCAGCACGCGCATGAATTTCGCCATCGACAGCAGTACGCCGTCGGCCAGCGGCAGCGCGCCGCCCGACAGGCCGGTGCCCGCGCCACGCGGAACCACGGGTACCTCCATCGCGTGGCAGGTCTGCAGCGTGCGCCGCAGCTGTTCCTCGGTCTCCGGCAGCGCGACTACCATCGGCACGCGGCGGTAGGCGGTCAGGCCGTCGCATTCGTAGGGCCGGGTGTCCTCCGCTTCGTAGAGCACGCTCTGTGGCGGAAGGAACGCGCGCAGCGCCGCAGCGACGGCCTGCTGCCGGCGCGGATCGATCGCGGGATTGCGTTCGTCGGCTCCCATCAATGCCCTCTCAGCTCTTCAGATAGGCCTTCGCCCAGCCGAGCCCGGCCAGCGTGTCCCCGCGCGGATTGTATTCACAGCCGATCGCGCCGCCGTAGCCGAGGCGATCGATTCGCTCCAGCAGCCAGGGGAAATTGATTTCCCCGGTCCCCGGCTCGTGCCGGTCGGGCACATCGGCGAGCTGCATGTGGCCGATGCGCGGCAGCAGGCGCTCGATCGTCTTTGCCAGGTCGCCCTCCATGATCTGCATGTGGAAGATGTCGTACTGCAGGAAGGCGTTGTCGCTGCCCGCGGCGTCGATCGCCTCGAGCACCTGCCGCGAGCTGTGCAGGAAGAAACCCGGCACGCTGCGCGTGTTGCAGGCTTCCACCATGAGAGCAATCCCGGCTTTCTTCAACTCGCCCGCGGCGAAGGCGAGATTTTCAATCAGCGTCTCCGCGTATCGCGCGCGCTCGGCGCCGGCCGGGATCACGCCCGAGAGGCAGTTCAGTCGCGGACAGTTTACCGCCCGCGCGTACTCGATCGCGCGCGCGACGCCGGCGCGAAATTCGTCGCACCGCGGCGGCAGGCAGGCAATGCCTCGATCGCCTTTCGCGAAATCACCGCCCGGGAGGTTGTGCAGGACGACCTCGACACGCGCCTCGTGCGCCCAGCGCGCGACCTCGCTCGCAGGCCACGCGTAGGGAAACTGGTACTCGACGTGCCGGAAGCCCGCGCGCGCGGCGGCCGCGAAGCGTGCGGGGAATTCCAGATCGGGAAACAGCAGCGACAGGTTCGCGGCAAGGCGCGGCACGCGGCCTCCAGGTAAGCGCAGCCAATCGGACGATGGTAGATGAGCCCTTCGCGCGCCACAACGCCCGTGGGACGCGCAGGCGAAGTTGCTAAGATACACGCAGTTCCCGAGGGATTATCCCGTTGGCTCAACCCGGCCTGCAGCGCCTGTTTCCATTCCTCGCCTGGTGGCCGCAGGTCAACCGGCAGACGCTGCGGGCCGATGCGATCGCGGGACTGATCGGCGCGATCGTCGTCCTGCCGCAGGGCGTCGCCTTCGCGACGCTCGCGGGACTGCCGCCGGCCTACGGTCTGTACTGCGCAATGGTCCCGACGCTCGTCGCGGCGCTGTTCGGCTCGTCGATGCACGCGGTCTCCGGTCCGACCAATACGGTCTCCCTGCTCGTGCTCGCGGTGCTTGCGCCCCTGGCCGAGCCGGGTTCGGCCCGCTACCTCTCGATGGCGTTCACCCTGTCTCTCATGTGCGGCGTGCTGATGCTCGCGACGGGGCTGTTCCGTCTCGGCACGCTGGTCAACTTCGTTTCCAATGGCGTCATCGTCGGGTTCACCGCGGCGATCGGCGTGCTGATCATCGCCAGCCAGATACCGCCGCTGATGGGGATTCACGTCGAGCGCTCGAGCGCCCTGGTCGAGTTGCTGCACAACGTCATCGTGTACGCCGACGACGTGCATCCCTGGGCGCTCGCCACCGGCGCGGTGACGATCGCGGCCGGCCTGCTCGCGCGGCGCTACGCGCCTCGGCGCGTGCCGATGCTCGTTGCAATGGTGGTCGGGACCGGGTTTGCACTCGCGGTGGAGCAGCTCGCCGCTCCGGCGGCATCCGGGATTGCCACCCTTGGTCCGCTCACCGGCGCGCTGCCGCCGCCTTCGCTGCCCGACCTGTCGGGCAGCACGCTGCGCAGTCTGTCGGGCCCTGCGCTTGCGGTCACGATCCTCGCCGTGACGCAGGCGATCGCCATCGTGCGCGCGGTGGCGATCCGCTCGGGACAGCGGATCGATCACAACCGCGAGCTGATCGGCCAGGGACTGTCGAACGTTGCCGGCGCCTTCTTCTCCGGCTATCCCTCCACCGCATCGGTCAACCGCTGCACGATCAATTTTGAATCGGGTGCCCGCACGCCGCTGGCGGCGGTGCTGTCGGTCGTTGCGCTCGTGCTCATGCTGCTCGCCCTCGCGCCGGTGGCCGCGCTGCTGCCGCTGCCGACCGTCGCCGGCCTGCTGGTCATCGCGGGCTGGGGCTTGATCGATTTCGACCAGATCCGCCTGTACCTGCGCGCCAGCCGGCAGGAAGCCGGCGTGGTCGGTGCGACCCTGCTCGCCACGCTTTTCATTCCGCTCGAGGACGCGATCCTGCTCGGTGTGGGCGCATCGTTCGTGGTCTATCTCAGCCGGACCTCGCGCCCGGCGATGCGCAGCCTGGCACCCGATCCGCGCCACAGCGAGCGCAAGTTCGCGCCGCCGTCGGCCGCGATCGCCGAGTGTCCCCAACTCAAGGTGCTGAGCATCGAGGGGTCGATCTATTTCGGGGCCGTTGATCACGTCCAGTCGCATTTTGAAACGCTGCGCGAGCTTGCGCGCGAACAGAAGCACCTGCTGCTCGCCGCACGCAGCGTGAATTTCGTCGACGTCGCCGGCGCCGAACTGCTGGTGCGCGAGGCGCGAAAGCGGCGCTGGGACCATGGCCGGCTCTACATCCAGGGCGCGCGCGCACCGGTCGAAGCGGTGCTGCGCAATGGCGGGTTTCTGGACGAGCTCGGCGAGGACGTGCTGTTTCGCTCGAAGCGCGACGCCATTCCCGCGATCGTCGCGCAGCTCGACCACGCGATTTGCGCGCGCTGCACCGCGCGCGTCTTCCGCGAATGCGACGGTCTGCCTAAGCCGCGCAACGACTGAACCAACGCGCGGCACGGCCGGCCTTGACCGGCAACGCTGCTGTTAACATAACCGCTCGCCTTCCTGCCGCGTCGGCCATTCGCGGCGCGCACTAGACCTTGCACGCATTTCTCCTCCGCGTCTTCCCGTTTTTGCGCTGGAAAGCGGGCATGTCGCGTGCCACCGTGGGCCCGGATGTGCTCGCGGGTCTCAGCGTGGCCCTGGTCGCGATTCCCCAGGCGCTCGCCTACGCCCAGCTCGCCGGGCTGCCGCCGTACTACGGGCTCTATGCCGCGCTCCTGCCCACGGTGGTGGGCGCGCTGTTCGGCTCGTCGGCGCAGCTGTCGACGGGTCCGGTCGCGCTCACCTCGCTGCTGACGGCGGCCAGCATCGCGCCGTTTGCGGCGTCAGACGGCGGCGCCTATCTCGGTTACGCCGTGTCGCTGGCGCTCCTGTCCGGCCTGTTCCAGTTCGCCTTCGGCATCATGCGGCTCGGCGTGCTGATGAATCTGCTGTCGCATCCCGTGCTGATGGGATTCGTCAATGCCGCGGCGATCCTGATCACCTTGTCGCAGGTGCCGGCGCTGTTCGGCATACCCCCGCCCAAGCTCGGCCACGCGCTTGCCGACACCTGGCATGTGCTGTCGCACCTGCATGTCTCGCATGGCCATTCGGTCGCATTCAGCGGAGCGGCGCTCGCCCTGCTGATCGTGTTCCGGCGCTTTGCGCCGCGCTTTCCGGGCGTCCTGATCACCGTGGCGCTGCTGACCACGGCGAGCTACGCCTTCGACTACGCGGGCCAAGGCGGACGGGTGGTCGGCGACATTCCGCCGGGCCTGCCGGATCTGGCGCTGCCGCGCGTCGAAATCGACGCCTGGATCGCGCTCCTGCCCGCGGCATTCGTGATCGCGGTGATCAGCTTCATGGAAGCGATGTCGAGCGCGAAGATCGCATCGATCAAGACCGGGACGCGCTGGGATGAAAACCAGGAGCTGATCGGCCAGGGTCTGGCGAAAGTTGCCGCTGCGGTGTGCCAGACGATGCCCGTCAGCGGCTCTTTTTCGCGCTCGGCGCTCAATCTCGCGGCGGGCGCGCGCTCCGGGCTGTCGTCCGTGACCTGCGGCCTGTGCGTGCTGCTGACTCTGCTTTTTTTCACGCCGCTGCTGAAGCACCTGCCGCTCCCGGTGCTTGCGGCGATCATCGTCATGGCGCTGACGAACCTCATCAACGTGCGCAGCCTGCGCAACGCCTGGCGCGCGAGCCGCGACGATGCGCTCGCGGCGATCCTGACCTTCGTCTCGACGATCGCGTTTGCGCCGCAGATCCAGAACGGGATCTTCACCGGTGTCCTGCTCTCGCTCGGCCTGTTCATCTACCGGCGCATGCGCCCCGGCATGGATGTGATCGATCCGGTATCCGTGCCGCTCGACTACGAATTGACGGACTCGGCGCGCCAGCTGCTCGAAGGCCGGGTCGGCGCGGTGCGCTTTCATGCCTCTCTCGTGTTCGTCAACGTGTCCTACTTCGAGGGCGCGGTGCTGCAGATGGAGCAGCGCAACCCGCAGATGAAGGTGGTGCTGGTGTCGGCTGCCGGAATCAACGGCATCGACGCTTCGGGCGTCGAGATGCTCGCGTCGCTGATCGACGGCCTGCGAAAGAACGGGGTGACCATCGTGGTGAGCGGGCTGAAGCCGGGCATTCGCGCCGTGCTCGACCGCACCGGCCTGTCGACGCGGATCGGCCACGAAAACTTCTTCCTCAGTGACTATGCCGCGATGCTGGCGCTGGCCGAGCGGTTCGCGACCGGGTCCGCACCGCGCGAAACCGCGGCGGCGGACGCGCCCAGCGCGTGACGCTCGAGCCGCACGCCATCGCGACCCTCGCCCTGGCCGGGGTCGCCTTCGCGTTGTTCGCGCGCGAGCGCGTGCCCATCGAGACCACCAGCCTGGGCGTGCTGGTGCTGCTCACGGCCGGCTTTCATGTGTTTCCCTACGCACGCGACGGCGTACGCATCGCGCCGGCCGATTTCTTTCTCGGCTTCGGCCACGAGGCGCTGGTCGCGATCTGCGCCCTGATGATTCTCGGACGCGGCCTGGTGGTGACCGGTGCGCTGGACCCGGCCTCGCGCGTGCTCGGTCGCCTGCTCGAGGCGCGCCCGGGCGCCGCGATGCTGCTCGTGCTGCTGCTCTGCGCGGCCGCGAGCGGCGTGGTGAACGACACCCCGATCGTGGTGCTGATGTTGCCGATCCTGGTCGGTGCGGCGCTGCGCGCGAAAACCTCTCCCACCCGCACGCTGCTGCCGATGAACTACGCGGTGCTGATCGGCGGCATGGGCACCACCATCGGGACCTCGACCAACCTGCTGGTCGTGACCATCGCCTCCGATCTGGGCGTGCGTCGCTTCGAGATGTTCGATTTCATCCACGTCACCGCGATCGCCGCGGTCGGCGGCATTCTGTATCTGTGGCTGGTGCTGCCGCGCCTGATCCCGCAGCGCGCCGCGCCGATCGGAGACGATGCGCCGCAGGTGTTCTCGGCCATCCTGCACATTGCCGAAGGCGGGATGGCCGATGGCAGCAGCTACTCCGAGATCCGCAAAAAGGTCGGCGCCGGCCTGCGGGTGCGACGTATCGTGCGCGGCGAGGGCCTCGAGCTGGCGCGGCTTCCGACCCTGACCCTGCGCGCCGGCGACCGCATGTCGGTCGTGGCGGAGCCGCAGGACCTGCGCGAGTTCGCCGAGCAGCTCGGCGCGACGCTGCACAAGCCCGGCGAGGCGGAACCTCTGGTCGACGAAGCGCATCCGCTCACCGCGGAGGACCAGCGCCTCGCCGAAGTCGTCATCACCGAGGGCTCGCCCCTGCACCGCGCGACGCTGCGCAGCCGCCGCTTCGGCGAGCTCTACGACGTCACCATCGTCGGCCTGCATCGCGCAGGCGGCCCCTCGCTCGACCGCCGCGAGGACCTCGGCGACGTGGTGCTGCGAGCGGGAGATATCCTGCTCGTACAGGGCACCGAAAAGGACATCGCCGCGCTGCGCGCGCGCGCGCGGCTGCTGGTGCTCGATCGCAGCTACGACCTGCCGCGCAGCGAGCGAGCGCCGCTCGCGCTGGGAATCCTGGTGCTGGTCGTGCTCGTCGCCGCGCTCAAGCTGGCACCGATTTCGATCGCCGCACTGGCCGGTGTCGCCGCGATGCTGCTGACGCGCTGCCTGGACTGGGAGGAGGCGGCGCGGGCGCTCTCGGTCAAGGTCGTTCTGCTGGTCGCCTCGAGCCTCGCGCTCGGCGCCGCGCTCGAGAAAACCGGGGGCACCTCCTGGCTCGCGGCGGCGTTCGTAAACGCCGCTGCCGGCCTGCCGGTCGAATGGCTGCTCGCGCTGCTGATGCTGGTCGTCGCGGCGTTCACCAATTTCGTCTCCAACAACGCGGCGGCGGCGGTCGGCACGCCGATCGCGATCAGTATCGCGGGGCAGCTCGGCGTCGCCCCCGAGCCGCTGGTGCTCGCGATCATGTTCGGCGCGAACTTTTGCTATGTCACGCCGATGGCCTATCAGACCAACCTGCTGGTGATGAGCGCCGCGGGCTATCGGTTCGGCGATTTCGTGCGCGGCGGGTTGCCGCTGCTCGCGCTGATGCTGGCGAGCTACGCCTTCCTGCTGCCGCGTTTCTTCCCGTTCTAGGAGCGGCTCGCGCAAAAGCCCTGCGCGCGGCGTGCTTATCGGTCCGCAGAACGCTGTGCTAGACTTTTTTGGCACTGACATATAACAACATCGGGAGGTGCCAATGGGTGCAATCCTTCAGTCGCTGGGTCGCACGGTGATCGCCGGAGTCGTCCTGCTGATCATCTTGATCATTCTGGCCGGGCTTGCGACCGGCCAGTGGATTGGGGTCAGCGAGCATGCCTGGTGGACCTTCTTCATGCGCTGGCTGCACGTCCTGTCCGGCGTCATGTGGATCGGCCTGCTGTGGTATTTCAACTTCGTGCAGACGCCGTCGATGCCGAAGATTCCCGACGAGCACAAGCCGGCGATCAGCAAGGTCATCGCGCCGACGGCGCTGTTCTGGTTCCGCTGGGCGGCGTTGTCGACCGTGGTGACCGGACTGCTTCTCGCCTGGATGAACGGCTATATCGGAGCCGCGCTTTCGCTGTCGAAGGGTGTGCATGCGATCGGCCTCGGCATGTGGATGGGGCTGATCATGGCCTTCAACGTCTGGTTCATCATCTGGCCCAACCAGAAGAGGGTGCTGGGGATGGTCGAAGCGAGCGCCGAGGAAAAGGCCGCCGCAGGTAAGAAGGCGGGCATGGCCTCGCGCATCAACACGCTGCTGTCGATTCCGATGCTGTTCTGCATGGTCGCGCAGCAAAACGGCGGGCTGTAGACAACGCCGCGGAGACCGCGCAGACGACGGGGCCCCGCGGGGCCCCGTTTCATTTCCGGGCCAGCGGCACGACGCCGCGGATCACGGCCCCTTGGCCGATGCCGCGCTCGGCGAACCAGCCGCGCTGCATCTCGAGCGCGTAGCGTGCGGGGGTAGCCGCGCAGTGCGATTCCTCGCTCTGCGGCGCCATGTCGGCAATGTTGATCACGCGTGCCGCCGCGTCCAGAAAGGCCACCGACAGCGGCACGAAAGTGTTCTTCATCCACATGCAGTGCGTCGTCGTTTCGTCGAACACGAACAGCATGCCTTGGTTGGGTCCCAGCGACTTGCGGAACATCAGACCGACCATGCGACTGCGGTCGTCCGCGGCGAGCTCCGCCCGGATGAGATGCATGCCCGCGCCGAGCTCGACGACCGGCAGCTGAGCGGATACGCGCGGCGCGCCCAGAGCGAGCATCGCGAACAGCAAGGCAACGCGGCCGAGCGAAACGAAGCGCATGCCGCGATGGTACAAACAAAAAAGGCAGGGCCACAGCCCTGCCTTGCGCGGGCAGAAGCCGACTTACTTCTGCTCTTTGGGCGCGGGCTTGTCCGTGGCCGCGGGCTTCTGCGTGGACGCAGACTTCTTCTTCTTTTTCGTGGTCTTCTTGGCCGTGGTGGTTTTCTTGGCTTTGCCGTCCTGGGCGTCCTTCTTCATCTCGGTCGTCGTGCCCTCTTTCTTCTCGTCCGCCGCAACGGCGTTTACGCTCGCGACGGCGAACAGAGCGGTCAAGAGCACCGTCAACAACTGCTTCATGGATGTTTCCCTTTCGAAAGGTCTCAGCTGACCGGCGGAATGCCGGTCTGAGAGCCGTAACGCGCCAGCCGCGGAACGGTTGACAGCGCCCTCCGGGAGCGTCAGGGCCAGGCAGACGAAAAAAGGGGCGAACGTCACCGTTCGCCCCCTTTCGGAACAAGCAACCCGGGCAGGTTACTTCTTCTTCATCTGCTCGCAGCCCTTCATCTTCGGGTCCTTCTTGCACTGCTCAGCCGTAGGCTTCTTCTCTTCGGCGACGACCGCATAGCTGGTCAGCGCGAAAGCCGCGGTCATGGCGGCGATCAACAACTTTTTCATGACGTAACTCCGATCAGGTATGAAAAGGAAAAGAGTGCAACGAGCCGTCGCCTGCGTCCTGCGCTCGCCAGACGTCGGTCCCCGATAACAGTCCCGGTCGCCGTTCGCAGCGTCCCGACCCTCCTAGGCCGGCGCGCGATTCTAGGCAAGGAAGACGGCGCTTCACAATGGCGCCGCGCGGCGTCGGTACGGTTTGCCATGCCGCGAGGGGGGCGCGTACAGTGCGTCCCCTCGAACCCGCGGCGGGCGGGTATCCGGGAAGTCTTATATATAATAGCTTTTATATCTCATCCTTCCGATCCGCGCAGGAGCTGTCATGGCGTACAAGCACATCAAGATTCCCTCCAAGGGCGAAAAAATCCGCGTCAACAAGGACTTTTCGCTGTCGGTGCCCGATCAGCCGATCATCCCCTACATCGAAGGTGACGGCACGGGCGTCGACATCACGCCGGTCATGCTCAAGGTCGTAGACGCAGCGGTGCAGAAGGCTTACGCGGGGAAAAAGAAGATCGTCTGGATGGAAATGTATGCGGGAGAAAAGTCCTGCAAGGTCTACGGCGAAAACGTCTGGCTGCCCGAAGAGACGCTCGCCGCCGCCAGGGAATACGTCGTTTCCATCAAAGGACCGCTGACCACGCCGGTCGGCGGCGGCATCCGCTCGATCAACGTGGCGCTGCGCCAGGAGCTCGATCTCTACGTCTGCCTGCGGCCGGTGCGCTGGTTCAAGGGCGTGCCCAGCCCGCTGAAAGAGCCCGACAAGGTCGACATGGTGATCTTCCGCGAGAACTCGGAGGACATCTACGCGGGCATCGAGTGGGCCGCGCGAACGCCCGAGGCGAAGAAGATCATCAAGTTTCTGATCGACGAGATGAAGGTGCGCAAGATCCGCTTTCCCGAGTCCTCGGCGATCGGCATCAAGCCGGTCTCGAGCGAGGGCAGCGAGCGCCTCATCCGCAAGGCCTACCAGTACGCGATCGACAACAACCGCAGATCGGTGACCCTGGTGCACAAGGGCAACATCCAGAAGTTCACCGAGGGCGGGTTCCGTGACTGGGGCTACCAGTTGGCGCAGAAGGAATTCGGCGCCAAGCTGATCGACGGCGGTCCCTGGTGCAGCTACAAGAACCCGAAGTCCGGGCAGGACATTGTGGTGAAAGACGTGATCACCGACGCGTTTCTGCAACAGATCCTGCTGCGTCCGGCCGAGTATGACGTCATCGCGACCCTCAACCTGAACGGGGACTACGTGTCCGACGCGCTCGCGGCCGAGGTCGGCGGCATCGGCATCGCGCCCGGCGCGAACCTATCGGACTCGGTCGCCATGTTCGAGGCGACCCACGGCACGGCGCCGAAATACGCCGGCAAGGACTATGTCAATCCGGGCTCGGAAATTCTCTCCGCCGAGATGATGCTGCGGCACATGGGATGGACCGACGCGGCCGACGTGATCGTGCGCTCGATCGAGGCCGCCATCGGCGACAGGGTCGTGACCTACGACTTTGCGCGCCAGATGGACGGCGCCAAGCAGGTGTCCTGTTCCGGCTTCGGGCAGGCCATGATCGAGCGCATGTAGGGCACGGCGCTCTGCAGACACAAAAAAGGCCGCCCCCGGGCGGCCTTTTTTCTGCCGGCTGAACGCCGGGCTCAGACTTTCTGGATGTTCGAAGCCTGCTTTCCCTTCGGACCCTGGACGACGTCGAAGCTGACCTTCTGGCCTTCCTTCAACGTCTTGA
>Ga0210102_1000136_pt1 | contig 21387 bp, 27 predicted proteins | sample RushOxbow_ThreeS_4_FD_185563 | JGI IMG/M metagenome (GOLD analysis project Ga0210102, IMG submission 185563) | Wetland microbial communities from San Francisco Bay, California, USA, that impact long-term carbon sequestration -... | ecosystem: Environmental > Aquatic > Marine > Wetlands ...
GCGCTACTGGCCGCTGGCCGACCGCACGCTGGCGATGATCTTCGAGAAGCAGTCCACGCGCACGCGCCTGTCGTTCGAGGCCGGCATGCACCAGCTCGGGGGCAGCGCGATCTTTCTCAGCACGCGCGACTCGCAGCTCGGCCGCGGGGAGCCGGTCGAGGATTCGGCGCGGGTCATCTCGCGCATGTGCGACGTGGTCATGATCCGGACCTTCGAGCAGGCGGTCGTCGAGCGCTTCGCCGCGCATTCGCGCGTGCCGGTGATCAACGGCCTGACGAACGAGTACCACCCCTGCCAGATCCTCGCCGACGTCTATACCTTCATCGAGCAGCGCGGCGAGCTGCGCGGCCGCACGGTCGCCTGGATCGGCGATTCGAACAACATGTGCAACACCTGGCTGCAGGCGGCGGAGGTGCTCGACTTCACGGTGCACGTCTCCACCCCGCCGGGCTACGAGGTCGACCCCGGGCGCGCCGGCCTGCGCGGCACCGCGCATTACAGGCAGTTCGGCGATCCGCTCGAGGCGGTGCGCGGGGCCGATCTGGTGACCACCGACGTCTGGACGAGCATGGGTTTCGAGGCCGAGGACACGGCGCGGCGCGCCGCGTTCCAGGACTGGCAGGTAGACGCCGAGATGATGCGGGCGGCGAAGCCGGACGCGCTGTTCATGCACTGCCTGCCCGCGCACCGCGGCGAGGAGGTCGCCGCCGATGTCATCGACGGCCCGCAGAGCGTGGTCTGGGACGAGGCGGAAAACCGCCTGCACGCGCAAAAGGCGCTGCTCGAGTTTTTGCTGAACGCGGTGCAGGCGCCGTGAGCCGGCGCGCGCCCGCAGCCCGATCATGCTAGGACTGCGCACATGAAAAAGCCGATGAAGGTCAACAAGGTCGTTCTCGCCTACTCGGGCGGACTCGACACCTCGGTCATCCTGAAATGGCTGCAGGACCGCTACGGCTGCGAAGTGGTGACCTTCACCGCGGACATCGGCCAGGGCGGCGAGGTCGAGCCGGCGCGCAAGAAGGCGCTCGCGCTCGGCATCCCGCGCAGGAACATTTTCATCGAGGACCTGAAGGAAGAGTTCGTGCGCGACTTCGTGTTTCCCATGTTCCGGGCGAACACGGTCTACGAGGGCGAGTACCTGCTCGGCACCTCGATCGCGCGGCCGCTGATCGCCAAGCGCATGGTCGAGATCGCGCGACAGACCGGCGCCGACGCCGTCGCTCACGGCGCCACCGGCAAGGGCAACGACCAGGTGCGCTTCGAGCTCGGCGCCTACGCGCTGATGCCGGAGGTGAGAATCATCGCGCCCTGGCGCGAATGGGACCTCCTGTCGCGCGAGAAGTTGCTGCGCTACGCCGATCGGCACGGGATTCCGGTCGATTTCAAGAAGCGCAAGGGCAGCGCGCCGTACTCGATGGACGCAAACCTGTTGCATATCTCCTACGAGGGCGGCATCCTCGAGGATCCGGACTTCGAGCCCGAGGAATCGATGTGGCGCATCACCGTTTCGCCGCAGCGCGCACCGAGCCGTCCCGAACAGGTCTCGCTCGAATACCGCCACGGCGACATCGTCGCGGTAAACGGCAAGCGCCTGTCGGCGGCGCGCGTGCTCGAGACGCTGAATCGCCTGGGCGGCCGGCACGGCATCGGGCGGCTCGACATCGTCGAGAACCGCTACGTCGGCATGAAGAGCCGGGGCTGCTACGAAACGCCGGGCGGCACCATCATGCTCAAGGCGCACCGGGCGATCGAATCGATCACCCTGGATCGCGAGGTGCTCGCGCTGAAGGACGATCTCATGCCGCGCTACGCACGGCTGATCTATAACGGCTACTGGTTCAGCCCGGAGCGGCAGCTGCTGCAAAGCCTCATCGACGCGTCGCAGGCGCCTGTAAACGGCCGGGTGCGGCTCAAGCTCTACAAGGGCGCTGTGACGGTCACGGGGCGCAGCTCGGCGACGGATTCGCTCTTTGACCCTGCGATCGCGACCTTCGAGGACGACGCCGGCGCCTACGACCAGGGCGACGCGACGGGCTTCATCCGGCTGAACGCGCTGCGCATGCGCATCGCCGCCAAGCGGCGGCGCGGCAAGAAGGCGCGGGCATGATTGCGCGCGCACGCTCGGCGCTCGCCGTGCTTCTGCTCGCGGCCGCCCCGGCGCTCGCCGCGCCGTTCGCAGTGCAGCTCGGCGACATCCGCATCGTGCTCGACACGCCGCCGGGCTTCTCCGACGCCGCCGGAACCGGCTCGCCGCGCGTGCTCGAGCTGGCCGAGACGCTCACTTCGGCGTCCAACCGGATCCTGCTATTCGGCATCACCGACGCGGACTTCCGCCGCTTTTCGGTCGGCGACACGCCCGAGATGCGCCGCTACCTGATCGCGGTCACGCCGATCGCGCACGAGCGCTACTACGTATCGACGAAGGATTTCGAGCGCTATGTAGCCGACGTCACCCGCGGCCTCGGCAAGCCGCCCGAGATCAGCGATTACCGCAAGCACCTTCAGGGCGTGCCGGAAGGCCAGCCCCAGCTGCTCGCCGAGCTGCGCCGCGAGCCGGCGCTGCTCTCGTTGATGCAGGGCGCCCGGCTCGCGCCGATCGAAACGCAGCACATCTGGCAGCCGTCCAGGCCGGATCGCCTGCTGCTGTCGACGACCACGCTGCTGCTGCTGCGCCAGCGCGCGCTCAGCCTGTCGATCTACACCGGTTACGACAGCCAGGAGGACCTCGACTGGCTGGCGTACACCACCAAACGCTGGGTCGAGGACCTGCAGCGGCTGAACGAGCGCTAGAGGAGGTCTGCTCAGAGGCGCTCCGCCCCCTCGGGAACCCCCGACTCCGGACGAACCGCTGATCGAGTCGTAGACCTGGCCAGAGTTTCCCTGCCGAGGTCGAGACCGGGCGGACGCTGCCGCGCCTTTGCGGCAGATCAACATCGCGCGACCCTCAGGCCATAGTCTGGATCACATGGAACAGCTGCAAGCCGATGTCGCAGCCATCGGCGTGGTCCAGCGAGTCTCCGGGCCGATCGTCGATATCGCCTGCAGCGGGGCTTTGCCCGGCATGCACGACGCGCTGCGGGTCGATCTCGACGGCCGCGCCTGCGTACTCGAAGTGCGCCATCATCTCGATGCCAGTCATCTGCGTGCCGTCGCGCTGCACGCCACCGCCGGGCTGCGCCGCGGCAGCGCGGTATACGGCACCGGCGGGCCGCTCAGAGTGCCGGTCACGCAGGACTGCCTCGGCCGGGTGCTCGATGTCTTCGGCGCGCCGCTCGACGGCGGGCCGGCGCTGCCGCGCGAGACGCTGCGCGCGGTGTCGGCGCCACCGGCACCGATCGCCGAGGTCAAGGGCCCGGAGGCGATACTCGAGACCGGCATCAAGGTGATCGACCTGCTCTGCCCGTTCGTGCAGGGCGGCAAGACCGGGCTGTTCGGCGGCGCCGGCGTCGGCAAGACGGTGCTGATCATGGAGTTCATGCACGCGATCGCGGCGCTGCACCAGGGGGTATCGGTGTTCGCGGGGGTCGGCGAGCGGATCCGCGAGGCGCACGAGCTGTGGAAGGAGATGCAGGCCGCGGGGGTACTGCCGAGCACCGTGCTGGTGTTCGGCCAGATGGACGAGTCGCCCGGGGTGCGCTTCCGCGCCGGCGCGACCGCGCTCACCTACGCCGAGTACCTGCGCGACACCCTCGGCAAGGAAGTTCTGGTGCTGATGGACAACGTGTTCCGCTTCGTGCAGGCCGGCAGCGAGATTTCCGGGCTGCTGGGACGCATGCCGGCCACCGTCGGCTACCAGCCGACGCTGCTGACCGAGGTCGCCGACCTGGAGGAACGCATCGCCTCGACGCGCACCGGTACCATCACCGCGGTGCAGGCGGTGTACGTGCCCGCCGACGACATGACCGACCCGGCGGTGAGCGCGATTCTGGCGCACCTCGACACGCTCGTGATCCTGTCGCGCGAGCAGGCCGGGCGCGGCATCTACCCGGCCGTCGACCCGCTCGCATCGCAGAGCCATCTGCTCGACCGGCGCGTCGTCGGCGACCGGCATTACGAGGTCGCGGGCGAGGTGCGCGGGCATCTCGCGCGCTACCAGGAACTGCAGGACATCATTGCGATGCTCGGCATGGAGGCGCTCTCGGAAGAGGACCGGCAGGTCGTGCTGCGCGCGCGCCGTCTGCAGCGCTACCTCAGCCAGCCGTTCCACGTCGTGGCCGAGCACACCGGGCTTCCCGGGGTGTCGGTGCCGCTCGAGCAGACGCTCGCCGACTGCGAGGCCTTCCTGCGCGGCGACCACGACACGACGCCCGAGGACAGGTGCTATATGCGCGGCGCGATGTCATGACGCCGTTCACACTGCACCTGCAGTCGGCCACCCAGACCGTGCGCATGGACGACGTCGAAAGCTTCACGGCGAAGGATGCCTCGGGCGCGTTCGGCCTGCTGGCGCGCCACGAGCGTGCGATGACGGTACTTGGGCCGGGTCTGGCGCGCGTGCGCGGCTCGGGCGGCACCTGGCATTACGTCGCGCTGCCCGGCGGGCTGGCCTATTTCGCAGACGGTGCGCTGTTCGTGTGCACGCGCCGCTTCGTGCTCGGCGACGACTATCGCACGGTGTCCGCGGCGCTGGCGCAGACGCTGCTCGCCGAAGAGCAGGCGCTGAACAGCCTGAAGCAGAGCGTGAACCGCCTGGAACACGAAATGATGCGCCGTCTGTGGCGCCTGAGCTGGCGTGAGGGTTGAAATCATGCCCGACGACGGCGACAAGCAGCTGCGCGAGGCGGTCGAAGACGACGCCGGGCGGCTGCAGCGCGCCGAGCGCGAGCGCTCGCGACTGATCGCGCAGACCGTGTACCTGGGCAGCCTCGCGCTGATGTTCGTCGTGCCGGTGGTCGCCGGCGCCTACCTCGGACGATGGATCGATGGCCTGTTCGCGGGCTATTCGATCCGCTTCACCATCAGTCTGATCGTGCTCGGCGTGGCGATCGGCGCCGTCAACGTCTACCTGTTCGTGCGGGAGCGGCGCTGATGGAAAGCGGCGGCGCACTGTTTCACCTCGGGCCGCTCGGCATCAGCGTCACGGTGGTCACCACCTGGGGCATCATGCTCGCGCTCGGCCTGTTCAGCGCGCTGACCACGCGACGGCTGCGCGACGATCCGGGCAAGCTGCAGAGTGCACTCGAGGGCGCAGTGTTGGCGCTCGAGGCGGCGATCGCGGCGGTGTTCCCGCAGCGCCCGAGGATGCTGTTGCCGTTCGTCGGCACGCTGTGGGTGTTTCTGGTCGCAGCGAATCTGCTCGGCATCGTTCCGGGGCTGCACTCGCCGACCCGCGACCTGTCGCTCACCGCGGCGCTCGCAATCCTGGTGTTCCTCTCGGTGCACTGGTACGGCATCCGTGCCGACGGGCTGCGCAACTACCTGCGCCACTACCTGTCGCCCAACCCGATCATGTTCCCGTTTCACGTCATGAGTGAGCTTTCGCGCACCGTCGCGCTCGCGGTGCGCCTGTTCGGCAACATGGCGAGCCTGGAAATGGCGGCACTGATGGTGCTGCTGCTGGCCGGGTTCCTGGTCCCGGTGCCGGTGCTGCTGCTGCACGTGATCGAGGCGCTGGTGCAGGCCTACATCTTCGGCATGCTCGCGCTGGTGTACATCGCGGGCGGCGTCCAATCCCAGGCGCTCACCAAGGAAAAAAAGGAGTCCCAAACATGACCGCAACCGGATGGCTCGTCATCGTCTCCAGCGCCGCAGCGCTGCTCGCGATTGCGATCGGCGTGATCGGACCGGCAATCGCGATGGGGCGCGCGATCTCGCAGGCGCTCGATGCGCTCGCGCGCCAGCCCGAGCTCGAGAACTCGATCACCCGCACGCTGTTCATCGGCCTGGCGATGATCGAGTCGCTCGCGATCTACGTGCTGGTGATCGTGCTGATCGTGCTGTTCCGCAATCCCCTGCTCGAATACCTGCTGAAGTGACGCCATGCAAATCGACCTGACCAGCTTCGTCCTCGAGCTGATCAACTTCGCGGTGCTGGTGTGGATCCTGCACCGGTTCCTGTACAGGCCCGTGCTGGCGGCGATCGACCGGCGCCGTGCCACGGTCGAACGCGCGCTCGCGGAGGCCCAGGGGGCGCGCGAGCAGGCCGCGGCGCTGAAGTCCCAGGTCGAGGCGCGGCTCGCGAGCTGGGAGCGAGAGCGCGCCGAGGCCAAGGGCAAGCTCGCCGCCGAACTCGCGGCACGGCGCGACAGGGGGTTGGCCGAGGCCGCGCGCGCCGCCGAGCAGGAGCGCGCCCGGCTCGCTGCGCTGCAGGCCAAGCAGGATCGCGAACGACGGCGCGCCGACGAGCAGCGGGCGCTCGACCAGGCCGCGGCGTTCGCTGCGCGCCTGCTCGAGCGAATCGCCGATCCGGCGCTCGACGCACGCCTGGTCGAGCTGCTGGCGGAAGATCTCGCCGCGCTGCCCGAGGACCGGCTGCAGACGCTCGCCGAGGCCGCGCGCACCGTCGACGGGCACGTCACGGTGCATAGCGCACGCCCGCTGCCGGACGCGGTGCGCGCGCGCCTCGAGCAGGCGCTGTCCAAGCAGCTCGGCGTCGCGTGCCGCGCGCAGTTTTCCGTAGACGCAGCGCTGCTCGGCGGCGTGCGCGTGGCGCTGGGGTCCTGGCTGCTGCAGGCCGACCTGAGCGACGAGCTGCGCTTTTTTTCCGCAGGGGCGCGCGGTGCCCGCTGAGTCCGCAACGGCATCGGTGATCGAGCGCAGCGCAGCGCGGGTACAGGGCTATCGCTTCGCGCTGCGCGTGGCCGAGCGCGGTCGCGTGCTTTCGGTCGGCGACGGCGTGGTCTGGATCGACGGCCTGCCCTCCGCAGCGATGGACGAACTGGTGCGCACCGACGATGGCAGCACCGCGCTGGTGTTTCATCTCGGGCACTCGCGCATCGGCGCGATCCTGCTCGAGCAGGCGCCCGGGCTGTGCGCCGGCGCCTCGGCGACATTGACCGGCGAGCGCCTTGCGCTCGGGGTCGGCGACGAATTGCGCGGGCGCGTGCTCGATCCGCTCGGCATGCCGCTCGACGGCGGTGCAATGCCGCACTGCGCGACCCGGCGAGCGCTAGACGGGCCTTCGCCGCCGATCCTGGCGCGCGAGTTCGTCAACCACCCGCTGTACACCGGAAACAAGATCGCCGACACCATGATCCCGATCGGCCGCGGACAGCGCCAGCTCCTGATCGGCGACAACGGCACCGGCAAGACGACGTTCGCCCTCGACGTGGTGCTCAACCAGAAGGGGCGCGAAGTGGGCTGCGTGTACGTCCTGATCGGGCAGAAGCGCTCGACGGTCGCGTTTGTGATCGACACGCTGCGCCGCTTCGGGGCGCTGGCGTACACCACGCTGGTGGTCGCCGAGGCCACCGCCCCGCCCGGGCTCAAGTACCTCGCGCCGTACGCCGGCTGCGCGATCGCCGAAGCCTGGATGGAAGCGGGCCGGCCCGCCCTGGTCGTGTACGACGACCTGTCGACCCACGCGCGCATCTACCGCGAGCTGTCGCTGCTGCTGCGCCGCCCGCCGGGGCGCGAGGCCTATCCGGGCGACGTCTTCTACCTGCACGCCCGGCTGCTCGAGCGCTCGACCAGCCTCGCCGCGGCGCACGGCGGCGGCAGCATGACCGCGCTGCCGATCGTAGAGACCGAGCAGGGCGAGATCGCGGCCTACATCCCGACCAACCTGATCTCGATCACCGACGGTCAGGTCTACTTCGACCGCCAGCTGTTCGCGTCCGGCGTGCTGCCGGCGATCGATGTGCGACGCTCGGTTTCGCGCATCGGCGGCAAGGCACAGCCCGAGGCCATCAAGCACGAGGCGGCGCGCATGAAGCTCGATTACCTGCAGTTCCTCGAGCTGGAGACGTTCTCGCGCTTCGGCTCGAGGCTGGAAGCAGGATTGCGCGCGCGCCTGGCGCGTGGCCGGCTGCTGCGCAACGTGCTCAAGCAGGAGCCGCTCAGTCCGCTCGCCCCCGAGTACCACCTGGCGTGGATGATCGCGTTCAACGACGGCCGCCTGGACGGCATGGAGCAGGGTGTGCTGCGCCAGGCGCTGCGGCGGCTGCTCGAGGGCGCCGCGCAGGGTGCGCTCGGACTCGCCGACCGGCGCGAGACCTGGAGCGCCGCGGTCGCCGACTGGCTCGCGACGAGCGCAGCAGAGGCGACGCGATCCGAGCCATGAGCCGCCGCCACAGGATCGAGGCCCGGCTCGACGCCTACGCCGATGTGCGCACGATCCTCTCGGCGATGAAGAACATCGCCCTGACCGAGCTGCGCAAGCTGGGCGGCCACGTAGAGCACCAGCACCGCGCCATGGCGACGATCGAGCGTGCAGCCCAGGACTTCGTGCGCTTCTACGCACCCCCCGGTGCGGCGGCGCAGGCGCCGGGCGTGTGCATCGTCGTCGGCTCGGAGCGCGGCTTCTGCGGCGAGTTCAACGAGGCGCTGGCGCAGGCCGCGCGCGCACGGCGCGAGCGCCTGCTGGTGGTCGGCACGCGCCTGGCCGAGCGACTGGGCGAGGCGATCGCGGCGGACGTCCTGCCGGGGGCGAGTGTCGCCGAAGAACTGCCCGCCGTGCTGGAGCGGGTGGCGGCCTGGCTGGAGCACGCGCAGCGCGCCGCAGCCGCGGCGCCGCTGCGCGTGACAGTGCTCTACGCGGATCCCGAAGCGGCCGCGCCGACTGCGAGAATCATCGCCCCGCTGCCGCTGCCGGACAGTCCGCCGCGCGCACATGGCACGCCGCCGCAGCTCACCCTGCCGCCGGCGCACTTTTTCGCCGCCCTCGCCGAACAGGCACTGCTGCTGTCGCTGCAGAGCGCCTTCTCCCTGTCGCTGATCGCCGAAAACCGGCACCGCCTCGATCACATGGACAGCGCGCTGCGCCGCCTGGACGAGACCACCACCGACCTCGCGCGCCGAGCCAACGTCTACCGCCAGGAGGAAATCACGCAGGAGATCGAGGTGATCATGCTGAGCGCGCAGGCGCTCGCCGGGGAGACGTCGGAACGCTCTGCGTTATGATGCGGACTCACGTCGTTTTCACTTGCCGCGCAGCGCCCCATGCCCTCGTTCGACATCGTCTCCCAGGTGGACAAGCAGGAGATCCGCAACGCCACCGAGCAGGCCAACAAGGAAATCGCCAACCGCTTCGACTTCAAGGGCTCGGATGCGCGCATCGAGCAGAACGAGCTCCAGCTCACGGTCTTCGCCGACGACGAGTTCAAGCTCGGCCAGGTGCTCGACGTGCTGCGCGGCCGCCTGACCAAGCGCAACGTCGACGTGCGCTGCCTCGAGCTCGGCGGCATCGAGAAGATTTCCGGCGACAAGGTCAAGCGCCCGGTCACGGTGCGGGTCGGGGTGCCGCAGGACCGGGGCAAGGCGATCGTCAAGCTGGTGAAGGACGCCAAGCTCAAGGTGCAGGCGTCGATCCAGGGCGACACGGTGCGCATCTCGGGCGCGAAGAAGGACGAGCTGCAAGGCGCGATCGCCCTGGTGCGCAAGTCCGTGACCGACCTGCCCGTGCAGTTCGTGAACTTCCGCGACTGAGCGCGCCGCGTGCGAGACGCTCAGTCGCGCGCAAGTCCCTCCAGCCAGCGCCCGTAGATGCGCTCGGCGACCGCATTCAGCAGGTCGCAGCGTTCGTCCAGCCCGTGCTGCATGGCTTCCGCCGTCTGCACCGCGGGGCTCGCCGCCGCGGCCTCGATCTCGGCGCGTCCCCCGCGGCACCAGCTGCGCACCAGCTCGGCGGTCATCTCGACATGGCATTGCAGCCCGACATGCTTGCCGAGCACGAACGCCTGGTTCGCGCAGTGCACATTTTCCAGCACGCGCGTCGCGCCGAGCGGCAGGCTGAAGGTTTCGCCGTGCCAGTGAAACGCGGTGAACCCGGCACGCGCGCCGAGCCACTCGCGCGCGAGCGCGTTGTCGGAGACCGCGACCTCTCCCCAGCCGATCTCCTTGACCCGGCTCGCGCGCACCTCGGCGCCGAGCGCTTTTGCCATCAGCTGCGCGCCGAGACAGTGACCGAGCACCGGCACGTCCTGTCGCACGGCATCCTGAATCAGCGCGAGCGACGGCGCAATCCACGGCAGAGCGTCGTTAGCGCTCATCGGACCGCCCATGAAGACGAGCCCCGCGAAAGCGCCCGCCGAGCGCGGCACGGGCTGCGCAGCGTCCACGGCGATCATGCGATGCGGGATTGAGCGCCGCTCGAGCACGGTGGCAAAATAGCCCGGTCCCTCACTGCGCACATGCCGAAAAATCGCAACCGGCTTCATTCATGTTCTCCTGGCGACGTGCCCATTCTATTTCTCCCCTGCTGGTCGCAGCGCTGCTCGCGTTCGCCGCGCCGCAGGCGGCCGCGCGCGAGGTCAGCCTGATCGGCGTGGTGCCCGGCAAGGCCGCGGTGCTCGCGGTCGACGGCGGAAATCCGAAGCTGGTCAAGATCGGCAGCGGCTGGCAGGGCATCCGCGTCATCTCGGTCGACAAGCAGCACGCCGTGGTCGAGATCGACGGTGCCGAGCGGCGCCTGCCGCTCGGTCAGCATTACCGTTCGGGCGGCTCGGCGACGACCGATCGGCAGAAGGTCGTCCTCGCCGCCGATCCGCGCGGGCATTTCGTCGTCGACGGCGCGGTCAACGGCGGGCGCGTGCGCTTCATCCTCGACACGGGCGCGACCGTCGTCGCGCTGCCGGGGGCCGACGCGAACCGGCTCGGCATCGACTACCGCAAGGGACGCGAGGGCATGATCAGCACCGCCAATGGCCCGACGCGCGGCTGGGTCATTCAGCTCGACACGGTGAAGGTCGGCGACATCGAGCTGCGCAATGTCGAGGCGGTCGTCGTCGAAAGCGGGCTGGAGATCGCGCTGCTCGGCATGACCTTCCTGAACCGCGTCGAGATGACGCGCGACGGGTCCTCCATGACCCTGATCCGTCGCTTCTAAAGCAGGTTCTGGCAGGGGCGCTCAGCGCTGCGGCGCAGGCGGCCCGGCGCCCGGCACCAGCGGAACGAAACGCACCGGCAGCACGCGCCGCTCATCGAACCCGCCGTCGGCGCGCTTGGTGACGAGCAGCAGGTACTGCACGCCGTACTCCCCGCCGACCGGAATCACCATCCTGCCTCCCGGGCGCAGCTGATCGACGAGCGCCTGAGGCACGCGCGGCGCGGCCGCCGCGACCACGATGGCGTCGAACGGCGCGTGCTCGGGCCAGCCCAGGTAGCCGTCGCCGGTGCGCACTTCGATGTTGCGGTAGCCGAGCGTGGCGAGCGCGCGGCGCGCGCTCGTCGCGAGCGACTCGACGATCTCGATCGAATACACCTGCCGCACGATCTCGGCGAGCACCGCGGCCTGGTAGCCCGAGCCGGTGCCGACGTCGAGCACCACGTGATGTGGCTGCGGGTCGAGCAAGTCGGTCGAGAGCGCGACGATGTAGGGCTGCGAGATGGTCTGCCCGCCGCCGATCGGCAGGGGGTGGTTGCGGTAGGCGAGCGCCGTCTGCGATGCGGGAACCAGACGGTGACGCTCGACCTTGCCCATCGCCGCGCGCACCGCGGGCGACATCGCCGCAAGGCCGGTCTCGGAGCGCGTCTCGGCGTACAGCGCTTCGATCTCGGCAACCATCTGCGCCCGGTCGCTGGCGTACCGGGGATCGGCGTTTGCCGTCGTCATAAGAGTCGCAGCCACAGCGACGGCCGCCACGCCCAGGCCCGGGGCAAACAGAGCGCGCAGTCCACACGCCACATGCGCCATCGCGGAGCCTTCAGCGCTTCGCCGTCCCGTCCTTCTCGATCAGTGCGTAGGCGCTGTGATTGTGGATCGACTCGAAGTTCTCGGCCTCGACCACGTAGGCCTCGATGCGCTCGTCTAGATTGAGCAGCGCGGCCACGTCGCGCACCATGTCCTCGACGAACTTCGGGTTGTCGTAAGCGCGCTCGGTGACGAACTTCTCGTCCGGGCGCTTGAGCAGCCCGTAGAGCTCGCTCGAAGCCTGCTTCTCGACCAGGTCGATGATCTCCTCGATCCAGACGAAGCCGTTCAGGCGCGCCGTGATGGTGACGTGCGAGCGCTGGTTATGCGCGCCGCGCTCGGAAATCTTCTTCGAGCAGGGACACAGGCTGGTGACCGGCACCAGCACCCGCATCATGAAGCGCTCGGCGTCCGCGCGCCGCTCGCCGATGAACGTCACCTCGTAATCCATCACACTGCGCACGCCGGACACCGGCGCCGCCTTGTAGACGAAGTACGGGAAGCTCATCTCGATGTGGCCTTCCTCGGCTTCCAGGCGCTCGACCATCTCGCGCAGCATGACCTGGAAGGTCTCGACGGTGATCTCGCGCTCGTGCGCGCTCAGAATCTCCACGAAGCGCGACATGTGCGTGCCCTTGAAGTGGTGCGGCAGGTGCACGTACATGTTGAACGTCGCGATCGTGTGCTGCACGCCTCCCGAGCGCTCCTGGATGCGCATCGGGTGACGGATCGACTTGATGCCGACCTTGTCGATCGCAAGGCGGCGTGAATCGCGCGTCGCCTGGACGTCCGGAATGTTGTAGAGGTCGCGGGATTTCATGCAATCCCCCGCTTAAGGCGCGGGTATGCTCGATGCGCGCAGTATAGCAGCGCGCCGCCCGCCCTCAGGCCCGCGCGCGCGCCGCCGGCGCATCGAGCGCGGCGCGCGCGTTCAGCGCCGCGCGCACCGCATGCTCGATGCCTTTGGCATCCAGACCGACCGAGGCGAGCAGCCTGGCCGGGTCACCATGATCGATGAACCAGTCGGGCAGGCCGAGCAGCAGGATCCGGCGCTCGCTGCCGCGCGCCGCGAGCAGCTCGCACACCGCGCTGCCCGCGCCGCCCATCACCGCATGCTCCTCGACCGTCACCAGCAGATCGTGCGAAGCGGCCAGCCGCTCGATCAGCGCGCCGTCCAGCGGCTTGACGAAGCGCATGTTGGCGACCGTGGCGTCGAGCGCCTCGCCCGCCGCCAGCGCCGGAGCGAGCATCGCGCCGAACGCGAGGATCGCCACCCGGCGGCCTTCGCGGCGCAGCTCGCCGCGGCCGACTTCGAGCGTCTCCTGCGCTCCGCCCAGTGCCGCGCCGGGCCCCGCGCCGCGCGGATAGCGCACGGCCGAAGGCCCCGCGAGGCGCAGCCCCGTGCTGAGCATGCGCCGGCATTCGGCCTCGTCGGCGGGCGCCATCAGCGTTAGGTTCGGCACCGTGCGCAGGTAGGCGAAGTCGAAGGCGCCGTTATGCGTCGCGCCGTCGCCGCCCACCAGTCCGCTGCGATCGAGCGCGAACAGCACCGGCAGGTTCTGAATCGCGACGTCGTGGATCAGCTGGTCGTAGCCGCGCTGCAGGAAGGTCGAGTAGATCGCAACCACCGGTCGCATGCCCTCGCAGGCGAGTCCCGCCGCGAAGGTCACCGCATGCTGCTCGGCAATGCCGACATCGAAGTAGCGCTCCGGAAACGCCTCCGAATAGCGCACCATCCCCGAACCCTCGCGCATCGCCGGCGTGATCGCCACCAGCCGGGGCTCGATCGCGGCCATCTCGCACAGCCAGTCGCCGAAGATCTGGCTGTAGGTCGGACGTCCGCCGCCGCTTTGCTTGATGCCCTCGGCGGGATCGAACTTGCCCGGGCCGTGATAGGCGATCGGGTCCTCTTCGGCCAGCTTGTAGCCCTGGCCCTTGCGCGTGACCACGTGCAGGAACTGCGGCCCCTTCAGCTTCTTGATGTTGGCCAGGGTGGGAATCAGGGCGTCGAGATCGTGGCCGTCGATCGGGCCGATGTAGTTGAAGCCGAATTCCTCGAACAGCGTAGACGGCGTGACCATGCCCTTGACGTGCTCTTCGGCGCGGCGCGCGAGCTCCCAGAACCCCGGGACGCGTTTCAGGATGTGCTCGCTGGCACGCTTCGCCGTGTCGTAGATGCGTCCCGAGAGCAGGCGCGCAAGATAGTTGGTCAGCGCGCCGACCGGTTGCGATATCGACATCTCGTTGTCGTTCAGCACCACGAGCAGATTCGCTTCCGACGCGCCCGCGTTGTTCATCGCCTCGAAGGCCATGCCGGCCGACATCGCGCCGTCGCCGATGACCGCGATGCACTTGCGCTGCTCGCGCCGCATCTGCGCGGCGACCGCCATGCCGAGCGCGGCGGAAATCGACGTCGAGGAATGCGCCGTGCCGAAAGTGTCGTACACGGACTCGCTGCGCCGCGGGAAGCCGGAAACGCCGCCGAGCTGGCGCAGCGACTTCATCGCCTCGCGCCGCCCGGTGAGGATCTTGTGCGGGTAGGTCTGGTGACCGACGTCCCAGACGATCCGGTCTTCGGGCGTATCGAACACGTAATGCAGCGCGATGGTCAGCTCGACCGTGCCGAGATTCGACGACAGGTGGCCGCCGGTCTGCGCGACCGACTCGAGCACGAAGGCGCGCAGCTCGTCGGCGAGCTGCTTGAGCTGCTTGCGCTCGAGCGCGCGCAGCCCGGCCGGATCGTCGATCGACTTCAGCAGCGCGTACATGGCCGGATTGTAGTCCGAGCGAGCCCCGTCCTCGCGCCCCATCTCGCCGGAGGCATGCGTGATGGCGACCATCAGAACTTCCTCAGCACGATGAAGTCCGCGAGCTCGACAAGGCGATTCGATCGCGCCCCCAGACGCTTCGCCGCGTCGCTGGCCTCGAGCCGCAGTGCCTCGGCAAATTCGCGTGCGCGCGGCGTGCCGAGCACCGAGACATAGGTCGCCTTGCCCTGCGTGGCGTCCTTGCCCGCGGTCTTGCCGAGGGTCGCGGTGCTCGCCGCGGCGTCGAGCAGATCGTCTACCACCTGGAATGCGAGCCCCACGCATTTCGCGTAATGGTCGAGCCCGTCGCGCGCGGCCGGCGCGAGCGGTGCGCCGCAGGCCGCACCGATGCGCACCGCGGCGCGAATCAGGGCACCGGTCTTGTGAATGTGCATGAATTCGAGCTCCGCGGGACTGAGCGTCTTGCCGGTCGCCGCGAGATCGATCGCCTGGCCACCGGCCATGCCGCGCGAGCCGCAGGCGCTCGCCAGCAGATGCACCATCTCGAGCTGCACCGTCGGCGCGTCCGCCAGCCGATGCGCGCCGAGCAGCTCGAAGGCCAGCGCCTGCAGAGCGTCGCCCACCAGCAGCGCCGTCGCCTCGTCGTATTCGACGTGCACGGTCGGCTTGCCGCGCCGAAGCACGTCGTCGTCCATGCACGGCAGATCGTCGTGCACCAGCGAATAGGCGTGAATCATCTCGACCGCGGCCGCCGCAATCTCGACCCGCGCGGGGTCGGCCTGCGCGAGCTCGCCCGCGGCGAAAGCGAGCAGCGGGCGCACGCGCTTGCCGCCCTCCAGCGTCGCGTAGCGCATTGCGGCATGCAGCCGTTCCGGCACCGCTCCGGCGGATGGCAGCAGGCGCGCGAGCGCCGCCTCCATGCGCGCCTGGATGCCGCCCATCCAGGCCTGGAAGCCCGGCTCAAGCGTCGTCACTGTCTTCCGCGGCGAGCGCCGAGAGCGGCTTGAGCACCTCGCCCTCGAGCACCTTGACCTGCTGCTCGGCGGCCTGCAGGCGCGATTGGCAGAACCGCGCAAGCTCGAGCCCGCGCTTGTGCGCCGCGAGCGCCTGCTCCAGGCTCAGGTCGCCGCTCTCCATCTGCGCGACGAGACGCTCGAGCTCGGCGAGCGCCCTTTCGAACGAAAGCCCCTCGACCGGCTTGCCTGCCGCAGTGCCGCCGCGACTCGACTTGGTCATCGTCAAACCATAGCCGAACGCTCGCGCGGCGGTCAAACCGGCGCGCGACGCGCAGTAGAATGCCGCGAGTCCGATGCCCTACACCACGCTCGTCACCACCGAGGTCCTTGCGCAGCACCTGCAGGATGCCGGCTGGCGCGTCTTCGACTGCCGCCATGACCTCGCCAAGCCCGAACTCGGCGCTGCGCAGTATGCCGAGGCGCATGTCCCCGGTGCGCTGCACGCGCACATGGATCGCGACCTCGCGGCGCGACCGAACGGTCGCAACGGCCGCCACCCCCTGCCCGCACCCGAGGCGTTCGCGGCCTGGCTCGGGGCGCAGGGCCTGCGGCCCGAGGACCAGGTGGTCGCCTACGATGCGGCGGGCGGCACGGCGGCCGCGCGGCTTTGGTGGATGCTGCGCTGGGTCGGCCACGCGGCGGCCGCGGTGCTCGACGGCGGCTTCGCCGCCTGGCGTGCGCAAGGCAGGCCGCTGACCGATGCCGTACCGCGCTTCGCGCCGACGGTCTACCGCGCGCAAGCGCGCGGCGGCATGCACATCGATGCCGACGGGCTGCTTGCGCAGCTGGCGGGCGAAAAAGTCGTCGTGCTCGATGCGCGCACGGCCGAGCGCTTCCGCGGCGAGGTCGAGCCGATCGATCCGGTCGCCGGGCGCATTCCCGGCTCGCGCAATCGCTTTTGCGGCCAGAACCTCGCCGAGGGCGGGCGCTTCAAACCCGCAGCTGCACTGCGCGAAGAATTCGCCACGCTGCTCGCAGGGCGCGACCCGGCTTCGATCGTGCACAGCTGCGGCTCGGGCGTCGCCGCCTGCCACAACCAGCTCGCGATGGAGATCGCGGGCCTCGGCGGCTCGCGCATCTACGCGGGATCCTGGAGCGAGTGGATCGCCGACCCGGCGCGGCCGCGCGAGAAGGGCTAGGCGCGCGAATCGCGGCGTGCTCGCCGATGCGCTCCTCGTCGTCCATTTCCTGATCGCTGCGTTCATCGCAGGCGGCCTGCCGCTCGTCTGGCTCGGCGCCGCGCGCCGCTGGCACTGGGTGCGCAATCCCTGGTTCCGCTACCTGCACCTCGGTGCGATCGCATTCGTCGCGCTCGAGGCACTGCTCGGCTTCGCCTGCCCGCTCACCGTCTGGGAGGACCTGCTGCGCGGCGGTCTGCGCCCCGAATCCTTCGTAGGGCGCTGGACGTACGCCGCGCTCTACTACCGTGCGCCGGAATGGGTGTTCACGCTCGCGTACGTACTGTGGGCGACCGCGGCGCTGGTCACGCTCAGGCTCGTGCCGCCGAAGCGTGGCGCTTAACGCAGCCCGACCAGGAAGCGCTCCTCGAGCCAGCGCCGTAGCCAGCGCCCGGCGAGCGCGGCGGCGTCTTGCGGCGCGCGCGTCTCGGCGAGCCGCGCGCACAGCGCGGCGAAGGAATCGCCCGAGCGCAGGGCGCGCAGGGCGACGTCCTCGTCCGCCTCGAGCGTCCTGAAATGCGGTTGCAGTTCGCGTCGCCAGACGGCGAGCGTTGCGGACTGCGGCAATGCCTGCGCAGCGGGCGGCGTTTCCTCGCGCTCGAGCGCCTGCCACAGCGCCACCGTGTTCCAGCGTTGCGCGAGCAGCCGGAACGACGGATGCAGGCGAAAGCCCACGCGGTCCCATTCCTCCGGCGCCAGCGTGGCAAGCGCGGCGGAATCGAGCGGCACCGCGTCCGCGCTGTCGAAGGCGGCGCGCAGCGCCCAGTCCAGAGCGGCGAGCTCGGCGAGTGCCACGGCCTGCGGCCGCACGCGGCGAAGCCAGTGGGGAAACGTGGCACCGTACCAGCGGATGCTGTACGCGCTGGGCGCGTGTGTTTCGACGTACGCGAGCGCGAGCCCGCGGAATGCCTCGTCGCCCAGGTAGCGCGCGGTGTGACCGAAGGTATCCGCCAGCGCGTCCGCCAGGCGCGCGCGATAGGCCTCGCGGTACACGCCGAGGCGCTGCGCCGCGTCGAGACCGCCCTGCGCGTGCAGCGCGTGCAGGATCCCCGGCTCTGCGCCGAGCACGCCGGCGGCGAACTGCGCCTGCAACGCTTCGAGCGTCGCGTTCATGCGGCACGCCGTTGCGTCGCGCCCGCGGCCACCGCACGTGCGCAGTCCAGCTCCTCGACCAGCGTCTCGAGCGGCGGGATGCGGTCGTCGCGCTCGATCAGCGTGGCCACTGCGCCGAAGCGCAGGCAGGCGCGGCGATACAGCGCCCACACCGGATCGGCGATCGGCTGATCGTGCGTGTCGACGATATGCGTGGCGTGATGCGTATGCCCGGCCAAGTGGATCTGCTGCACGCGTGCGCAGGGTATGGCGTCGATGAAGCGCGCCGCGTCGTATCCGTGGTTGAAGCTGCTCACGTAGACGTTATTGACATCGAGCAGCAGCAGGCAGTCGGCCTCTTCGGCCACCGCGGCGAGAAATTCCCACTCGCTCATTGTCGAAGCGTGGTACTCGGCGTAGCTCGAGACGTTCTCGAGCACCAGGCGCCGGCCGAGCGCGTCCTGCGCCTGGCCGAGGTTGCGCACGACGACGCGCAGCGCCTCCTCGCTATAGGGCAGCGGCAGCAGATCGTGCAACTGCCGCCCGTGCACGCCGCTCCAGCACAGGTGATCCGAGATCCACAGCGGCTGAACCTGCGCGGCGAGCCGAGCGAGCGCACGCAGGTAACGCGTGTCCAGGCCGCGCGCCGCGCCGATCGACATCGACACGCCGTGCAGCACGATCGGGTAGCGTTCGCGCATCGCCTCGAGCATGACGAGCGGCTTGCCGCCCGGCACCAGGTAATTCTCGGAGATCGCCTCGAGCCAGTCGATGCACTGCGGCGCCTCGAGCAATGCGGCGTAGTGCGGGGGGCGCAGGCCCAGGCCGAAGCCCGGCGAGGGGACAGTCAATGACTGCATGCTGAAAGCCGGGACCGCGCCATGCGCGGTCCCGGAATCGCGCTATTTGCCCGAGAGATCGCCGATGACGCCGCCCTGATCGAGGCAGGCCTTGGCACTCGCGCCCTTGAAGCCCTGCCCCTTGCAGGCGTTCTGGCCCTTGCAGTCATTGGCCGCGGTCTTGCACTCGGCCTTGCCTTTGCAGGCGTTGATGCCGTAGCAATGCACCTTGTCGCCGGCGGCGACGGCGGCGCCCATGCTGCCCTTGGGCGCATCCGCGGCGAGCGCGCCGGCCGAGAATGCGAGCGCGGCGGCTATCGAGGCGAGGGAAGTCGCAGTGGATCGAGTCGTCATGTGCAGGTCTCCTTGTCGACGAATGGGGGACGATCGCGCCGCCGCGACGCCGGGACGGCGGGGGGAAAGCGCGATCTGCCTGGGTAGTTCGTGCGCAGCCGGCTGCGGGTTACACGTCCCGGTCACAATATGCGGCTGTAACCGGACGGGGTGGCGCAACGAATCAGCAACGGAGGCGGCTTGAGCGACTACGAGGAACGCCTCCGCGGCCTGCTCGAACGGGCCCTGCAGGGCGACGAGGCGGCCTATCGCGAATTCCTGCAGGCGCTCGTCGTGCGGCTGCGCGCGTTTCTGCGGCGGCGTTTGACGCGCGCACCGGACGAGGTGGAGGATCTGCTGCAGGAGACACTGCTCGCCGTGCACAACCAGCGCCACACCTACGACCGGTCGCAGCCGCTCACCGCGTGGCTGCACGCGATCGCGAAGTACAAGCTGATCGATTGCCTGCGGCGTCGCGCGCGGCGCGAGCTGCTGCATGAGCCACTCGACGACGCGCCGGCGCTGCTCGCCGCGGAGGACCGCGATGCGAGCGATGCGCGTCGCGATCTGACGAAGTTGCTGCAGGCGTTGCCGCCGCGCCATCGCGGGCCGATCGAGTGCGTCAAGCTGCAGGGACTGTCGGTTGCCGAGGCCGCGCAACGCCTGGACATGTCGGAATCGGCAGTCAAGATCGGCGTGCATCGCGGTCTGAAGGCGCTCGCGGCAAAGATTCGGGACGAAGGATGAAGACCGAACGGCTGGTCGCAATGCTTGCCCGAGGCGCGGGTGCCGAGATGCGCAGTGCAGCGGCGCACCGCGTGCCGATCGCGCTCGGCCTCGCGCTCGTGCCGACGTTCGCGCTGATGCAGATCCTGTACGGCGTGCGGCCGACGCTCGCCGTGGACAGCGCGCGCTGGATGTTCTGGGCGAAGCTCGCATTCGTGCTCGCAATCGGGCTCGCCGGTTGGGCGGCCGCGCTGCGCCTGGGCCGCCCGGGCGCCGTGCTCGCACGTCTGCGCTGGGCGCTCGCCGCGCCGCTCGCGGCGATGTGGCTGCTCGCAGCCGCAGAGCTGCTACCCGCCGCCGAGGGCGGCCGCGCGGCGCTCGTCCTCGGCCAGACCTGGCTCGAGTGCCCCTTGCGGATCGCGATTCTGTCGCTGCCCGCGTTCCTCGCGGTATTTTGGGCGATGCGCGAGGCAGCGCCGACGCGCCTGCGACTCGCGGGCGCTGCGGCCGGACTGTGCGCGGGCGGCGTCGGTGCCTTCGCCTACACCTTTCACTGTCCAGAGCTTGCCGCGTCGTTCCTCGGGCTCTGGTACGTCATTGGCATGCTGATTCCCGCGGCGGCGGGCGCCTGGCTCGGCCCGCGGCTGCTGCGCTGGTAGGCCCGGGGCTCTGGCGACCGTCGTCGCCCGTGCGTACGCCGCGCGACCAACCCGTGCGCGTCACGCTGATGGGGGCGTCGCCGGTTCGACCAGACCGAGCGCGCTGAATCGCAAATACAGCTCGCGGCAGACCCAGGCGTCGGTCGCGGCATAAGTGATCTGCTGTGGCGTGAGCCGCGGCGCAGCCCAGTTCGAGGTCTTGGTGCCTTTCGGGATACGGAAGCCGAGAAACAACGCGGCCAGCGCGCGCACGCTGGATTTCGCGAGGTCGTGGCGCCGCGCGACCGCGCCGAGATCGACCAGCGCATGCGCCTCGAATGCCATGAGCTGCCTCAGACCCTTCATGTCGTCCGCCAGTCCGACGCCGGCCTTGAGCGTGCTGTTCGACGCAAGCAGCGCCGAGATCAGCGGGTGGACCTCCCGCGCGCGCAACGCAAACAGGTACACCGACTGCGCGCCCGCTGCCTGCACCAGCGCCGGCGCGTAGCGCTCGCCCGGCCTGAAGGCAGGCCGGGTTTCGGTATCGAACCCGATCACGCGCTCCTGAAGGAGCTCCGCCGCGGCCCGCTCCAGATCGCGCGGCGAAGCGACGAGGCACACCGCACCCTCGTAGCGGCGGATGGGCAGCGCATTGATCTCCTCGCGCGACAGCGCGCGCAGGGATTGCGCGGGAAGCATTGCAGCGTCGGTTCGGGTCACGGCACCGGCTCGGGTCGTGCAGTATCCGCCATAAATGAAAAGCCCCGCCGCAGCGGGGCCATCGAGTGTTTCCGTCGCCGGAGCTCAGGCGGGTGCCGGCTCCAGGTCCTGCGGCTTTTCTTCCGACGCCGGCGCCGCCGGCTTCGGTTTCTTCTTCAGCTCGTCCTCGAGCTGTTGCGCCCGCCGGCGTACATCCTCGGCGAGCATCCGGTGGTATTCCCATTCGTAGTCGTGGCACATGACGACCTCCTGTAGGGGAACCGCGCTTCGATGCTACGCCGATGACACC
>Ga0210102_1000137_pt1 | contig 21368 bp, 21 predicted proteins | sample RushOxbow_ThreeS_4_FD_185563 | JGI IMG/M metagenome (GOLD analysis project Ga0210102, IMG submission 185563) | Wetland microbial communities from San Francisco Bay, California, USA, that impact long-term carbon sequestration -... | ecosystem: Environmental > Aquatic > Marine > Wetlands ...
CCGATCGGCTGGGGCGAGCGCCAGCCCTACCACCCCTGGCGCTCGGTCAACTTCCTCACCGACAAGACGCAGCGCGATCCGTTTTCGGATCAGACCAATCTGAAGAGTCTTCTATGTCGTGTGAGGCCGGTGTAGCGCTCGGCTTGACGAACGCGATAGGACTGCCGAACATCCTCCCGCGGCGGGCGCCGCAACCCGTAAGGGGGAGAAGACCATGAACAAGCCTGCGATCTGCGCCGCGGTTTGCGCCTGCGCGTTCTCTGCGGCGGCCCTGGCGGATCACGACAACGCGCAGTCGATTCTCGGCACCTGGAAGCGCGTCGAGAGCAACCGGTATACGTTGCAGCCGGCAAAGTCCGTGCGGCCACTGGAGGCCGCGCCTGCGGGAACTCTGAGCGAGGATCTGACCAAGGAGGCGAAAGCGTTTCTGGACGAGCGGCTCGCGCTCATCCTTGTTCACAAGGGAAAGATCGTGTTCGAGGGCTATGCGAGCGGTGCCGACAGGGATTCGAAGCTGCGCGCCTACTCGATGGCGAAATCGCTGACATCGCTGGCGGTCGGCGAAGCCTTGTGCGCCGGCAAGCTCACGAGCCTGGATGACAAAGCGGGCAGCGTCGCAACAGTGCTCGGGGATACGGCGTACGCAAAGTCGAGCCTGCGCAATCTGCTGAAGATGGCGAGCGGCGCCCAGGACCCGGGCGGCCGGGGGTACACCGGCATACACGACATGGACGATTTCATGAAAGTCGCCCGCCAGGAGATGCCGATGAGCGCATTGTTCTCGAAGTACGGCAAAGCGGAGGACCCGGAAGGCGCGCGCTTTGCCTACAACGGTTTGAACTCCGAAGCGCTCGGCCATGTCCTCGCCGCATCCACGGGCGTGCCCTTGCAGCAGTGGTTCGAACAGACTGTATGGCAGAAGGCGGGCGGCGAGGCCGAGTTCGGCTGGTACAAGGACAGTGCGGGCCAGGGGTTTGCGGAGCTCGGCGTCTACGGCACTGCGCGGGACTTCACGCGCATCGGCCTGTACGTTCTTGATCGCCTGAACGGAAAGCCGGACGAGGCTTGCGTATCCGGGTACCTGCAGGAAGCTGTGAGAACGCAAATTTCGAAGGACTGGCCGGGATTCCCGGGCTACGGATTCGCCATTCACCTCGACGACACCGGCTATCCGTGGTTTCGGGGCCATGGCGGCCAGAATATCGGCATGAATCCGAAAAACGGCACGCTGCTGGTGACGCACGGCTTCGCGCTCGGCCGCGGTTATTTCGACTACCTGCTGTCGCTTTGGTCGGCGTTCAACGAATGGGCAGCCAAGCGCTGAGGCGGCGCCTCGTATGACGATGAACGACATCCGCGCCCTCACCTTCGACACCGGCGGCACGATTCTCGACTGGCATTCCGGCATCCGTGCGGCGCTCGCTGCCGCCGGCAAGCGCCGCGGTGTCGAGGCCGACTGGGTCGCGATCACCAACGAGTACCGCAGGCGCTCGCTGCAGACGATGGTGAACACCGTAGGCACGCGCTACAACATCGACGACGTGCACCGCAGCGTGCTCGATGCGGTGCTGCGCGAGCACCGGCTGGACGCGCTCACCGCCGAGGACCGCGATGCCGTGTGGCGTACGTGGCATGCGCTCAAGTGCTGGCCCGATTTTCCCGCTGCGCTCGAGCGCATGCGCAAGAAGTACCTTGTCGTCTCGTTCACGATCCTCAGCACCGCGCTCGCGGTCGATGTGTCACGCCTCAACGGCATCACCTGGGACGCGATCCTGTCCTGCGAGATGTGGGGGGTCTACAAGACGCGCCCCGAGGCCTACCAGACCGCGGCGAAGCTGCTGCAGATCCCGCCGCAGAACCTGTTGATGGTCGCCTGCCACAACTTCGACCTGGATGCCGCGAAGAAAGAGGGCTACAAGACCGCGTTCGTCCGCCGACCCGACGAGTGGGGCCCGCCGGGACCGCCCGACCCGACGCCCAACCCGATACACGACATCGTCGTAGACGACTTTGGTGCCCTGGCCGAGCGCCTCGCCTGTTAGGCGCGGCATCGGGGTCAGACCCCAAAAAAAAGGCCGCCGGAAACCGGCGGCCTTTTCGATGACGTCCGAGCTTCGCTACTTGCCGGGGCAGATCGTGTCGCCCACCAGCTGCCACTTTTCACCGGTGAACTTCATCAGCCGCTCGCATTGGATCGGATAGAAGTCGCTCGGCGAAGTGTCGATCGTGATCCCGGGCAGAAGCAGCGGGACCTTGAGGCCTTTCAGGTTGGCGGCGACCTTCATGATGTTGGCGCGAGTGAGGTCGTCGCCGGCGCGCTTGAGCACCTCATGCATGGTCGAGGCCACGGCATAGGCATAAGTGTTGTTGTTGTTGGTCTTGTCGCCGTCCGGAAAGTACTTGTCCATCCAGGCTCGCCATTCCTTCATGTCCACATCGTTCGCCCACTGGGGATCCGTCGGGTCCTTGATATAGGCGGTGCTGATGATGCCGATACCCTTCTCGAGGCCGGCCGGCTTCATCACCGTCGCCACCGAGGTCGACACGTTGTTTAGGAAGTGCAGCGGCTGCCAGCCGAGGTCGTGGACCTTGCGGATCGCCTGTGCAGCGAACTTCGGCGTCGTGATGTTGAAGAACACGTCCGCGCCGCTCGCCTTGAGCTTGATGACCTGCGGGTCGACCGTCGGGTCGGTCACCTCGTAGGGCTCCTTCGCCACCACCATCGTCTTCGCCTTGGCACCGAGCCCTGCGATAAACCCGTTCAGGTAGTCCTTGCCGTAGTCGTCGTTCTGGTAAAGGATCGCGACCTTGGCGTCGGGCTTGTTGTTCAGCAGATAGGTGGCGTAGATCTGCGCCTCGCCGGGGTAGGCCGGCTGCCAGCCCATCGTCCAGGGGAACTGCTTCGGGTTGCCCCACTTGCCCGCACCGGTCGCGACGAAGAGCTGCGGCACCTTCTTCGCGTTCATGTACTTGTGGATCGCGCTGTTGGGCGGCGTACCGAGCGACTGGAAGATGAGCAGCACCTTCTCCTGCTCGACGAGCTTGCGGATCTGCTCGACCGTCTTCGGCGGGCTGTAGCTGTCATCCAGGCTGACGAAATTGACTTTGCGCCCGTTGACGCCGCCCTTGTCGTTCACCATTTTCCAGTACGCGGAGATGCCCCTGCCGATCGTGCCGTAGGCCGAGGCCGGGCCACTGTAGGGGTTGGTGTTGCCGATCTTGATTTCGGTGTCGCTCGCGCCCGTATCGTACTTTCCGGCGCCATTCGCCGGGCCGAAGGCGAGCGCAATCGCCATGGCCGACGCCGTGACGACGAAGCTTCTGCGGTTCAGCATGTTCCCTCCTTTGGATCGTGTTGATGCCTTGCAGCACCGGAAGTCGAAGCGCCGGACAGGCCTATGGATGCGCCCTTCGCCTGCGCGTGAGCCGAGCATACCCCATTCTGATAAATCCCCAAATCCCCAGCGGCATGAAGTACATGAACAGGATCAGCAACCCCCCATAAACCGCCCATGCTGCGGCCTTTGAGATTTGCTCGGCGACGTTGGGAATGAAGACGATGACGATGCCGCCGAAGATTGCGCCGGGAATCGAGCCGAGCCCGCCGATCACCATGCCGACCAGGATCGCGACGGACAGGAAGAAGGTGAAACTGTCGGGCGCGACGAACTGGATCGCGATCGCGCCGAGCGCTCCCGCAACCCCGGTATAGAGCGCGCTCACGCCGAAGGTGAGCGACTTGTAGAGCGCGGTGTTGATGCCCATCGCGCGCGCCGCGATCGGGTTGTCGCGGATCGCTTTCAGCGCCCGGCCGGTGCGCCCGCGCAGCAGATTCCAGGCGCAAAAGAACAGGATTACCAGAACGACCAAGGTGAAGTAATACAGCCAGTCGTCTTGCGAAATCTTCAGTCCGAAGGGTGCGTCCGGCTTGGTGATCACGACCCCCTGCACGCCGCCGGTCCACTTCTCGAAGTGGTCGTACTTGAGGAACTGCGGCGTCGCGATCGACAGCGCGAAGGTGGCGAGTGCGAGATAGAGGCCTTCCAGACGCAGCGCCGGCAGCCCGAACAGAAAGCCGGCCACGAGACAGACTGCGCCGGCCGCAGGGATGGTCCAGTAATAGGCGATTCCGAACTGGTCCATCATGATCGCCGCGGTGTAAGCGCCGATCGCGTAGAAGGCGCTGTGCCCGAGCGAGAACTGCCCATTGAACCCCGTCAGGATGTTGAGGCCCAGCACCGCCATCGCGTAAACCAGTACCAGGGTGAACTGGAAGACGCGGTAGTCGCTGATGAGCAGCGGCAACAGAAGGCCGAAGAGGATCGCCGCTGCAATGCCGCTCCATTGCAGCCCCGAGAGTTTGGCGCCGCTGGCGAGGGCGGCGAGGTCGCGCAGCTTGGCGTTCGATTGCGCGCTCATCGTTCTAGACCCTCTTCACCACGACGTAGCCGAACAGTCCGCTCGGCCGGAAAACCAGCACGGCGATGATCAGAACCAGTGCGACCGAAAGCTTCAGCTCACTGCCGATGAAAGGCACGTAAGCGCCCACCAAGGTCTCGAGCACGCCGACCATGAACCCGCCAACCACCGCGCCCGCCGGATTGGTGATGCCGCCGAGCAGCGCGCCGGCAAAGCCGTAGAGCAGGATGCTGCCCATCATGTTGGGCTCGAGGAACACGATCGGCGCGACCATGATGCCGGCGACCGCACCGATGGCCGCCGCGAGGCCCCAGCCGAGCGCGAGCATCCAGCCCACCCGGATCCCCACCAGGCGCGCGGAGGCCGGATCCTGCGCCGCGGCACGCATCGCCAGTCCGATTGGCGTGAAGCGGAAGAAGAGGAACACCGCGAACAGCACGACGAGCGTCACGCCAATCACGCCCAGGTCGTGCGTGCCGACGAATTTATTGCCGAACAGCGGCTCTTTCGGGAACGGGCTCGGAAACGGCTTGATGGTGTAGTCCCAGATCCAGCCGGCGAGCGAATTGAAGATCGCGAGCAGGCCGATGAACACGATCACCTCGTTCAGCACCGACGTGCCTTCGACCGGGCGCACGATGATGCGCTCGACCAGCAGGCCGCCGACGAAGGAAATCGCCATCGCCAGCAGGAAGGCCCACCAGTACGGGATTCCGACGCTTAGCAGAGTGAACGCCACATAGGTCGAGAACATCGCCATCTCGCCCTGCGCGAAATTCAGATGGTCGGTCGCCTGGTAGATCATCACCACCGCGAGCGCCATGCAGGCGTACACGCCGCCGAAGGCGAGGCCGGAGAAGGTCTGTTGCAGGAAAAATTCCATCCGCGCCCCGCTCAGTAGCCCAGGTACGCCTTGCGCACCGTCTCGTCCTGCTCGATTTCCTTCGCGGTACCGCTGATCACGATACGCCCGGTCTCGAGCAGGTAGGCATGGTCCGCGATCGCCAGGGCGAGCGAGGCATTCTGCTCGACCACCAGCATGCTCACCTTGCGCTCCTTGTTGATCGCGCCGAGGATGTCGAACAGCTCTTCGGTCAGGTTCGGCGCGAGGCCGAACGAGGGCTCGTCTAGCAGCATCAGGCGCGGACCCATCATCAGCGCCCGCCCGACCGCGAGCATCTGCTGCTCACCCCCGGAGAGCGTGCCGGCCTGCTGGTGGCGCCGTTCCTTCAGGCGCGGAAAATACTGGAACACGCGCTCGAGGTCCTCGCCGACGGCCTGCGCATCGTTGCGCGTATACGCGCCGAGCCGCAGATTGTCCTCGGTCGACAGCCGCACGAAGGTGCCGCGGCCTTCGGGCACGTGCGCGATGCGGTGACGCACGATCGTTTCGGTAGCGCTCCCTGCGATCGTCTTGCCGGCGAAGCGGATATCGCCGCGCGTTCGCACCATGCCGCAGAGCGCGCGCAGCGTCGTCGTCTTGCCTGCGCCGTTCGCGCCGAGGATGGTCGTGATGCCGCCCTCCTCCAGGCCGAAATCGAGCCCGCGCAGCACCTGCGTCTGGCCGTAGAACGCTTCGAGCTTGGAGACTTCGAGCAGCGCCATCAGTGCTTGGTCCCGAGGTAGGCGTGGATGACCTCCGGATCGGTGCGCACCTGGGCAGGCGTGCCCTCGGCGATCTTGCGCCCGAAGTTGAGCACCACCACCTGCTCTGAAATCGCCATCACCAGGCTCATGTGATGCTCTACGAGAAGCACGGTGAGCTTGCGGTCGCTGCGGATCTTCTGGAACAGCTTGCCGAGCTCGTCGACCTCCTCGTGGTTCAGGCCGCCCGCAGGCTCGTCGAGCAGCAGGAGTTTCGGCTCGGCGGCCAGCGCGCGCGCGAGCTCGACCCGCTTCTGCGTGCCGAAGGGCAGGCCGGCCGTCGGCAGATGAGCGACGCCGGTGAGCTCGAGATACTCGAGCAGCTCCCAGGCCTTCTGCTCGAGCCGCGCCTCGTCGCTCCGCACCCAGGGCAGGCGCAATGCGTTCGACAGGAAGTCGGTGCGGCTGCTGCAATGCGCGCCCACCTTGACGTTGTCGAGCACCGTGAGGCGATGGAACAGCGCGAGGTTCTGGAACGTCCGGCCGACGCCGAGCTGCGCCATGCGATGCGAAGCCGCCGACAGGATCGACTTGCCGTCGAACAGAATGTCGCCGGAGCTCGGCACGTAGAGCCGGGACAGGCAATTGAACAGGGTGGTCTTGCCCGCGCCGTTGGGGCCAATCAGGCCGAGAATGCCGCCGCGCGGCACGTCGAAGGACACGCCGTCGAGCGCGACGATGCCGCCGAAGTTGACCGAGACATCCCGGACTTCGAGGATGCTGCCCATTCTTCCTCCATCCCGAGTACCGGGACCCGGCGCGAAGCGTATCAAAAAAGGCTAGGAGGGTCAGAGTCAATGGGTTCGAATGGGGTCAGACCCATTCGGATCATTGGGATCCCTTGTTTAACCCGTGGGGTCTGACCCCGCCCGGTGCTTCCTCACCGCCTCGATGACCGCGGTGTAATACTCGTCCGTGAAGCCGATCCTGGCGGTTTCCTCCAGCAGCCGGATGGTCGTTCCAGCACCTTGCAGGTCCAGTCCGGCCGCGCTCGCCAGCGCCATCGCATAGCGCACGTCCTTCAGCATGTACGTGACCGGGAAAGCGTGCTTGGGGTGGCTCTCCGGCAGCAGCGATTTCATGCCGTGGTTGCGCAGCGCAAAACTGTCGGCCGAGCCCTTGGCGAGCGTCTCGTAGAGCACTTTCGGATCGACTGCGCCGCTCGCCTTCGCCACCGCGAGCGCCTCGGCGAGCGCGACCACCGTCTGCGCGAGCACCATGTTGTTGAGCAGCTTGACCGCCTGCCCCGCGCCGGGCGCGCCGCAGTGGGTCACCTCGCTCGCCATGCAGCGCAGCAGCGGCGCGATGCGCGCGAACACACCGCTCGAGGCGCCGACCATGAGGCTAAGCGTGCCCTCGATCGCCGCCTGGCGCGTGCGCGCGACCGGCGCATCGGCGAAGTCGACGCCTTTTGCAGTGCAGGCGCGCGCGAGCTCCTGCGCCAGGGTGACCGGCGCCGTGCTGCAGTCGACGAGTGTCTGGCCGTTGCGCGCATGCGCGAGCAACCCGTCTCGATCGAGGCAGACCGCGCGCACCTCCGGCTCGCCGGGAAGGGAGAGAAAGATCGTATCCGCGCCCGCGGCAATCTCGGCTACGTTCGCCGCCGTACGCACGCCGTCGGCGCCGAGCCGCTCGAGCGGCTCGCGCCGCGCATCGAACGCAATCACCGCACGTCCTGATTTGCGCGCGAGATTGCGGCACATGGGTTCGCCCATGACGCCGAGACCGATGAATCCGAGGCTCATTTCGGCTTGAGCCCGAGGTGCGCAAACGAATCGATGTTGTGCGGCCGGCGCGTGCCCGGCGCGAGCCGCGCATCGTCGCGCGCAGCTCCTGCGACCATGCGCACCGGCACCACGCCCGCCCAGATCGGAAGCTGATAGTCCTCCTCGTCGTCGATCACCCCCGCGGCACGCACCTTGGCCGAGGCTTCGGCGATCTCCATGCCGAGCAGCGTCGTCGCCTTGAGCTCCTTCTTGTTCACCGGGCGCAGGTCCGGCCAGCGCCCGGGAACGACGCGGTTGACGAAGTTCTCCATCTTGGCGAGCTTCTCGTCCGCATCGGTCACCTTGTGCGCACGGCCGAAAAGCATCGCCGAGCGGTAGTCGAGCGAGTGATGGAAGCCCGAACGCGCGAGCACGAGGCCGTCGAGGTGCGTCACCGTGAGGCAGCATTCGACGCCTTTTTCGAGGTGGCGCAGCATGCGCGAGGCAGCCGAGCCGTGCCAGTAGACGTGGTCAGCCTCGCGCCAGTAGGCGGTCGGCGTCACGTAGGGTTGGCCCTCGATCGCGTATCCGACGTGGCAGATGAAGCCGGCGTCCAGGATGGCGTAGATCGTTTCGCGGTCGTAGTGCGCGCGGTTCGGCCGGCGCTTGACGCGCGAGCGCGCGGTCGGTTTGAAGTCGGTCTTCACGGAAGGCTCCTGGTTCGACGCCCGCGGTATTCGTTCGCGCGGGCGCCAAAGGATACAGGGATTCGCGGCGCGCCCGCGCCGCCCGATTGTCTCGGCCCTATTGGCCGATCGGAGACTTCGCTTCGCGCGCAAGCAGCGCCTCTACGCCGCTTCCGCTGAGCGCACGCAGGAAGGCAACGAGCGCCGCTTTCTCGGCCTGGTCCAGACCGAGCGGCGCAAGCAGCGGGCTCTTGTCGGGATTGTCGACCCCCCCGCGGTCGTAGAACTCGATCACCGCTTCCAGCGTCGCGAGCGAACCGTCGTGCATGTACGGCGCAGTCAGCGCGACATTCCTCAGGCTCGGCGTCTTGTAGGCCCAGCGGTCCTTCGGATCGAGCGTGATCTCGTAGCGCCCGAGGTCCTTCGGCGGCGGCTCGGAGAAAGTTTCGACGGTGCGCCGGTCGAGCTCGGCGTACACGCCCGGCGCAATTTCTACGCGTGTTCGCTCGGGAAGCCGATAGGTGCGCTGCCAGCCGATCCCCGTATTGTGAAAGCCCTGATCGGTGAACAGCGCGTACCGGTCTTCGATCCGATGGCAGGTCGCGCAGCGCGCCTTGCCTGCGAACAGGCGGAAGCCGTTCTGCTCGGTCTCGTCCATCGCGCTGGCGTCCCCGCCGTAGCGCCAGCGATCGAAGCGCGAATCGGCGGCGACCAGCGTGCGTTGATACGCCGCCAGCGCAGCGCCGATCCGCTGCGCGCTCACCCCCTTGCCGTCGAACGCGGCCTCGAACAGCCCGCGGTAGTCCGGCGAGGCCTGAATGCGTTCGATGACGTAGCCGATCGATGGGTTGCCCATCTCGTTGGCCGCAAGCAGCGGGCCCCAGATCTGGTTCTCGAGCGAGATTTCACGGCCGTCGTGGAACAGGCGCGCCTGCCAGGCGACGTTCAGCACGGTGGGGGAATTGCGGCGCACGCTGCGCCCCTCGATGCCCACCGCGGTCGCCAGCTCGTGCGCGGTGAAGCCCTGCTCCGGGACGTGGCACATCGCGCAGGACATGGTGCGATTCGGCGACAGGCGGCGGTCGAAGAACAGCTTGCGCCCGAGCGCCACTTTCGAGCTGGTAATCGGACTGTCGGCCGGCACCGGCAGCGGCGGCAGGCCGAGCGAAGCGCCCGGAGCCGCGGCGTCCGCTCGAATGTCCGGCGCCGCGCCCACAAGCACGCTCGCGCAGGCGAGCGCGATCAGCACCGCGTGCCTAGCGGCGCGCATCCTCCTCCATGACCAGCGTCTTGATGTCGTTCAGCATGGCCTCGGGAAGCAGGAAAGCGGTCGAATAGATCTCGCGCACCATGCCGTCGCGGTCGATCAGGAAGAGCTTGAGCATGTGGCTGATGGTCCGCGTCGGCCGGCCGCCCGCATCGCGCTCGAGCTCGATCTCCTGATCGAAGCCCTCGAGAATCGGCCTGAGCTCCGTGACATTGCGCGTGGCGAGGAAGAACCAGGGCAGCGGACCGCCGGCGCGCGCATTGCGTCCGCCGTAGGCCTGCATCGAGCGGTAGTCGTCGTTCACCGGGTCGAACGACAGGCTGACGAAGCGCACCCGATCGTGCAGCGTCTTGTCCGCAATGATGCGCCGCTTCAGCTCGACTTCCGTCTCGTAGGCGAACGCGCAGCCGGTCGGCTCGGTGCAATAGGTGTAGATCAGCGACAGCAGCGTGATCCGGCCGCGCGTGTAGGCGGAAAGCGGGCGAAAGCGTCCGTCCGCAGCGACGACGCGCCCGTCCGGCGCAGGTTGAATGACATTCAGCGTGTAGCTGCCCGCCGGCGGCGGGACGTAGTCCATCGCAGGCCGCTCGGCGACCGGCCGCTGCTCGCCGCGGCTGGCGTGCGCCGCAGCGCAGAGCGCGAGCAGGGCGGCGAGGCCGAGCCCAGTCGCGCTGCGCAGCGCGCTCATTGCTTCCTCAACGCTGGGCGGCCACCTCTACCGGCGCCGCCGCCGTCTTCGCTTTCGGTTTCGCGCTGAACTTCATGTGGTGCGCGCGCCCGAGCTTCTCGGCATTGAAGTCGATGCGGAACTGCTCCTTCAGCTCCTTGCCGTCCCAGTGGAACAGCGCGAGGAACTGCTCGTTGTCCGCCCCCTTCTTGTCCCAATTGGCGAGCAGCGAGCTGGTGATGTACACGCGCTTGCCGTCCCAGCTCTGCGAGACCATGTTGACCTGGCGGCCGGTCTGCTTGCTGTAGGTCTGCTTCGGCGCCTCCGGATTCGACAGATCGAAGTAGCGTGTCGTCCCGTCCATGAAGGTGTTCACCCACAGCCCCTTGCCGTCGGCAGTAATGCTGATGTCGACCGGCAGCGGGATCTTCGCCGGATCGCCGATCGTTGCGACGTCCTTTGCCTGCCAGCCGCCCTTGCCGTCGGGCTTAATCAGCCAGATCTTCGAGGTCAGCGCTGCCGCGGTGACCGCCCAGTTGTCCTTGCGGTTCAGCGACCAGCGGATCTCGAGCGGCGAGCCGGGCACGGCGAGGACCTGTTTCGGCTTCATCGCCTTCAGGTCCCACACCGCCATGGTGGTGCCGAAACGCTTCATCGCCTCGGGGTCCTGCACCATCTTGCCCATGTCCATCATGTAGTTGTTCCAGCCGGTGAAGCTCGAGGTGAGCAGCACGTTCTTCTTCGGGTTGATCGCCAGGTCGTAGCCGTAGCCGTCGCCCTTGACGCCGCCGAGCTCGACGGTCGGCATGGTGTATTTGGCGACGAACTTGCCCTTGTTGTTGTAGACCGCGATGCCGGTCACGCCGCCGTGGTCCTTGTTGTTCGACAGCGCCTGAACCAGCATCCGTCCGGGCATCGCGTAGAAGGTATGCGGGCCGACGAAGCCCGTCTGCGCCGGGAGGTCAGCGATGGTCTTGACGAGCTTCGGCTTCGCCGGGTTGGTGCCGACGTCGAACACGTGGATGCGCGAGTCGTCCAGCCCGCCGGCCCACAGGTACTTGCGGTCGTCGGTGAATCCCATGTGATGCGCTTCGCCGCGCCCGCCGACCGACAGCGCGTGCACCACCTTGCCGTAGCTCTTCGATTTCGGATTGACGTCGACCGTGACGAGCTTGTCCGAGCCGTCGCCGAGGCCATCGACGCCGAGCGTCCAGACGTGGACGTAGTCCTCCTGGCCCTTGATCAGGCGCGCGGTGTAAGGCGAGTTGCAGGTCTCGTCCGCATACGCTGCGAGCGTAAACGCCGAGGCGCACACCGCAGCCACGGCAAATTTGGTACAGCTCAAACCGAACTGATTCATATCCCCTCCTGTAGAGCGACATCGTCGCCCATTGACAACGATCACGCTTTGCGCGTGACGGCGGTCAGATTAAAAGCTCGCCTTGAGCGAGTCAACCGCGGGTAGCGGGGTTTGCTTCCGAATCGGGCCTGCCGCGCCTCAGGCGACGGCTCGCAGCCTGAAGATCGCCGTGTGCTGCACCTCCACCGCCGGGACGCCGGCGTTCAGGAATACCACGTACAGCTTCACGAACTGGTGGCCCTTGCGCTCCCATTTCTCGATCGGCACGGCGCGGATTTCGATCGGATCGCCCGGCCCGAGCGGACCGCGATGCACAATCCGGCTCCCGGTGTGTATCCACGGGCCGAGGCGGAAGTGACGGGCGAATACGTCGTTTGCGCCCTGCAGCACCAGCCCCGGCTGGTAACGCGGACGCGCGCCGTCCCGGTACAGCGCGAGCGAATCGCCCGCGTCTTTACACCAGGCGAGATGCGCGGCCGGCGTCGGCGACCAGACGAGCGCGCGCAACGGCCGATTGAGCTTCACGGCATCCCAATCGATCGGAATTGGCTCGTCCCCCGGGTCCGCCGGCGTCATTGCGGCGTTCGCATCGAGCGGCGGCAACGCCGCGCTCTGGCGCGTTTCCAGCAGCGCGAGCTGGTCGCCTGCGGCGTTGCGCAGCGTGACGCGCCATCCTGCGTCGGCGACGCTGCCTTCGACGACGAGGTTCTCCCCGTCGTACGCAGGTTGCAGCAGGCTGAGCTCGGACACGCTCGCATCGAGCCATGCGGCTCCGAGCCGCTCGACCAGCGGCGTGGTCATGTGCGCGTACATCAGCGTACCGGCCACCAGGCCGCCGCGGAAGCCGTAGCGCGCCGCGGCTGCGTCGTCGTGAATCTTGTTCGCGGAATTGATCGAGACGTTGACCGTGCGAACGTGGTGCGGGCCAAGCGCCGCGGTGCTCGACATGATCACCTCGTGCGCGCGGAAAGAACCGCCTTCAACGTGTCGCGCCCCGCGCGCAGGGTCTTCTCGGTCGTCGCCCAGTCCATGCAGGCGTCGGTGATCGAAACGCCGTAGCGCAGCTGCGCGCGCGGCGCGAGCGGCTGGTTGCCCGCCTCGAGGTTCGATTCGAGCATCGCACCGACGATCGAGCGATTGCCCTCGAGCACCTGATGCACCAGGTCGGCGAACACCAACGGCTGTCGCGCCGGATCCTTGCCCGAATTGCCGTGGCTGCAATCGACCATGACGTTCTGCGCCAGGCCCGCGCGCGCGAGCTCCTCCTCGGCCAGCGCGACCGAGACCGAGTCGTAGTTCGGCGCCGCGCCGCCGCGCAGCACGATGTGCGCGTGCCGGTTGCCCCGCGTCGCGGTGACCGCGCAGCGTCCGGACGGGTCGATGCCGAGAAAGGCGTGCGGCTGAGACACGGACTGCAGCGCATTTATCGCGATCGCGCGGTTGCCGTCAGTGCCGTTCTTGATGCCGACCGGCATCGACAGCCCGCTCGCCATCTCGCGGTGGGTCTGCGATTCGGTGGTGCGCGCGCCGATCGCGCTCCAGGCGATCAGGTCGGAGAGGTATTGCGGCGTGATCGGGTCGAGCGCCTCGGTCGCGCAGGGCAGCCCGAGCGCATTCAGGTCGAGCAGCAGCTGGCGCGCGATGTGCAGGCCCTTTTCGATGTGGAACGAGTCGTCCAGGTCCGGATCGTTGATCAGTCCCTTCCAGCCGGTCGTCGTACGCGGCTTCTCGAAATACACACGCATCACCACCAGCAGCGTGCCGGCGAGCTCCGCGGCCAGCGCCGCGAGCCGGCGGCCGTAGTCGCGTGCCGCCTCAGGGTCGTGGATCGAGCAGGGACCGACGACGACGAACCAGCGCCGGTCGCGCCGCTCGAGGATCGCCTTGATCGCCTCGCGTCCCTCGAGCACCGTGCGCCGTGCCGCGTCGTTCAGCGGCAGTGCGTCGCGCAACGCCTCGGGAGCGATGAGCGGCCTTTGCTCGGTGACATTCAGGTCATCGACGCGCGGAGTGCGGAACATGTCACGCAGTTTAACGCCGCGCGCGTTGCGAACCGATAGGCTTGCGCCCGCAGATGGTTCACAATTTCGCCATGTACCTGCCCGAGCTGGTCAACCCGGAAATCGCCCTGCGGCTGGTCGTGGCGCTCGCCATCGGCGCGCTGATCGGCATGGAGCGCAGCTACCACGGCCGGCCGGCCGGGTTTCGGACCCACGGACTCGTCTGTCTCGCCTCCGCCGTGCTTATGCTCGTGACCGTGTACGAGTCGGAGTGGTTCGGCGCAGGACAGGCTGCGCGGACAATCATCGATCCGACGCGCATGGCGCAGGGCATCATGACCGGCATCGGCTTTCTCGGCGCCGGCGCGATCATGAAGGAGGGTCTCACGATCCGCGGCCTCACGACCGCGGCCTCGATCTGGACCACCGCCGCGATCGGGATTCTGGTTGGCATCGGCTTCTACCTCCCGGCCGGACTCGCCGCGGCGTTGACGCTCGGCACCCTCTCGCTGTTCCGCTGGATCGAGTCACGCATGCCGAATCATTCCTACTCGGACTTTCTCGTCCGTTTCGAGGAAGCGCGCGCGATGACCGAATCCGCGCTCCGCGGGTTCGTCGCCGATCACAAATTCAGCATCTCCGGCATGCACCGCAGCTATCGGCGCGGCGACGCCGTGCTCGAGTACCGCATGACCCTGCGCACCCAGGACCCGAATGCGATCGCCGCGTTCTGCGACGTGCTGCGGGGACACGAGGAGGTGGTCGAGTTCCGCATCGCTCCGGCGGGCGACTGAGCGACCGACTGGCCTGCGCGCGGTCAACCCCGCATGATCAGCTCGCGCAGCGGCGCGAGCAGCCCGTTCCAGAAGCTGTCGGGCACCCACAGCAAGAGCGCGGTGAGCACCGTGTAACGCAGCGACTTGCCGGCGGCCTGCCACAGCAGCACCGGCAGCCAGGGCAGCTTGATCCAGCCCGCCACCGCGGTGAGCGGATCGCCCACGCCGGGCAGGAAGGCGAAGAAGCAGGCTTTCGCGCCGAGGCGCTCGAGCCAGGCCAGGGCGCGCGGCGTGTGGCGCTGCCTGGCGAAAGCCTCGTGCGCGCCGTAACCGAGCCAGTAATTGATCATGCCGCCGAGCGTGTTGCCGACGGTGGCGACGCATACGGTGATCCAGAACATCGTCGGCTGCAGCTTCACGTAGGCGAAGACCACCGGCTCCGAGCCCATCGGCAGCAGCGTCGCCGACACGAGCGCAACGACGAACACGGTGGGCAGGCCGACCCTGGGCAGCGCAGCGGTCTCGAGCAGCCAGTCGATGAACATGTCGGTCACGGCGAGCGTTCCTTCGTCTGCGGCGCGCTGCGCAGCAGGCGCAGCCCGTAGAGGACGCCGTTCCAGCCGAGCGACACCGCCAGCGCGAGCAGCAGCGCGGGCGCAGCGCTCATGCGCGCCGCGGCGAGATGCAGCACGACGAGCGCGACGCCGAAGCCGAGCAGGCCTTTCAGCCCGTTGACCAGCATCGCCGCGGTGAACCGCCCGCCGCAGCGCGGCTGCAGGATGAGGATGAGGCTGGTGAAAACCACCGGATAGGTTGCCAGAACGCCGGTTGCCGACGGGCCCAGTGTGTGGCTCGCGGCCGTGGTGGCCAGCACCACGCAGGCGACCAGGGCCGCGCGCAGGGCGAGATCGTAGCGCGCGCGCGGTATGCGCGGCGCCTCTGCGACCTCGGCGTAGCGCCGCAGGCCGAAGATCGCGGCCGCAAATGCCGCGACGAACAGGACGCAAACCTCCGCAAAGCGCCACTCTCTCAGCTGCAGCAGCAGCGCGACCGAGAACCAGGCCAGCGTGGCGAGCGCGAGCGAGCGCAGCGTGCCGTAGCGCTGGGCGGCGATCGCGTGGGCCGCCACGAAGGCGACGATCGCCGCCGTACTGGCGACGCTCATGCGCGCGCTCTCGGAGACGAACGGCGCGCCGAGGTCGATGGCGAGAAACACGTACACCGGACCGGTCGACACCGGCAGCGTCGCGATCATGCCGCCGACGAACGGCCCGGCGCGCTCTGTCGCGCGAGAAGCGGCGACGACGATCGCGATTGCGGCCGCGACCTTCGCCGCAAGCAGCAGCCCGCTCAGCTCAGTCCCCAGCCAGGAGGAACGCGCGCACGATCTCGATCTGGTCTTCGTGCATCAGCGTCGGTGCGTGCCCGACCCCCGCAATCTCGACCAGCCCGGCCTTCGGGCCGCGAACCGCCATCTGCTCGCAGGTCGCGCGGGGGAGCAGATCGGACTCGGCGCCGCGGATCACCAATGTCGGGCAGTGAATGGCGTCGTAGACCTCCCAGAACTCGAGATCCTTCTCGGGGATGTCGGCGCGAAACGGCTCGGCGAGCCGCGGATCGTAGTGCAGGCGATAGCTGCCGTCGGATTCCTTGCGCACGTAATTCTCGGTCATGAAACGCCACTGCGCGTCGCTGTGCGGGCCGAAAGTCTGCGAGATCGCGCGCACCAGCGCTTCGGCTTCCTCGATCGAGCGCAGCTTCGGCGCGACGCCGACGAATGCGGCGATCCGCTCGATCGACGCGCGCGTCACGACCGGTCCTGCGTCGTTCAGGACCAGGCGGCCGACCGGCGTGGCTTTCTGCCCGGCCAGCAGCATGCCGATCAGTCCGCCCATCGAGGTACCGACCCAGTGCACCTGCGCCACGTCGAGGCGTGCGATCAACGTCACCATATCGGCGAGATACTGCGGAAAGGCGTAGTGCAGCGGATCGGCGAGCCAGTCGGAGTCGCCGCGCCCGACGACGTCGGGGCACACGACCCGGAACTGCCCGCTCAGGCTGCGCGCCAGCGGATCGAAGTCGCGCGCGCTGCGCGTCAGGCCGTGCACGCAGACGACGATATTCGGGTTGCGCGCATCGCCCCATTCGAGATACGCCATGCGGTGCAATCCCGAGGGCGAAAGGCACTGCACCGAGCGCTTGCGAAACTCCGCGTCCGCTGTCATCGCATCGACTCCCAGGCCCGGCGCAGGCGTTCGTGAACGGCGCGCGCCTCGGGCGCAACCGCGTCGAAACGTCGGCCCGGGCCGAACCCGAGCAGCCGCTCGGACTTGAGGTTGGCACCCGCGACCGGCCAGCCGTGGTCGGCGTAGCGCTTGCGTTCGAGGGCAGTTTCCGCGTCCGCGGCTTCGTCGAACCACAGCCAGTCGGCTGCGAAGCGAAATGCGACGTCCTCCAGTTCGGCGAGCACGGCATCGTCGATCGCCTGGTCGAGCGGCGCCGTCCGCTTGCCCTCGATCGCGCGCGTCCAGCGCACGCCGGCCTCCTCCGCGAGCCGCAGTGTCGCATCCTCGGCGAGGAAATAGGCGTGACGCATGGCGTCTGCGCAGTAGCCCAGCCATGCGTCTTTGCGCCGCGTACAGGCAAACGCGAACACCAGTTCGCCGCGCGGCCCGATTTCAACCGCCACCCCCAGCGCGCTGTCCTCGAGCGGCAGCGTCCGCTGGTCGAGCAGGCGGCCGTTCTCGATCACCGCTTGACCGCGCATGCCCTGCGCTGCGTTCGCCCACTCGGCCTCGACCCGGAGCTCCGGAAACTCCGCCGAGGCGGACGCAAACGCCGGAAACGGGATGCCTTCACGCGTCTCGAACCGATACTCGAGCACGCCCTCGGAATGGTGTTCGCTGTATTCGATGCGCGAGGCTTCGGCATCGCGCACCATCAGCCAGCGCAGGCGCTCGCCGAATTCCTGGAGTCGGCCGCTGCCGGTGACGCGGACCACTGCGCTCAACACGTGGACAGGAGGGGCGGGAAAAAGAGGGTTCGCTGCGGCGCGCACATTGGCGCGAGGCGCAATTCTAACTAAGGCGGCGCTGCAGGGTGCCAGTAGCGCCGCCGCGCCGCCCGCGCCGAGCCGACCACGACCGCATCCGCTGCGAGCCGGACTTCGATCGCGCCATCGTGGTCGGTGCGCAATAGCCGAGCGCCGCTGGCGTGGTAGCGGCGCACGACGTCGGGGTGCGGATGTCCGAAGCGGTTGCGATAGCCGACCGGCACGAGCGCCCACCGCGGCGCGACGGCGGCGAGGAACTCTGCGCTCGAGGACGTGCGACTGCCGTGATGCGGCACGAGCAGCACGTCGGCGCGCAGTTGTTCACTGCCTCCCGCTGCCGCGACGAGTATCGCCTCCGCGCTGCGTTCGATGTCGCCCGTCAAGAGCATTGCGCGCCTGCCCGTGCGGAGGCGCAGAACGCAGCTGCGATCGTTCGCTCGGCCGACGCGCGCGGCCGTCCGAAGTTCGGGTCCCTGCGGGTGCAGCACCTGGAAATCGACGCCGTCCCAGGACCAACCCAGCCCGCGCAGGCAGCGGGCGCGCGCGGCGCCGAGCACCAGCGCCGGGTGCGCAGCGCCGAGCGAGGAGACGATCCAGTCGGTCTCGGCCGCCTGCAGCACGCTTAGCGCGCCGCCGACGTGGTCGCGGTCGGCGTGCGTGAGCACCATCGTGTCGAGCCGGGCGAGGCCCTGCGCCCGCAGGAACGGCAGCACCACCCGGCCGCCGCTGTCGGCATCCGGACCGTAGCTGGGTCCGGCATCGTAGAGCAGCGTGTGATGCGCGGTGCGCACGAGCACCGCCAGTCCCTGCCCCACGTCCAGGGTGGTAATCCACGCTTCACCCGTCGGCGGCGCGGGTGGCCGCCAGGCGAACGCCGGCGCAATCAGTGCAATGCCGGCCGCGCGCCAGGGCACTCCGCGTGGCGCGAGCGCCCAGGCAACACCGCCGAGCGCGCAGAGCACCGCCCAGAGCGGCGGCGCGGGCTGCTGCCACAGGGCGAGCGGCAGCGTATCGCACCATTCGAGGAACTGGAGCAGCGCTTCGACCAGCCAGGCGCCGGCGTGCAGCAGCGCATCCACGGGCAGCAGCGCGGCGGCGAGCGCGCACGGTGTGACTACCGCGGAGACGAGCGGGATCGCGATCGCATTGGCGATCGGTCCCACCACCGAGACCTGCGCAAACAGCAGCAGCGCCGCTGGCGCGAGCCCGAGGGTGATGGCCCACTGGATGCGCAGCCATTGTCTGAGCCTGGGCTCGGGCGCGCTCCAGCCCGCACTGACGTAGAAGATGAGCCCGACGGCAGTGAACGACAGCCACAAGCCCGGCGCGAGCGGCGCCCAGGGATCTGCGATGACCACCGCGAGCAGAGCGAGCGCGAGGGTTCGTCCGGGCGAAGCAATGCGCCCGCTCCACAACGCAGCGGCGACCACGCTCACCATGAAAAAGGTGCGCTGGGCCGGCACCGCGAATCCCGCGAGCAGTGTGTAGCCGAGTGCGGCCAGGATCGCCGCCAGCGCGGCCGCCTTGCGCGCCGCAAGCCGCAGCGCGGCCCGGCGCATGCGCCGCCAGCCGGATGCGACCAGCCAGGCAACGAGCCCGGATACGAGCGTCACGTGCAGGCCGGAGATGCTCATCAGGTGCGTGACGCCGGTGCGCTGGAACAGGCGCCATTCTTCGTTCGCGATCGCGCGCTGGTCGCCAACGGCGAGCGCGGCCAGGATGCCCGCGGCCGGGCGCTCGCCGAGCACGCCTTGGAAGCGCTCGCGCACCGCGGCGCGCACCCGCGTGAGGCGATCGATCAGGCGATTGCGCGTGCCAAGGCGACCGTTCGGCGGACCCGCGGCGGTCTGGCGGACGTACCCGGTGGCGCCGATGCCCTGCTCGAACAGCCAGGCCTCGTAGTCGAATCCTCCTGGGTTGACCAAGCCGTGCGGGCGCTTGAGGCGCAGGGTCAGACGCCAGCGCTCCCCCGGATGCGGCAACGCTCGATCGACGTCGGCCACGGCCTGGCCGGGCGCCGCCCGGTACCAGGCGAGCCGGATGCGGCGCGGCAAGCGCTCGCCGCCGAGCGTGGTTTGCGGCTCGAACTCGAAGCGAACGACGTCCTCGCCGACACTCGGCAGACCGACTACGACGCCGACCACCGAATGATCGCGCCCCTCAAGCCCGGCGGAGAGCCGATCCTCGAGGCGCAGCTGTGCCTGGGCCGCAGCCCAGAGGAATCCCGCGCCGAACGCTGCCGGCACTGCCAGCATGCGAACCCAACAGGCCGAGTGCCGGCCCGCCCACAGGCTCAGCAACGCAACCGCAGGCAACGCCCAGATCCACGGCGCCGCGGGCAGCGCCGACTGCTCCTGCAGGTACGCGGCACCGAGTGCGAATCCTAGGGCTGGCGCGATCATGTCCGGAGTTCAACGCAAGGCCCCGAGTGCCGGATGACGCGCAACCGCGACCCGGCCGGCAGCCACCCGCTTTCTCTGTCGGCGGTGTTAGCATCGTCGGCTGGAGGAGACCATCCTTGCCGACGCCGTCTGCCAAAGCACGATCGGCCGCTGCCGCGCCGCCGCTGGAGCGCTCGACGCCCGACGACCGCGACCTGGACGCGCTCAGGCGTGCGCTGCACGCGACCCGCGAAGCGCTCGAGCGCAGCGTGGCGGACAAGGATTTCGAGCTGCAGCGTGCGGCCACCGCGTCTGCGGAGGAGCTCGCCCAGCTCCATGCGACCGTCGACCGGCTGCGCGCAGTGCTGGAGCGCGCCGCCTCCGAGCGCGAGCGGGCGGTAGCCGAAGCGGTGCAGCAGGCGGCGGCCGAAATCAAGGACCTGCGTGCAGCGCTCGAGGCGCTGCGGGCCGGGCTCGAGCGCGCGGAGGCGGCGCGCGACGGCGCGATCCAGCAGGCGATCCTGGCGCTTAGCGAGGAAAATCTCCAGCTCAAGCGCACGGTCGAGGCGCTGCGCGACGAGATGGAACGCGGCCAGGCCGCGCATGCCGACCGCGAGCTGGCGCTCGAGCGACAGTACCAGAGTGCGCTTGGGCAGCTGCAGGCCACCGTGCAGGGTCTGCGCGAGCAGCTGGAGCAGCGCCGTGAAGGATGAGCAGGCGCATCTGAAGAAGCCGCCGGCCGCAGGCGGCCGCGCGCGCGGACCTCGCCCGGGCGCGCAGGGCGGGCGCAGGCTGCGCCACGTCGAGCTGATGCTCGACATCACGCGCAAGATGGCCGCGATGGACTCGCTCGACGAGGTCCTCTACACGCTGATCGCGCTCACCTCCGAGGAAATCGGGGCCGAACGCGGGTCGCTGTTCCTGAACGACGAGGTCACGGGCGAGCTCTATTCGCGCGTCGCGCAGGGCAACGTGAACCGCGAAATCCGCCTGCTCAACTCGAGCGGCATCGCCGGGCACGTGTTCCAGAGCGGCGAGGTCCTGATCATTCACGACGCCTATGCCGATGCGCGCTTCAACCGCTCGATCGACGAGCAGACCGGATATGTCACGCACAGCATCTGCTGCGTGCCGATCCGCACCGTGAAGGGCGAGGTCATCGGCGTTGCGCAGGCGCTCAACAAGACGAAGGGCCGCTTCACGCGCGGCGACGCGCGCCTGCTCGAGGAGATGACCACGCAGGGCGCGATCGCGCTGCAGACCGCGCAGTACATCGAGCGCATGAACGCGATCCGCAAGCAGGAGCTCGAGTTCCTCGACATGGTCTCGGAGATGACCGCCGACATCAAGATCGGCTCTCTGCTGCAGAAGGTCATGAGCGAGGCGACGCGCATGCTCGATGCCGAGCGC
>Ga0210102_1000138_pt1 | contig 21313 bp, 20 predicted proteins | sample RushOxbow_ThreeS_4_FD_185563 | JGI IMG/M metagenome (GOLD analysis project Ga0210102, IMG submission 185563) | Wetland microbial communities from San Francisco Bay, California, USA, that impact long-term carbon sequestration -... | ecosystem: Environmental > Aquatic > Marine > Wetlands ...
CTCGGCTGACCCGAAGGCCTCGGGCCGCGAAAAACGCCGTCGACGGCGGGTGATGCGGAATCGTGTTCGTCGCGGATCTGACGCGCGCGTCGGCATAGCCACCAGACCAGCGTTCCGATCAGCAGCAGCGGCAATGCCGTCAGCAATGCGGTCGTGACGAGGAACGCGACGCGCGTTTCATCGGAGCGTCCCGAAAAACACACCGCACAGGCGGAGGCAATCCGCGGTGCGAGCAGCACCGCCATCGAGACCATCGGTGCGGGAGCGAACCTCGGCAGAATCACAGATACACCATGCAATAGAGCACCGGCCACAAACCCACCACGAAGTACCAGAAGACCTGCGTGGCGGCAAAGGTGCTCGGGGCGAGCAGCCCATTCGAAAGTTTGAGGCCCGCCCGTCCGAGCACCATCAATCCAGCAATCGCGTGAAGGCCGTGCATTCCGACGATCAGGTAGAAGAAGCTGCCGTGGTTGCTGGAAGTCAGCGTGAGGCCCTGACGGATCAGCGAGATCCACTCGTAGCCCTGAAACAGCACGAAGAATGCGCCGAGCCCGATCGCGCAGAAGAGCGGCCGTTTTGCGAGATTGCGGTCGCGCGTGTAGGCGCGGTTGGAGACGAACAGAAAGACGGCGCTCGCGAGCAGCACGGCCGTATTGAATGCGGTGGCTTCGACGGGAAGCCTGGGCTGGCCCGGGGGCGGCCAGCCGAGTGCGCCGGCCTTCACGATCGAGAACGCGCTCATCAACCCCGCGAACATCATCATCTCGGCGATCACGAAGATCAGCGTTCCGAGTACGGGGCTCGGCAGGATCGGCCGCGGTCTCGGATCGGAAATGATGCGAAGCGTCGCGATCGATCGCGGCGTCATGCGGGCTCCTCGAATCAGTGGTGCGCGGGAGCCTGGGCCTCCGCGTGAACGATCGGCTTGACCCAGTTGCGTCCCTCGTGCTTCATGATGTCGGGCGCGCTACCTGCGAAGAGGAGGAACATGAAGACGAGCATCGTCACCAGCAGATAGACGGCGTAGCGCGGCTCGATGTTCAGGTGCATGAAGTTCTTGGCGACCAGGTAGGCCTTGACGATCGCGATGCCGAATGCCGTGATCAGCGTAACCGCCTTGATGCCCAGAAACGGGCCGAGGATGCTCACGACCAGCAGGCCGAGCAGGATCGCCCATACCTTGACGTAGTTGATCTCGTGTTCGGCGTGCTCCGCGTGTTCCGACATGCTTTTACCTTCTTCCTACTTGGCGATGTAGAGCAGGGGAAAGAGAAAAATCCAGACGATGTCGACGAAGTGCCAGTAGATCCCGATCAGCTCGACCCGATGCAGTTCGAGATTCCTCTTGGCGGTCTGCGCGACGATCAACATGATGACCGCTCCCGCGATGACGTGGAGTGCGTGTAGACCCGCGGCCGTGTAGTAGAACGACCAGAACGTGTTGGACGAGATCGTGTAACCGTGGCTGATCTCCATGCTCCACTCGAAGGCCTTGACGATCACGAAGGTGCAAGCGCCGACGAACGTCGCGTAGAGCAGCTTGGCAGCCTTGGGCCCGTTGCCGCTGACCGCGGCCTTGTGGGCCAGCACCGCGGAGAGGCTCGAGGTCAGCAGCACGAAGGTGTTGAATCCGCCGATCCAGACGTTGGTATTCGCCGCGTGATCGCCCCATTCGGGTCTCGCGAGGCGGTGCATGATGTAGGAGACGAGGAGTCCGCCGAAAATGACGATTTCGGACGCGACCACCCACCAGACCGCCAATCGGCCGGTGGGAATCCCCGCAGCCATTCGTGTCGTCGCAATCGGTCTCATTGCATTCCTTTCGCAGGATCAGCCGGGAACGTTCTGGGGAAAGTAGTCTTCCTCGCGTCCGGGCACCGAATACTCGTAGGGGCCGCGGTAGACGGTCGGCAGTTCCGGCCAGTTTCCGTGGGGCGGCGGCGATTCGGCGCTCCACTCGAGGGTGTTGGCCTTCCAGGGATTCGGTCCGGCGTCCTTCTGCTTCTTCTTCCAGCTGATGAAGCAGTTGTAGAAGAACACCAGCTGGAAGGCGAGCATCACGAGCAGCGATACCGTTGCGAAGATCCTCAGATCCTGCATCCCCTGGCCCGCAAGTTCCGGGTAGTGCTGGAAGCTGTAGAGCCGGCGGTTCTGGCCGGCAGCGCCGAGCATGAAGAGCGGAATGAAGATGCAGTTGAACGGGATGATCGTGCCCCAGAAGTGAATCTTCCCGAGCGTCTCGTTCATCATCTTGCCGAACATCTTGGGGAACCAGTAGGTAAAGCCCGCGAAGGTGCCGATGATCGCAATCGGGAAGAACGTGTAGTGGAAATGCGCGAGCACGAAGTAGGTGTCGTGGAAGTAGATGTCGGCACCACTCGCACCCAGGAAGATCCCCGTCACGCCGCCGATCAGGAATTCCGCGACGAACGCCAGCGCCCAGAGCATCGGAGTCGTCAAGCGGATCGAGCCGCCGTAGAGGGTGGCGATGTAGATGAAGCACATCTCGGCAATCGGAATCGAGATCAGCAGCGTCGTGACCGTGAAGATGTTGGCCATGCGCGGATCGATGCCCGCGACGAACTGGTGGTGGGCCCAGACCGTGAAGCTGAGTACTCCCGTGGCAAAGATGGTGTAGAGGAAGGTCTTGTAGGCAAACATCTTCTTGCGCGAAAAGACGCACATGATGTCCGCCGTGATGCCCATCGCGGGCAGCAGCACCACATACACCTCGGGATGACCGAAGAACCAGAAGAGGTGCTGCCAGAGGATCGGATCACCGCCCTTGACTGGATCGAAGAAGGCCGTGCCGATCCTTTGATCCATGAACAGCATGACCGCACCCGCGATCAGCGGTCCGACCGAAGCCATGAACAGGATGCTGGCTACGACGATCGTCCAGACCACGATCGGAATGTCGAAGATCTTCATCCCCGGCGCGCGAGAGTTCATCGCCGTGGTGACGAAGTTGATCCCGCCCAGCAGGAACGCGACGAACTCGAGCGCGACCGCCACCAGCCAGATCGAGGATCCAGCGCCGGTGAGGCTGTACTCCGCTTTCGCGGACAGCGGCGGATAGGCGGTCCAGGCGCCGCCGAAGCCGCCACCCGGGACGAAGAGCGAGATGATCAGGACGACCGCGCTGAGCAGGAAGATCTGATACGAGAGTCGATTGATCTTCGGGAAGACCATGTCGTCGCAGCCGACCATCAGCGGAATCAGGTAGTTGCCGAACGCCGCAATCAACACCGGCATCGCAACCCAGAAGATCATGATGGCGCCGTGGTTGGTGATGAGCGCGTTGTAGTTTCCCGGGTTCACGGTCCCGTAGCCGGGGACGGAGATCCCCGGAAAGGCGAGCTGCATCCGAAACGCGTAGGCCATGAAGGCGCCGATCAGCCCCATCGCCATGCCGGTGAACATGTACTGCATGGCGATCATCTTGTGATCGGTGGAAAAGACGTACTTGCTCCAGAAGCTCGGCTCGGTGTGGTGGTGATCGTGGTGCCCGTGCGTTGCGTCTGCGGGAATGGACTCAGCCATGGTACTCCTCGTCGGCAGCCGGCTAGGGTTGCTTTGCAGCTGCGAGAGTGATCGGACCCTGTTCGGCCACCCAGGCGGCGTGCCGCTCGGGTGATTCAATGATGATGCGGGCGGGCATCAGCGCGTGGCCGATGCCGCAGATCTCGGCGCACTGGATGTCGTACGTGCCCGTTCCATTCGCCTCGAACCAGCCGGTGATCACGCGGCCCGGAACGGCGTCCTGCTTCAGCCGGAACACCGGCACCGAGAAGCTGTGGAGCACGTCGCGCGATTCGAGATTGAAGTGATAGACCTTGCCGACCTCGATGTGGAGTTCGTCGACGGTCTTGATGTCGTCGGCCGTGCCGAGTTGGTGATCGGCGCCCGGGTGCACGAAACTCCACGCCCACTGTTGGCCGACGATCCGAACCGTCTCGTAGGGCTCCGGCAACTGTTGCTTGACGTCGTACCACACCTTGATGGCGAAGAATACGATGAAGACGTCGCAGACCAGCACGAGCATGTGCGGGTAGCTGATCCAGCGCTTGTGACTCTTCTCCTCGCCGGTGATGTACTCGGCGCGTTGTCCGTCCTTCGCACGGAAGCGAATGATGAAGTAGAAGAAGAGCAGCTCGCAGAGGACGAACCAGAATCCGACGAGGACCCCGATCAACAATATCAGGTTGTCGATGTCATTCGCGTAGGTGGAGAGCGCCTGGACGTATTGATCAATCATCTTTCGTCCCTAGAGGATGAAGAGAAAAACAGACGCGATGAACAGGCCTACGCCGACCATCGTGATGTAAAACGTCTTACCAACCAGCTCGTCCGAAGTGTATTCCTTGCCCATGGCGATGATCCCGACCCCTAGTTCCCAAGCGTCATGATGTAGGCGATGACATTCTTGATCGACTGTTCGTCCGTCAGTTGCAGCATCATGGGGCGCATCAGCGCGCCACCCTGGTCTCCGGGTCGGGCTCCGCGGATGCCCGATTTGAAGTTGTTGACCTGTCGGAACAGGTACCAATCGCTCGAACGGTTGAGCGGAGCGGCACCCATCATTTCCTTGTTTCCCGCCGCTTCCGGGCCGTGGCAGGTGATGCAGATCTTCAGATAGGTCGCCTTGCCGGCTTCGGCGTCACCCCCGGTCAGGACCGGCGCTGGATCGACGTGCGGCTTCGCGGCGACGTAGGCGGCAACCGCTTCGACGTCGCCTTCGCTCATGAGCGACATCGCCATGGGCCGCATCCGCATCCCCATGATGTCGTCGAAGTGGGTTCCGCGGTTTCCGCTGCGAAATTGATTCAACTGGGCCTGCAGGTACCACTCGGGCATACCCGCGATTGGCGGAGCGCCAACGACCTCGTTGCCCGCCGCGTTCTCGCCGTGACACGCCGCGCAGAGCCGGAAGAGGTCTGCGCCGCGCTCGTTTTCTGCGGCCCGAGCGTTGCCGCCCGCGACCGCCCAGGCGAGCGCGACGAGCGCGGCGATTGCGGCGTGATTTCGATTGAGTGCCATCGCCATCCCTAGAAACTCTAGAAGCCAGAGGACAAGTGCAGCTGCTGGCGAAACCGGGGCGTTCTGGAGCAGCCGGCAAGTCTGGGGAAAACTGCCCCTTCTCTCAGTTCTCCCTCAGTTCTCTCTCGGTTCTCTCTCAGCTCTCCCGGTTCCAGCGGGTTCCACCAAGCCCCACCGGCGGGGCGAAAACGCCCGCGGTGGCGAGGATTAGCCAATCCCTCAGCGATCCTCAAGCCAGTGGCGCGGAATCGAGGCGATTGCGCGAGCGCGAAGAGGCGCTGCGCGGCCGTCCGCGGTGAATCGCGCCCCATTTCGATCTCGGGCAGCTGGAATCACGGCTCGCGGACGGGCCGGCCGGCCCTGAATTGCGCTAGATGCGCTTTCGACTCTTCCATCAAGCCGGGATTGCCCGCGCCGTCGAGCAGTGCGAGCGCCCGCTCGCCGGCCCGGACCGCGCTCTCGAAATCGCCGACCTCCGCGTACGCGCAGGCGAGCGTATCGAGGAAGTCGGGGCGGTTGCCCTTTTCGCCCTGGCTGATCTGCTGGGCGATCCGCAGCGCTTCCTCGCCGTCCCGGTAGCGGGCGTCGGAATTGGTGGCGAGCGCGTACGCGTAGTTGTTGAGAATGCCGTCGTCGGGAGGGCACTGATCGATGCCCTGCTCGAGCACTTCGAGCTGCCGGCCGCGGTCGTTTCGCAGTGTGGCGAGGTGGGCGAGCGTCGCTCGCGGGCCCGCCGCACACGGCTCGATGCTCAGTGAAGCGGCGAGCAGCCGCTCGGCTTCCGCGGAATCGCCGCGTTTGAACACGACGTGCGCGAGATCGCTGTAGGCGGTGGCCGTCTCGGGCTCGAGATCGATCACCCGCGTCAGGATCTCGAATCGCTCGTCATCTTCACCGAGTTCAGCGAGCACTCCACTCAACTGCATCAACAGCGCCACGCTATCGGGATTGCGCGCGATCACCTTCCGAAACGTCTCGGCACTCTTCTCGAAATGATGGGTCATTTTGTATCCCGATGCGGTCGAAACCAGATTGATGTCTTCGGTCAGCGCGCTGGGGTCGACACCGGAGACCTCGAGTAGCGCCATCTCGTCGCCGAGATCCCGGCTCGGCGCCACGGCCAGATATCCCAGCGCCTCGAGCTGCGCGGCGGCCGCCGGGTCGAGCACCGATCGCGCTCCGGAAACCCGTTCGGGCGCCTCTTCGACCAGGCGCGACAGTTCCGCCCGCAGCCGCTCGACGATGTCGGGGTGGGCGCCCGCCAGATCATCCAATTCGTGCGGATCGCGCGTCAGATCGTACAGTTCCGGCTCGACCTTGTGGATGTATTTCCACGGGCCCTTTCGGACGAATCGAAGCACGGACGCGCCGAACACGCTCTGGGGTTCGATCGATTCGCCGTAACCCACGAGTTCGAGGTCTGTCGCTTCGCCCTTGATCAGCGGAACCAGCGAGGTGCCCTGAATGTCCTCGAGCGGAGAAAGGTTGAGCAGGTCGAGAATCGTCGGAGCGACGTCCAGCATGCGGACCAGGGATTCGATCCGCAAACCGCTCGGGATCGTTGCGCCCCAGAACAGCAATGGCACCCGGATCGTGCCGTCGTAGACGAAATACGCGTGGGTCTTCTCGTCGTGTTCGCCCATGGCCTCGCCGTGATCCGCGACGACCACCACGAGGGTTCGCTCCCGAAGCCCCAGGCCTTCGATCTGCGTCAGGACGCGGCCGATCTGCTCATCGATGTACTGGATTTCGCCGTGGTAGGCGCTTTCGGAACTCGTCTCATAGAATCGCCCGGGCGGCGAGTAGGGCTGGTGGGCGTCGAAATAGTGGAGCCACAGGAAGAATTTCTCGCTTCGATTCTCCTTGATGAACTGAAGTCCGAACTTGGTGATGTCGCCCGCCTCGCGCTCCTCGACTTCGACGCTTCGCTGCCCGCCGCCATCTTCCACGGTGATCGTCTTGCGTTGGATGTCCGGGAACCCGAGATCGTGATAGCGATCGAAGCCCTGCCCCAGCTGGGTATGTAGACCGATGACCGGTGCCGCGACCTCCGCGGAGGTCCGATAGCCGTGGGCGCTCAATACCTCGGCGAGCGTGGTGTTTTCGTCGGAGAGCACGTAGCCGGCATTCGACCGCACGCCGTGAACGAACGGGTGCCTGCCGGTAAATAGCGTCGAATGCGCGGGCAAGGTGCTCGGAGCGGAACTGACGCACTGCTGGAACTGGGTCCCCTCGGCGGCGAGCCGGTCGAGATTGGGGGTGATGGGTCGTCGTTGCCCGTAGCTGCCGAGCGCATCGGCGCGGGTCGTATCCAGCGTAATCAACACGACATTCAGCGCGACGTCGCCGGCGGGCTCGGGCGCGCTCGCAGGTGCCGCCGGCGCTTCTGATTCGCGTTGACATCCGATCAGCGCGAACGCGATGCACGAGAGCGCGCCGGCGGAAATCGCAATCAGTCGATCTGCGCCCATGGCCCTACTCTATGGATCCGCGCTGCGCGTGCAACACCCGCACACGTTTCGCGACGCTCCCTCAGCGAGGCTGCTTGCCGCCATCGAGGCCGTGATTCGCGGATCCGAAGACGTTCTGCGGATCGACCGCTCGCTTGATGCGCCTGCTCCACTCCAGCATCGGGGCCGACATGATTTCCGGCAGGAATGCCGCGCGAAGCTTTCCGATGCCGTGATGATGGGATAGCGATCCGCCACTGCGCAGCACCTCGTCGCGCGCCGCATGCTCCATTTCCGCGAAGACCTCGCTCGGGCGATCGACGCCCTTGTAGTAGTAGGCGAAGTAGAAGTAGACGCAGACCCCCGTGTCGTAGAGCTGCGTGATGCGGCGGCTGATGAACGGCACTCCGGGCAATCCGCGCACCGCGTGCTCTTCGCGAATTCTGCGATCGACGTTCTCGCAGAGCGACAATGCCCGACTCCACGAGACGGAAGTCTCGAAGGATTCAGCGAGCAGATAGTGATCCATCACGAAGTCCCGGATGTAGGCGATCGCGAAGGTCAACTCGTAGCCGCGCTTGCCGTTTTCGGCGCCCGCCTTGATTCCGCCGTACTTGCGCGCAATCCGAAACAGCTCCGACTCCTGCGCGGCGACTTCCATTCGGCTGCCCTCGAAGAGGAGCGTGCACGCCACCATCTCGTCGGGATCCAGTTTTCGGATGCGCGTCACGTAGAATTTTTCGAGCTGGCCCTTCAGTCGCTTCAGACCGACCGACGTGGGCTTGAGGGCTCGGCTGAACTGGAACTGGAGATTGTCGGTCAGTCGCACGCTCGCTGGCGGGGAGGCCTGCTGCTTCAACTCGTACAGGAAGTCGAATCCCGCCTCGAAGTTCCGGAAGACGACGCTCTGGTAGCGCTGAACCTCGGGCAGCGGAAACAGCTTGACGGTCGCGTGGGTGATGATCCCCAGGTTTCCCTCGGATCCGTAGAGGCAGCGGCGCAGGTCGACGCCGATCGATTCGCGCGGTGAGGCGCCCGATCGCGCCAGGACCCCCTCCGCGCCGACTGCGGAAATGTCGAGCACCAGATCTTCGATGTTTCCGTAGCGGTTCTTCTTCATTCCGCTCGCGTGGGTCGCGATCCAACCGCCGAGGGTCGAGAACTCGATGCTGTCGGGCTCGTGACCCATCGTGAAACCGTGCTGCGCCAGGCTCTCGACGATTTCCCGACCGACCGCTCCGGCTTCGATGCACGCCATCCGGTTCTCGGGATCGATCCAACGGATCCGGTTCATCCGGGAAAGGTCGACGGAAGCGATGAATCGCTCCTCGTCCGCGGGACACAAGAGCGCCTGGGTGACGTTGGTGCCTCCGCCGTACGGGATCAGACAGGCTCCGTGCCGGAGCGCCGCAGCGACCAATGCCTCGACCTGCTCGACCCCGTTCGGGTAGACGACCAGATCCGGGATCCGCGCGAGCCGAGCGTGTTTGATCGCGTAGATCTCCTGCTGGGTGTGCCCGTGACCGTGTCGCAGGCGGATCGTCGGGTCGGCGCAGATCGCGTCGTCGGGCAGGAACTTGCGCAGCGCCGAGAGGAAATCGGGATTCTCGCGCGGCTCCGGAATCACGGGCGGGTATTGCGGTGGATTGATCTTGCGCGGATCGAGCGCAACGCCGATCGTGCGACTCACCCAGGGCAGCAGGTCCGGCAACTCGCTGCCGGCCAGGTCGTAGCGATCGCCGGTCAGTTCGACGGCACCGTTGGCGTGGACCCGAAAACCGCTGTCCGCGAACCCCCAGCCGTCGAATCGCTCGCCATCTTCTGGGCGACGCCGCGGGGGCGCAGGGTAGATCCGTCGGGCGTCGTCGCCTTGACTCATCGCGTCGGTCCTCGAGAGCGACTCGCGGTGGCCCTCAGTTCGCGGTGTGGCTTCTGGGCACGTATCGCCCGTCGCGCGACTCGAAATACTCGTCCAGCAGCGGGTGGCGGCACGGCAACCCGGATTCGTCGGTGAGCAGATTCTGCTCCGACACGTAGGCCTCGTAGGTCGTCTCTTCGTTCTCGGCCAGCAGGTGGTAGTAGGGCTGGTCCTTGGGCGGCCGAACGGCCTCTGGAATCGAGAGCCACCACTCCTCGGAATTGGCGAACTCCGGATCGACGTCGAAGACCACACCCCGGAACGGATACAGGCGGTGGCGAACGACGTTGCCGATGGCAAATTTCGCGGTTCGATCTTGCACGGTTCCTCCCCCAGGCGATGAAGATAGGGCATCTCGGCAGCCGCGCCGTGCGCCGACGTGCGGCGGGCGAGCCTCGATTGCGCGCCGGCTAGCGGCCCGCGTGCAGGCGCACGGGGAGCCGGCGCGCGCCCCAATCACCCGGAGTCGATTCGAAGACCCCCGCGCACGGCGCCCCGCAACCCGAGCAGACACCGTCTGCAGTGAGACTCCAATCGGTGAGCACGTAACCGTCCCGCCCGATCAGACATGCACCGCATGCGTGACAGAGCGTGCGGCCGCCGGCCCGGTCGCGAACGTTTCCGGTATAGACGTATCGGATGCCATGGCTGCGAGCGATCTCGCGAGATCGGCGCAGAACCTCGATGGGCGTGTGATCGCGGTCGAGCATCCGGTAGTCGGGGTGAAACGCCGTGAAGTGCCACGGGACGTCGGGCCCGAGGTTCTCGGCGATCCAGCGGCTCGCCGCGTGGATCTCCGCCTCGGAGTCGTTCTCACCCGGGATGAGCAGCGTCGTGATCTCGAACCAGACATCCGTCTCGTGTTTGAGGTAATGCAGCGTTTCGAGCACGGGATCGAGCCGCCCGCCGCACACCTTCCGGTAGAAGGAATCGCTGAATGCCTTGAGGTCGACGTTCGCCGCATCCATCGAACCGAAGAATTCGCGACGCGGCTCGTCGCAGATGTAACCCGCGGTCACCGCGACCGACTTGAGCTCGAGTTCGCGGCATGCCTGCGCGACATCGACCGCGTATTCGAGAAAGATCACCGGGTCGTTGTACGTGTAGGCGACGCTTCGGCAACCGTGTGCCTGCGCGGCCCGCGCAATTTCTTCGGGCGACGCTGCATCGGCCAGCGTGTCGAAGGCGCGAGACTTGGAGATGTCCCAGTTCTGGCAAAAACGACATGAGAGGTTGCAGCCCGCCGTCCCGAACGAAAGCACCGGTGTTCCCGGCAGGAAGTGGTTGAGCGGCTTCTTTTCGATCGGATCGACGCAGAACCCGCTCGAACGCCCGTAGGTGGTGAGGACGATCTCGTCGCCGCGCCGCGCGCGCACGAAGCACAGGCCGCGCTGGCCATCGAGCAGGCGACAGGCCCGCGGGCAGAGATCGCACTCCAGTTGACCGTCGTCGATCCGGTGCCAATAGCGCCCGGGGACCTCCGAGCCGGTTTCCGCGAGTTCTCCCATCGTCTCGATGCCCTCCCTGGAGAGGATGCAATGAGCCGCGAGCGTGTCAAACTAGGGGCGTTCGCCGCAGCGGCCGGCGGACAGGCGGTGAAGCCGAATGGGACCCACGCGCGCGCCCGCGGTGGCGGGCTTTTTCTACCCCGAAGACCGTGCCGAACTCGAGCGTTCGCTGGCGAGTTACCTCGCCGCGGTTCCGGCGCCCCCCAGCGGCGCTCCGACCCCGAAGGCGCTGATCGTCCCCCACGCGGGCTTCGTCTATTCGGGCCCGGTGGCCGCGAGCGCCTACGCGCGCATCGCCACTCAGCGGCACGCGATCCGGCGGGTCGTCCTGCTCGGACCCTCCCACCGGATCCCGCTGTACGGTCTCGCCGCTTCGGGCGCGGACGCGTTCGCAACGCCGCTCGGCGCGGTGCCGCTCGACCGCGCGGCGATCGACGCAATCCTCGATTTCCCCCAGGTGCAGATCTTCGACGCCGCCCACCGGGAGGAACACAGCCTCGAAGTGCAGCTTCCGTTCCTCCAGTACGTGCTCGAAGACTTCTCGCTCGTGCCGCTGTCCGTGGGCGACGCCTCGGCCGAAGAGGTCGGCGAAGTGATCGAGCGATTGTGGGGCGGTCCGGAGACCCTGGTCGTGGTGAGTTCGGATCTCAGCCACTACTACGACTACGAAACGGCCCGCCGCCTCGACACCGCGACCACCCGCGCGATCGAGGCCCTCGACGCCGATGGCCTCGGACCCGAGTCCGCCTGCGGCCGTGTTCCCGCGCGCGGTTTGCTGGTTGCCGCCAGGCGCCACCAGCTGTCGGCGGAAACCGTCGATCTGCGCAACTCGGGTGACACCGCGGGCGACAAACAGCGGGTCGTCGGCTACGGATCCTATGTGTTCTGCTGATCGCTCGAAGCAACCGCAGCGCACAGGCCCCGGCAGGCGGTTGCTGCTCGACGTCGCCCGGCGATCGATCGAGTGGGGTCTGCAGAAGAACGGGCCCCTCGCCGTCGATCCCGACGCCTATCCACCCGAACTCGGAGAATTGCGCGCGACCTTCGTCACCCTCCGGCGCGCGGGCGAGCTTCGCGGTTGCCTCGGAGGACTCGTGCCGATGCGACCGCTCGTGGTGGATGTCGCGCACAGCGCGTTCGGGGCAGCATTTCGCGATCACCGCTTCCAACCACTCGAGGCCCGCGAACTCGAACAGCTCGAGATCCACGTTTCGATCCTCGGTCCGCTCGAGCCAGTTTCCGTCCCCGACGAAAAGGCGCTGCTCGCAGCGATTCGCCCGGGCGTCGACGGCCTCGTCGTGCGAGACGGTGCGCGCCAGGGAACCTTTCTGCCCGCCGTCTGGGAGAGCCTCCCCGAGTCGTCGGCGTTCTGGCGCGAACTCAAGCGCAAGGCGGGGCTTCCGCTGGACGCCTGGTCGAGCCGCTGGGCGATCTTCCGCTACACGGTGGAATCCCTGCAGTGACCCTCCGCAGTCCGAGCCGGAAAACCCGATTCCGCGCCTTCCGATACTCGATCGTGTCGGTTAGGATCCGCCGGCTCGATTGGCGCGACGCAGGCGCACGCATCCGGGACGATCTCCGATGACCACCTCCAGCAAGATTACGAGCGGCAACTTCTTCGAAGATTTTGCGCGCGGCCAGATCTTCCACCACGCGATTCCGCGAACCGTGACCGAGGGCGACCTCGCGCTCTACATCGCGTTGACCGGCGACCGCCGGCCGCTGAACTGCTCGAGCGAACTCGGGCGCGCGCTCGGCTTCGAGCGGGAGATCGCTCACGATCTGCTGGTGTTCCACATCGTCTTCGGACGGGCGGTTCCGGACGTGTCGCTGAATTCACCCGCCAACCTCGGCTACGCAGATGTGCGGTTTGGCGTGCCCGTGTTTCCCGGGGACACGCTGCGTTCGGACACCGAGGTCATCGCAAAGCGCGAGACCTCGAAAGGCGATGTCGGCATCGTCTGGGTACGCACGCGGGGTTACAACCAGCACGACGAGCTCGTGCTCCACTTCTACCGCTGGGCGATGGTCAACAAGCGCCATCCCGAGCAGCGCACGGGTGACGACGACTCGCCCGAATTGCCCACGCAGGTCGCGATCGAGGATTTTTCGATTCCCCGGCAACTCGATGTCTCGTATTTCGATCCCGTGGTGACGGGCGGCCGCGCGTACTGGGCCGATTACGAACCCGGCGAGCGCATCCTTCACCCCCAGGGCATGACGATCGAAGACGCCGAGCACCAGATGGCGACGCGGCTGTATCAGAACACCGCCCGGGTGCACTTCAACCACCACACCCAGAAGGACGCCCGACTCGGCAAACGGATCATCTACGGCGGTCACATCATCTCGCTCGCCCACATGATCTCCTTCGACGGGCTCGAAAACGCGCTGCGCATCCTGGCCTTCAATTCGGGCACCCACGCGAACCCGACCGTTGCCGGTGACACCCTTTACGCACTGACCGACGTGATCGATCGGATCGAGCTCGGCCGGGAGGACCTCGGCGCGCTTCGGCTGAGATTGATTGGCGTCAAGAACCAGGATCCGAGTCTCGGGCACTTCGAGATCAAGACGCGCGACCCCGAGAGCGGACGCGAGCGCTACCCGTCGAACCTCGTGCTGGATCTCGACTACACGGTCTTGATGCCGAAGCGACCCTGACCGGTCACGGGCCGATTCGAGCCACCAAACCCTCGACCCGCGGACGCCCCTTGCCAAGACCGCATCTTTCAGCTGGATTTCCGTGTCCCGGGCTGCGACAGTGATCGGGCTTCGGGAAACGCCCGTCAACGAGGAGCACGAGATGTCCGTGGAAAGAGGCAAAGCAGCTGGACGTCGGGGGCGCGCAGCCCGGATGGTCGTGCGCGAACAGGCTCAATCCAAACGGGCCCGGGTCGTCTGGCCGGGAATCGAAGGCGGCAAGATCAAGCCGCTCAGCGATCGGGAACTCGAGCGCATCAACGAGGGCGCACTCCAGGTGCTCGAGCGCGTCGGCATGGGCGACGCGGGCCCCGAGGTCATCGAGATCGCGCGCAAGAAGGGCCTCACGATCACCGACGACGACCGCATCTTGTTTTCGCGATCCTACATCGAAGACATGCTCGCGGGCGCTGCGCGCAACTTCACCCTCTACGGGCGCGAACGACAGCACGACCTGGTCTTGAGCGGAACCAGGGTGCACTTCGGCACCGCCGGCGCCGCGGTCTCGGTGCCGGATCCGAAGACCGGCAAGTACCGCCCGTCGACGCTGCTCGACGAATACGACTTCGCGCGGCTCGCCGACCGCCTGCCGAACATCCACTGGTTCGGGCGCACCGTGGTGCCGACCGAAATGGAAGGCGGCCTCGACATGGACGTGAACATCACCTACGCGGTGGCGTCTGGAACCACGAAGCACATGGCGGCAGGCTTTACGAGCGGCGAGGGCGTCGAGGCAGCCGCGAAGATATTCGACATGATCCTCGGCGGCGAAGGGCGCTTCGCCGAGCAGCCCTGCTGCAGCCTCTACTGCACGGGCATCGTGCCGCCGCTGCGCTACGGCGAGCTGAGTCTCGAAGTCGCGAGCGCGGCCGTGCGCGTCGGCATGCCGGTCGACATGATCATCGCCGCACAGGCCGGGGCGACAGCGCCCGCGGCCCTCGCGGGGGCGCTCGTGCAGACCACCGCGGAGGGTCTCGGCGGCGTCGCGCTGGTCAACCTGCTCAAGCCCGGGCATCCCACCATCTTCAGCAACTGGCCGTTCACCTCGGACCTGCGAACCGGCGCGTTCTCGGGTGGAGGTCCCGAAGAGGCGCTGCTCAACGCGGCCTCCGTGCAGATCTCGAACTTCTACGACCTGCCGAGTGGCTGCGCGGCGAGCATGACCGACTCGAAAGTCCCCGACAATCAAGCGGGCGTCGAGAAGGCCATCAATGCGCTGATGACCGGGCTCGCGGGCGCGAACATGGTCCACGAGTCCGCGGGCATGCAGGCGAGCCTGCTGGGCTGCTCGTTCGAGGCGATGGCGATCGACTCGGAGATGCTCGGCTTCGTGCTGCGCATCCTCCGCGGCATCGAGGTGAGCGACGAAACCCTCTCGGTCGAGCTGATCGAAGAGGTCGTCAAGGGTCCCGGCCACTACCTCGGCAGCGACCAGACGCTGGGGCTGATGGACAGCGAGTACGTCTACCCCGAACTCGGTGACCGGCTCCAGCCGACCCTCTGGGAGGAGCTCGGATCGCAGGACATCCGAGCGCGCGCCAGGGCGAACGTCGAGCAGATCCTCTCCACCCACTATCCGAACTACATCGACCCGGCCGTGGATGCGAAGATCCGAGACGCCTACAACATCGTTCTCGACCCCGAGGCCATGAAGCCCGGCAACGGCCGCTGGTAGGCCTGGCGAAGGGGGTCGCAGCACCGGCTGCGGTCGCCTGCACGACCCGGCGAGCCAGCAGCCGCGCTGCCGATCCCGCCCGATAAGCGTCGCCAACGCCGCTCCAGGTCGACGTCCGAGCCCGTTTCGGTGCTGAAACGCACGCTAGAGCGTTTTCAGCCACCTTCCGACTCAAACCTGAATGATTCGTCAATACTGACGGATCATTCAAAATGGGTTATCCTGGGGATCGAACAGGCGTAGCGGGAGCAGCGGGATGACGTCCGCCAGTCGCGTCGAAACCATTGAATCGGTCAAGGAGCCGCGCGACGCGCGGCGCCGAAGAGAGCTCATCGAGGCGACGATCACCTCGATCGCGCGCCACGGCCTTTCCGGCACCACGGTCGCAAAAGTCGCGAAGATCGCCGGGCTCTCGACCGGTATCGTCAACTTCTACTTCCACTCCAAACAAGCGCTGCTGCTCGCGACGCTCGAACACGTCGACCGCGAATTCGAACACCGCCAGCAAGAGGCGCTCGAGCGCGCGGGCGAAGACCCCGTGCAACTGCTCGAAGCGATGATCGAAGTCGACTTCGATCCCGACGTCTGTGACCCGCGCCGGATCGCGGTGTGGGCTGCATTCTGGGGGGAGTCCAGTGGGCGCGCGGACTACATGCGCGTCTGCGGCGCTCGCGGCGCCGCGATGGAACAGCGGGTCGTCAAGCTGTTCGAGAAGATCGCGAACGACGGCAACTACCCGCACCTCGACCACGCAGCGCTCGGACGCGCGTTCTATCACCTGCTCTCTTCGCTGCCCGAGACCATGCTCCAGGACGACGTTCCATTCGACTTCGAGGGCGCGAAGGCGACCCTGCGCGGTTTTCTCGCGAGCGTCTTCCCGGCCGAGTTCTCCGCATTCGGCCCCCACACGAGCGTGCTCCACGCGTATTCGCCGACCCAGACCTCCGCGGAGCTCGAGTCCAACACCCTCCCGCCCTGGGTCTACGTGGATCCCGAGTTCTACGACCTCGAAACCGAGTACATCTTCCGACGCAACTGGCTGCTCGCGGGCCATGTCAGCCAGGCACCCCACACCGGCAATTACATGACGCTCGACGTCGCCACGGAGCGCGCGCTGGTCATCCGCGATGCCGATGGTCGACTCCGCGCATTCCACAACGTCTGTCGCCACCGCGCGTCGCGGGTCGTGACCGGTGAGACCGGGAGCTGTCGCGAAGCGATCGTTTGTCCCTACCACGGTTGGACGTACGGCTACGACGGCAGCTTGCAGTCGGTCCCGAGCGATCAGGGATTCGACCACCTCGACAAGTCGCGGCTGAGCCTTCCGGAAATCGAGATCGAAGAATGGATGGGTTTCGTCTTCGTTCGCTTCGGAGGCGACGGCCCGAGTGTCGCCGAGACTCTGCAACCGCTCGCGGAGATCGCGGAGCATTTCCGCTTCGCCGAGATGAAACCCTGGGGAACACGTGTTTCGCAGAGCTGCGATTTCAATTGGAAGATGTTTTCGGAAGACGAATCCGAGGGCTACTACATCCCGTACGGGCTCTCGGCGATGGGACGCCTCTTCGGCGACACCCACGGCCAATCGTCCGCTGCGGACGCGCAACCATTCGCGGTACTCCAGGACAGGGAATCGCCGGTCTGGTGCGAGCGCGCCTATCAGCGCCTGCTCCCGAAAACCGCGCATCTGGACGAAAAGTATCAGCGCGCCTGGACCTACTACGGGATCTTTCCGACCACGGTCTTCCTGATCACGCCCGATCTCGTGGGCACCTATCAGGTGCTGCCGGATGGACCGGAGCGCTGTACGATCCAGCGCTTCGCGGTGGCACTCGAGGACGACCGGCGCGAGATGCGCGCGGCCCGCTATCTGAACCGGCGGATCGGCCGCAACATCATCAAGGAAGACATCGAGTTCTGCACCTGGACGGATACCGGCGTCCGCTCGAGCAGCTACCAGGGCGGCGTGCTCTCGGGTCAGGAATCCGGAGTGAGGAGATTCCACGAGCGCATTCGCCAGTTGATACCGGTGGCCAGACAACAGGACCCGCCGCCGACCGGGCGCGTCGCCGCCGTGAACGACAAGGTGCGACGCGATGGTTGATCAGGATCACGACATTTTGACCACGGCACCGGGCAGGTCCGGCACGCCGATCTACGAACACCAACCATTCAGCATCCGCCCGCGGCTACGAAGCCGATTGGCGAGCGCTGGAGCCATTGAATAGCCGACGGCTGCAAGCCCGAAGCATGGCAGTCAGGAGATGACCATGTCCAACGAAGAATTCGACAACGAAGAAGAGGTGGTGCTCGCAGATTTGCCGGACGACGAACTCGTCAAGCAGATGCACGACGACATGTACGATGGCCTCGCCGAAGAAATCGTCGAGGGCACGAACATCCTGCTGCAACGTGGCTGGTCGGCGAGCCGCACGCTCGACGAGGGCCTCGTCGCCGGGATGACGATCGTCGGCATCGACTTCCGCGACGGCATCTTGTTCGTGCCGGAAGTGCTGCTGGCCGCCAACGCGATGAAGGCCGGCATGGCCATTCTCCGCCCCCTGCTCGCAGAGACGGGCGCGAAGCCCGTCGGCAAGATGGTGATCGGCACGGTCAAGGGCGACATCCACGACATCGGCAAGAACCTCGTCGGAATGATGATGGAAGGCGCCGGTTTCGAGGTGATCAACCTCGGGATCAACACGCCGGTGGAGAAATACATGGCGGCCATCGAGGAGCACCAGCCGGACATCCTCGGCATGTCGGCGCTGCTGACGACCACGATGCCCTACATGAAGGTCGTGATCGACACGCTCAAGAGCGAGGGCATCCGCGACAACTACATCGTGATGGTCGGCGGCGCGCCGCTCAACGACGAGTTTGCATCGGCGATCGGCGCCGACGCCTATTGCCGAGATGCGGCCACCGCGGTCGAGACGGCGAAGAAGCTCGTCACGCAGCGACGGGCCGAGGCCGCGTAGGAACCGTGATGGAAGAGGCGGGAACCCAGCGCCGATCCGTGCTGCTGCTCGCATGCGGCGCGTTGGCCCAGGAACTGCTGGCCCTCAAACGCCTCGGCGGTTGGGACTGCGTTTCGATCGAGTGCTTGCCCGCCTTGCTTCACAACACGCCGCGGGAAATCCCCGAGGCGGTGCGTGCGAAACTGGAGCAGGTCAAAGGCCGCTACGACGAGATCTTCGTCGCCTACGCGGATTGCGGAACCGGCGGACGCCTGGATGCGGTGCTCGACGAGTACGGCATCGAGCGGCTCCCAGGCGCCCATTGTTACGAATTCTTCGCGGGCGCCGAGCGCTTCGCCGAGATTCACGAAGTGGAGATCGGAACCTTCTACCTGACGGACTTCATGGTGCGCCAGTTCGATGCGATCGTGATCCGTGGGCTCGGACTCGATCGCCACCCGGAACTCCGGTCGGTCTACTTCGGCAACTACCGGCGCGTCGTATACCTGGCCCAGACGGACGATCCGGAACTCGCCGCCAAGGCACGTCGGTGCGCGGAGAGGCTCGGGCTGGAATTCGAAATCTGCTTCACCGGGCTGGAACCGTTCAATCGGATCCTGCCCATCCAAACGGATCGATCGAAAACGCTGGAGGAATCGCGTTGAACAAGTTGATAACCGTCTACTGGCGCGACATCCCCGCCCAGGTGATCGCCCGACAGGGTCGCAAGACCAGTTTCAAGAAGGAGTTGCATCCGCGCTTCCAGCGCGCGATCGATCGCGCGGCCATGCGCGCGCGCAAGGAATCCGAAGACGCCTACCTTGCAGACTGGCGGCGCGAAAGCGTGCCCTGTGGAGACGATCTCGAGGAGACCATGAACGAAACCGTCGCGCGCCTCGAAGCCGAGTGGACGGTAGAACTCCTCGACACGGTGGCGCGTCGAGGGGGAGTGTTGCAGAAGGACGAAACGAGCAAGTCTGCGTCGCAGAGCGGCGAATAAAGGAATTCCTACATGCTTCCGCATACAGTCATCAGCTCCGCGACCAAGGAGGTCGTGATCGGCCCGGACCGCCCGTTCGTCGTGATCGGCGAGCGCATCAACCCCACCGGACGCAAGGCGTTGGCTGCCGAGATGAAGGCGGGCGACTTTTCCCGGGTCGAAGCAGACGCCATCGCCCAGGTCGAGGCCGGAGCCACCATGCTCGACGTGAACGCGGGAATTCCGCTGGCCGATGAGCCCGCGATTCTCGCGCGGGCCATCGAACTGGTGCAGTCGATCACCGACGTTCCGCTCGCGATCGATTCGTCGATCGTCGCCGCGCTCGAGGCGGGCCTTGCGGTCTACAAGGGCAAGCCGCTGCTCAATTCCGTGACCGGTGAAGAAGATCGGCTCGAGAGCGTGCTGCCATTGGTCAAGAAATACGGCTGCGCGGTCGTCGCGATCTCGAACGACGACACCGGAATTTCGCAGGATCTCGAGGTGCGGTTCCAGGTCGCCAAGCGGATCGTCGAGCGCGCGGAAGATCACGGCATTCCGCGCTGCGACGTCGTCGTAGACCCGCTCGCAATGCCGATCGGCGCGATCGGAACCGCGGGCAAGCAGGTGATGCAGCTCGTGGCGCGACTGCGCGACGAACTCGGCGTCAACAGCACCTGCGGCGCGTCGAACATCAGCTTCGGCCTGCCGAACCGCACGGTGATGAACACGACCTTCGTCACGATGGCGGCCGGCGCCGGGCTGACCTCGGCGATCGTGAATCCACTCCACCCGGAGATGATGAGCGGCATCCGCGCCGCCAACGTCGTCAACGGAACCGACCAGGAATGCGCGAACTGGATCTCGGCTTATCGGGAGCAGCCCGCGGGCGGCGCCGCTGTCGGGCGACGCCGCGGTGGGCGCAGTGCTCGAACCGCGACCTCCTAGTCGATCGCGCGCAGCAGAAGGATGTTTTCCCAGTGAGAAAAGCCAAGACCGACGCACTCGTCGTGTTCACGCCCTCCGGAAAGCGGGGGCGGTTCCCCTTGGGCACTGCCCTGCTCGGGGCCGCCCGCGAACTCGGCGTGGACATCGATTCGGTATGCGGCGGGCGCGGCATCTGCGGGCGCTGCAAGTGCCTGGTGGCCGAGGGCGAATTCGCGAAGTTCGGCATCCGCTCCGACGCGGCCCATCTCAACCCGATCACGGAACCGGAACTGCGCTATGCGCGGCGTGAGCAATTGCAGCCGGGATTTCGACTGACCTGTCACGCAACCCTGCAGGACGACGTCGTGATCGACGTGCCCGCGAGCAGCCAGGTTCACCGCCAGGTGATTCGCAAGGATTACGAGAGCCGCTTCAACGCCGTCAATCCCGTCATCCACCCCTACTACGTGCAGGTCGCCGAACCCCGGCTCGACGAGCCGCGCGGCGATCTCGAGCGACTCTTCGACGCCCTCAAGGCGGAGTGGCAACTCGAGGACCTCCACTGCGAATCCCATGTGCTGCCGCGGCTGCAGGCCTGTCTCCGCGAGGGCAAGTGGTACGTGACGGTCGCAATCCGGGAGGGCCGCGAGATCGTGGGCGTGTGGCCGGGCTTCCACGATCGCCTGCTCGGTGTCGCGATCGACGTCGGATCGACGACGGTGGCCGCACACCTGGCTGACCTCGCCAGCGGCGAAGTGCTCGGAAGTGCGGGTGTGATGAACCCGCAGATCCGGTTCGGCGAAGACCTGATGAGCCGGGTGTCGTACGTGATGCTCAATCCGGGTGGCGACGTCGAGATGACCCGCGCGGTACGCGAGGCACTGAATACGCTGATCGCGCAACTCACCGCCGACGCCGGCGCAACCACTGAAGACGTTTTCGAACTCACGCTCGTCGGAAACCCGATCATGCACCACCTGCTGCTCGGGATCAGCCCGGTCGAGCTCGGCACCGCGCCGTTCGCGCTGGCCACGGATTCGGCGATCAATCTTCCCGCTTCGGCGCTCGATCTCTCCGTCGCGGCCGGTGCGCGCGCCTACGTATTCCCGTGCATCGCCGGACACGTCGGCGCCGACACGGCCGCGATGCTGCT
>Ga0210102_1000139_pt1 | contig 21298 bp, 11 predicted proteins | sample RushOxbow_ThreeS_4_FD_185563 | JGI IMG/M metagenome (GOLD analysis project Ga0210102, IMG submission 185563) | Wetland microbial communities from San Francisco Bay, California, USA, that impact long-term carbon sequestration -... | ecosystem: Environmental > Aquatic > Marine > Wetlands ...
TAGCTGGTAAAGACCAGCCTGCGCACCCGGGCCGTATCGTTGCGAATCGTGATCCTGCGAATCTCGACGTCGTCCGCAGATGCCACCGCGATTTCGGTCGACAGGGTGATGCCGTGATCGCGTCGGTGGAGTTCGACGGCATTGGAGTGGAACACGACGTTGGAATCTTCTCCAGCTTGACCCATTGGTTGACGTCCGACCGACCAGACGGATCCGTCGCCCTCATCTCGAACGTAGATCCAGAACCCATTTGCATCGAATACGGCATCGGGCGCCCAACGGGTCAGCGCAACACCCAACCACGACAGTCCACCCGAGCCGGAGTCGGTGACCAGGCTGCGCAATCGACCATTTCCGATCACCTGGACTTCGGGATACGCACCGGCGCGAACCGGTTGCCAGGCGTGGAGGGGTGGAGCCTCGGATCGCTGGGTCGGCACCTGCACTTCGACCCTGGCGTCGAGCGGTGTCTCGACTGGCGGGCCCAACGGCGCGCGCTCGTGGAGCAGGAGATCGGCGCTCTCCACGCGGCGATCGGAGTGGAACCGCCTCGGCAGCGGATCTTCACACAGGAGATTGTCCAGTGCCGAGAGAATCATTCCCTGGTGATGCGACATGTAGGAACGAACGATCGATTGACGTACCGATCCGCTCAAGCGCTCCGGTGTGAAGTCCAGCGCTTCGTAGAATCCATAGTCTCCGAGCATGGAGAGGTCGCTCAGGCGCTCGAAGTTGCGTATCGCGGCGTGCGGATCGAAGGGCAGCGCGAGTCCCGTCGCGTAGGGCGCCACGACGAGATCCTCAGCCAACCCGCGCCGAAGGCCGAGCCCGGGCACTCCGAACGCCCGGTACTGATAGTGTTGATCGGCGCTCACCGCTGCAAAGCCAGACTCGGAGATTCCCCACGGAACGTTCCGCCGATCGCCGTATTCGATCTGGGCGGCTACGGCAGCGTGGTGGCTGCCCGAGAGAAGCGTCCCCTCCTGGCTACCCATCAGCAGCGGCGGCATCAGGTACTCGAAGAGTGTGCCGCCCCACGAGAGCAGGACATCCAGTCCCGCCTGCCGCGTCAGCGGCCTTCCGAGCGCGAACCAATGCGCCACTGGAACCTGGTGATTCGCGATGGCGATGAAACTCGCGAGCCTCGCCTCCGACGCGAGTAGATCGTAATGGTGCGGATCCGACCGGTTGGAACTCAGGTTGAAGCCGATGAAGAAGAGGCGGCCCGCTTCATCGTAAAGCAGGCTGAAGTCCATCGAGTCCACCAGCGCATTTGCAGCGCGCGTGAGACCGCGCAATTCAGCATCCAGATTGGCGCCATTCGAAACTGCTGCAGCGATCGCCTGCTGGAAGCTTTCGATCCAGCTCACGATCACATTGCGATCGTCTCCTGCGAGGTCGAATTCGGCGATCGACTCCTCGACGGTATCGAGAAAACTGCGCGCTCGAGCACCGCATTCGGGAATATCCGCGAGCGATGAATCGGCTGGAAGTCGACGCTCGAGTTCTCTCAGTGCTTCCGTCAGGTATCGTTGGGCGCCGGCATCTTCCAGTTTCGGGAGTCGGGTGAATCGAAGACTGTGCCATGGCAACAACGACTCCAGATCCTGGCGGATTGCGTCCAGATGCGCGGCAATCCGGTCGATCCAGATTCGAAGCGCGTGCAGACTGGAATGACCCATCGACGAGTCGATCGCATCGATCGATTCCGCCAGAAGTTCCCCGAGCCCACTGATCCGTCCCGGATCGAGTATCGAATCCCAGTGCTCCAGCTGGTCGCGCGCCAGGACGACGTCCGCCATCATGTTGGAAACCCAGTCCCCGAGGCGTTCTCCCGTTGGGCGGCCAGCGCCCGCTCCCAAAGATCGTCCGATCTCCTCGAGAATCCCCAGAACGTCGATCAGGCCGTCCCAACGCGCGGGTGCGATGATCGGCGCGCCGCGCATTTCGGCACAGCCCTGAGCGAAGGCGATCAGCGCGCCCGCGAGATTTCCACTGTCGACCGTCGAAACATAGCGGGGCTCGAGGGGCGTCAGGCGCTGCGTGTCATACCAGTTGAGCAGATGCCCGCGATGACGCTCGAGCCTTCCGAGTGTCTCGAAACTGTTGCGAAGCCTGCTGCTGAAATTCCTGAGTCCGATGAAACCGAGATCCCAGGCCGCCAGACTCGAAAGAAGCATCATCCCGATGTTCGTCGGGGAAGTCCGATGGGCGATGTCTACACGCGGTTCTTCCTGATAGTTATCGGGCGGCAACCAGTGATCGTCCGGCCCGACGAACGTTTCGAAGAACAGCCAGGTGCGTCGCGCCAGCCGGCGCAGGAATGCAACCTGATGCCGATCGATCGGCTCCTGATCGAGTTTCGGGCGCTGTCCGATCCGGTAGGCGATTTCGGGAGCCAGCAACCACGCCATCAGGAACGGAGCGGCGGCCAACAGGGAAGTAGGTCGCCAAAAGGCGATTGCCACGCAAACGAGCCAAGCACACACCGGCGCCACGGCCATTTCGCGCCAGAAATGCTGCCTCGAATCGCCGCCCGTCAGCTGACGCGCAGCGTGTGCTGACGGAGTCCACTGCATCAGGTTTCGCCCCGTCACGTGCACTCGTATCCACGTGCGCAGCGCCGCGTCGAGGCTGAGCGCGGCCTCGAACGGAAGAAACGCGAGCATCAGCAACCAGCGCCCGGCACTCTCCTCGAGACCCCTGGCGACCCGCACGAGCGCGTCGGAGATCGGGATTCGCCGCCACTCGTGGGCCATTCCGCTGGCGAAATCGGTCAGGAGATGGCCAGCGGGAGCCAGGGGGGCGAGCAACGTCCAGAAGATCGCGTTTCCCGGCAGCCACAGCCAACCCGCCATCAAGAGCAGGAGCAGTGCGGGAGCAATCATGCTGCGCCGAAGGTTGTCGGCAATCATCCAGCGATCGAACAGCGAGAGGGAACTCGCGATCCGCCCTCCACTCTCACTCGGAACCCGACTCGACAGCCAGGGCTGCAGCTGCCAATCTCCGCGAATCCATCGATGCATGCGCTGCGCGTATGCCAGATAGTGGGGTGGATAGTCTTCGTAGACCACGATATCGGACGCCAACGCAACACGCGCGTGCAATCCCTCGAAGAGATCGTGACTCAGGAGTGCGTTTTCGGGGATACGCCCGCTCAGGCTGCGTCGAAATGCTTCCAGATCGTAGATTCCCTTTCCCACATAGATGCCGATCCCGAGCAGATCCTGATAGGCGTCAGAGACCGCGCGACTGTAGATGTCGATCGAGGTATCACCACAAAACAGGCGATTGAATAGCGAGGGGCGCCCGCTTTTCGGCGCCATCGCGACCCGCGGTTGGATGATCGAGTAGCCGCGCTCGGGTTTGTCGCCGCTCTGGTCGAAGCGCGCCCGGTTCAATGGATGAGCCAGGGTGCCCACCAGGCGTGCAGCCGTGTCGCGGGGGAGTTGCGTGTCGGCATCCAACGTGATGACGAAACGAACGCCGTGAAGGCTCTCGGCCCGCCCTTCGAACAGCTCGAGATCCGGTACGGGTTCTCCTACCAGGAATTGATTGAATTGCACGAGCTTGCCGCGCTTTCGCTCCCAACCCATCCAGCTGTGCTCGCGAGGGTTGTAGCGCCGCTTGCGGTGAAACAGGTAGAACGGTCCGTCATCTTCACTCCTGCCGTGGAGCGCATTCAAACGCCGAATCCCGTCGATCGCGCGTACCATCAGTGCAGCATCGTCGGGCATGGTCTCGGCCGGAGCATCGAGGTAATCGCTGAGCAACACGAAACGCAGGCTCGGATCGGAATTGCACAGGAATCGGCACTCGATCTGATCGACTACATGGTCGATTTCGGCGTCGCTTCCGAGCATTACCGGAACGACCACGGCCGTCGCAAATTCGGGATCGATTCCATCCTTGAAGTCGATTTTCGGAAGTACGCAGGGAGAGCGGAACAACGCGATTCCCCAGTTGACCGCAGTCACTGCAAGCATCGAGGCGGGAAGCGCTGAAAGCAGGAGGGTCCCGATCCAGCCGAAGACCGACGCATCGACGGCCAGCAGATAGGCAGCCGGCAGGATCAAGATTGCCGTGGTAGCGAGCAGTAGGAGACTGAAATAGATCCCAGCGGCATGTCGTTTGATGAATCGAACCACGTGATCGCGGCAGTGGGGCTTGAAACCGATCGATCGCTCGAATTCCGATCGTCCCGAATCCAGCAACCAATAACCAACATGTTCACGCACGGGGTCGACCGGCTCTCCGTGGTGCGACGCTGCGCGCCGGGAATGGCTGACGGCGAGTTCCGCAACCTCGACCTCCGAGATCTTCGTTCGCCGGGAAAGCCATTCGACCATCGTGCGATAGCGATTGCGCGTTTCCACATCCATGCGGACATAGACGCCAGCGGGATCTTCTGCGAGAACCTGTTCGACGACACTGGTCTGGCTGACCAACTCGAACCAGGAGGTGTCGGAAATGATCCGGAGAAACCGGGCCAAGCGCGCAACGCATTCCGTTTCGTCGGGCCGCGCGTCGGATGCGGATGCTGGCACGAGATCACTTCGGGCCAGGGGCGATTCGAGAGCTGGGTCGAGCCTCGCCAGGGCGGAAGTGATTTCCTCGAGAGCACAAACGCGCAGCAACACCGGCAGAGCCCATAGCTCCGCGATGTCCAGTGGAGTCACTTCTTGATAGGCGTTCAAGAATCGCACGATCAACGCGGGCGTGAGCTGGAAGTTCGCGACGTCGATCATTGCACACGCGATTGCGTATATTCGCGGAAGGCCTGCTCCCCCGGGCCCGTCAAGCGCTCTCAACTGGGCGTAGAATGCGGCTGGTAGATCCTGCTGGATCTGGCGGATGGCCCGCTGCACGAGATAGCTGTTGTCGAGAAACCATTCGGCGGCCTTGGCGACCGGGGCTTTGGGCTTCGACAGACGCAGATGCGCCTGCTCGAGCCAGCCCGACATTTTCGTGACGCCCAGGAGGGAGGCGAGTGGATCGGGGCGGCCGACGCGCGTCCGATGGCTTCGGGCCAGATCCTGCGCGGTCGTCTCGATCAGGCCGATGTAGACACGAGCCTGGATGCTCACGCTGTCATTGCGCTCGGCAGGCGCGCGGATTCGGTGTGGGACGGCGAGGACGCGCGATCCTCTCGCAGCCGGGGCGTCGTGCGATTGCGGGAGAGCAGCAGCGGAACCCGGGCATGCGCGACGAGGTGGGCCGCCACGCTACCCAGCGCCCGATCCGTCGCGCCGGTCGCCCCATGGGCCGATAGAACCACCAGGTCGATCGCCTCATCGTGAATGAAGCGCAACAACTCTTCGCGCGGGTTTCCCTCGCGGCTCAGGTAGGTAGTCACCTCGAAACGCGGATCCCGCAGATGGGCTGCGATTTCCGCGAGGTAATCGCGCGCGACGGATTGGTTGCGCGCGATCACCGCCTGCTCGAGGGCCCGGTCGGCCGCTGTCGGCAGTCGACTTCGCATCAGTTCGGGTGCCGCAACCACGTGGGCGAGCACGAGTTCGGCACGGTGTGCGGCGGCAACCTGAACCGCGAGCGGCAATGCGCTCTCCGCGTGAAGCGAACCGTCGAGCGGAACCAGGATCCGTCCGTAGGAAACCTCGCCCGCTGACACTTCACGCGACTCGCAGGTGGGGACCACGAGCACCGAGCCGCTGGATCCGTCGATCAACTTGTACGCGGTGCCCGAGAGGCCGCAATCCGTGCGGCCTTTTTCGCCATGCGTCGAAAGGATCATGAGATCGACCGCGTGGGATTTGCTCCAGGCCCTGATTTCCTCGAACGCGCGCCCCTCCGCGAGCGCGATCCGAATCTGCAGATCCGCGCGAGCGGATTTCGACATCACCTCCGCGAGGTACTGCTTCGCTTCCTGCCGGCGCAAACACCAATCCACTGCGTCCGCAGGATGCGGCAGCCCCTCCCGCGTGCCCGACTCCAATACGTGGATGAACGTGATGCGGGCTCGCCAGGCCTTGGCGAGCGCAGAGGCGTGGCGAATCAGGCTTTCGGACTCGGCGGAGCGATCCAGGCAGACGAGCAGATGCTGGGGGGTGCCCTTCTCGAGATTCGGCCTCTCCGGACCCGGGGGCACGCGCCAACCGCTCGAAGCGCGCTCGGGGTTGCCCCCCGCGGTCGCCAGCCGGCGCGGCGATTCGTTCGAGCCGGCCGCAGCGTCAGTTCGCGTGCCCTCGATCACGACCCGATCCCTCCCATGCTCGGGATCTCTCGTAGATTCCCCGCCAGACACAGAGATCGCTGCAGGTTCCATGCCACAGGCCGGCCGTTCGGCATCCGAGCACGACGACCCGCCGATGACGATCCCGGAATACCGGGAGTCTACCCAAGTTCGCGATCAACACGCCAAACGGTGTTAGCAGCGCCCAGAGCGAAGCTTGGGCCTGATGGCCCAAACCGCAGCCGGCCCCGCCTCGGATCGGCTCCACTCGGACCGGCGCCCGCGGGCGGCGACGTCGCGCTCTTCGCGGACAGGATGCCTCGCACTGGGGAGAACTGCCCCGCCGATGTGGCGTCGAGAATTCCGCTGCCGCCGCGATTGCTACAGTCGGGGCAGCGAGTACAGACTCGGGAGTCGGCATGAGTCGAGCGAGACACGGCACGGTTCTGGAATTTCTCGGCGCGACCCAGACGGTCACGGGAAGCCGGTTTCTGCTGAGCACGCCGCGGTCGCGGGTCCTCGTCGACTGTGGACTCTACCAGGGCGAGAAGGAGTTGCGAGAGCGCAACTGGAAACCGCTTCCGATCGACGCCGGGAGCATCGACTCCGTTCTGCTCACCCACGCCCACATCGACCACTCCGGCTATCTGCCTCGAATCGTCCGAACCGGCTTCCGGGGACCAGTCTTTGCGACGCGACGCACGGCGGAACTCTGCAAGATCGTGCTGCCGGACAGCGGGTATCTGCAGGAGGAAGAAGCCCGATACGCGAATGCCGCGGGCTATTCGAAACATTCGCCACCGCTCCCGCTCTACACGAAGGAAGACGCGATCAACAGCCTCAAGCAACTTCGCGCGGTGGATTTCGACGATCGCGTGGAGGTCGCCGAAGGAATCTGGGCGACCTTCCGTCAGGCCGGCCACATCCTCGGCTCGTCCAGCATCACGCTCGAAGTCGAAGGCGCGCAACGCGCTGCGGTGACGTTCAGCGGAGATCTCGGCCGTCCATCGCATCCCTTTCTCGCCCCGCCAGCTCCACCGGCCGACGCGCATAACATCGTGATCGAATCGACCTACGGAGACGTAGAGCACTGCGAGAGCAATCCCGAACAGCGGCTCGGAGAAGCCCTCCAGCGAGTGGTCGACCGCGCGGGTGTTGCCGTGATCCCGGCGTTTGCGGTGGATCGCACGGAGGTCATCCTGTTTCACCTCAAGCGACTCGTCGAGGCCGGCAAGATCCCTTCGCTTCCGATCTACGTCGACAGCCCGATGGCACTCGCCTCGCTCGAGGTCTACCGAAGCGCGATTCGAGAAGGCGATCTCCAGATCCGACCCGAACTCCGAGCGGATCCCGACATCCTCCGACCCGACGGTCTCACGGAGGCTCGCACGGTCGAGGCGTCCAAGGCGATCCGCGATGTTCGTGGGCCGGCGATGATCATCTCCGCTTCCGGCATGGCGACGGGAGGACGCGTCCTCCATCACCTCGCGCAGCGCCTCCCCGATCCGCGCAATTCGATCATCTTCGTCGGCTTTCAGCCGGCAGGAACCCGAGGACGCGCACTGATCGATGGTCAGCGCGAAGCCAAGCTTCTCGGCCGCCACATTCCCGTGCGGTCGGAAATCATCGATCTCAGTCATTTCTCCGTTCACGCCGATCAGAGCGAACTGCTCGACTGGCTGCGCGCTGCGCCGAACGAACCCGATACCGCGTACGTGGTTCACGGTGAAGCCCAGGCTGCGTCGGCACTTTGTGATGCGGTGCGGGACCAGCTCGGATGGTGCGCGGCCGTCCCCCGCTATCGCGAGCGCGTCCTCGCGATTCCCGCGAACTCGAAATGACATCGGATCCGGGCTGCCCGCGGACGTGATCGATTGGCTGCCGTTGCGATCGCGCTGGTGATCGCCTGGCCGTCGCATCTCGCGGCGCGAACGCACTGAGCGGACGCCTGACCGAGCGCTCGGGCGGAAACTTCCACGACGACCGGCCGGGGATCCGGGCGGTCGACACCCACGTTCATCCTGCCAGAAACAGACCAAAGCCGATATCGTAAGCGTGGTTTCGGTGCGATGTCGACGACCCGGAGTCGGGAACCCGGTGACTGGAGTAGAATCAGCGATGAACGAGCGCCCGGTTGTCGAGCGACGGATCACGGCAGTCGAGAGCATCGCGGAAATTTCGAGATGGATCGGAGCGCCCGCCCGGCCCGTGACCGAAGTCCGGATCCTGCGAGATGGCGAAGGTGCCTTTTCTGCGATGTTCGAACTGATCGACGCGGCGCGATCCGAGGTGCTCTTCGAAAATTTCATCTTCGCGGGAGACGATACAGGCAGGCGTTTTGCGGACGTTCTGCACGCCGCAATGCAGCGAGGCGTCGACGTGCGCGTCTTGTACGATCCGGTCGGGACGATGATGGTGGGCGGCGGATCGATTGCCAACACGTTGATCCAGAAAGGCGTTACGGTGCGCGCGTTCAGCCCTCCCTCGCTGTTGGATCCACGCAGCTGGAGCCGGTTGCGCCACCGGAATCACCGGAAGACGCTGACCGTCGACCGGGAAGTGTCCGTCGTCGGCGGACTCTGCATCAGCAACCACTGGGCGCCTGTCCGTCAAGGCGGCGACGGGTGGCGAGACACGGCCCTGCTCGTGCGCGGGCCGGTCGCCGAAGACGTCAAGCGGGCATTCGAAGCCACCTGGAAGCACGCCGACGGAGGCGAAGTGCCGGTTCATCCCGAAACGGACGGCCCGCTGTCGCTACCGGCGGCGCTGGTGGTGGCGGATCGACCCGGCGTGCAACACGTCGCCGACGTCTACGCCGCGATGGCCGATCGGTCTCAGTGTAGCCTCGAGATCACCCACGCCTATCTGGTGCTCCAACGGAGCGCGCAGGCGAGCTTCTGCGGGGCAGCTCGCCGCGGTGTTTCCGTCCGCATGCTGCTACCCGGCCGCAATAATCACCCGCTCGCCGGAGCGGCATCCAGAAGCGGATACGAGTCGCTCCTGCAAGCCGGCGTGGAAATCTGGGAGTGGGACGGCGCGATGATCCACGCCAAGACAGCGGTCATGGACGGCGAATTGACGCTCGTCGGATCGAGCAACCTCGACCCACTCTCGATGCACCGAAACTACGAGTTGAATCTGCTGGTAGCAGACATGGACACCGGATCGCGTATGAGAGAAATGTTCGAGCACGACCTCTCGACTGCGACGCAAATCGAGCTGGCGACCTGGCGGAGGCGACCCGGTTGGCAGCGTCTCGCTGAATCGATCGGCGAATTCTTCGGTGCGAGCCTCTGACGCGGGAAGCCCGGATCCGACAGCAGCGGTGCAAGGCCTCTCGGCCGTGATCGCTTCCATCGCGGTCCCATGCCGCTGGTTGCACCCGGGAGCGCCGTCCGCGCGCGCCCGCGCGCCAACGCCAACCGGAAACGGGGAGCCGGCGATGGATGCCCGTCGCCAGGAGCGAATCGCGATTCACGGCTCGGCGGCAAATCCCCGCTACGATCCCCGGTCGACTGTGATCGAGCGCGCCAGCGTCGGCTGTCGAAGGGTCCTTCGCGGCCGAACGGAGAAGCGCCTCTGGCGCGGTCGCGCCATCCGCTCGACAGCCGACGGCTGGTTTCGGAGCGGCGCATGGTTCGGGAGCCTGGATTTGAGCGAAGATCAGAAGCCGCAGCGAGCTCCATCGGAGCGCGACAGTGTTTTCGACATCGAGCGCGCGCTGAATCAGATCGCGAACGGTGTATCCCATCGACGCGCGGACCGGGATCTCGAGTTCCTCGACCAACCCGAACTGCGTCCCATCCGCCTTCAACTCGAGTACCTGAAACCCGAACTCGCATTCAAGGCGCTCGGCGTTCGCTCGACGGTCGTCGTGTTTGGCAGCACGACCCTGATCGACCCGGAGCGCGCGCAGCGGCAGCTGGCGGAAGCCGAGCGAGCGTCTCGTGATGCGCCTGGGGACGAGCGGGTCGACGAAGCGCTCCAACGCGCCCGCTCTGCGCTAGCCAAGAGTCACTACTACGCGGTCGCGAGGGAACTCGGCCAACGGATTGGCCGTTATGGCGAGGGGCCACTCGACAATCGCCTCGTGGTGGTCACGGGTGGCGGACCCGGCGCGATGGAAGCTGCCAACCGGGGCGCCCATGATGTGGGGGCAGCGTCGGTGGGCCTCAACATCACCCTGCCCAGTGAGCAGCAGCCAAATCCGTACATCACACCAGAGCTGAGCTTTCAGTTCCGCTATTTCGCATTGCGCAAACTTCACTTCGTGATGCGCGCCCGCGCGCTTGTCACCTTTCCAGGAGGTTTCGGAACGCTCGACGAGCTCTTCGGAACCCTCTGCCTGATCCAGACCGGCAAGCGCGAACCCCTTCCCGTGATTCTCGTCGGAGCCGACCATTGGAAGGCGGCGGTCGACTTCGATTATCTGTGCAATGAGCACATGATCACCGAATCGCACCTGAAGCTGTTCGAATACGCCGAAAGCGCCAGCGAGATCATGTCGCTGATTGAGGCCTGGTACGCCAATCGGGGTCGATCGGTGCTCGAGTAGCCTTCACCGCGCACGCCCCGAAGCGCATCCGCGCGCAGCGTGGGCCTTGCCGTCGACCGGCGCGGCGGGCCACGCGAGGCGACTCCGCGACGGCACGGAGCCGGCGGACCGGCGCCCCGTTCCCGCGACACGGACCGTTCTGGGCGCGCGCCGCACAGCAGACGCGATACACGGCTCCCGGCGCCAGCTGCGTTCCAGCGGGGACCCGCTCCACGAGCGCCGCTCGGGCGGGCCGAGCGTGCAGCTCGCGCTGTCTCGACCAGTGCGCTTTGCCTGGTGTATTCTCGATCTGGAGTGATCGCCTGTTCTGCCATTCCGGCCGCTGTCGCCGCGGCACCCATGTCGGACCGCTCGCAGCCCGCTCGTAGAATTTCGAAGCCGAGGAGAGCGTCCCAGGTTCCAGGATGGGGCGGTAGACGATGGATCCGTGGAAGGACGCGCGAGCCGGAGATCGAACCAGCAGCGCGAAGCGAACGGGCAGTGGCAAGAGGCAGACAGCCCAAAGGCGCGGGGAACCAATCAGAGATGGACGCTGGAGCGCGCACGGGAGCAGACGGACGCATGGATCGTTTCGCAGGATTTCGCCGTTGGTTCCTGCCCCTCGTCGCTGGCTTCGCGCTGACGTCGGCCTGCGCGTCGCAACAGACGTCGTCGACCCCTCCGACCCAACCAACCGCGCAGGCCGAGAAATCCGAGCAGCAGGCCTCAGAGACCGGCGAAGCGAGCGGCGAAAAGAGCGCGACGGGCGCGCAGGGCCAGCAGCCTTCGGAAGCGGCTTCGACTTCGGAGGCCGCAGGACAAGCTGCTGAATCGCCGCAGGCCGAGGCCGGCGAAGCGTCGCAGAGCGAATCCGGTGGTGCGTCCGGCGAGCAGGCTCAGCAGGCCGGCACCGACGGCCAGACCCAGGGTGCCGAACCGGCCGGGGCCGACGGCAGCGAGACCGGCGCGCAGCAGCAGGCCGGCACCGGGGGCCAGGCCCAGGGCGCCGAACAGGCCGGGGCCGACGGCAGCGAGACCGGCGCGCAGCAGCAGACCGGCACCGACGGCCAGACCCAGGGCGCCGAACAGGCCGGGGCCGAGGGCAGCGAGGCCGGCGCGCAGCAGCAGGCCGGCTCCGAGGGCCAGGCCCAGGGCGCCGAACAGGCCGAGGCCGACGGCAGCGAGACCGGCGCGCAGCAGCAGGCCGGCGGGGCTGGAGAGCGCGCAGCGGGCAGCGAGGGCAGCGGCGATCTCGCGGGAAATGAGAGCGGAATTGGGAGCGGTTCGGGAGGCGCTGCTTCCGAAGAGCCCGGAACCCATCCGGGAGCGCTTGCGGCGAGCGGCCTGCCTGCGGGATCGGCGGGCGCGCTCGGCGGCGCGAGTGGCGAACGCACCCCGGGAGATTCGAACGAAATCGGCGGCAGCGGTGCCAGCGGCATCGCGATCGACGAAGTACCGCCTGAACTGCTGGCGGCCTTCGGCCGCGCCGGAAGTGGGGGGAAACCGCTGAGCGAAGAAGAGCTCCAGCGCGCGCTCGAGCGCCTCGCCGAACATCAGAGCCAGGTCGACGAGATGATCCAGCAAGAACAGTCGGCTGCCGCCGCGGCGAGTGGCGACATCGGATCCGACTCGCAGGGGATCGGTGCGGCCGTGCCTCCGATGGAGGGCGGCGGCGAGGACGGCCGGCGCGCTCAAACCGCGGGCGACGAAAATGCGAGTTCCGTCTCGACCGCGAGCACCGGCACCGCGACGCGATCCGGGACGGGCTACCGCCCCCCCGCGGATGTCGGCAGCGGCAGCGACGACGACACGCTCGCCGCCCAGTTGCGCGAACTCGCGATGAACGAAACCGATCCCGTACTGCGCGAGCGGTACTGGGAGGAATATCGCAAACACAAAGGAATCAAGTAGCCGGCAGGCAGCCGCAGACGGCTGCTGCTACCCAGCAGAATTCAGATGATCCGGGCAAGAAACGAAGGCGCGATGAAATTTCTCCTCTACGCAGCCGCCATCCTGTCGGTCGTCAACGGCGCCGGGTGCGCGACGATCGGCACGGCTCCTGCGACCGCTCCGGTCGCGTTCGAGGCGCCCAGCGATCTGCCGGATGCGGCGCGACTCGACGTCGCGCTGATCGAGTTCGATCCCGACCTGCCCCCCGAAGGATCGACGATTCCCGAAGGCGTCTACCCCGAAATCCGCGAGGCGGAAGCAAAATTGCTTCCCGTTCAGCTCAAGCATACGCTCGAAAAGACGGGACAGTGGGGCACCGTCAGCGTCCTTCCCGTGGAACCGATCGGGTCCGACGTGACGGTGACGGCAACGATCCTGCAGTCCGACGGTCACGAACTCGAACTCCTCGTCCAGGTGAAAGACGCCTCCGGCCGCAGCTGGTTGAAGCAGAAGTACCGATCCGAGGCCGCCCTGGGATCCTACGGGAGCGGACGGCGGTCGCTGGACCCGCATCAGGCGATGTACAACACGATTGCCAACGCGATGGTCGAAGCGCGGTCGAAGCTCGACGCCAAGCAACTCGAAGCGATCTCGACGATCTCGGAACTTCAATTCGCGGCGCGGCTCGCGCCCGAGGCATTCGACGGCTATCTGGCGACGGACGAAGATGGCAGGGTCGAGATCGTCCGACTACCGGCCCTCGACGACCCGATGCTCGAACGGATTGCGGAGGTGCGGCTGCGCGACGAGATGTTCGTGGACACGATGGGGATCCACTACCAGAACTACGCTGCGAAGCTCGAATCCAACTATTGGCACTGGCGTGAGGCTTCGAGCGTCGAGATCTTTGCCAAGCAGGCGCTGCGCCGCGAGCAAATTGCGCGCGGCGCAGCGAGTGCCCTCACACTGGCGGCCATCGGACTCAGCGGAGCTTTTCTCGCGACCCCGGAGGCGATCGTTGCGGCGGTGGCCGGAGCCGCGATCCTCCAGCAACAGGTGCAGATCATCCATTCGCTCGAACAGCAACGTCAGATGCACGAAGAGGGACTCCACGAGTTGGCGGAATCATTCCAGGCGGAAGTCCAACCCGTGGTCGTCGATCTCGATTCGACGACCGTGCGATTGACCGGAACGGCGACCGCCCAGTACGAAGAATGGCAGCGCCTGTTGCGCGACGTCTACCAGGCCGAAAATGCCGTGATCGCCGATGTGTACATGATGCCGCGCCAACCCACCGAGGAAAGCTGGGTCGGAGACAACACGCTTCCGATGGTACCCTCTCGGAAGAATGTCGAGCGCCGGTGAACCTGACCCGGAGCGTGACAGCCTTGGGGGACAGGTTGCGGGTGTCGTGGGTGTCGTGGGTGTCGTGGGTGTCGCGATGAGGGAAGGCCGGCACATCGCCGACCGATTTCGGATCCTGAAAACGCTCGGCGCGGAGGGTGCGACCGAGATCAGCCTCGCCCAGGACGAGCAACTGGGTGAATGGGTCGCGCTGCGGCTGCTCAACACCGCGTTCGCAGAGCAATGGGAGGCCCTGCGCGATGCGTGTCGCGACGCCAGGCAGCTCGCCCATCCGCACATCGCGCGCGTCTTCGACTTCTACCGCGGTGAAGGCGCCCCCTTCCTCTGCCGCGAATACGTGGAAGGCGCGAGCATCGCCGAATTCGCCGGGCGCGCTTCGGCAGAGGGGATCGCCGTGTTCGCCCAGGTGGCAGCCGCTCTCGAGTTGGCCCACGACTTCGGTGTCGTGCACGGCGACCTGAAGGCCTCGAAGATCCTGCGCGACGTGCGCGGCAACGCTCGGGTGATCGACTTCCGGATTGCAGCCGCGCTGCGCACCGTGGTGCCGGCGACGGGGAGCGATCACATCAGCCCACAGGTTCGCATCGGAGAAGCTCCCGTGGCAGCGGACGACGTCTTCGCGCTCGGCGTCGTCATCGCGCAGACGATTTCTTCCGACTACGCGCCGCAGGAACTGGGCGAACTCGTGGCCGCCATGAGCGCCGAGCGGCGCGATGCGCGCCTCACGGATCTGCGCGAGATCCGACAGCGATTGACGTCACTTTCGCATGTCTCCGCGCGGGCACCCGCTGTGATCTCCCCCGCAGCACCACGGCTGCGCGTCGTTGGGGCAACCGGTGCCGAACGTAACGCTCCGACGGACCGGGCCGGCGCTGCGGGTTCGTCGCGCAACCTGCAGTACGCGGTCGTGGGGGGTGTGCTTGCATTAGCGGCACTCGTGGTCTTCGTCGTGCTGCCGCGCTGGGTCGAATCTTCGGGAGGGCCGGAAATTCCACCGGAGTCGACGGCGTCGGGCGGCGCGGAACGAACTCCGCCACTGCGAGAAGCCTCCAGCGCGAGCAAAGCCAGCGTCGAATCCGTGCTGGCTCAACTCATCCCGCTGCGCGAACAGCTCGAGGCGTCGGCTGTCGATCGCTGGGCGGCGACGGACTACGCCCGCGCGCGTGAAATCGAGGGCCGCGGCGACACGGCTTTCCTCGAGCGCGATTACGCGACCGCCCAGACGCATTATGACGACGCGCTCGTGGCATTCGAAGCGCTGTCCGGTCGACGCGCGAGCGCGCTCGCCGCGAGCCTCGCGGCCGGCGCAGCCGCACTCGAAGCGGGCGATCAAGCGCGCGCGATCGAGGCCTTTGATCTCGCTCTCGCGATCGATCCGAGCGATGCCGCTGCGCGGGACGGTGCGCGCAGGGCCGAAGGGCTCGGCGCATTGATGGCTCACATGAAGGCCGGCGTCGCGTTCGAAACGAACGACGCGCTCGATTCAGCGCGCGACGAGTATGCCAAGGCGCTCGAAATCGATCCGCAATACGCGCCCGCGCTCGAACGCCTCTCACGCGTCGAGGCCGCACAGGCCAACAGCGACTTCGATTCGAACCTCTCGCTCGCGCTGGTCTCGCTCGCCAGGGGCGATCTTGGCGCCGCACGTCGCCACTTCGAGAGGGCGCGCGCGATTCGACCCGATGCTCCGGAGGTGGTGGATGGCTTGCGCCAGGTGCAGCAGATCGAGAGTTCGCGCGCGCTTGCGTCTTTGCGCAAGCGCGCCGAATCGGCGGAGAGTGCCGAAGAATGGAGCGAGGCCGCCGCTCTCTACCAGACGATCGTCGAAACCCAGGATCACCTCTCCTTCGCCGAAGAAGGGCTGCAGCGAAACCGCGAACTCGCCCGCATGACCGAGCGCATCGACCAATGGCTCGACGATCCGGCCCAGCTGTTCCGGCCCGAAGTCCTCGAGCAGGCGCGCGATCTGATGCAGCTTGGGCAGCGCACCGCAGTGGGAAGGCCCAAGCTCAGCGAGCAGTTGCGAAACCTCGAGATCGCGGTGCAACTCGCGTCGACACCGATCTCTGTGGTATTCGAATCCGATACGGTGACTGAAGTGGTCATCCGCGGGATCGGAACGCTCGGAAACTTCGCTCGCCGCGACGTCCCGCTCAAGCCGGGGCGATATGTCGTGGTCGGCCGCCGGAACGGCTACCGCGACATTCGAAGCGAGATCTCCGTGCTTCCCGGAAGGCAGCCGCCGGTCGTCGAAATCCGCTGCACCGACGAGATTTGAGTCGAGCGAGGGTGGCCTTTCGTGGTTGACGTGAGATGGATCGTCCTCGCCGACGACGGCACCGAGCAGCGCTACGCGGCGGATGCGCTTCCGCTCTCGATCGGCGCGCGCGCGATCGACGAGATCCGCATTCAGGTCGAAGAGAACGCGTCCGCGGTGGCTTCGATCGGCGTCCTCGATGGAAGCGCCTTCATTCAAGCCGCGAAGTCGACGCAGCCCGTGCACGTCAATGGCGAGCGGCTGACCGGATCGCGCCGGATCGCGGATGGCGACGCGATCCGGATCGCAGGCACCGAGATCACCTGCTCGATCGAAGCCGACAGCCTGCGGCTCGAATGGAGCCGGAACCGGGCCGCGGCCGCGCCCGTTGCCGAAAGCGGTACCCGCGCGACTCGCGTGCACTCTCCCGACGTCATCTCGCCGACTCCGTTCCGGCCAACCGGCGCGGGCCCCGCAAGTGCCGCGCGCAGACGGGCGAGGCCCGCCGTGATCGCGACCTGGGCGATCGGAATCATCCTGCTGGTGCTGCTCTGGTTCAGCTTCACCGCGGTCTCCGTTCGTTTGGTCGTCGACCCGACCCCGGATGAAATCAGGATCCCGACCGCGTTGTTCGGTTTTCACATCGGCGAGCGCTACCTGCTGCGACCGCGGTCTCACGATGTGGTCGTCGAAAAGGAGGGCTACCAACGGCTCGAGGCGACGATCGAGGTGACGCGCGCGCCCGATCAGCGTGTCTTCCTCACACTGACCAAGCTGCCGGGCGTCCTGGAGCTGATCAGCCGCCCCGTGGACGCTGCCGTCGTCGCGATCGATGGGGAGGAGGTGGGGATCACACCGATCGAAGCGCTGCCGATTCCGCCCGGGCCGCACCAGCTGACCGTTCGCGCGCCGCGACACCTTCCGGCCAGCCTCGACATCGAAGTCGAGGGCGCAGGGAAGGTACAGGCTTTCGAAATCGAGCTGATTCCCGCCTGGGCGCCGATCTCACTGGTGTCCGATCCGCCAGGCGCGAGTGTCTGGGTCGACGGTGTCGAGTTCGGCGAAACTCCGGGCCGCTTCGAGCTCGATGCGGGGACGCGCACGCTGGAGCTGCGGCTCGAAGGGCACAATGGCTGGAAACGCGAGATCGAAGTGATTGCCGATCAGCCCCAGGAGTTCGGGCCAATCGCGCTCGCCCGAGCGGACGCTCGGCTGCACATCGAGAGCAACCCGCCGGGTGCCCAGATCGTCGTCGACAATGCGTCTCCGGGACGCACCCCGATGGACCTCGATCTGGCATCCGACGCGATCCACCAGATTTCGCTGTTCAAGATCGGCCACGAACTCGCGACGCGAACCATCGAACTCGCGCCGGGGGAACACAGAAGCCTCGAGATCCGACTCGAGCCGCGGATCGGCATCATCGACCTGATCGCACACCCCGCTGGCGCTACGCTCAGCGTCGATGGCAAACCGGCTGGAGAAGCGAATCAGAAGCTGCGGCTGCTGGCCTCGCCCCACGCGCTCGTGATCCGGAAGCAGGGCTTCCAGGATCAACGCATGACGGTGACACCGCGGCCGGGTTTTCCGCAGCGCATCGAAGTCCGACTCGAAAGATCCGGCGCGCCGGCACCAAGCAACACACGGGAAGTCGTCACGGCGCTCGGGCAGCAGCTCGTGCTGGTCGACCCCGGAACGTTCACGATGGGCTCTCGCCGCGGTGAATCCGGTCGCCGGCCGAACGAGACCGAGCGGCTCGTGGAGCTGACACGACCGTTCTACATCGGCGACAAGGAGGTGACCAATCGCGATTTCAGGCAGTTCTCGTCCGGGCACGCCCCCGCCGCCTTTTCCGGCTTCGCGTTGGACGAGGACGAACAACCGGCGAGTCGGATTTCCTGGGAGCAGGCCGTTCGCTTCTGCAACTGGTTGAGTCGAAAGGAGGGGTTTCCGCCCGCGTACGAAGAGCGCGACGGGGATTTCGTGCTGATCGAACCGGTCGGAACGGGTTACCGCCTGCCGACGGAGGCAGAGTGGGCGTGGGCGGTGCGCTTCGCGGCGGGCGCCTCGAACCACCGATTTCCGTGGGGCGATCCCTCGCAACCGCCACCCGGATCGGGCAACTACGCAGACGCGTCCGCAGCCGGAATCGTGTCGAGCGCGCTGCTCTCCTACCGGGATGGTTATCCGGTGTCAGCGCCGGTCGGAGCCAATGGCGCAAACGAGCTGGGACTCTCGGATGCGGGCGGAAATGTTGCCGAGTGGGTCCACGACCGATATGGGATCTATCCGAACTCGAGCACCACGACTCCCGTGAAGGATCCCACGGGCCCGCAAACGGGTGGCCTGCGCGTCATCCGCGGTTCTGGTTGGAAACACGCCGATGAAACCCAGTTGCGACTCAGTTATCGCGACTACGGAAAGGAAGGAAGGGAAGATGTCGGATTCCGGATCGCGCGCTACGCGAAATAGGCGCATGGGTCGCATGACGTGTGCGATTGCAGCCGCAGTGCTCGCCACGGCGCTCAGCGCGGTCTTCCAGCCGGGCCTTGCTGGCGCGCAGACAGCCGAATCCGACGCTGGCGAGCGCAAAGCCGAGGGGACCGAAGAGACGGCGAGCGATTCGGGCGAGGCGACGCCGACCGCCGCCGAGGCGAGCCCCGCCAAAGCGTCGAAACCCATTTCGAAGCCGTTCGAACCCAGCGAGAGGATCGAAGCCGAGTCGGTCATCTCATTCCCCGAGAACATCTAGAGGCGACCGATGCGAATTCGTTTTCCCTTCCAGCGAGAGATTCCGTTCGAGTTCGTATACGAACTCTTCTCGTTGTTGGTCTCGATCATTCTCGTACACGCAATCTACGTCACGGTCATTCGGCCGCTGGCTGCCGCGGATCTCGAACAACAGGCGATTCGGATCGAGCAGGAGGAAAACTACGTGCCGGAGCGCTCCGTCTACGTGGTCGTCCGCGATCTCGAGCAGGAAGCCTGCTTCGTTCTCATGCTCTGGGCGCTCGCAATCCTCGGCTACAAGGGAAATTCGGTCATCCGCGAGCGCATGCTGCTTCACGAAGACCTGATTCCCGTGGAGGAGGGAACCAAGATCCTGTACAGCGACGCGCGCAGTTTCGAGCGGCACATCCGATCCCTGCCCGAGAAGGTGGTTCGCTCGTTCCTGCCGCGCTGCCTGCTGGCCGCCCTGCACAGCTTCGAGTCGAGTCGGAGCATCTCGGACGCTTCGTCCACCGTGGAGTCGCTCTGCCAGGCCGAGGGCGAGCGCCTCGACTCCGAACTCTCGATGATCCGTTACATCGTATGGGCGATCCCGTCGATCGGATTCATCGGAACCGTGCGCGGAATCGGCCAGGCCCTGGCGCTCGCCTATCAGGCCATGGAGGGCGACATCACGGGCGTCACCCAGAGTCTCGGCATCGCATTCAACTCGACGTTCGTCGCGCTGCTGCTGAGCCTCGTATTGATGTTCTTCGTCCACCAGCTGCAACTGCTCCAGGAGCGCCTGGTTCTCGAGACCCAGGACTACTGCGGAAACCGTCTGATCCGGCACATGGAGGTCGGTCCGAACGACCCGGCATGACGACCCTCGCCATCGAACTCAACGACGCATCGATCGCAGTCGCGGGATCAGACGGCCTGTTGGCGACCGAGCCGGGCTGTGCGATCGAAACGAGCGACGGCATCGCGTTCGGCGGTGCGGCGCTGCGATCGAGCCGGCTGCGACCGCGTGACGCAAACGACCGTTTTTGGGCGGATCTCGGTGTCAACCCGCTTGCGAGGCCGCTCTCGAAAGCGAGGAGCGCCGCCGATCTCGCGCACGCGCAGCTGCTTCAACTCTGGCAACGCTTCGGTGAAGCGAGCGAAGAGGTTCTGCTGGCCGTTCCCGGAAGCTTCGATCGGGAAAAGCTCGGCTTGTTGCTGGGTATCGCCGACGCTTGCGCGATGCCCGTCGCGGGTCTGGTCGACGCGGCCGTCGCGGCCTGCGATCGCCCCTATCCCGGCTGGGATTCCATCCACGTCGAAGCCCACCTGCACGGCTTCGGACTCACCCGGATCGGCCACTCGCAGCGCAGCGGCGTCGACGAAGCGATCGCCGAAGACTTCGAAAGTGTGGGCCAGACGGGAGTGGCCCAACTGTACGAACGCTGGGCGCGACGGATCGCTGCGGTCTTCGTCGCGCAGACACGCTTCGATCCGCTCGGTGATGGGAAGACCGAGCAGCGCCTGTTCGATGCGCTTCCCGGTTGGCTCGAGGCGTTCGGCAGCTTGCCGTCCGCGACGGTGGAATTCGAACTCGACCACGCGACCAAGAGCATCCGACTCGCGCGAGAACACATCGTCGCGGAGGCCGCGGACGTCTACGATCGCCTCGCAGCACACATCGACGCGGCGCGGCGTCCGGGTCGCGGACTCGCGCTGCGACTGGGCTCCGTGTTGGCCGGCCTACCGGGCGCGAAGCAGCGCCTCGGCCGGATCGCGGGGGTACGCGTCGTCGAACTCCCGGCGGGTGCTGGAGCACTCGGTGCGCTCGCTTGCGCGGATGAGGTTCGCTCTACGCGGGGCCAGACGACCCTCGTCAAGTCCATCCGTTGGCGCGCACCCGCGGGCCAGCTTCTGGCGCTGCGTCCCGACGAGCTGGAGCACTCGGCTGCGGAAGCGACCCACCTCCTGATCCGCGATACCGCATACCCGATTGGCGACGGACTGAGCCTGCGCTTCGCCGATGCCCGACGGCTGCAGATCATCGCGGCAAGCGCGGACGAGCGCGCTGACTTCACGCTTCGACCTTCCGAATCGGGGCTGCGACTCGAGTGCGCCGACGGCGTGAACGTGCTGGTCAACGAAGCTGCCGCGGAACCCCGCGCCCGGCTCCGGTCAGGCGACCGCCTCACGGTCGCCGGCTCGCCTCAAGAAGCACGTCTGATCGCGGTGAGAAACCAGCGTGCGTAGGCCGGTGAACGCATTCGCGCTCTCGTTTCTCGACTGCATCTGCTGCGGATTCGGAGCGGTGATCCTCGTCTTCATGATCATCAGCGCGAAGATCCAG
>Ga0210102_1000140_pt1 | contig 21289 bp, 20 predicted proteins | sample RushOxbow_ThreeS_4_FD_185563 | JGI IMG/M metagenome (GOLD analysis project Ga0210102, IMG submission 185563) | Wetland microbial communities from San Francisco Bay, California, USA, that impact long-term carbon sequestration -... | ecosystem: Environmental > Aquatic > Marine > Wetlands ...
GATGGCGACCAGCGACAAGGCGAAGGAGACCTTCCACCGGATGCTGGAGGGGCGCGGCACCCTGTTCGCCGTGCTCACCACCGTCGCGATCCTGATCGGCGGGCTGGTGGAGATCGTCCCCATGTTCACCGCCAGCCTGGGGCCCCAGCCCCTGCCGGGCGTCCGGCCCTACACCGCGCTCGAGGTGGCGGGGCGCGACATCTACATCCGGGAGGGGTGCTACCTCTGCCACAGCCAGATGGTCCGCCCCACCCGCTCGGAGATCCTGCGATACGGCGAATGGACTCGCGCCGGGGAGTATGCGTACGACCATCCCTTCCTGCTGGGCTCCCGCCGGATCGGGCCCGACCTGCAGCGGGTGGGGGGCAAGTACCCGGATGCCTGGCACTACGAGCACATGCGTGACCCGCGCAGCACCTCGCCCGGCAGCATCATGCCGTCCTACGCCTGGCTGCTGCAGCGGCGCACCGACCCCGCCGACGTGACCGCGTCGGTGCGGGCGCTGCGCACGGTCGGGCTTCCCTACAGCGATGCCGAGATCGCGGGCGTCCCGGCGAGCCTCCAGGCGCAGAGCAGGGAGATCGTGGCACGGCTGGCGACCGCCGGGATCAAGGCCGAGCCCGACCGCGAGATCGTGGCGCTGATCGCGTACCTCCAGCGGCTGGGAGTGGACGGCCGGGCCCACATTCCGCCGGCCGGCGGCACGACTCCGGCCGCGGTCTCGGCGGCGCCATGAACGAGGTCTTCCGGACCGCGGCCGAGACCGCGCGGCTGGGCTGGCTGATGGGGGCGCTCACCGCGCTCTTCGTCGCCTGCTTCCTCTACTGGGCATGGTGGGCCTACGCCGGACGGAACCGGGCCCGGCTCGACGAGGCGAGCCGGCTGCCATTCAGCGACGGGGGCGAATCGTGAGCAAGGAGCGTGCGCGCAACCAGGTCCTCGGTCACGCGGCCGAAGCCGACGGGATCGAGGAGTACGACAACCCGCTGCCGGACTGGTGGCTCGGCCTGTTCATCGGGACCATCATCTGGGCCGGCCTCTACGCGGTGCACTACCACTTCATCGCCCACCGCTCCCCGGTGAAGGCGCTGGCCGCCGAGGTGGCCGAGGCCCAGCGCCGCTGGCCCGAGTCGGCCAAGCCCGCGGCGGTGGTGCTGACCAGGGAAGCGGTCGAGGCGGGCGAGACCATCTACAAGAACAACTGCACCGGCTGCCATGGCGCCGACCTGACCGGCGGCATCGGCCCCAACCTGCTGGACAGCGTCTGGATCCACGGCGGCAAACCGGAAGACATCGTGCGCACCATCACCGAGGGAGTGCCGGCCAAGGGGATGCTGACCTGGGGCCCGATCCTCGGGCCCGAGAAGATCGGGCAGGTGGCGGCCTACGTGATCGAGAAGAATCACCAGGCCCTGGGTGAGGACGACGAGGAGAAGGACGGACACTGAGATGCTGTTCTCGCACGCGCGGAGATGGGTATACCCGCTGTCGGTGGACGGCTGGCACCAGCGGATGCGCCGGTGGACCTTCCTGGCGCTGCACCTGGTGCTGTTCGTGACCCCGTGGATCATGATCGGCGGCCATCCCGCGCTGCTGTTCGATCTCGAGGCACGGCGGCTCTACGCCTTCGGCAGCATCTTCACGGCGGCCGATACCCTGCTGTTGCTCCTGCTGCTGCTGTTCCTGGCCTTCGCCCTCTTCTTCTTCACCTCGCTTTACGGCAGGCTCTGGTGCGGCTACGGCTGCCCCCAGACGGTCTTCCTTGACGCCTGGATCCGGCCCCTGGAGCGCTGGATCGAGGGCGACCGGGCGCGACGCCAGCAGCGGGACCTGGGCCCGTGGACCTTCGACAAGGTCCGGCGTAAGGCGGCCAAGTGGACGCTCTTCGCCCTGGTGGCGGTGATCACCTCGATGGCCTTCATGAGTTTCTTCGCCGGCGCGCGGGAGCTGTGGACCGGCCGGGCCGGCCCGGTGGAGTACGCCCTGGTGGGGATCTTCGCCGCGGCGTGGTTCCTCGACTTCGTCTGGTTCCGGGAGCAGTTCTGCAACTACGTCTGTCCCTACGCCCGGTTCCAGAGCGCGCTCACCGACGAGGACACGCTGATCATCAGCTACGACACCGCGCGGGGCGAGCCCCGGGGCGGTCTCGGCGCCAGGGAGGAGGGCCGCTGCATCGCCTGCAACAAGTGCGTGGCGGTCTGCCCCCAGGGGATCGACATCCGCGACGGCTTCCAGCTCGAGTGCGTCGCCTGCGCCCGGTGCGTTGACGCATGCGGGGACGTCATGGGGCGGCTGGGGCACGAGAGTCTGGTCCGCTACACCACCCTGGCCGAGACCCAGGGGCGCCGTACCCACTGGATCCGCCCCCGGACCGTGGTCTACGCCGGTCTCCTGACCGGCATCGCCGCCGCCTGGATCGGGCTGCTGGCGACCCGCACCCCGTTCGAGGCCACCGTGAGCCGGGCACCCGGCTCGCTGTTCACCGTGGACGCGGACGGCGAGGTGCGGAACACCTATCTCCTCAGCATCACCAACAACGATCCGCGCCAGGGAGAGCTGCCGTTCGTGGTCCGGGTGGACGGGATCGAGGGCGCCGAGGTGACGGCGCAGGAGATCCGGCTCGCGCCCACCGAGAGCCGCACCGTCCCGCTGGTGATCCGGGTGCGGAACCGGACCGACCTGCCGCGCACCGTTCCGATCAAGGTCCGGGTCTCCTCGCCCCGGAGCGAAATGGTGCTCGACGCCACCTTCAAGACCGGAGGCTCCATTGTCAGTCCGGGGTCGTGACCGTGCCTGGCCCATCGGCATCCTCATCGGGTTCACCCTCATGATCCTGGTGAACGCGGCTTTCATCTATATCGCGGTCCGCGGGGCCGACCAGGTTGTCCCTTCCTACGTCACCGAGCACCGCTGAGCCGCTCGCCGCGGCGCTCCGCCCGGCTCCCCAGGTATCGCGCTGTCCCCATTGCGGCACCGCGGTCGAGGGCCCGGGCGAGAGCTACTGCTGCGCCGGCTGCGACCTGGCCGCCGCGATCATCCGCGGAGCCGGGCTGGAGCGGTACTACGCCGAGCGCACGGCATGGGCGCCGCGGCCGGAGCCGCCCGCAGGAGGTTGGTCCGCGGTGCCGGTCGAAGCCGGCCAGGACGGTAGCGTGTCCGCCCGGCTGGTCGTAGAGGGGCTCCGCTGCGCCTCCTGTGTGTGGGTCACCGAGAAAGTGCTGGAGCGGACCGAGGGCGTGCGCTCGGCGACCGTGAGCTACGCCAGCGGCCGCGCCACCCTTCACTGGGACCCGGCCCGCACCGACCTGGGCGCGCTGGCGCGCCGGATCGCGGCGCTGGGCTACCGGCCCCGCCCACTGGAGGGGGCGACCGCGCCCGACCGTGGGCTCATGGTCCGCATGGCGCTCGCGGCCATCGGCGCGCTCGCGATCATGGGACTGTACGAGGGGCTCTATGCCGGCTGGTGGTATGGCGGCATGGACCCGGCCTTCGCCGCTCTTTTCCGCTGGACCTCGCTCGCGATCGCGACCCCGGTCGCGCTCTGGTGCGCGACTCCGTTCTACGCCGGGGCGCTGACCGGCCTGCGCCACCGGGTGCTCCACATGGACCTGCCGGTGGCGCTCGGAGTGGCAGTGCTCTACGTCCACGGGCTGGTGAGCACGCTCCGGCAGCAGGACGCCTATCTCGACTCCATGACCATGCTGGTGGCGCTGTTGCTGGCCGGCCGGCTGCTCGAGGCCCGCGGCCGCCGTCGCGCGGCCGAGGCCGCAACCACGCTGGCGTCGACCGTGCCGAGAACCGCCCGCCGCGCACTGGGTGACCGGGTGGAGACCGTCCCGGTCGAGTCGCTCGTGCCGGGCGACCTGATCGACGTCGGCGCGGGCGAGGAGATCGCAGCCGACGGCGTGGCGACCGAGGGCTCGGGCCAGGTCCGGATGGCGCTGCTCACCGGCGAGAGCGAGCCGATTCTGCTCGGCCCCGGCGCCCGGGTGGTGGCCGGCGCGGTGCTGCTAGACGGGGCGCTGACCGTGCGGGTCGAGGCGGTCGGGGAGGCCACGCTGGTGCACCGGATGGCCTCGGCGCTCGAGTCGGCCGGCGATACCCGCGCGCGGCCCACGGCGGCCGACCGCATCGCCCCCTGGTTTACCGCGGCCACGCTGGCGGTGGCGGGCGTGACGTTCGTGGCGGTGCTGGCGCTGGTCTCCGCCGAGGAGGCGATCGCCCGCACGGTGGCCGTGCTGGTGGTCGCCTGCCCTTGCGCGCTGGCGCTGGCGCAGCCGCTCGGTTCGGCAGCCGGGCTGGGCGCCGCCGCGCGGCGGGGCGTGCTGCTCCGCTCCACTGATGCCTTCCTCGGCCTCAACGACGTCACCCTGGTGGCGCTGGACAAGACCGGCACCATCACCGCCGGCGAGCCGTCGGTCACTGGGGCGGACGATCCGCATCTCCGCATCGCGGCAGGACTGGAGCGGTACAGCAGCCACCCGATCGCACGCGCCATCGTGGCCGAAGCGGCCCGGCGGGACATTCCCCTGCCCCGGGCAGGGGAGGTGCGGGAGCAGGCGGGCGTGGGGATCGAGGGCGTCGTGGACGGCCGCCGCTGGCGGCTCCGGAGCGGCGGGCCCGGGGTCGTCACGCTGCTGGACGATCGCGGCGGGGCGGCCGAGATCCGGCTGGGCGATGCCGCCCGCGCGGACGCGCGGGCCACCGTGGCCGAGCTCCGCGCGCGCGGGCTTCGAGTGGTGCTCCTCACCGGCGACCACGCGGAGATCGCCCGCCGGATCGCCGGCGAGGCCGGGATCGAGGAGGTGATCGCCGGCGCGGACCCCGAAACCAAGCGCGCCAGGATCCGCGGCTTCCAGGATGTCGGCGAGCGGGTCCTCTTCGCGGGTGACGGGCTCAACGACGGGCCCGCGCTGGCGGCCGCGGACGTGGGCCTGGCCATGGGGCGCGGCGCGGCGAGCAGCGTGCTGGTGGCAGACGGCATTGTGTCCGACGAGGCGCTCGGCCCCGTAGTGAGCGCCTTCCGGTCCGCCCGGGTCGCCGCGCGGGTGGCGCGGTTCAACCACCTCCAGTCGCTGGCCTACAACCTCGTCACCGTGGCCGCCGCCGTGGCCGGGCTGGTGACCCCGCTGGTCGCGGCCGTCCTGATGCCGGTCTCCAGCGCGGTGGTCATCTGGACCTCGCTCCGGGTCGAGCCCGCGGTCCGGAGGCTCGAGCGATGAGGGGCATTGTGATTCTGCTGGTGGCGGCGCTCGGGATCGGCGGCGTGTTCACCGCGCTGCTGGTCTACGCGATGCGCCGGGGACAGTTCGACGACCTGGACGACCCGCCCCAGCGGATGCTGCGGGACGACTGAGGCCCGCCAGCCTTCGGGCTGGCTTCATCTCCTCTTCATTGCCGCCGGGCATCTTGAGGATGGATACCTCTCGTGGCCAGGAGGCAGTCATGACCGTCAAGCACACCGTCAAGCCCGCCCGTTCCCGGGCCGACAGCAGACCCCGAGGCGGGCCGGTCCGCTACGTCGTTCCCTTCGGCGCGGTCGGGCTCGAGGCTCTGGCCGAGGTGGGAGGGAAGAACGCGTCGCTGGGCGAGCTCCTCAGCGCCCTGACCCCGGCCGGGGTCCGCGTTCCCCAGGGCTTCGCGCTCACGGCCGCCGCATTCCGGCTGCACCTGGCGGAGGCGGGCCTGGAGACGGTGATCTATCGGGAGCTCGACGACCTGGACGTCGGCGACGTGGCCGCGCTGGCCTCGACCGCCCGGTCGATCCGGGAGCGGATCGCCGCCGCGCCGCTGCCGCCGGAGGTCGCGCGGCAGCTGGGGGAGGCCTACTTCTCACTCTCCAGGACCTACGGAGAGGAAGCCACCGACGTGGCCGTCCGCTCCAGCGCCACCGCCGAGGATCTGCCGAGCGCCTCGTTCGCGGGGCAGCAGGAGACCTACCTCAACGTCCGGGGCCGGGCGGCGCTCGATGTCGCGGTCCGGGCCTGTCTCGCTTCCCTGTTCACCGACCGCGCCATCGTGTACCGGGTCCGCAACGGGTTCGACCATCGGGCGGTGGCGCTCTCCGTCGGGGTCCAGAAAATGGTGCGCAGCGACCTCGGCTCGGCCGGGGTCATCTTCACCCTCGACACCGAGAGCGGGTTCCGTGACGTGGTGCTCATCACCGGCTCCTGGGGGCTGGGCGAGACGGTGGTGCAGGGGCGGGTGCGGCCGGACGAGTTCTGGGTGCACAAGCCGACGCTCCGGTCGGGGCACCGGTCGATCATCCGGCGGGAGATCGCCGAGAAGTCGGTCAAGCTGGTCTACGCCGAGGGCGGCACCAAGGCGGTGCGCGAGGTCAGGGTACCGGCCGCCGAGCGGCGCCGCCCGGTGCTCACCGACGACGAGGTCCTCACCCTGGCGCGCTGGGCCGTCGCGGTGGAGGATCACTACTCCGCCCGGGCCGGCCGGCCGACACCGATGGACCTGGAGTGGGGCCGGGACGGCCGCACCGGCGATCTGTTCATCCTCCAGGCCCGTCCCGAGACGGTCCACTCGCAGGCCGCGGGTCTTGCACTCGAGATGTATCGGCGCCGGGGGGAGGGCCGGACCCTGCTGACCGGCCGGAGCGTCGGCAACCGGGTCGCGACCGGACCGGCCCGGGTGATCTTCTCCCCCGCGGAGCTGGCCAAGGTGCAGCCCGGCGACATACTGGCCGCGCCGATGACCGACCCCGACTGGCAGCCGGTGCTGGAGCGGGTGTCCGCGGTGGTCACCGACGAGGGTGGCCGCACCTGTCACGCCGCGATCGTCTCCCGGGAGCTGGGGATCCCCTGCGTGGTCGGCACCGAGCGGGCGACCAGCGTCCTGTCCGACGGGCAGTTGGTGACCGTCTCCTGCGCCGAAGGCGAAGAGGGCCGCGTCTACGAGGGCCGGGTGGAGTTCGAGCGCAGCGTCATCGACCCAGCGACTCTGCCGGTTCCGCGGGTGCCGCTGATGCTCAACCTGGCCAACCCGGACCGGGCGTTCCATCTGGCCCAGCTCCCCAGCGCCGGCGTGGGGCTGGTGCGGATCGAGTTCGTGGTCTCCAACTGGATCGGGATCCACCCGATGGCGCTGCTCCACCCCGAGCGGGTGGACGATCCCGCGATCCGGGCGCAAGTCCGCGAGCGGACCAGGGACGCAACGTCCCCCGCCGAGTTCTTCATCGAGCGGCTGGCCTCGGGCGTGGGCCAGATCGCGGCCGCGTTCCATCCCCGGCCAGTGATCGTCCGGTTCTCCGACTTCAAGACCAATGAGTACGCGGGGCTGCTCGGAGGCGCCGCCTTCGAGCCGACCGAGTCCAACCCGATGATCGGCTTCCGGGGCGCCTCGCGCTATTACGACGAGCGATACCGGGAGGGGTTCGCGCTCGAGTGCGCGGCGATCCGGCGGGTGCGGGAGACGATGGGGCTGGAGAACGTGAAGGTGATGATCCCCTTCTGCCGGACCTTGGAGGAAGGACGCCGGGTGCTGGCGGAGCTGGCCCGGCACGGGCTCGAGCGGGGCGAGCGGGGGCTCCAGGTCTACGTGATGTGCGAGATCCCCAACAACGTGATTCTGGCGGAGGAGTTCGCCGAGCTGTTCGACGGCTTCTCCATCGGCTCCAACGACCTCACCCAGCTCGCGCTGGGTGTGGACCGCGATTCCGAGCTGCTGGCCCATCTGTTCGACGAGCGGGACGAGGGAGTAAAGCGCCTGATCCGGATGGTGGTGACCGCGGCCCATCGCCGGGACCGCCCGGTGGGCATCTGCGGGCAGGCCCCGAGCGACTGGCCCGACTTCGCCGAGTTCCTGGCCGAGCTGAAGATCGACTCGATCTCGCTCAATCCCGACTCGCTGGCGGCGGTGGCCGAGCGGCTCGGCTAGCCGCGCTCGCCTCGGCCTCGGCCGGGTTCCACAGCAGCAGCGGGCTTTCCCAGCCGCGAAGCACCTTGTCCGCGACGCTGCCCAGCAGCATCCGCTCGAGCCCGCCACGGCTGCGGGTCGCCATGGCGATGAGCCCCACGCCGCCTTCCGCCGCGTAGTCCAGGATGCCGCGGGCCGCGCTGTCGTCTACCACGATGTGGGCACTGACCGTGAGACCCCTGGAGCGGAGCGCCTCCGCCCGGGACGCGAGGAGGGCCTCCACCGTGGCCCGCTGGGTTCGGGAGCTGGCAGTCTCACCTCGCTGGGGAAGGGTCGCTCGCAGGGGAGAGTCGCTGGCGGCGAGCACTCGCAGGAGGATGTACTCGACCTGCTCGACCCCGGCCACGGCGATCGCGTGTTCGATCATCCGGTCCCCGGTCGGGGAACCGTCCAGGGGCACCAGCACGCGCGGGAAGCCACCCTCACCCTGCCCTTCCGTTCCCTCGCCGGGACGCAGCAGCAGGGTCGGAGCCGGCGACCGGCGCACCAGCCCATCGGCTGCGCTGCCCAGCCACGCCCGGCCCACGCCTCCGCGCCCATGGGTGGTCATGACCACCAGATCCACCGCCTCGTCGCGCACCCGGTCGGCCAGGGTCTCGACGGTGCTGCCCAGCAGGAGGGCCGTGCTGACGTGGGCCCGGTCGCTGGCGGCAATCCGACCCAACAGCACATCGAGGTAGCTTCGGGCCTCCTGGAGGAGCTCCTGATCCAGGGCGGGATCCCGCACCGGCGCGTTGCCGGTTCGCGTCAGCGGCAGGGGCGGCTCGCGCACCATCACCAGCTGCACCCGGGCGGAGTCCCGCCGGGCCAGATGAAAGGCGGTGGGAAGCGCGGCTTCGGCGAAGGCGGAGCCGTCGAGCGGAACCATGAGTCGTTGCAGCATCACAACCTCCGGCTGGATTCACCCTCACTTCATGGTTCGGAAGCTATCCTGCGGGTGTGGACCATGAAGGAGATCGACATGACACCCACTATCCTGGGCCTCGGGCTGGCCCTGTTGCTCGCCCCGGTGACGCTTCGGGCCCAGCAGCCGCTCGAGCCGCCCGCTGGAACGCTGGCCGACACCGCCGCCGGCAGGCAGCTCTACCACGGCATCGGCGGCTGCCAGAGCTGCCATGGCGAGGCCGGGATCGGCACGCCCGATGCCCCGTCGCTGGTGAGCGGCACCTGGGAGCTGGGCGACGGGAGCTACGGATGGCTGCTGCACATCACTCGGCACGCCGGCTGGGGCATGCGGGACAGGGGTGACGAGCCGCGGCCGATGCGTGGCCCCACGGTGCTCGACTCGGCCCAGGTGCGGAAGGTAGCCACCTACGTCTGGGCGATCAGCCGGGCACGCCGCCCGGCCACCGAGCCGACCACGCCCTGAACCGCGGAGCCGATGGCGCCGGCCTTCGGCGAGCTCGCCGCCCCGGTCCAGGCACTGCTGGCTGGCCTGGGGACCCTGGCGCTGACCGCAGCGGGCGCGGCGCTGGTCGTGGTGGGCCGCCTGGGGCGGGGGGCAACCTTCGACGCCATGCTGGGGTTCGCCGGCGGGATCATGCTGGCCGCATCGTACTGGTCCCTGCTGGAGCCTGCCATCGCCATCGCGGAGGCCCAGGGTGGACCGGCCTGGTTGCCGCCGACCCTCGGGCTTCTGGCAGGCACGGCGTTCCTCGCCCTTGCCGATCGCCTGCTGCCTCACCTGCATCCCGGGCTTCCCCCCAGCGGCGCTGAAGGGCCGCGGACGCACTGGTCCGCGACTACCCTGCTGGTTCTGGCCATCACCCTGCACAACATTCCCGAGGGACTGGCGATCGGGGTGGCGTTCGGTGCCGCCGAGGCGCCGGGTCTGGCCGCGCTGCCGGGGGTGCCCACCATCGGGGCGGCGGTGGCGCTGGCGGTCGGGATCGCCCTCCAGAACGTGCCGGAAGGAGCCGCGGTCGCGCTCCCGCTGCGGGCGGCCGGCGCGCGCACCTGGCGCAGCTTCCTGGCGGGGACGGCGTCGGCCGCGGTCGAGCCCGTGGCCGCGGTGATCGGGGCGGTGGCGGTCGGGGCCGTCTCCGGTCTGCTCCCGTATGCGCTCGGCTTCGCGGCCGGAGCCATGATCTACGTGGTCCTGGAGGAGCTGATCCCCAGTGCTCACCGGAGTGGGCGGGCCGACCTGGTGACTATCGCGGCCGTAGGTGGGTTCACTCTGATGATGATCCTGGACGTGGCCCTGGGTTAGGGCGCCATCGCGGCTGCGCGTCGCTCCAGCAGGCCGGCAACCGCCTCGGCCACCACCCCACCTACCTCGATCCGATTGCTGGGGTGTGGAATCGTGTCGCAGGAGACGACCTCACTCGCGCCGGCATCGCGCAGTCCCTCCAGCGCACCGGGTGCGAACACCGGATGCACTACGAGGCACAGCGGCTCGGCGAAACCCGCGCGGCGCAGCAGCCGGACGGCGGCCGCCATGGTGGTCCCGCTCGCGACGATGTCGTCCACCAGGACCGGCCGCCGCCCCGAGGCGGTGAGTCCGGCGGGCAGTGCCATGACTACCACCCTGTCTCCCCGGCGCCGCTTGGCCAGCACGGCCCACGGCGCCTTGGCCGCGCGTGCCACTTCTTCCACCCACTGCCGGCTCTCCTCGTCCGGGCCGACCACCAGGGGATCCCGCACCCGGGTCCTGATCCACTGGGCCAGAAGCGGCGCGGTGTGCACCACCTCGGTACGGCAGGTGAACAGCCGGCCCAGCTCGGGGATGCGGTGCAGGTGCGGATCCACGGTCACGACCCAGTCGGCCGCGGCGGACAGCAGCCGGGCGAAATGGCGCGCGCTCACCCCTTCGCCGGGCCGGAAGGCGATGTCCTGCCGCAGATAGGACAGATAGGGCACCACCAGGCCTACCTCGGCGGCGCCCAAGTCCCGAGCGGTGGCGGCGGCGAAGAGGAGTGGCAGGATCTTGCCCTCCGGCCGGTCGAGCGAGCCGGCCAGGACCACCGTCCGTCCCGCGGCCGCGCCGGCGATCCGGACGCGGACTTCGCCATCCGGAAAGCGGTGCACCTCCAGCTCCGCCGCCTCCCCGCCGACCGCGGCAGATACTCGCACGGCCAGCGCTTCGGCGCCCGGCAGTGGCAGCACCAGCACGGTCACGCCGGATCCACCCTGATGATCCGGGCCGCGGCGGCCACGTACGCCAGAGCGTACGCCAGCATCCCGGGCGCCTCGGCATGGACGGTGAACAGCGGCTCACCCGCCTCGACCAGCGAGCCGAGGGGGCGATGGAGGACCAGGCCGGCGGAGGGATCGTGCGGCGCGCCGGCCAGCTTGGCCACCCGCGCGAGCCGCCGGTTGTCGATCTCTGCTACCCGCCCGGTCCGCTGCGCGAGCACCGGGCGGGTGAACCGCGCCTGGGGCGGGGTCCTGAGCCCGCCCTGGGCGGCGCAAATGGCCTCGAACTTCCGCCACGCGGCCCCGGTATCGAGGATCGAGCGGGCGAGGCCCTCGCCGCTTCCCGCGGGCGCCGTGCCGGCCAGCTCGAGCAATCGTCCGGCGAGGAGCAGGGCACGCTGGCGGAGGTCGGCCGGCCCGTCGGGCTCACCCCGCAGCACCGCGAGGACATCCCGCGCCTCCAGCGCGGGACCCAGCCCGCGCCCGACCGGCTGGGTGCCATCGGTCAGTACCGGACACACCTCGAGCCCGACCGCCCGCCCGGTCTCCAGCAGATGTTCCTCCAGCCGGCCCGCCTGGTCCAGGCCCCGGATCTTGGCGGTCGGCCCCACCGGAATGTCGAGCAGCACGTGGGTGGCGCCCGCAGCCGCCTTCTTGGACAGAATCGAGGCGACCAGCTGGCCGGCACTGTCGAGGTCGAGCGGGCGCTCCACCCGGATGAGCACGTCGTCGGCCGGGCTGAGCCGGGCAGCGCCTCCACCCCACACGATGCAGCCGCCCTCCCGCTCCACCACCCGGCGCATCGCGCCGCGGTCCAGCTCCACCGGCGCGAGCATGGCCATGGTGTCGGCTGTCCCGGCAGGCGAGGTGATGGCGCGGGACGAGGTCTTGGGAATGAGCAGACCAGCGGCCGCGGCGATGGGCACCACGATCGGCGTGGTCCGGTTGCCCGGCAGTCCGCCGACGCTGTGCTTGTCGAATACCCGTTCGGCATTCCAGCTCAACTGCTCGCCGGCCGCGACCATCGCCCGGGTGAGGTCGATCATCTCCCTGCGGTTGAGCCGATCGGCGGCGCAGGCGGTCAGGAACGAGGCGACGTGGATGTCGGTGTACGCGCCGGAGACGAGGTCGGCGACGATCGCGTCCAAAGCGGCGGCGTCGAGATGGCGCCCGTGGATCTTGGCCCGGACGTGGCTCAGGCTCTCCACCGGCGCGGGATGCGCCAGCGTGATCTCGGCGCCCTCGGCGGCGCGCAGCCGGGTCCAGGCGATCTCGGAGAGGCCGGCCTCGTCGGGGGCGAGCAGCGGACCGGAGACGACGCCGAGGGTCGCGAGAATGGCATGCCCGCCGTGGCGCAGCTCGACCCGGGTCTGGCTGTCGAACCCCTCGGCGTGCACCACCGCGGAGTCGCGGTGAAGATAGACCACCGCCTCGTACCCGGTATCTATCCCCAGGCGCCGGGCGCGGTGCACCGGTGCGGCGACCGGTGCAGTCGCGCCGCCGGCCACGGCGGCGGTCACCATCCCAGCTCGCTGGTGTCGCGGAGCCGCCCCAGCAGCTCGCGACTGTCCTCCGGCACCGAATCGAGCGTGATCCGGCTGCTCGCGGTCTCCAGTTCCGCGCACCAGAGCCGGGTCTGCTCGATCAGCTGACGGGCGAGCATCGCCACCGGGCCGGCCGTCCCCCGCCGGCGGCCGGCGGCCACCAGGCGGTTGCGCAACACCTCGATCTCGTGCCGGCCGGCGTCGAGCCGGGCCCGGGCCGTCGGGTCCATGACTCCCGCGAGGCTCTCGGCCAGCGCGCACTGGAGCCCGAACTGGGCCTCGAACTGATCGGTGAGGAACCGGGTGGCACCCCAGCGCTCCCAGAAGCTGGCCCGGGGCACCAGCGCCGGCGCGAGGACCTGCGCCAGCCGTTCGATCCAGCGATCGTGGATGGGGGCGAGAACCGCCTCCAGCGTGCCGTTGCCGGAGGCGGTTCCAGGTGGGGAATTCAGGGTCGTCGGCATGGGAAGCTCCTGACAGCCTCCCTCATGCTATCCTCGGACGGGTGAAGATTTGGTGAAGCCGGTCGGAACCGGGCCTTCGGGTGAAGCCAGGCCCAGCCGGGCGAGGATCTTCTCCATCAGGCACCAGTGGGTGAACGCGGACTGGATCAGGTTGACCCCCACGAACGCCGTGAACAGGAACCAGTACGGGCTGACCCAGTAACCCAGCGCCAGCGAGATCAGGACGAAGCTGCCGGCCACCAGCCGGATGGCGTAATGCATGGTCATGGAGACCTCCTCTCCATATCGGTGTAGAGGAGCGGGATCGCCACCAGGGTGAGCAGGGTCGCGACGACCGCACCGGAAATCATCGCGATGCCGAGCCCCTGGAAGATCGGATCGCCGACCATCACCGCCCCGCCCACGACTACGGCGGCGGCGGTGAGCAGGATGGGCCGGGCCCGGACCACCCCGGCCTGCACCACCGCTTCGGCGAGGCCCACCCCCCGGGCCCGGGCCAGCTCGACGAAATCTACCAGCAGGATCGAGTTGCGCACGATAATGCCGGCCAGCGCGATCATTCCGATCATCGAGGTGGCAGTGAAGAAAGCGCCGCTCAGCCAATGGGCCGGAAGGATGCCCGCCAGGGTGAGGGGGATCGGGGCCATGATCACCAGCGGCGTGCGGTAGGACTGGAACCAGGCGACGACCAGCAGGTAGATCAGCACCAGCACCGCGGCGAAGGCGATGCCGAGGTCGCGGAAGACCTCGTAGGTGATGCGCCATTCGCCGTCCCAGTTGAGACTCACCGTCTCGGTGAGCGGGGCGGGACCGGCCCAGGTGGTGGGAATGCCGCTCCGCGCCAGCGCGTCTTCCATGGCGAGCATGGCGTAGGCCGGGGACTCGAGCTCCCGGGCCACGTCGGCGGTCAGGTACACCACGGGCTTGAGGTCCTTGCGGAAGACCGGCTGCGGGGCCGGGGCCTCGGTGACGGTGGCCACCGCGGTGGCCGGGAGCAGCGCGCCGGAGGGCGCTGGCAGCCGCAGCGAGCCGAGCGCGAGCCCGTCGGCCCGATCCCGGGCCGCGAGCCGTACCATGATCGGTACCGAGTCCGCCGCCCGCGGATCGTGCAGGGTGCCGGCCTGCACCCCGCCCACCGCCGCCACCGAGCGGGCGATGTCCGCCGTGCTGAGGCCGGCCAGCGACGCGGCGTCGGGGGCGGCCGCGAGCCGAAGCTCCGAGTGCTCGGCCGCGAGCGACCAGTCCACGTCCACCACGCCCGGCAGCGAATCGAAGATCCCGCGCACCCGCTCGGCCGCGCGGAGCCGCGCCGCGGTGCTGGGCCCGTAGATCTCGGCGGTGAGGGTCGCCAGCACCGGCGGGCCGGGCGGGATCTCGGCTACCTTGGCGCTGGCGCCGTAGCGCGCAGCCACCTCCTCCACCAACGGGCGGAGCCGGACCGCGATGGCGTGGCTCTGGTCCTCCCGCTCCTCCTTCGGCACCAGGTTGACCTGCACGTCGGCCACGGCCGGGCCCCGGCGGAGGAAATAGTGCCGGACCAGGCCGTTGAAGTTGAACGGCGCGGCCACCCCGGCGTATACCTGGACGTCGCGCACGTCGGGGTCGGTCGCCAGCCGCTCGGCGATCTCCTGCGCGCCCCGGGCCGACAGCTCCAGCGCGGTCCCCGCCGGGAAGTCGAGCACGACCTGGAACTCGCTCTTGTTGTCGAACGGGAGCATCTTGACCGTCACGGCCTTCACCAGCACCAGCCCGATCGACAGTCCCAGCACCAGCACGACCGCACCGTAAAAGGCGAGCCGCTCGCCCCGGCGGGCCAGCAGGCGGCGCAGCGCGCGCTCGTAGAGCCGCGCCACCCGCGACGGGCCGCCGCCCTCCCCCGCCCGGTGGTGCTCCCGCACCAGCCGCAGTGCCACGTAAGGCGTCACGATGAAGGCGACCCCGAGCGAGAAGAGCATCGCCATCGAGGCGCCCACCGGGATCGGCCGCATGTACGGTCCCATGAGGCCGGTCACGAACGCCATGGGCAGGATCGCCGCGATCACGGCGAAGGTGGCGAGGATGGTGGGGTTCCCCACCTCGTCCACCCCCTCGACCGCCGCCTCCGCCGGCGTGCCGCGGCGGAGCCCCAGATGACGGGCGATGTTCTCCACCACCACGATGGCGTCGTCCACCAGGATGCCGATGGCGAAGACCAGGGCGAACAGGGTGATCCGGTTCAGGGTGTAGCCCAGCAGCCGGTACACCAGCAGGGTGAGCGCGAGGGTCACCGGCACCGCCACCAGCACCACCACCGCCTCGCGCCAGCCCAGCGCCAGCCAGACCAGGAGCGCCACGCCCAGCGTCGCGATCAGGATGTGGCTCAGCAGCTCGGCCGCCTTCTCGTTGGCCGTATCGCCGTAGTTACGGGTGACGGTGACCTGCAGATCGCCGGGCACCAGCCGACCGCGGAGCGACTCGACCTCCCCCAGCATCCGGTGCGCTAGGGCCGCCGCGTTGACCCCGGGCCGCTTGGCGATCGCGAGGGTCACCGCCGGATGCGATCCGTTCGAGCTGCGGGAGAGATGGGAGACGTACCACGTCGGGTCGCCGGGGCCGTCGGTGACCGTGGCGATATCGCCGACCCGGATCCCCCGTCCGCCCGACACCCCCACCAGCACCTCGGCCACGTCCCGGCTCTTCTCCAGGAACCGGCCCGCGCGCACCTCGACGTTCCGGTTCTCCCCCACCAGGGCCCCGGCCGGCAGGACCGCGTTGGCGGCCTGGAGCGACTGCACCAGCTGGCCCAGGGAGAGCCGGTGCGCCGCCAGCCGTACCGGGTCGGGCACCACCTCGACGGTGCGGGGCTCGCCGCCGATCAGGTCGATCTGGGCCACGTCGGGAATCCGCTGGAGCTGGCCCCTCAGCTCCTCCGCGATCTGGCGCAGCAGGTAGCCGTCGTACTCCTCGCCCCAGAGGGTGAGCGCGAGGATGGGGACCTCATCGATGGTGTGCAGCTTCACCAGCACCGGCATCCCCGAGAGCTTGGTGAAAACCTTGACCACGCTCTCCTCCGGGTCGTCACCCACCCGGAAGCGCACGGTGGTCATGGCGCCGGAAACGCCGGAGGTGCTGTAGAGGTGCTCCACCCCGGGGATCTCCCACAGCTTCCGCTCCAGGGGCTCGGTGATCCGGCGGTCTACTTCCTCGGGGGTGGCGCCCGGAAGCGCGCTGAAGACGTCCACCATGGGCACGCTGATCTGGGGCTCCTCCTCCCGCGGCGTGGTCAGCACCGCCCCGGCACCGGCGGCCAGGGAGGCGACGGTGACGAGGGGAGTCAGCTTGCTCCCCAGGAACGCGCGGGCGATCCGTCCCGAGATTCCGAGCGACATCAGTCGGGTGCCCCCTCGAGCAGCGGCCGCGCGCGCATGCCGTCGCGCGCCTTGGAGCCGTCCACCGCGACGATGTCGCCGGCGCGGAGCCCGCTCAGCACCTCGAACATGTCTTCGTGGGCCCGGCCGAGCCGGATCCAGCGCAGCCTCAGGGTGGAATCCGGCTGGAAGAGGAACACGCCATCGAGCTGGCCCCGGCCGACCAGCGCGCTGGCCGGGACCTCCAGCGTCCGCCGCTCCGAGACCGGCAGCTCGGCCACCGCGGCGATGCCGGGGGCGAGATCGGCCGGAGCGGAGAGCCGGACCTCGATCGTGGGGCTCTGCGGGTCGGCGCCGGGAACCACGGCGGTGACCCGGGCCGCGACCCGGCGGCCGCCGGCGCCGATCTCCACCGGCACCACGTGACCCGGGTGCAGCGCCGAGCGGACCTCTTCGGGCACCGTGACGACGATCTCCCGGGCGGTCCGGTCTTCGACCACCAGCAGCGGCTGGCCGGGGGCGGCATTGTCGCCCGGATCGGCCAGCCGAGCGGTGACGATCCCGGCGAAGGGAGCCCGCAGGTCGGCATACGCCAGGTCGGCGCGCACGGCCTTCACCTGGGCCTCGGCCTGCGCGTGGCCCGCGCGGGCGGCCTCGAGCTGGACCAGTGGGGCCGCGCTGTCGGCATAGAGCCGCTCCACCCGGCGCAGATTGCTGGTGGCGAGGTCGAGCGCGGACTGGGCCTGGCGCTCGGCCGCGGTCAGCGAGCCGCGCTCGATGGTGAGCAGCACCTGGCCGGCCCGCACCGCCTCGCCGGCGCGGACGCGAACGGTCTCCACCCGGCCCATGAGCCGGGTGGACAGCTCGACCCGGCGCGCCGCCCTGACGCTGCCGGCCGCGCGGTAGAGTCCCATCACCCCGGCTTCCTCGACCCGCGCGGCGGGCACCGGTTCCACGCTGCCCTCGGGACGGTGCTCGGCCGGCTCGGCCCGGGCGCAGGCCAGTGCGGCGAGAGGGATCAGCGGAAAGCGCCGTATCATGCGGATCATCGGGGAGCTCCTCCCTGCGCCAGGACCAGCGCCGCATCGGCCACCCGGGCCTGGTAGAGCGCCTGAAGTCGGGCCAGCCGTTGCGACGACTCGGCGGCGCGCACCGCCAGCAGCTCGCTGATGGTCGCGGCGCCCGCGTCGTAACGGGCCGCCGCCGCGTGCGCGGCCTGGGCGGCCTGCGTGAGCGCCACGTCCGCGGCCCGGTATCCGGCGATGGCCGCCTCCCGCTCCGCGGCGGCCGCCCGTACCTCGGCGGCGGCCCGGCGCTCCGCGGCCTCGAGCTCGGCCCGCGCGGCTTCCCGGTCGGCGGTGGCGCGGCGCAATGTCCCGACGCCGGCCAGCCCGCGGAAGGGCATCCAGCGGAGCATGAGCCCCGCAGTCCAGTGACGCGGGCCGCTGGCCACCCCGACGCTCGGGTCGTGCCAGCTCAAGCTGCCGAACGCGCCCAGGGACGGGAGCCACTGGCTGCGGGCGCGGAGCACTGCCGCCTCGCGGGCGGCGACCCCCTCCCGCAGCGCGGCCAGGTCGGCCCGCGCCCCGGTGTCGGGAGCGGTCTCCGCCGGCAGGGTCAGTGAGTCGGTCGGCTCGACCGGCGTACCGGGCGCCTGGCCCAGCAGCTGAAGCAGGTTGTCGGCCGCAGCGGACCGGGCCGCGCCGGCCGCTGCCAGCGCGGCCTCCATCTCGCTCACCCGGCTCCGGGCGAGCTGTTCGTCCACCACGGTCACCACTCCCTCGCGGCGCAGCCGCTCTACCTGGATCAGGGTCTGCCGCGCCGCCGCCAGGGACTCCTCCAGCACGCCGACCCGGTCGGCGGCGAGCCGCACCGCGAAATAGGCCCGGAGCACGTCGAAGGCGGCGACCTGGCCGGTGCGGGTCTCTGCCAGGCGGCCGGCCCTGGCCCCGGCGCGGGCCGCGCGGCGACCGGCCAGTGCCTCGGGCTGGAAGACCGGCTGCTCGATCGAGAGCGTAGTGCTCACGTCGCCGACGGCGGCGGGAAAGTTGAGGGCGTCGATCGCGAAGTCGGCGGCGCCGAAGCGGCCCTGCCGGAGCTTGGTCCCGAACACCGCGACCGGGTCGTCGGTCCGCATCGCGCCGAACTCGGCGCTGAGCACGGGGAGGAACGCCGCGGACGCGCCGGTGGCGTCGGCCTCGCGGGCCCGGCGCTCCCAGCGCGCGGCGACCACCGCCGGGTGATGCTCGGCCGCCCGCTCCTGCGCCTCGGTCAACGAGAGCCGAACCGGCTCCTGGGCCGCGAGCGGGCAGACCAGGACGACCGCGGTCAGAGAAAGCAGCCGAATACTCATGGGCGGAAAGGTGGTGGGGGTATAGGCAAGCGAAGCTGAATGGACCGTGACGATTCCTTCACGTCAGGATCTTGTTCCCCTGGCGCTTGCACCCCAGAGTTGGACCCATGCGGGCGATGATCCTCGACCAACCGGGGCGGCCGCTTCGCGCGGGCACGCTCCCCGATCCCGAGCCCGGGCCGGGGCAGCTCCGACTGCGGGTGCGGGCCTGCGGCATCTGCCGCACCGATCTGCATGTGGCCGACGGGGAGCTGCCCGATCCCAAGCTCCCGCTGGTCCTGGGACACGAGATCGTGGCGACCGTCACCGACCTGCCCGCGGGAAGCCGGTTCAGGGCCGGCGATCGGGTGGGCGTGCCCTGGCTGGGCTGGACCTGCGGGGTGTGCCCCTACTGCCGCTCGGGGCGGGAAAATCTCTGCGACCGTGCCCGGTTCACCGGGCATCAGATAGACGGCGGCTACGCCGAGCTGACGGTCGCGGACGAGCGGTTCTGCTTCCCGCTTCCGAGTGAGTACTCCGACAGCGAGGCCGCGCCGCTCCTCTGCGCCGGCCTGATCGGTTATCGGGCGCTCGTAGCCGCGGGCGAGAGCGAGCGGCTCGGCATCTACGGGTTCGGTGCCGCGGCTCATCTTGTGGCCCAGGTAGCGCGGCACCAGGGCCGGCGGGTGTTCGCCTTCACCCGCGAGGGCGACGCCGAGGGCCAGGCGTTCGCCCGCGAGCTGGGCGCGGAGTGGGCCGGAGCATCCACCGCGTCGCCGCCGGAGCCGCTGGACGCGGCGATCATCTTCGCGCCGGTGGGCGCCCTGGTCCCCGCGGCGCTCCGGGCGGCCGTGAAAGGCGGGACGGTGGTCTGCGCCGGCATCCACATGAGTCCCATTCCCTCGTTCCCCTACGAGATCCTCTGGGGCGAGCGGGTGGTCCGCTCGGTAGCGAACCTCACCCGGCGGGACGGCGAGGAGTTTCTCCGGCTGGCGGCCGGGATGCCGCTCCGGGTCGCGGTGGAGCCGATGCCGCTGGCGCAGGCCAACGAGGGGCTCGAACGGGTTCGCGGCGGGCAGGTGCGGGGGGCGGCAGTGCTGGTCCCGTAAAGCTTCCCGCGTTCTTCATCCCGACTTCACGCGGGCGTTCCCACTATTGGTGGACGCACGCTTTTCATCATAGGAGGGCACCATGAAAATGACCAAGGCAATACCCAGGCAGATCACCACCATCAGGGACGACTTCGATCGCCTGTTCGACCGGATGCTGGGTGGGGGGATCTTCGGGCCGCCGGCGCCAGTGTTCGAAACGCTGTGGTCGCCCAGCGTGGACTTCTCCGAGAACGACAAGGAGTACGTCGTCAGGCTCGAAGCCCCCGGCGTCGCCAAGGAGGACTTCGAGGTCAACCTCGACGGCCAGACCCTGACGCTGTCGGGCCGGCGCGACTTCGCGAAGGAGGAGAAGACCGAGGAGTACTTCTGGCGGGAGCGGGAGCAGGGCCGCTTCGTGCGGACCATTCAGCTTCCGACGACGGTGGACGCGGCGAAGGTGGACGCCAACTACGCCGACGGGATCCTGACGGTCAAGGTGCCGAAGACGGAATCGGCCCTCAAGACCAGGATCGCTATCAAGTAACCGGAGCGGGGCGGGGTGCCGCGTCCCGGCGCCCCGCCCCGAGTCTCAGGTCCGACTTTCGGGGCCCTGGCGGTGGTGTGACCGGTCGCCGGCGGCCGGCCAGCTGCCGGAGTTGACCCGCGCCCATCAGCGTCACCGCCGCGAGCAGCGGCCTCACCAGCCGCATGTCGTGTCCTCCTCAAGGATCCCGGTTGCTAATGCAGGCCCTGGTACCGGGCGAGCAGCCGCAGCACCCGCTCCAGGTGGGCCCGGAACTCCGGAGCTTCAGGAGCGGCGGCGGGGCCGGGGAGTGCCGAGAGGTCACCCCGGACCGAATCGGCAAGCGCGCGCCAGGCGGGGTCGGCCCGGAGGCCCATGTCGCGCCGGTCCCGCTCCATGGTCTCGACCATCTCGCGGGTCAGCGCCACGTGGCTGGCGAGGGCCGCGCCGGGAGGCGCGCCCCTGCCCGCCGCCAGAGAGTCGAGGTGGCTCCGCAGACGCGGAAGCATCAGCATGCCGGGCATCTCGGAGTGGCGGTGGACCCGTCCCATGCCCATGGTCGTGTCCAGCGCCTCGGACCCGCGGGCGCCCTCTCCACTCCCGCATCCGGCGGCGACCAGGAGGGCCAGTGCCGCCAGCGATCTCACCGTCCCTCCACCCGTGCGCCGTCCACCACGTTGTCGCCGGGATACACCACCACCGTGTCCTTCGGCTCCAGCCCGCTCAGAACCTGAGCGGCGGTGCCGGAGCGGCGGCCGATCCTGAGGGGGATGAGCGCGGCGCGCCCTTCCCGTACCCGGAACACCGCCCAACCCGCGTCATGACGGAAGACCGCGCCCGCCGGGACCTGGAGCGCGTCGGCCGCGCGCCAGACCTCGATGCCGGCCTCGACCCGGAAGCCGTCGCCCAGCGCGGCCCAGTGCTCCC
>Ga0210102_1000141_pt1 | contig 21173 bp, 18 predicted proteins | sample RushOxbow_ThreeS_4_FD_185563 | JGI IMG/M metagenome (GOLD analysis project Ga0210102, IMG submission 185563) | Wetland microbial communities from San Francisco Bay, California, USA, that impact long-term carbon sequestration -... | ecosystem: Environmental > Aquatic > Marine > Wetlands ...
GGGAAAAGGCGTCGCGCAGCCGAGCCCCGCAAGGGTCGCGAGGACCGCAAGCGACGCCGCGAATCGACCCCAGCCGCCCATCCGCCTCGACCTCCCGCCAGTCGCCTCAGGCGCGCGCCCCGTCCGGCCGATCACTCCCGCCAGTCTGGAGGTTCCCGCCATGGGAAGAATCGTGATCATCGGAGCAATCGTCGTCGCGATCTGGGTCGGCCTGGAGATCCAGAACAACGGGATCGAAGGCGCGTTCAACGGCTTGTTCGCACCCGCCGGCCAGGAAGAAGCCGAACGGGTTACCAGCACCCCGAAGCGGGCCGGCCAAGCCGTGCAGAACTCGTTCGACCAGGACGAAGCCCGCAAAATCCGCCTGCTCGAGCAAGCCAGCGAATAGCTGAGCCGTCGGCGTCGACAAACGTCTCCCGACCCGACCCAACCCGACCCCACCCGCTGAATCCAGCCGGTGGGCCACGGCACCCGAGGCTCCGCCAGTGAGACCCCCGCCCCTGGAACTCCGCCAGTGAGACCCCCGCCCCTGGGCCCCGCCAGTGCAACCCCGGCATCACCTGGCAGGTCTGCGCGGGCGCGCGGGCGCGCGGGCGCGCCTACGGAATGATGTCCGCCACCGCGTCCGGCATCTTCGAGGCTATTCGCACGATCGGAATGCCGGTCTGCGTATTCTTGTGCATCTCCTCCATCGCGCGGGGAAGATTTTCGAACGCGTAGATCTCGCGGTGCACGGTCGGTTTGAAGACGCTGCCGTAGAGCGTGGTCGCCGCGTTGGCGCCCTCGATGCTCTCGAAGTGGCAGTGATCGAGCGTGATCTGGCGGACGGACAGCAGCGCGGAGTTGTATTGGATCTGGGTGTCGAGCTGCCAACCCGCGCTGACATTCACGCCCTGGCGTGACATCACGCGCAAGCCCGCGCCAAAGACCGGGCCGCGCAGCATGTCGCAGACGATGTTTGCCCCGTCTCCGTCGGTCATCCCGCGCACGCACTTGTGGAATGCCTTCACGTCGTCGCCGCTCGCGAAGCGATTGAACTCCTTCTGGTCGATCGTCTCGATTCCGAGCGATTCGAGGTGCTTGCGGCGATCGGGGCTGCCCGAGCAGAAGATCGCCTTGTGGCCTTCGTGCTTCGCGAGCATCAGGAAGAGCTCCGAAACGCCCCCACCAAAACCGAGCACGTTGAGCCGCGCGCGCCTTTCGCGCGGAACCTTGAGCCGGTAGATTCCGAGACCGCGCCGCCAGAGGTGGTAGGCGGTGGGCGCGCGCAGCGGCAGTGCCGCGATCTCCCAGAGGTTGAGCCCGCAGTCGAGGGGCGCCGGAATGATCTGCCAGTCGCCGACGACGGCTTCCTCGCCGTACCAGCCCACGGAGTCTTCGGCGTCGTAGGCCCAGATCCGGGTCGGGAAACCGTATTCGTCGGGGCCGCCGTTGCAGTGGGTGATGACGATGTCGCCGGGTGTGAAGCGCGTGACGTCGCTGCCCACCTCGAGAACCTCGCCGACCGCGCTGTTGCCGGGGTAGATCTTGCCTCCGCGCGCCTCGGCGATGTTCGTGGTGTCTGCGAGGGCCGCGTGATCGACGTTGTGCTCGGCGGACGCCGCGAGGATTCGCATGTGCACGTCGCGCGGTCCCATCTTGCGCAGCTCGAGCTCGTCGAGCTTGATCACGCGAGAAATTTCGAATTGCTCCAGATCGCCGCCGACGCGCTCGCGCTCTGCGGCGATGGATTCTGCACTGATCGAATAAGACTTGGGCATGGATCGGCTCTCCTGTACTTGAAGGATCGTTTTAGCATGACCGTCACAGGAGAGGCAAACTAGCCGCTCAGCAATGCGCAACTCGAGAGGAAGACACTTGAAGGCGAGCGATCTCGTCGCACGATTCGGCGGCCATCCGGTCGGGAAACTCGGAATCGACCTCGAAGCGCGCGAGGGGCCCGGGCGCTGGTTGGTGGCGGCCTGCCTCTTCGGGGGCCGGATCGACGACGAAATCGCAATTGCAGCATCCCGTGCCCTCGCTGCGGCCGGCTTCGCAGACCCGAAGCACGTCGCGCTCGCACGGCCCGAAGCGCTGGAAGCGCTGCTGCTCGGTGCGGGCTATCCGAAACCCGACGTGGCGGCACAGAAGATCTGGCGCGCCTGCGGTTCGCTCGCGACCCACCACGGCGGGTCGCTCGATGCACTCGCCGAGCAAAGCGAGCAGCTCGAAGACCTCGCGGGGCGGCTCGCCCGGCTGGCTCCGGGATTTGGTGCCGCGAGTGTTGCGCGGTTCTTGCGCCCGCTTCGCGATCGCTGGGTCCAGGCACGCGAGATTCCGCTGCACCCGGCTGCGCGCGCCGCGGCCGTACACCTCGGACTGTTGGCCGAAGGAGAAGACGCGGAGGGCGAGCCCGGCGCGCTTCGCGCCGCGCTGCGCGAAGATCCCGAGCAGCCCGCGCTCGCAGACGTCGAATTTGCACTCACGCAGATCGGTATGCTCGCGTGTTCGCAGGATCGAACGGCTCGTTGCCCGCTCGGCGATGCTTGCCCCCGCCGCGCGGACGATTCGCGGCCGCTCGTGCAAGATGCCCCTCACACTCCTTCTGAGTAGGTTTGAAGCTACCCATAGGCGTGATTGTCGAGCGCCATGCGACTGTGACAGACTGTTTGCCCAACGTTTTGGGAAGCTCTAGAGTTCGGGCCCCTTCGGGTTGAGGCGAAGTTCATCGCCCCTCGTCGTCGGGATTCCGGGCAGCGGCGTCCACCCAGCATCTCCTTCGAGGGACTTATGCGATTCTACGAATACGAGTCGAAAGCGCTGTTCGCGCGCCACGGCCTGCCGCTGGGAGATCACGGCGTCGCCCACTCCGCCGATCACGCCCGAGGTATCGCGCACCGCATTGGTCGCCCGGTCGTGCTCAAGAGCCAGGTGCTCGCGGGCGGCCGCATGAAGGCCGGCGCGGTGAAGTTTGCCGAAACGCCGGACGAAGCCGCTCGAATCTACGACGAAATCCTCCCGATCATCGTGAACGGCCAGAAGGCCCGCTCGATTCTCGTCGAGGAAAAGAGTCCGATCGCCCAGGAATACTACGCGGGTGTCACGTGGGATGGTCGGCGCAAGCTGCCGGTCTTGATCTTCAGCGACATGGGCGGCATCGACATCGAAGATGCCGCCGAAGAACATCCGGATCACGTTTCGAAGACCCACTTCTCGACGATCCTGCCGGTATCGCCGCGGATCGCGAAGGAGGCGATCGCAGCCACGGGTGTGACGGGAAATGCGCTCAACAAGCTCACCCCGATCGTGGCGAAACTGATCGACATCTTCCTCCAGTACGACCTGACGCTCGCGGAAATCAATCCGCTGGTGCGCCTCGAAGATGGCCGCTTCGTCGTACTCGACGGGCACGTCGACATGGAGGCCGAGGCGCGCGATCAACACATCGATCTGCTCCAGGAGCTCGGCATCGGGCCCGAAGAAACCCGCCAGGCGCGACCGCCGACGGATTTCGAAATCCGTGGCGCCGAAGTCGACGCCTCTGACCATCGCGGTGTAGCGGGCAACGTCGTCGAGTTCGACGGCAACCTCGGGCTGATCATCGGCGCTGGCGGCGGCTCGCTCACGCTCTTCGACGCCGTACGCAGCCAGGGCGGTCATCCCGCCAACTATTGCGAGATCGGCGGAAACCCGAGCGTCAACAAGACCTGCCAGCTCACCAAGCTCGTGCTGAGCAAGCCCGGTGTCGAGAAGATCGCGGTCATGATGAACGTCGTTTCGAATACGCGGGTCGACATCGTCGCGCGCGGCGTCATCAAGGGCTGTATCGAAGCGGGCAAGGATCCGGCCGAAACCATCGCCATCTTCCGCATCCCGGGTGCCTGGGAGGAGGAAGGTTTCAAGATCCTCGCAAGACACAATGTCGACTACTGCGACCGCAGCGTCTCGATGTACGACGCCGCAGGACGCGCCGTCGCCAAGATGAAATCAGCGTGAATCAGGCTTTCGATCCCCGGAGCATTCAATGTCGATTCTAATCAACTCCGAAACGACCTTCATCGTCCAGGGCATCACTGGACGCGAGGCCGTCAACCTCACCCGCGAGAACCTCGACTACGGGGCGAAGATCGTCGGTGGCGTGACGCCCGGGCGGGCAGGCCGCGACGTCTACGGCGTCCAGGTGTACGACTGCGTGCGGGACATCACCGCCAAGACCCGTGTGGACGGCTCGGTGGTCTGCGTTCCGCCGCGCTTCACGCGGGACGCGGTGTTCGAGGCAATCGAAAACGGCATCAAGTTGATCGTCATCGTCACGGAGCGCATCCCGCGACGGGAAGTCGCCCAGATGATCGAGCTCGCCAGCTTGCGCGGCGCCCGGATCATCGGCCCGAACTGCCTGGGCATCATCTCTCCCGGCGAAGCCAAGATGGGCGGTGTGGGCGGACCGGCCGCCAACACGAACACCGCCTACTCGAAGGGCTCGATCGGTGTGATGTCGCGCTCGGGCGGAATGACGACCGAGATTGCGAGCACCCTGACGGCAGCCGGAATGGGCCAGTCGACCGCCGTCTCGATCGGTGGCGACGCGATCATCGGAACCTCCTACGCCGAGTTGATGCCGCTGTTCGAAGCGGATCCCCAGACGAAGGCCATCGCGATCTACTCGGAGCCCGGCGGCAGGATGGAAGCCGAACTCGCGGAGTGGATCCAGAAGCACGATTCGCGCCTTCCGATCGTCGCCTTCATGGCGGGACGATTCATGGACGAGATGCCCGGCATGCGCTTTGGCCATGCGGGTACCATCGTCGAAGGCAAAGCGGACACCACCGCGGAAAAGATCAAACGCATGAAGGCAGCCGGGATTGCGGTGGCCGAGCGCATCTCGGACATTCCGAAGCTGATCGCAGAGAGAATCGGGGAGACGAAGTAATGCCGGGACTTTTCATCGATATCAAGGTCTCCGACAAGGCCGCGAAAGACCGCGCCATCGCCGCCAAGCTCTCCGAGGTATGCCCCGTAGACATCTTCAAGCTCGACCGCAGCGGTGGGCTTCGAATCATCGAAGAGAACCTCGACGAGTGCGTGCTCTGCGAACTCTGCATCGCGGCGGCCCCGAACAACAGCGTCGAAGTCGTCAAGCTCTACGAATAGATGCCCACAGGGCAGGAGAGGCCCTCGTGAGAAATCCGCGCAACTTCGCCAAACCGCTGGCCATCGGTGCGCCAACGCCGCCGATCGAGATCCCGATGCGCCCGTCGCGCATGATCCACTTCTTCGACCCCAGCAATCCGCGCATGGCCGACAAGGTTCCGCAGCTCGTCGGAAAGCTCGATGTCCTGCTCGCGAATCTCGAGGACGCGATCCGTGCCGACAAGAAGATCGAGGCACGCGAAGGACTGGTCGAGATCGCGCAGGCGACGGATTTCGGCGACAGCCAATTCTGGCTGCGGATGAACAGCCTCGACAGCCCCTGGGGCCTCGACGATCTGTTGCGCATCGTTCCGGCCGTCGGTGCGAAGATCGACGTCATCATGGTCCCGAAGGTCGAAGGCCCCTGGGACATCCACTACGTCGATCAATTGCTCGCCCAACTCGAGGCCAAGGCGGGCCTCGAGCGCGCGATCCTCGTCCACGCGATCCTCGAGACCGCCCAGGGCGTCGCCAATGTCGAGGAGATCTGCGCGGCGAGCCCGCGCATGCAGGGCATCAGCCTCGGCCCCGCAGATCTCGCCGCGTCGCGCCGGATGAAGACCACGCGCATCGGCGGTGGCCACCCCGGCTATCTGGTTCGCAGTGATCCCGATCCGGAGGACGAAAGCGCGCCGCGCACGACTGCGCAGCAGGATCTCTGGCACTACACGATGGCGCGCATGGTCGACGCCTGCAGCGCGACCGGCATCTACGCCTACTACGGACCGTTTGGCGACATCGCGGACTCCGTGGGTTGCGAAGATCAATTTCGCAACGCGTTCCTGATGGGTTGCGTGGGCGCCTGGTCGCTGCACCCGAAGCAGATCGAGATCGCGCGTCGGGTCTTCAGTCCGCCACCCGAAGAGGTCAGCTGGGCAAAGCGGGTGATCGAAGCCATGGGAGACGGCACCGGCGCGGTGATGCTCGACGGCAAGATGCAGGACGACGCGAGCGCCAAGCAGTGCCAGGTGATGGTCGCCTACGCGAAGATGATCGCAGAGCGCGACCCCGAATACGCGGAGCTCTACGGCTTCACGCCCGCGCAGACCCGGGTGGTGGATTCCTGAGTTCCACTGGCGGGGGCCCAGGGGCTTGGGCGAACGACCGCGCAGATCCAGCTGGTAATTCCGGGTTCCACTGACGGCGCCCGGCAGCTTGGACTCCCAACCGCGGATTTGACCTGGCGGTCGTCCGCACAGCGCTCGCTGACCGCACTGCCCGTATAGAATCGTTCAAGCTCGAGAGATCCCTTCCCGATAGCGAAACGCGCGTGGAGGGGTCCCGTGAGCGTGGAGATTTCCAGCAACATCATCGTCATCGCGATCAATCTGATCGTAGGCTTCCGGCTGCTGAAACAAGGGCTCGACCGAGGCGCGCTGCCCGAACTCCTGCTCGGAGCGGCTCTGTTTTTCGACGGGCTCGAGTGGCTGGCATGGATGCTCGCCTTCTACACGCCGCTCGCCGACACCCCGGTCGCCCTATACCTCACGGTCGCCTGCCGCTCGGGAATCCTGCTTTCGAATTTCTTCCTGCTGCTTTTCGTTCGCGCCGTTTTCCGCCCGACGAACTCCATTGCGCTGGCATTCGTGATTCTCGTGTCTTCCATCAGCACGACCGGATTGACGGTGGGCATCTACCTCGGCGATTGGGCGGGCTTCGCGTCGGATCGCATCTGGATCTGGCTCGAACTCGGCGGCACCCTGACCGTGTACCTCTGGTGCTTCGCAGAGGCCGCGGCGTACTACGCGAAGCTGCGAAAGCGCGCCGAACACGGACTCGCCGACCCGGTCGTCACCAACCGGGTCCTGCTCTGGTCCGGCTACGCGCTTTCCGGCGCGATCACCGAACTGCTCTACATGGCCGGGGTGGCGGTAGGCGGCTCGGAGGGTTCCTACCCGTTCATCTTCGACGCGATCATGATCGTGACGACCACAGCGGGAGCGCTGCTGATCGTTCTCGCATTCTTCCCGCCGCCGGTCTATCTGCGCCGAGTCACCCGCACCGCGGCTCCCGCGACCGCTCCGCGCTGAAAACAACGTCCAACCAACGAACGGTCAGCGCGCGGTTTCGCCGCCGTCGATCGGCAGCGACACACCCGTGATGAAACCTGCCGCATCCGAGGCGAGGAAGCAGGCGGCTTCTGCCACATCGAGCGCCGATGCCATCCGACCCATCGGGTTGGATTCACTCGAAAGCCGCTTGCCTTCGTCGTACGGAATGCCGCGCAGGCGATAGTCTTCTTCCATCATCGGCGTGTCCGTGTCCGCGGGGCAGAGGACGTTGATCCGGATTCCGTCTGCGGCGTGATCGAGCGCCATCGCCTTGGTCAACAGCACGACCGCCCCCTTGCTCGCGCAATAGGCGGCTGCCTCGCGCCCGCCGAAGAGCCCCCAGTCCGATGCGATGTGGATGATGTTTCCGCTGCGCTGTTCGACCATCACCCGCAAGGCCGCGCGGGAAACGAAGAAGAGGCCGGTGACGTTGACGTCCATCGTCTCGTGCCACTGCGCGTCGGTCGTCTCCAGCGTCGTCGCGGCGTGCCAGATGCCCGCGCTGTTGATCAGCACATCGAGCCCACCGAATCGATCGCAGGTGGCTCGGACGACCGCTTCGCAGTAGTCGACCTCGCGAACGTCACCAGCCCTGAAATCCGCGACCCCGCCGGCCTGCTCGATCTGCTCGACGATCGCTGTCCCGCGCGCGGCGTCACGCCCCGCGAGCATCACCTCTGCGCCGCGTTCGGCGAACAACTTCGCGCACGCCGCACCGATCCCGGAGGTTGCGCCCGTCACGAGAACCCTCTTGCCTTCAAAACCGCTGCCCATCTTCCGCCTCCAATACGCTTCGCGCGCCCTGACCCGAAACGGCAAACGCCATTCCTACTTCGATTCGTCGGAATCGGGCCTTGCCCTGCCCCGCTCGAGCGCCGCGTTCAACTCGGGCGAATCGAACGCGTCCATTTCGATGCCGCGGCGCCGATTGTAGACGCGCATCGCCCAGTAGAGAAACGGCGCCGGGGCAAACAACACCGCCGTCGAAATCAGACTCGAATACCCGGAGCTGATCACGAGATAGACGAGCAACAGACAAGGCAGGAGCGCGACGGGAATGATCACCGGCCAGCCGCCCGAAATCCTGAAAGGTCCCCGGAGATTCGGGTACTTCCAGCGCAAGATCAGCGGGCTCAGGAACGTGAGCGCAAACACCGGCACCGAAACCAGGGCGCCGAGCACGAGCAGTTCGACGAAGTCGAACGCGAACACCATCGCGCTGAAGAGAACGGCGTGCACGATGATCGCGACGAACGGCGTCTGGTGGCGCGGGTGGAGCCGAGCCAGGAATGGGGGCAGCATGCGATCTCTGGCCACCGCGTACACGTAACGGCCGAGCACGAGCTGCTCGCTGTTGTAGAGGCCGACCGCGGCCACCGTGGCCGCGGCCAACATCAGCGCAGCCAACACCGGGCCGCCGACCGCGAGCGCGGCCACGTTCAGGTGCGCGCCTCCCCAGTTCTGCCAGTCGGGCGCGGCCGTCAGGCCCGCCCAGAGCGAAAGGACGTAGACGGCTACCGAGAGTGGCAGGAAGATCGCGAGCATCCTCGGATAGGTGTGCTCCGGCTCGACGATCTCTTCGCTCGCGGTCGCGAGTCCCGCATAACCCGAATAGCTCCAGATCGCCCAGACGATCGCGTAATTGAGCGCCGCCCAGGGCGACTGCTCTTCGGGCCAGAGCGGTGTGAACGCGGATAGGCTCATCTGCGGAACCGTCATCGCGATCAGTGCGATGACGGGGACCAGGATCACCACCGTCAGAACCACCGACAGAAATCCGACTTCCTTGACGCCGCGCACGTTCAACCACGCACAGCCCCAGATCACCGCCAGCCAGATTGGCGCGCTCACAGCCAGGCCGGGGTCGTCGACGAAGGGCTGCAACAGGTATTTCGCGAAGAGAGCTGGGTAGATGACCGCGTCGACCGCCCACGCGAGCCACTCGAGATAGGTGAAGATGAACGACCCGAACGGCCCGAGGCCCGCGCGGAACCACTGATAGGTGCCGCCCTGGACGGGAAGCTCCGACACCAGCTCGGCGACGATCAACGCCGAGGGCAGCGCCCAGACCACGGCCATCGCGATCAGAACCAGCGCAAACAGGCCGGGCCCCGCGAGCGGCACGATTTCTTCCAACCCGAAGGGTCCGCCGCAGAGCAGCACGAACATCGTCGCGAAGAGCTTGAGCGGACTGAAACCGCGACGCAGCATTCGGACTCCGGGGTGACATTCGTCCGGCTCGGCTCTGCTAGGCACGCGCGCGATCCGATCGCAATTGATCTGCCGGGTCGAAACGCTATCACAGGCTTGCGACTCGCGAATGACACTCAGGGTCGCGCGATCGGCCCATCCAACGGGAGGAAGATCCGCGTTCGCGGGTCCGGTATGCTCGGCCACCGGATCAGCGAACCCCTCCCCACGCCGGTCTGACTTGCAAGAGGCCGAGTGTCGTGCGGATCAATCCGGTCGTCTTCACCACCTTCAAGTGGTGCACGTACGCGCTTCTCTGCGTCAACGCCTTCCTGTTCTGGCGGGAGGATTCGGCGGCGGCCGAGCACCTCTATGTTGGTGGCGTCACGCTCCAGGAATGGGTCCAGGCCTACGCGCCCACGATCGACACCGGCGCGTGGATCGTTCTGCTGCTGGTCTTCGAATTCGAAACGTCTGTGATCGCGCACGAGAAGCTGACGGGGGGACTGAAGTGGTCGCTGACCGCTCTGAGTGCGGCCTGCTACGCGACGCTCTTCTATTCGTTCTATGGGTACGTTCAGGTTCTGGCGCTGAGTTTTCAATTCGCGTCGTTCGCGGTCGACGACGCCTGCAAGCTGATCGCCGCTGGCTATTCGGTAGCGGTCGACATGGGCGAGTTCATTCCGCTCACCGCAGAGAACTGCCTCGCGTTCGCAGACGGGGAGATCTTCCGGCTGGGAAACCTGGACATCATCGCCGACCCGGCGGCGATCAGCCTCGCGCATCGATTGGCCTGGACGGACGTCGCCAACGCGAGCGCCTGGCTCGGCGTGGTGGCGGTCCTCGAAGCCGACGTCTGGATGCAGCTCGAGGGCAGGCTGAGCACTGGCTTCGCCAGGGCGAGCAAGATCGCCAAGATCATCTGCTACGGAACGATCGTCGCTTGTGCGGTGCAGTGGCAACTCGAAGGCGGATTCGTCGACGCCTGGGATGCCTATCTCTGGCTGATCGCTTTCGTGTTCATCGAGATGAACTTCTTCGAGTGGCAAGGGGAGGAGGAAGCCACCACCTGATCGGGATTCAGCGACCGAAGGGCGGCAGGTCGGAACGTTCTGCGCTTCAATCCGCGAAAATTGCTCGGGCTCATCGCTGAGGCCGCGCCGCGAACGAGGAGTCCACCCCCATGGTCCAGCATCGCCGCTCGAATCGATTTCTTCCCAGCCCAATCCTGTTGCTCTGCCTGTGCGCCTGCGGGCGCTCGGTAGAGCCCGCCGACCTCGTTCTCGTCAACGGCTTCATCTACACGGTCGACGCGGATCGCAGCGTGGCGGAGGCGGTCGCGATTCGCGAAAACAAGATCGTCTTCGTCGGAGATGACGAAGACGCGGAAGATTTCTGCGGATCCGATACCGAGATCCGCGATCTGGGCGGAATGATGGTGCTGCCGGGCCTGCACGACGCCCACATCCACACACCCTGGATCGCGACGGGCGACATTTGCGACCTCGAAAGTCGACCGCGAACGCTCGACGAATACGTTCCCGTTCTGAGCGACTGCTTGCGTCGGTACGAGATTCCGGAGGGCGAGTGGCTCTGGGCCGCTCAGTGGAATTTCTCGACGGGCAACCAACCCAGCGAGCGCTATCCAACGATGCGAGCGGCCCTCGATGCGGTTTCCAGCCGGCATCCGATTGTCTTGTTCGGAAACGACGGGCACCACACGGCGGTCAACAGCGCTGCGCTCGCGCGCGCGAAGAGCCCAGCGGGAGACGCTGTGGGACTGAGCGCAGAAACCCTGCCGTCGACTTTCGCCGCCTACCGGGAGCTGGTCGGCGTAGACGAATCGGGAGAACCCAACGGATACCTGACCGAATACGCGATCGACCTCACGAGCCCGCCAACGAGACTTGAAAGGCAGGACTACGAAGCGACCATGCCCGAGGTCGCGAAGCTACTCGCGAAATCCGGAATCACGTCACTTCAAGATGCGACGGTCGGTCCGGAGTACCTGCCCTTCTACCAGCGGCTCGAAGAGCGCGGCCAGATGGCGTTTCGGATGCGCGCGGCCCTGTTCGAGGAGTTTCCCAAATCGCCAGCCGCGCTAGAGATGCTCCCGGAGACCGTCAAAGAGTTCAAGGCGATTCGCGAGCGCTACGCGGACTCTCGCTTCATTCACGCCGATGGAGTAAAGATTTACGTTGATGGCGTGATCGAAGGCAACCCACTCGCATCGCCACCGACGCTGCCGAACGCCGCGGTGATCAACGGCTACCGCCAACCGATCTTCGAAATCGATCCGGACAGCATGCGGGTCGACGTATCGGGGTACGTGGATCTCGAAAGCGACGTCTGCAGCGAATACCGCTCGCATCCCCTCGTCTACGCGAGTGCCGAAGCGAAGCAGCGATTCAGGTCCAAGCACGGCTATTTTCCGCGGCAGTGCGAAAAGAGCTATGGCATCCTCGAGCACAGCGAAGAATTCATCCACGCGTTCGTGCGCGAAATGGAAGCTGCGGGATTCGCGGTGCACGCGCACGCGATCGGCGACCGCGCGGTGCGCGTCGCGGTCGACGCGTTCGAGGCCTCGCGCGCCGCAAACGGGCCCTCCGTTCAGCCGCAGAGCATCGCCCACGCCCAACTCGTGCATCCAACCGATCAGCAGCGCATCGCCGACCTCGGCATCTACATGGCTTTCACCTACGCGTGGATCGGCCCGGATTCCGAGTACGACATGAGCGTGATCCCGTTCGTCGACGAAGTCGCGGGCGTCGACGACCTCTACAATCCGAAGCACTACGCGATCCAGAACACCTACCCGGCCGGCTCCATCCTGAAGCGCGGCGGCAACCTCGTCGCGGGCAGCGATGCGCCGGTCGACACCCGCGACCCGCGCCCCTTCGTGAACATCCAGCAGGCCGTCACGCGCGCCTCCGAGATCGGAACGTTCAACGCCGACCAGCGAATCGGCATCGAGGATGCAATCGCCGCCTACACGATCAACGGCGCGAGGCTCTTCGGTCACGACGCGCGGCTCGGCTCGATCGAGGTCGGCAAGAAGGCCGACCTGATCGCGATCGACCGCAACCTGATCGAACTCGCGAAAGCCGGCCGCGCCAGCGAGATCGGCGAGACCCGTGTCACATTGACGATCTTCGACGGAAGGGTGGTCTATGAAGCCGCGGATACGGGCGATCCGGGATCGCAGACGGGAGCCGCACACTAGCGCGCGCCGCAAAAACGACGAGCGCTCACGCGGAGCTCCCGAATCCGGTTCCTAGCTCGACTCGCGGATCACGAGCCGGAGCGGAATTTCGATCTTCGGGTGCGCAATCGCGCATCCCTCGACGATGTCGAGCAGCAGTTCCATCGCCTCGCGGGCGGTGCGACCCGGATCGATTTCGACGGTCGTCAGCGGGAGATCGGGAAAGATCTCGCGATCCGTGCACGCCGCGATCTTCAGATCCTCGGGAACCCGCAGCCCGCAGTCGAAGGCCGCGCTGAGCGATTCGAGCCCGAGATCGTCCTCGAGACAGTAGATCGCGTCCGGTCGCGCGCTCGACGCGAGCAGCTCGGCGGCGACCTGACGCGGAGCGCGATCCCACATCGCGGGAAACAACACCACCATCGGCTCGATGCCGCGCTCCGCACACCAGCTGCGGTAGGTCGCCTCGCACACGCTGACGAACGCATCCAGGAGCGGGTAGGCGAAGAGCGCGACCTTGCGCGCGCCGCGCTGCCAGAGGTGGTCGAGCGCCAGCCGGGTTCCTGCGGCGTGGTCGTTGTCGACGTTGGGGTCGTCGAACTCGCCGTTCGGATCGCTCCCGACGACCACCATCGGCGTACCGCGCTTGCGCAATTGGGCGGGGACCGGATCTCCGAGCACAGGGTCGAAGACCACGACGCCGTCGAGCGGCAGGCGCGACCAGACGTCGGACTGCGGGGTCGGTGGCCCGATCACGAGCCCGCAATCGCGCGCGAGCGCGGCCTGGGTCGCCGCGTGGATCGCGCGGTTGAAGTAATCGAAGTCGGTCAGCGGGTACGGAATCGGGACGCGGTACGAAAAGGCCAGCGCGACGACGCCCGTGCGCCCGCCCTTGAGGCTCCGCGCGGAGGGATGCGGCTGGTAGCCCAGCCGCTCGGCGGCCTCGAGCACGCGCATGCGGGTGGCCGCTGAAACGCGGCCCTTGCCGTTGAGCGCGAGCGAAACCGTGGTGATAGACACCCGCGCCGCCTGGGCGACTTCGCGAATTCCGGTCTTTGCGTGTGAATTGCGCATTTTTTGCTTGACCTGAAAAAACGTTTTATCACATGCTGCGCCCGATGTCTCCAGCGCTGCGTTTCGTTCGCTGGAAACCAAGGAGAATTCAGCATGTCTCGCACCCCTCGACGACTCACTTGCCTGGCCTTCAGCGTCCTCGGCCTCCTGATCGCGCTCTCCCCCGCGAGCGCGGTGCGCGGCGATCGCGGTCGCCCGAAGCCGACGCCGCCACCGGCAGGCAGCCCGGAGGCGCTGCTCGCGGCGCTCGACGTGAACTACATCGAGCAGGTCACCACCCACATGACGACTATCGGCGCCAACCCGATGGGCTTTCGGGTCTTCGGAACCCCCGAAGACCGCGAGAGTGCGAACTACCTCTCCAGGGAGATGAAGGCACTCGGCCTCAGCCACGTCAATGTCGAACGCGTGACGGGAGACGGCTGGCTGTTCAAGGGCGGTTCGGTCCAGGCGAGCGGCAACGGGCTCGACGCGACCTTCGCGGTCTCGTCGCTCGGCGGCGTTCCCGGCACCCCGCGAAACGGCATCACGGGTGAAGTCGTCTTCGTCGGTTACGGAACCGCTCCCGAGTACGAAGGCCTCGACGTCGAAGGCAAGATCGTCTTCGCGTGGTGGGACTTCGATGCGCGCGGAGTCTGGCCGAACCTGATCGCATCGGAGGCGACGGTTCACGGCGCGACGGCGGCGATCATCGCGTCGGGCCCGGGCCACATCTGGTACCAGGACGGCGGCGGTGCGGCGCTCGGCTCGAACGACGGCGAGTGCAGCTCGACGCTCTGCGCGCCGATGGTCGTGATCAGCAAGAACAACGCGGACGCGCTCAAATCCGCGCTCGCGCGCGGCCCGGTCAACGCAACCGTAAAGCTCGACGCCACCAATCTGTACGACGCAACCGGATATCAGGCGATCGGGCAGATCACCGGGACCGGCCGGCCCGACAAGGTCATCGTCTTCACCGCCCACCACGACGCGTGGTTCACCTCGGCGGCCGACGATTCGATCGCGATCGGGATGCTGATGGCGCTCGCGAAAGCCGTGAAGGACAGCGGCTACCAGCCGTACTACACCTGGGTGTTCGCACCGGTGACCGGCGAAGAATACGGACTCGCCGACGCGTACGCGGATTGGCTGCAGGGCGCCTGGCATCGCGTCTCCGAGTCGCACACCGAGTGGGCCAATGACGCGGTCGCGGTGCTCAACTGGGAAGTCCACGCACCTCCCTATCCCCTCACGGTGAATCTGTCCCACGAAATCCTCGCGTCGACACGGGCCTCGCTGTTCAACAGCCAGACGGGGGGGATGGTCGGATTGGCGAAACTCTACGACGTGTTCTCGTGGACCGACGGCTTCGTCTACGAGACGACCGGAATACCTTCGATGACGTTCGGAGCCGTCGGCGTCGACTATTGGCAGCGCTATCACACCGACTACGACGCTCTCAACACGCTCGACTTCCCGAGCCTGATGCCCACATTCAAGGCCGAAGTCAAGATCGCGCTGGATATGGACAAGGAGGTGATCCCCTACGGGTTCGCGTCACGCGCGCAGGCGATCGGCGCCACCCTCGACGTCGCGGTGATGGACCAGTACGGCGCCGACTCCGCCGGCGTCACGGCCGCGCTCGCGGCCTTCAGCGCGGCGGCCACCGCAGTCGAGGGCGCCGCCTACTCGCAGTGCGCGTTCGACCACACCCGTATCGCCACGCGGATCCTCGAAGACGACTACACGTCGCTACACGTCAACGAGGGAACCGTCGGCCCGCACCAGCAGATTCAGCAGGACCTCGTCAACCTCGAAGCAGCGATCGCATGGCTCGAGCAGGGCAGCGCCCTCCAGGCACTCGCGGCGCTCGGTTACGTGGGAACGAATGGCTTTGCGGCCTTCGAGAGCCGCGCGGTGTTCGACCTCGACCTGCTCTACCGCGATCCCAACTACGAGAAGGTCTCGTGGGCGGGCACCGGGCAATTCCCGCCGCTGCTCGACCTCTATGATGTGTGGCACAGCATCAACGCGAAGGGCCAGGCCGGCATGCAGGACTTCTCGGCGGAAATCGCGAAGCTCTCGTCCCATGTTCCGTCAGAGATCGTGGTGTACCGGGAGCGGATCGATCAGGTCACCGACATCCTGATCCGCGCGACCGCGGAACTCGATGCGGTCGCGACCTGCGGCGAGTAGCGCTGACGCTCTAGCAGCTGGATCTCAGCGCGCGGCGGCACGCCGAGCTGCCGCGCGCTCGATCCAGCTCCGATAGCTGCGGGGCGGAAAGAACGCGAGCCAGATGATCGCGATCGTCAGCAATTCGAGTGAACCCATCAGCTGATCCATCGAATCGGTGAATCCACCGTTGTCGGCCTCGTAGCCGATGTACATCGGGATCAGAAGCGCGACGGTGGCGAGCTGGAACATGCCGAAACAACCGAACAGCAGATAGCGGTTCGCGACCAGGGGTCCCGAAAGCCCGACGCGCGCACGCCGACGCGCGCTCACGTATTCGGCCAGTGCGCCCAGCGCGACCCAGACGAACGGGATGACCTGCCCCACCCACTCGAACCAGAACCCCGGATTCCCGATCGGCGCCATCCCCTCGAGGTCACCGTTTTGAACCGAGATGATGAGTCCGGCAACCAACAGCACGACGACACACCAGAGCAGTGGCCCCGCCCAGGGTCGTTCCCGGTGAAAGACCTCGCGCGTGAACGCAGCGGTCGTGACGACGCTCGCGTTCCAGAGCAGGCGACCGACCAGCGAAAAGGGGACGACGAGCACCTCGCTCTCGAGCGCGTAGGGAACCTCATAGAACAGATAGGAAACACCCATCAGCAAGAACGTGATGCCGAGGATGCGCTCCGGAATCTGCTGGGTTCGGCCGGCCAGGCGCAGCAGTGGCACCGCGGCGACGATAAAGAACATCCCCGCGATCAACTCGAGTATGAAGGCCGCTTCCACCGGGTACAGAACCTCGAATCGATCGCGACTCGCCAGGGGGCCCTGGTCGTATTCGACCCGGTGCGTCGCAGACTTGACCCGAGCGCGCCAAGAGATCCACGACTCGGGCGCCCGGTTGCGGCGAGAGCGCGGCTTGGATCAACGGATTCCAGGATCCGGGAGTCAGATCTCCTGGATGTCGGCGATCTTCCACTGACGCCCGGCGCGCGCCAGCGCGCGCGCCCGCGCACCCTGCATGCTTTCGGAGCGCACCGTGAATACGCTCGCGTTCGAATTGCCGGGCTGGATCAACCGCACCCGGAAGGTGCGAATGCCCGCCCCCGTCGGAACCTCTTCCTTCGGAGCCTCGCCATCCTGAACGCCCGAGGCCACGCTGCGTTCGACCAGCATGAAATAGGCGTCGGGCGGATCGATCACCTCGAGCCCGATGCCACTCGGCACCGACGACTGGAGCCGCGGCGGCGTGTTGCGCTTGCGCGCCACGCGGGCCTCGACCTCGACCCTGGGCAGATCGTCTTTGGCCGCGAACACCAGCCGCACCCGGCTGTTCGGATCGACCTTGGCGCGCGTCTGGACGAACAGACCCTCCGGCGAGAGATCCCGCACGAGGACCGTCTGACGGCTCTCTCCGATGACCAGTTCGCAAGTCAGTCGCTTTCGCGTGCGACGCTGTCTGCGCTTTTCCAACGGCCGGATGCCTCCTGTCGGGTAGAAAACGCCAGGATTCGCCCCCGGATCTCACGGATCGGAAAACGCGCCCCGCGGGAAGCTCATCGGAGGCCCGACGGTCGATCTTGACCGCGCATTGAGGACCCGTTGTGAGCGGCGTGGGGCCGATCCGAATTGAACATCATTGTGTGTCGCCTGGTCATCCGCCGGGCCTCTCCGGCTGCGGCCGGCTTCGCGGGCTCGGCGTGCGGCGGTTCGAGCGTCGGGCGCGGGCCGGGCCAGGGTTCAAGCCAACCGCGCACTTTGCCGATGTCCATGCGTGCGGGTGATGGGGCCCTGAACCGGAGGGGAAGCGCGCCATGGATGCCCAATCGCACGGCCGCTCCCGCACCGGCCAGTGGGTCGCCTGAAATGAACGGGCGCTGCTCGCCCCGCGGTCGGCGCGGCGCGCTGCTCGTGGGTCTCATCCTGGCCGCCGCAGCGTGTGGTGGGCCGCGCGAACCCGCGCGTCCGACGGGCCCCAATATCGTCGTCTTCCTGCTCGATGCGGCGCGAGCGGACCACTTCGGCGCCTACGGCTACGGGCGTCCGACCACTCCCCACGTGGACGCACTCGCGGCCGAAGGGATCGTCTTCGAATCGGCGGTGAGCGAGGCGGCATCGACTTTTCCATCGACGGCCGCGTTGATGACGGGCCGGAGCCCCTCGGTGTCGGGCCTGCTCGCGACCCAGCCCATCCCCGACCGCTACCCGATGCTCGCCGAGCGCGTGCGCGCGGCCGGCTACCGGACCTACGGCTACTCGGAGAATCCCTTCATCACCGGTACCTTCCGTTTCGATCGGGGCTTCGACCGCTTCGACGCGGTCTTTCCCCATGAAAGCTTCGCGCAGAACCAGATCGATGTGCCGGAGATCGACACCGAGGCGCAGCTACAGCGCGCGGTGGAATGGATGCAGGCGGAGAGCCGGCCGTTCTTCGCCTATTTCCACATCTTGCGACCCCACAACCCCTACCTTCCCCCCGCCGAATTCCTCGAGCGCCTGGCACCGCACGCCGACGCGCCGCTTTACGGAGACACGCGCACCCTGGCCGCGATCGAGCGGGGGGAGCGCCAGGTCTCGGAGGCCGAGCGGGCGCAGATCATCGCGCTCTATGACGCCAATCTCGCGTACGGGGATGCGCTCTTCGGATCGCTGATGGCGGCCATGTCCGAGCGCGGCCTGCTAGACGACACCGCGGTGGTCGTGTTGTCGGATCACGGCGAAGGTTTCCTGGAACACGGTCACGTGCTCCACACGAGTACCGTCTACGACGAGATGATTCGCGTGGCCGCGGTGGCACGGCTGCCGGGCATTCGGCCCGGCACCCGCGTCGCTGCGCCACTCCAATTGCGCGACATCGGCAACGCACTCGCGCGCCTCGCCGGTGCCGAGCTTCCGGCCGACGAGGGCCGTGCCTTCGAACTCGCGTCGGAAACGGGCGGTCGCGCGTCGTCTCCGACGGTCTCGTGGACGCTCCCCCGCTTCGCGCGCGCGGCGGTCCGTTCGAGCGATCACAAGCTGATCGTCGACGTGGGCGCAGACGGCTGTGGCGCCACACCGCTGCACTTCTTCGAACTCGCGTCGGATCCGCGGGAGACCCATCCCCGCCCGCCCCAGCGCGAGCCAGCCGCCGCCGAGCTTGCGGACCACTTTCGATCCCAGCGTGCTCCCGCCTGCGGCCATCAGGGCCCCGATCACGGCGCAGACCTCGACCCCGCGCTCGCCGCGCAGCTGCGCGCGCTCGGCTACATCGAATAGGGTCAGCCGACCGGTTCGCTTAGCGGCGATCCTGCACGACCGACGCGTAGAGCATCCTGGCGGTGATCCAGCCCAGCACAGCGCCCACCGCGAGATCGAACAGCACCGAAGGCAGCGCGAAGGTCTCGAGGCGCAGGAAGCGAGCGGGCTCGGTGTATAGCGTGGGCACGATCGCAGTCATCACGAGCACTCCGAGCAGTCCCGCGCGCCGAAGCCCGCTCGGATCCGCGGTCTCCAGCGGGTCCTGGAGCGGGTCCGATTCGGTGTCCAAAAACCCGGATTCCAGCCAGGGGAGTTCGCGCCTGCTGGCCGCCTCCTCGTAGGGATGGGCCACCAGAATTCCGGCGAACAGCGCCACGATCACGGCGCCCCGAAACTCGACGTGTTGCCACCAGACCACCTGCCCGCTCACGACCGACGCGAGATTGCCGTCCACCAGATCGAAAGTCAGGAATGTAACGACGAGAGCGACGACGAACATCCCTCCCGCGACGAGCGACCACCCGATGGTCTCACAATGGGAGCGCCAGCTGCGGCGCGTGACGTGCGCAACGCCTTCGCTTTGGGTGCCGTCGACGATCGGCGGCTCGGCGAGCTGCGCCATTGGAAGAACCCTCAGGTGATGGAGTTGCCCCAAAGTGGTGTTCACGATTTGCCCCCCTTCCGAGTTGTCGACCGTTGACGAGTCGTCGACCGCTGACACTCGAGAAGAAGCCACAGATCCACCCCATGCGGTGTGAAGTAGTTCACAGGTAGGGAAGAAACGGATGCTTCAAGCCGGGAAGGATTCGGGCGGTCGGAAGTCGAAACGCCGGCGCCCAGGAGAAATCAGCTGCGCTTTCGGCGCTGCGGACCAGCGACATTCGTTCCGATGGTTTGCTCTTCAAAGTCGAGGAAATCGTCCCCGTCCATGTCGGGAACCGTTCGGACGGATCGACTACGAACTCATCGAAGCCAAGACGACGCGTGGCAGGGTGGTCGAAATCGACCGCGTGAGTGCACTAGCGGATTGAATCGATCTTCTGGCACGCGTTTGTTTTGCTTGATTCGCGGCCGACGTTGCGTGTGGAATCGAAGTCGACGATCGAACTCGCCGTCGGCGAGATCAGCGGTTCCGATCCCCGGACACTTCGATCGCCTTCCAGGGCTAGGACAGCGCGAGCATTCGCTCGATGGGGCGCAGCGCGGCCAGCCGGATGGGTTCGGGAACCGTGACTTCGGGACCGAGGTCGCGCAGGCAGAGGTAGAGTTTCTCGAGCGTGTTGAGCCGCATGTAGGGGCACTGGTTGCACGCACAACTCTCGTCCATGCCGGGTGCCTGGATCAGTACCTTGTCGGGCGCACGCTGGTGGATCTGGTGAAACACGCCGTCTTCGGTCGCGATGATCAGTGTGCGCGCGGGTGAATCGACCGCGCGCTGGATGATCCCGGTCGTCGAAGCGATGAAATCGCTCAGCGCGAGCACCGCATCATCGCACTCCGGATGCGCGAGCACCTCGGCGTCGGGATGGCGGACCTTGAGCTGGGCGAGGCGCTTGGCGCTGAATTGTTCGTGAACCACGCAGGTACCCGGCCAGATGATCAACTCGGGGGCGCCTTCCTGTTGCCCGACCCAGCGAGCGAGGTGGCGATCCGGTGCGAAGATGATCGGCCCTTCGCCCAGCGCGCGTGCCATCTTCACCGCATTCGAAGACGTGCAGATCAGGTCACTCAGCGCCTTCACCTCGGCACTCGTGTTGATGTAGCTCAGCACCGGCGGTCGCCCATGCTCCTCGATGAACTTGCGAAAGTCTTCGGGTGGGCAGCCATCCGCGAGCGAGCAGCCAGCATCCCGATCGGGGATCACGACCGTGCAGCCGGGATTCAGGATCTTGGCGGTCTCGGCCATGAAGTGGACGCCGCAGAATGCGATGACGTCCCGCTGGACTTTCTTCGCGGCCTGCGCGAGCGCGAGTGAATCGCCGACGAAGTCCGCGAGGTCCTGGACTTCCGACTCCTGGTAATAATGGGCGAGCAACACCGCGTTTCGCTCGCGCTTGAGATCCAGGATCGCCTGTTCGAGATCTTCTGGA
>Ga0210102_1000143_pt1 | contig 20991 bp, 24 predicted proteins | sample RushOxbow_ThreeS_4_FD_185563 | JGI IMG/M metagenome (GOLD analysis project Ga0210102, IMG submission 185563) | Wetland microbial communities from San Francisco Bay, California, USA, that impact long-term carbon sequestration -... | ecosystem: Environmental > Aquatic > Marine > Wetlands ...
GCGAAAAGCGGCGCATTCTACAGGTGCGCCGCTTCCTTGGAAAGTATGATTCGACTCCCACCACCCCGTCACTTCGTGACACCCCTCCTCAGGCAGGAGGGGAGTAGCGTCTCTGCGCATCACGCTTCGCGAGTGATGCGCCAGTACTGGTATTTCATCGTACCGGCGGCGCCGATGACGATGGCGAGGAAGGTGAGGATGGAGCCGATGGCGAGGGTCGAGATGCCGGTGATCGCCTGCCCGAACGTGCAGCCCATGGAGAGCACGCCGCCGATGCCCATCAGCACCGCGCCCACCGCGTGATTGGCGAAGTCGCTCCAGGACGCGAACCACTCGATGCGGAACTGGCCAGCGAGGACGGCCCAAAGCGATGAGCCGAGGACGACCCCGGCGAGCGCCGCCACGCCAAAGTTGATGAGCGACAAATTGAGCGGATCGAAGAGGTAGCGCAGCGTGTCGCCCATCGGGGCAACGAAGGTGTAGGACTGGACCTGCACCCGGCTCGGGATTGCGGACGCCATCTCGGCGTACTCCTTCCAGTCGCGCCCGATCGAGCCGCCCGTCAGCCACCAGCCGAAGACGATCGCGAGTCCCACCACCGCCCCGCCCAGGATGTGATCCCGCTCGCCGCGGAAATCCGTCGACTTGAAGCAGAAAACCACCATCCCCGCGGCGACCGCGGCCGCGACGGCGAGGTTCAGTGCCTGCGACCGCCCCATGCCGAACATGCCGGCGAGCACGGTGCCGATCTCCTGGTTCGCCACGCCGTAGCTCTGCAGGTTGACGGTGGTCGCCGCGACCCACGGCAGGAACGCCTTCTCGTAGAGCGGCGTCCACAGCATCAGGTAGGCGCATGTCGCGAAGATCACGGCCACTAGGAGCGACTTCAGGTTGCCCCCGCCGATGCGCACCAGCGTCCGGTTGCCGCAGCCGCTCGCGAGCGTCATGCCGACGCCGAACATGAGGCCCCCCAGGAGATAGCGGATCCAGGCGAAGTTCGCGGTGCGGTAGGGCGGGAACGTCTCGCCCGAGAGATTGGCGATGCCCGCCGCCTCGAGAACGATCACACCGGCGAGCGCCACCGCCATCGCGAATACCCACGCGCGCATGCGCCCGGTATCGCCGATATTCACCCAGTCGGAGACCGCGCCCATGGCGCAGAAGTTGGTCTTGCTGGTCACCGCGCCGATGATGACGGCGACGGCGAATACCGCCGCCAGCACCTGGACGTGTATCGTGATTTCCATTGCGCTAGTTTAAGACGGCCCGGTAAGAAAGGGTAGGAAGCTCCGAACCGGTCGTCCTCGCGCAAGCGCGGTCCCGAAGGCCCGGAGCTCGCGCAACGCCTGAGGCGTTACCTGATCGCGGCGAGCCTGCGCTTTGCTTTTTCCGCCGCGTCGCTCGTGGGATAGCGGGCGACGAGCTTCTCGAGCGTCCGGCGCGCGCCGCCGGCGTCACCGAGCTCGGCCTGCGAGCTCGCGATGTTGAGCAGCGCGTCCGGGACCGAGGCGCTGTCGGGATAGCCGGAAATCAACCGCTGCTGGCTCGCGATCGCGTTCTTGAATTCGCGCAGGTTGTAGTAGGAGTCGCCGATCCAGTACTGGGCCCGGTGGGCGAGCGGGCTCCTCGGGTACTGCGCGATAAAATTCCGGAATCCCGCGATCGCACCCTGGTAGTTGCCGGCCTTGCGCTGGGCCTGCGCGGCTTCGTACGCGCGCGTTTCCATTTCCGAGGCCGGCGCCGCCGTTGCGGCGGCGGCCCCGGCGGGGGCAGTGGAAGCAACCGCCGCGCCGGGCTGCGCGGCTGCGGGCGGCGGGCTTTCCGCAGCCTGCTGCTCGAAGCGCTTCAGGCGCGTGTCGAGGTCCACGTACATGTCGCGCTGGCGCTTGGCCGCCATCTGGATGTCGTTGCCGACGATCTCGATCTGGCCGCGCAGCTGCATCAGCTCCTGGCGCACCCGCTCGAGCTGCTGGGCGAGCTCGAGGGCGGGATTGGAGGCCGCGAGGCCCTTCAGCGACTCCTCCATGCGGTCGAGGCGTGCCGAGAGCTCATCGACACGCTTCGCCTGCTCGGCGACCTGCTTGCGCGCGACATCATCGCCGCCGAAGAGCTGAGCGGAAACTGGGGCGGCTGGATAAAGACAAGCTACAACGGCAAGCGACGCAAAGCCGCGAAGGCAGCGCGATGCCCCCCACCACCCCGTCGCCTTCGGCGCCACCCCGCCCGTCCCAACTCGCTGCATCGAGTTGGTCGCTCGCCGGCTCGGAGTCATGCTCCTCGAAACCCCGGCTCGCCCTCGGGCAGGAGGGGAGTACTCTGGCTCACGCCTCATCCGTCACCCCTCGTCCCTCATCCCTCCACTTGTCACTCGCCCTGGTAGACGATGTCCGCCCGCCGGTTCTCGGCCCACGCCGCTTCGTCGTGCCCCATGGCCCGGGGCTTCTCCTCGCCGAAGCTCACGGATTCGATCTGGTCCGGCCGCGCGCCGAGGAGCTGCATCATCTGCTTCACCGCCTCCGAGCGGCGCTGGCCGAGCGCGATGTTGTACTCGCGGCTGCCGCGCTCGTCGGCATTGCCCTCGATGCGCATCTTGGTCCCGGGATTCTGCTGCAGGTAGCGCGCGTGCGCCGTCACCAGCGGCCGGAACTCGTCCTTCACCAGGTTGGAGTCGAAATCGAAATAGACGCTGCGCCGGGACAGGATGTTGCTGGGATCCTTGAGCGCGGCGGCCCCGATCGGCTTGTCCACGAGCGGCTTCGCGCCGGTGTCCGGCTTGGCGGGCACCGGCCCGGGCGGGCCGACGGGCTTGCCGCGGTCCTCGACCGCGGCGCCGGCCTGTTCACTGGGCGTGGCGGCGCAGCCTGCAAGCGCCAGCAGAAAAACGATTACCGTTGCCGTCAAAAGTCTGTTCATGGCGTAGTACCTCTCGTGAGTTGTCACTTCGGATAGGGGCCCCATGCCGGTTCGCGCACATCGCCGGCTTCTTCAGTCAACCGCTGTTTCACCCTCCCGTCGCTCGAGACCGCGGATAACACGCCACGCCCCCTTACCTCGGTCGCGTAGAGGATCATCCGCCCGTTCGGAGCAAAGCTCGGTGACTCGTCGATGACGCCGTCGGTCAGCACCTGCACCTGCCGCGTCGTCAGGTCCTGCACGGCGACGTTGAAGCGTCCGCCGCTCCTCTGTATGAACGTGAAGCTCTTGCCGTCGGGGCTGAAGCGCGGGCTCACGTTGTAGCTGCCCTCGAACGTCACGCGGCGCGCTTCGCCGCCCGTGACCGGCATGCCGTAGATCTGGGGACTGCCCCCGCGGTCGGAGGTGAACAGCATCAGCGATCCATCGGGCGAGAAGTTCGGCTCGGTGTCGATGGCGGAGGTGAAGGTCATCCGCCGCGGCTCGCCCTTGCCTTCGCTGTTGATGAAATAGATCTGCGAGCCGCCTTCCTTGGAGAGCACGACCGCGAGAATCTTGCCGTCCGGCGACCAGGCGGGCGCGCTGTTGCTGCCCCAGTAATTCGCCACGGCCTGGTACTTGCCCGTCGTCAGCGACTGCACGTAGACGACCGGCTTCTTGCGCTCCAGGGACACGTAGGCGAGGCGCGAGCCGTCGGGCGACCACGTCGGCGAGAGGATCGGCTCGTCCGACCAGCGCACCGTCTGCGCGCCGTAGCCGTCGGCGTCCGCGACCTGCAGCTCGTAGCGCTTGCCCTTCTTGACGATGTAGGCGACGCGGGTGCTGAACACGCCCTTGGCGCCGGTCAGCGTCTCGTAGATGACGTCGGCGATCCGGTGCGCGGTGAGCCGCAGCTGCGCCGCGCTCGCCGTGTAGGCAAAGCCCGCGAGCTGCGTCTGCTTCGAGACGTCCATCAGCCGGAATCGCACGTCGTAGCGGCCGTCCGACAGCGGCGAGATCGTCCCGATCACGACCGCGTCCGCGCCGCGCGCGCGCCAGACCGGGTAATTCAGGTCCTGCGGCTCATGCGGCAGGGGGTTCAATCCGCCGGAATCGACCGTCCTGAAGAGGCCGCTGCGCGCGAGGTCGGAGGCGATGACGGGCGTCACCGGCTGCGCGAGCCCCCCTTCCGCGCGGAATGGCACGACGGCGACGGGGAACTGGGTCGCGCCGCTGCCGATGATCTCGATGGTGAGGGCTGCGCGCGCGGAGGAAAGCGGCGCGAGCGGGAGCAGGAAAGCGACAGCGCAGACCAGGCGTTGCAGCCGGATCATCTTCATCGGGCGAATTATAGCTGTTGGCATTAGCCTGCGCCCCTTCGGCGTGTCGCTGCGCGGCGACATGGTGGGTGCGCCGGGTTTATTCTTTGGGCCGGAATTTCAGGTTGAGTTCCCGGAATTCCCTCATGAGCGCGGGGTCCGGCGGCAGCGGCAGGGGCTGCGCCCGGCGGATAGCGCGCTCGACCGCGCTGTCCCACAGCGCCTGCCCGCTTGCCTTGCGGTTCCTCACGTCGAGCACCTCGCCGCCCGGCAGCACGACGACGTTGAACTCCACCTCGGGGTTGCCTTGCAGCCCGGGCGGCTCGATGATGAAGCGCTTGATGCGGTCGGCGATGCGGCGCTTGTACTCGTCCACCAGCCGCGCCTGCGCCGCGGTCTCGGCGATCTTTTTCAGCGCCTCGTCCTGCTCGCGCGCGAGCTGCTCTGCGGCTTCCTTCGCCTGCTGCTGCTTCAGCGCGGCGAGCCGCGCCTGCTCCTCCTTTTTCTTCTTCTCGGCAAGCGCCTGTTCCTCCTTTCTCTTCTTCTCGGCAAGCGCCTGTTCCTCCTTTCTCTTCTTCTCGGCAAGCTCCTGTTGCTCACGCTTCTTTTTTTCGGCGAGCTCCTTTTCCTTCGCCTTGCGCTCTTTTTCCTTCTTCTCCTGCGCGGCGATATCGGCCTTGGGCACGGGCTTGGGCTCAGGCTTGGCCTCGACCTTGGGTGGCGGTGGCGGTGGCGGCTTCGGCTCGGCCTTGGGTACCGGCTTCGGCTCGACCGTGGGCGGCGGGGGCGGCGCGGCCTTGGGCGCCGGCAGGTTGCTCCAGAGCTCCGCGACCAGCGGGGACGGCTCGCGCGCCTGCCAGGAGACGCCGAAGACGAGCAGCGCGAAGAACATCAGATGCATCAGCAGCGCGAGCGCGCCGGAGACGGTCTTCTCGTTCGGGGTTTCGTAGACGTAGGCCATCACTGCGAGCGCGGCTTGGCGAGGAGCCCCACCTTGCGCACCTGGTTCTGCTGCAGCATGTCCATCACTTCCAGCACCGACTCGTAGCGCACGTCCTTGTCCGCCGAGATCACCACCGCCTGCTCCCGGTTCTGCTTCTGCTTCTGGCGGATCGCCGCGAGCAGCTGGTTGCGCGTCACCCGGCTCTCCTGCATCGAGCGCGCGCGGTCGCGCAGCCACAGCGAGCCGTCGGTGCGGATCGAGACCTCCATCGGCAGCACCGGGGGATCGGAGGTCTTGCCCACCGTGGGCAGCTCGATCTGGCCGGGATTGATGAGCGGCGCGGTGATCATGAAGATCACCAGCAGCACCAGCATGACGTCGATGTAGGGCACGACGTTGATCTGGTTCATCAGCCGCCTGCCGGAGCGTTGTTCGATCAGCATCGCGTGGCCCTCCGGTTTTAATGCGCCTGGCGCTGCAGGATGTTGGAGAACTCCGCCATGAAGGATTCGCAGCGCGTGGAGAAGCGGTTGATGTCCCCGGCGAAGCGGTTGTAGGCGATCACCGCCGGGATCGCCGCGAACAATCCCATGGCGGTCGCGATCAGCGCCTCCGCGATTCCCGGAGCCACCGCGCCGAGCGTCGCCTGCGCGACGTTCGCGAGGCTGCGGAACGAGTTCATGATGCCCCACACCGTGCCGAACAGCCCGATGTAGGGGCTGACCGAGCCGACCGAGGCGAGGAACGGGAGATAGGACTCGAGCCAGTCCATCTCGCGCTGATAGGTCGCCCGCATCGCGCGCCGCACTCCGTCCATGACGTTCGCGACATCCATGTCGGGCTTGCGCAGCTTGACGAACTCGCGGAAGCCCGACTCGAAGATGCGCTCGAGGCTGCCGACGGAATGGCGCTTCTCAATCGAGCGCTGGTAGAGGTCGGTCAAGGCGGTCCCGCTCCAGAACTTCCTCTCGAATTCATCGGCAAGCCGGGCGGCGCGGCTCAGGCTGAACAACTTGAGGAAGATGTAGTACCAGGAGAAGAGGGAGGCGAGCGCGAGCATCAACATGACGATCTGCACCAGGATGCTCGCGCCGGTGACGAGCGAGAGCACCGACATGTCGTGGGTCACTGTGGGATTCACGCGTTGTGTCCTATCTTGGCGAAAACCGGCTCCGGTATTCTAACGGGCCTGAACGTGGACGTGTTGACGCAGCCGATGCGCACGCTTGCCGTCACGAGCTGCTCCGCGCCCCGCGCAACGCCCTGCTTCAGGATGATCTGTCCCGCACCGAGCTTCTCGAGTTCCACGGTCACGGTGAGCTCGTCGTTGAACGCAGCGGGGCGGAGGTATTCGATCGTGAGCGAGCTCACGACGAACACCACGCCATGCTCGCGCGCGAGCGCGGTCTGCTCGAAGCCGAGCGCGCGCAGCCACTCGGTGCGCGCGCGCTCCATGAACTTCAGGTAATTCGCGTAGTAGACGACGCCGCCGAGGTCGGTGTCCTCGTAATAGACGCGCACCGGCCACTCGAAAATCACTCTTTGGGCTGTTCCCAGAGGTCCGGAGTGCCGGAACGGGAGGGCTGCGGGAGGCCGAAATGGCGGTAGGCGGTGACGGTCGCCATGCGGCCGCGGAGCGTGCGCTGCAGGTAGCCCTGCTGGATGAGGTAGGGCTCGAGCACGTCCTCGATGGTGTCGCGCTCCTCGCCGATCGCGGCGGCGAGGTTCTCGATGCCGACCGGGCCCCCGGCGAACTTCTCGATCACGGCGAGGAGGAGCTTGCGGTCCATGACGTCGAGCCCGATCGCGTCCACGTCGAGCAGCTTCAGCGCGCCATCCGCCACTTCGCGCGTCACCTTCCCCTTCGCCTTCACCTCGGCAAAGTCGCGCACGCGGCGCAGCAGGCGGTTGGCGACGCGCGGCGTCCCGCGCGCGCGACCGGCGATCTCGTGCGCGCCCTCGACGCTCACCTCGACCCCGAGGAGCTTCGCCGAGCGCAGCACGATGCGCTTCAGCTCCTCCACCGTGTAGAACTCGAGCCGCGCGACGATCCCGAAGCGGTCGCGCAGCGGGTTGGTGAGCATGCCCGCGCGCGTCGTCGCGCCGACCAGCGTGAACGCCGGGAGATCAAGCTTGACCGAGCGGGCGGCGGGCCCCTCGCCGATCATGATGTCGATCTGGTAGTCCTCGAGCGCGGGATAGAGGATCTCCTCCACCACCGGTGGCAGGCGGTGAATCTCGTCGATGAAGAGCACGTCGTTCGGCTCGAGGTTCGTCAGAATCGCTGCGAGGTCGCCCGGACGCTCGAGCACCGGGCCCGAGGTATGGCGCAGATTGACGCCGATTTCGCGCGCGATGATGTGAGCGAGCGTGGTCTTGCCGAGCCCCGGCGGGCCGAACAGCAGCACGTGGTCGAGCGCTTCGTTGCGCCGGCGCGCGGCCTCGATGAAGACCGAAAGCTGGCCGCGGATCTTTTCCTGCCCGATGTATTCCTCGAGCAGCTTGGGCCGCAGCGTGCGCTCGAGCGCCTCTTCCTGCGCCGAGGTCGGGGCGGTGGAGATCAGGCGGTCGGATTCGATCATTGTTTCGATAAGAGCTTGAGTGCCTGCCGTATGCCGTCGGCAACCGCGGTACCGCCGGGTATCTGCTTCAACGCCCACCCCGCTTCGCGCTCATTATAGCCAAGCGCGAGCAGCGCATTGGTGATGTCGGCCGCCTGCCCGTCGCCCTTTGCCGCGGCCGAGGTAGCCCCCACGGCGTCGAGCTTGTCGCGGAGCTCCAGCAGCAGGCGCTCGGCCGTCTTCTTTCCGATGCCGGGGATCTTCGTGAGCCGGCCGCTTTCCTGCGAGCCGACGGCCTCGCGCAGTTCGGCGACCGAGAGGCCTGACAGCACCGAGAGCGCCGTGCGCGCGCCGATGCCGGAAATGCGGAGGAGCTGGCGGAACGCCCGCCGCTCGGGCTCGGTGGCGAAGCCGAAGAGCTGGTGCGCGTCCTCGCGCACGACGAGATGGGTGTAGAGCGCGACTTCCGCGCCGGTCGCGGGCAGCTGGTAGAAGGTGCTCATCGGGACGTCGATCTCGTACCCCACGCCCTGCACATCCACGACGATCTGGGGCGGGTGCTTCTCGAGGAGCTTGCCGTGGATGCGCCCGATCATAGATACCCCCAAATGGAAAAAGCACTCAGGGATAGTCCTCGACTTTGGGCCGATCTGCGTGTAGTCATCGCCTTCTCAGACCAGGCGGCCGCGCTTCATGCGAAAGCCGGCGGTCGCGAGGCGCCCGAGCCCCTGCCCGCCGTGCGCGTGGCAGATCGCGCACGCCAGCGCGTCGGCGGCATCCGGGCTCGGGTCGGCGTGGAGCTGCAGCAGCCGCCGCACCATGTCCTGCACCTGCCGCTTCTGCGCGTGGCCGTTGCCCACCACGGCCTGCTTCACCTGCAGCGCAGTGTACTCCGCGACCGGCAAACCGTGCAGCACCGCGGCGCAGATCGCCGTGCCGCGCGCCTGGCCGAGCAACAGAGTCGAGCTGGGATTGACGTTGACGAAGACCTTCTCGATCGTGACCTGCACCGGCTGGTGCTCGGCGATGACTTCGCCCAGGCCCTCGAGTATGGCCTTCAGGCGCCGGTCGAGCCCGGCGTCGGGCGTGCGGATGCGCCCGCTTGCGACGTAGGAGAGCTTGCTGCCGTTTTTGTCGATGACGCCAAAACCGGTCACGCGCAGTCCAGGATCTATGCCCAGGATCCGAATCGTCAGCTCTCCATGACCGCCGTCGTATACACCTCTTGCACGTCGTCGATACCTTCGAGCGCGTCGATCAGCTTCTGCATGCGTGCCGCCTCGTCGCCCTTCATCGAGTTCTCCGCCGTCGGCTTGAACGTCACCTCGGCAAGCGCCGCCTTGAAGCCTTTCTTCTCCAGCGCGGTCCTGACGGCGACGAAATCATAGGGCGCGGTCACGACCTCGATGCTGCCGTCGTCGTTCGCGACGACGTCTTCCGCGCCCGCTTCGATCGCCGCCTCCATGAGCGCATCTTCGTTCGTGCCGGGCGCGTACACGAGCTGCCCGCAGTGCTTGAAGAGAAACGCGACGGATCCCGCCCCGCCCAGATTGCCCCCGTGCTTGGTGAACGTGGAGCGCACGTCCGCGACCGTGCGCGTCTTGTTGTCCGTCATGCAGTCCACCATGACCGCCGCGCCGCCCGCGCCGTAGCCCTCGTAGCGGATCTCCTCGTAACTGGCGCCCTCGAGGCCGCCGGTGCCGCGCTTCACCGCGCGCTCGACGTTGTCCTTGGGCATGTTGTTGGCGAAAGCCTTGTCCACCGCGAGCCGCAGCCGCGGGTTTGCGTCGGGATCGCCGCCGCCCATCCGCGCGGCGACCGTGATTTCCTTGATCAGGCGGGTGAAGATCTTGCCGCGTTTCGCGTCCTGCCGGTTCTTGCGGTGCTGGACGTTCGCCCACTTGCTGTGACCTGCCATGTGCGGCCCCTGCTAACTACGCGGTAACTCGCTAAAATATCGAAAATTTTATCACGCAGGGCCATCATGCCAGAACCTCTGCTCGTCGCCAGGTCCAAAATTGACCTCCATCTCCTGCCGCAGTTCGCCAATCGCCACGGGCTGCTGGCGCTCGACCAGCAGCAGGGCGCAGACAAGTTCATCACCCATTCGAGGCGCTCGACTTAGGCGACCAGCCATAGACCTTGGCGCATGCACCGCCCATCAGCATGGCGCGTTCACTCTTGCTCAAGCGCTTGGTCTCGAGGAAAGGCTTGACGGCCTGCTCGTAGTTCACGACCGCGAAGGCGCGGGTCCAGTCGGTGCCCCACAGGCAGCGATCGAAACCCCACGCGTCGAAGATGCGGGCGAGCGGGTCCCAGATGTCCGGGAAGGGATACGGCTTCTGCGATAGCGTACAGGCGCCGCTCACCTTGATTACCGCGTTCTTGCGTCTCGCGAGCTCCAGCACCTTCGGCAGGTCGGCCCACGGCTGCGGCGGAGCGGGCGGAGTGCGCGGCTGCAGGATGCCGAGGTGGTCGATGATGAAGCGCGCGTCGGGATGGCGGTCGATCAGCGTCGTGCCCGCGTCGAGATTTCCCCAGAACAGGACGTTGACCGGGAAGTCGTGCTTGACGGCGGCGCGCACGATCCGGTCGAGCCCCGGGTCGGTGGGAGCGCGGTCGCGTCCCGGATCCTTCGTCATCATGATGCGAATGCCGACCGTGCCCGGCTGCTTCTTCCAATCGGCGACCACTTCCGCGACCGCGGGATCGTCCGGATTCACCGGCTTGACGATGGCAAACCGGCCGGGATGCTTGCGCTGCACCTCTACCGCGTAGCTGGCGTCATAGCCGTAAATGGAGAAGGCGGAAATGAAGATCGCGCCGTCTATACCCAGCCTGTCCATCGCCGCCACGGTCTCGTCGCCCGTCGCGCTCGGGGGCCAGTTCGGCACGCTTTTCCATGGGCGTTTCGGCATGTTCGCTTCGTAGGCGTGGACCTGGGAATCGATGATCATCGGGACAGCTCCTCTGTGTTAAGAACTCAGCCCGGCTTGTGCGCCAGGACTACTTTCTTCAGCGCCGCAGCACGCACCAGCGACAGCCACACGTAGGCCAGCACGATCACTGCGCCTCCCGCGAGCGCCAGTCGCGGGCCCACCCACTCCCCTGCGGTATTCAACAGAAATCCGCTCAGGAACATCAGGCTCCACACCAGCGTGAACACGCTCATCACGCGCCCGCGGTAACGGTCCTCGACCAGGGTTTGCAGCATCACCTGAACGCAGGTCACGAAATAGCCGTGGCACAGCCCGGCGACGAGGATCGCGCAGAAAGAAAGCCAGTACCAGTCGCTGAAGGCCAGGCCGATCAGTGCGACGTTATAGAAAGTCAAGGCGCCCACGATCACGCTTCTTGGCGACAGGCGCGACTGCAGCCAGGCATAGGAAAGAAAGCCGGTCAGGGCGCCGATGCCGGCGGCGGAGGCGAGGATGCCGAGGCCGCGCGAATCGACCTGCAATACATCCTTGGCGAATACCGGAAGCATGTGGATGAAGCCCATCGCCAGGATTGCATTGAGCAACGCTGCGCCGATCGCCTGGGCGAATGCCTCGTTGGCGCGCAGGTAGCGCAGGCTCTCGGTGAAGCTGTTGAGCAGGCTGCCATGCGGGCGCGCAGCGGCGCTGTGCGCGGGGCGGACCACGAACAGCACCGCGATCATCGTGCTGACCGCCGCCGCGCACGCGAGAAAAGTGGCCGGCGCGCCCGCCGCCGCAATGAGAAATCCCGCGACCGAGGGGGCGATGACGCGGCTGCTGCCGAAAGCCATGGAGATCAGCGGCACCGCGGAGCGCAACAGCGGGCGCGGCAGCAGGCGCGGGAAGAACGACGCGCGCGCGGGCTCGTCGATCGCCGCCGACAGCCCCCATAGAAATGCCCCGAGCGCGAGGTGCCACAACTGCGCCACGCCGAGCAGCGTCACCACGCCGACCATGATCATGGTGAACGCCGCATTGGCCTGGGCGGCGCCGATGAGCTTGCGGGCATCGATGCGATCGGCCAGCACGCCGCCCAGCAGCGTCACGGTGAACTGGGGCACGAAACCGCAAAGATGGATGAAGCCCAGTTGCGCCTGCGATCCCGTGATCTCGAAGGCGAGCCAGCCGAGCGTAAACGCGAACATATGCTGGCCGACGACCTGCGTGACCAGGGCGAGCCAGTAGAGGCGGAAGTCGCGCACGCCGAGCGCGTGGAGAGGGTTCGCTTTCTCGTCCAAGATTGGTGCGGTCCGGGTTGTCACCGCAAGCTTACCGCATGGCAGTCTCCCGGCCGGCACCCGCGCGAGCAGACAGGGCGCTGCGCTGGCACAATCACGTCTTTTCCAGCGGGTGAACAATGCATTGCGCAGGCATGACCGGGCGGTGCCCGCCTTGAGCCGGGCCGAAAGAAGCCGCGGCTGGTTCGTCGCCGGGCTATTGCTCGCAATCGGCGGCGTGGTGTTCTTTTCGCTGCGGCCGATCTTCATCAAGCTCGCGTATGCCTACGTGACCGACCCGATCACGCTGCTCGCGCTGCGCATGGTGTTTTCCGTGCCGTTCTTCCTCGCGGCGGCGGTGTGGGTGAGGAGCGCTGCGGAACACCGTCCGCTCGCCGGGCGCGAGCTGGCCGCCGTTGTTGCGCTCGGCATCCTCGCCTACTACGGGGCGAGCTTTCTCGACTTTCTCGCCCTCCAGTACATACCCGCGGGGCTGGGGCGCCTGTTGTTGTTCACCTACCCCACCATCGTGGTGATCCTGTCGGCGGTTCTTCTGCGCAAGGGCGTGACCGCGCGCGAGATCGCCGCGCTGGTGCTGACCTACGCCGGCCTGCTGCTGGTGTTCGCCCAGTCGCTGGAAGAAGAGCAGGCAAACTTCTGGCTCGGCGCGGGGCTGGCGTTCGCGAGTTCCCTCTGCTACGCGCTCTACCTCGTCGCCGGCGCCGAAGTGATCACGCGCGTGGGCTCGGTGCGATTTTCCGCCTACGCGATGAGCGCGGCGAGCATCGCCTGCATCCTGCAATTCCTGCTGCTGCGCCCGATTTCCGCGCTCGATCTGCCGGCGCCCGTGTACGGCTACGCGGTCGCGATGGCCGTGGTGAGCACGGCGGTGCCGATATTCATGACCTCCGAGGCGCTGCGCCGGGTCGGCGCCAACACCGTCGCCATCATCGGCGCGCTCGGCCCGGTGACGACGATCGCGTTCGGCTGGCTCGGGCTCGAGGAAGTGATGACGCCGCTTCAGCTCGCCGGAGCTGCGCTCGTGCTCGTGGGCGTCGTCGTCATCAGCCTGCGGCCGGCGCCGCCGGCCAAGGGGTGAGGACGGACGCCTTCGTCCGCTTGAGGACCGGCGCTGGCAAGCGCAGAATCGCGCTTGATTAACCGGAGGTCTTGCAACCCATTCACGTCAGGCTGCACCTTCAAGGGACACAGCGAAATCATGATGCACGAGACCGGAGCAACATTGATTGGCTTTGCGGGAGTTGCACTGCTCTTGCTTGCGTTCCTGCTGAATGTGGTCAAGCAGATGCGATCGGATGGATACGCTTATGCGGCGCTCAATTTCGTCGGCGCTGCTTTGGCGTGCTACTCCTCGATCCTGATCAGTTTCATGCCGTTTGTGATCCTGGAGGGGGTCTGGGCGCTCGTTGCCGCAGGCGCGATCATTCAAAAAGCGTTTGCTCGCCCAACAGCCGTCGGCTAGCCCTTCGCGTAGATCTCCGGGTTGAGCAGCGCCGCCGGACGCTCACCTCTCATCAGTTGAACCAGGCCTTGAGCGACTGACTTCGCCTTGCGGCCGCGGACATCCCAGGTCGCGCCGCCGTTGTGGGGCGCGAGTATCACGTTGTCGAGGCTGCGGAGCTCTTCCGGGACAAATGGAGCCTCCGTGAACGGCGGCTCGTTCCAGTAGACGTCCAGGCCCGCGCCGGCGATCCGCTTTTCCCGCAACGCGCGAACGAGCTCGGGCTCGTCGACGATCCGGCCCCGCGCGGTGTTGATGAGATAGGCCTGCGGCTTCATCAGATCGAGCTCGCGCTTGCCGATGAGCTTGTGCGTGCTGGTGTTGTAGTCACAGGCAACGCAGACGAAGTCGCTGCGCTTGAGCAGGTCGGCGAGATCGGGGGTCCACTCGACGCCCAGTTCCTTCTCCCGCTCCGCAGGCAGCCGGGTCCGCTTCGTATAAAGCGCGTGCATGTCGAAAGCGCGGATTCGGGGCACCAGATGCACGGCGACCTTGCCCATTCCAATCAGGCCGACCGTCTTGCCCGGGCAGCCGATGCCCATCAGGGACAGCGTCTGTTCCTGGCGAAACTTGCCGTCCCGCGTGTAACGATCGGCTTCCGGAAGCCGGTAAGCCAGACCGAGCAGCATCGCCATGGTCAGATCGGCGGTCGTGGGCGCCACACCCGGAAAGGTGGCCTTGGGGTCTTCCAGGACGACCGGAAGCTTGCGCGCGTTGGCTGCCTTCATGTCGATGTTCGGATGAGCTGCAGCCATGGCGCCGATCCCTTTCAGGTTGGGATTGGCGTTGATGACTTCGGCCGTCACATTCGTTTCGTGCAGGACGAAGAGCCAGTCCGCGCGCCGGGCGCCGGCAACGAGCTCCTCTACCGTGATCTGCCGGTCCATGTACGGATAGACGGAGACCTCCGCGGCTTCCCGCAGCACCTCGAGAGCGACCTCCGGAATCGGCTGGGCGACGAAGACTTTCTCTTTCATGGCACCCACCTCACGTTATTGCGCGGCACCATCAATCCACGAGCTTGAGGAGCCGCGGCAGGAACATCGAAACTTCCTCCACGTAGGTGATGATCAGCATCGTCACTGTCAGGACGGCGATCATCGGCAGGAGCGGCTTCACCACGCGCTCGAGGGTAACGCCCACCACGGCGCATGCGGTGAACAACACGTTGCCGATGGGAGGGGTTATCAGACTCAGGGCGACGTTGCATTCGATCAGGATTCCGAAATGGATCGGCTCGATTCCGCGCGCCACGGCCATGGGTGTAAGCATCGGAACGAGGATCAGAATCGCCGGGACGGTATCCATGACGATGCCGATGATGAAAAACAGAATCTGGACAAGAAGCAGGAAAAGAATCTTCTCCGGGGCCCACGCATCGAGCAGCTTTCCGAGCATGCTCGGAACCTGAAAGATCGTGAGCACGTAGCCGAGAATGGCGCACATCGCGATCACCAACAGCACCATTCCGCTGATCTCGATCGAATTGCGGAGGATCGCCGCAAGCCTGTTGAAGGTGAGCGTTCGATACACGAACGCCGCCAGCAGGAAACCATAGACCACCGCGACCGACGCCGCCTCGGTCGGCGTGAACACGCCTCCGAGGATTCCGCCCAGGATGATCAGGATCAGCAGGATGGCCGGACCCGCCTTGACGAACGACAAGGCGGTTTTCTTCAATGAAAATGCGACGGACACGTTGCCGTAGCCATAGCGTCGGGAGATATAGACCGCCCAGATCATGAGCCCGAGACCATTCACGATCGCCGGAAGTATTCCGCCGGCGAACAGCCCGGCTATCGACATGTTGCCGACGATCCCGATCAGGATCAGGTCATTCGTCGGCGGGATGAGCGTACCGGCGCATCCCGATGACGCGAGGAGCGCGGCGCGGAACGGCGCTGGATAGCCTTGCTCCTTGAGGCTGGGATCCGCCACCTTGCTGATGGCCGCCGTGTCCGCCGATGACGAGCCCGAAATGCCGCTGAAAAGCATCGTCGACCCGATGACCGATACACCGAGCCCGCCGCGCCCGCGGCCGATGGTTGCGGACGCGAATTCCATGAGGTTCTTGGCGACTCCGCCTTCGGACAGCAGGGAGCCGGCGAAAATGAAGAGCGGGATGGCCAGAAAGTTGAAGGAGCTCAGCGCATCGTATATCTGCTGCGGCAGGCCCGGCAGCAATTCGAGGCCGTTCGGAGCAAAGAAGATGCCGACCAGAGCCGCGCCGCCAAGAACAAAGGCAATCGGCACGCCGACTGCCATGAACGCAAAAAATGCGATGACGAGCGCGGTACTTGCAAGACCCATGATGCCTCAACTCGGTCGGGACACGGTGGTTGCAGGCATCTAGGGCTGGCTTTCGCCCTTCAACTCGCGGTGGACTTCCTCTTCCCGCGCTTCAACCACGCTGAACCGGCGTCCGGTCCAGACCGACAGCACTGCATCTGCGAATTCAAGAACGTAGATCGCCAGGATCGCACCGATGCCGACGGGGACCCCTGCATACGGGATGCGCATGTTGATTTCCGTCGCCATGGCGGTCTGATTCGAGACGATGTCGAGATAATCAATGGATTGCTTCAGGAGGATAGCGAGCAGAAGGATGACCGCAACGTTCACGCTCTGCCGGACAATCCAGCGTGTGCGCTCGTTGAAGTACATGACGCCGAACCGGACGGCGAAATGCATTCCTCTACGGGCGCCTACGGCTGCGGCGAGCAAACCGAACCAGACGAGAATGAAGCGCGCGACTTCTTCGGTCCAGGCCGTTGGCGCGTGAATGACGTAGCGGATCAGAACTTCCAGAAAGACGCTTACGACCAGAAAACAGAGAAGCACGGCGCAGACCGCAATCAACGCCATTTCTATCCAATGGCCGATCCGCGCCAGAAGAACCTGCGCTTGAACCACGAGTGGGGCCTCGCGGTACCAGTAGTCTTGCAGCAGCTATTGGCTGTTAGCCGGGTGCCGCGCCCTTACGAAAAGTTGCGCGCCGCATTGACCAGGTCTGCCCCGATCCTGGCGCTCGCCTCTTTGTAAACGGAGTCGAGCTTGGAGGAGAAGGCCTTGGGGTTTTCCATAGCAATGATCTGCATTCCCCCCTTGGCCTTCAAGAAGGCGATCGTGTCCTTCTCGCTCTTGATGACCTCGTCCACCTGAGCCTTGACGGCAGGTTTTGCGGCTTGCCTGACGATCTCCCGATCTTTTGGTTCGAGCTTGTCCATGAACTTCTTGGAGACGATCATCGCGCTCACGATACTGTAGTGGTTCGTGAGCGTCAGATACTTCGTGACCTGATACAGCTTCACCTGAAGGATATCGGCCATGGTCTTGTCGCTGCCATCGACAAGGCCGGTTTGCAGGGCGGTGTACAGATCCTTGAGACCCACGACGGTCGGGATTCCCCCGAATGCCAGGATGGTATCTCGTTGAATCTTGCTCGCCTGAACTCCGAACTTGAGCCCGGTTACATCCGCGGGAGTCCTGATCGGGCGTTTGCCGTTCCAGAGGTTACGCGAGCCGTCGGAGGCAAAGCCCAGCAATTCGCAGGCGAAGGCTTCATCGACTTTCGGCTTCAGCCGTGTGCCGACCGGGCCGTTGGCAAAACGAAGAACCTGGTCGGTGTCCTTGTAAAGGAAGGGAAGATTGAACACATCCATTTCGGCAACGGCGGCGCTGATGTGCGATACGTCGGTGACGACGCCATCGAGCGTCCCCGCCTTGACCGCGTTCGTCATCGTCTGGTTGCTGCCAAGTTGACTGTCCGGGAAGATCGTCACCTGGACACGCCCCGATGTGCGGCTTTCGACCAGTTCCTTCAGAACCACGGCGGATTTGGTGTGAGGCGCGCCGATCGGGCTGTCGCTCCCGAAGCGCATCGAGACCGGAGCGGCCGATGCCTTCCCGATGATTCCAAACACGCCGAACGCGAGGCCGGCACCCGCGGCGAGTCCGCTCTTGAGCGTGTCCCTGCGCGTGAACGCGCGCTCTGACGTTGCGCCCTTCTTTCCTGATTGACCCTTGATTTGCTTGTTTGACATGGCCATCCCCCTTTGTGAAGTGTTGAGGGCATTGGAAATTTACACGCCCTTTTGAGCTGTTCGGACGTATAACACGGGCTTACCGGGGGGTCAATTAAAGGGATGTTTGGTGAAAATATTGATCGCGCTGTGATTATTCGAACCCCGCGTCGATCCTAGTACGAAGTGCCGTCCTTTCGCGTGAAGCGCCGTCCCTGAGGCGTCGCCTGCCCCGCGATGTCGTCGTCGGGATAGGTCACGGCATCCTCCGGGCGGCGGTCGCCGACCTCGAGATAGACGGCGTCGCGCTGTGTGCGGTTGATGAGGTAATGGCCGTCCGCACTTCCCGCAGGAAAGCCCGCGCACATGCCGGGCGTCAGCCGCTGCTCGCCATCATTGGTGACGAGGACGAGCTCCCCACTCACGATGTAGACGAACTCGTCCTCGTGCGAGTGCCAGTGGCGCAGCGCGGACACCGCGCCCGGCGGTATCGTGGTGAGGTTGACCCCGTAGTTCTTCAACCCCAGGGCGTCGCCGAGCCGCTGCTTGCGGCGCGCGGAGACACGCGATTTGAAGGGCTCCGGGTAGCGCGAGCCCGTAACGGCGGGCACGGTGGCGGGGTCTATTGCGGGGAGCCTCAAAGTTGATTTCATGTGGATGTCTCCTGAATCACGCACGAATGGGATGGCGCCGGATGAGCGGCGCGTCAATGCACGAAACATCGGTACCCGTATAGTTCCGTCCGCTCGATCCGGCGCAGACGGCACTGCGCGCGCCGACGCGGCACTTCCGGCGCGCGTCAGGGCGCCGTCCGGAAATAGATGATATCCCCCTCGCGCACGACGTAGTCCCTGCCTTCCAGTCGCATCTTTCCGGCTTCCTTCGCGCCGCTCTCGCCCCCGCACGCGAAGAAATCCTCGCACGCGATCACTTCCGCACGGATGAAGCCGCGCTCGAAGTCGGTGTGGATCGTGCCGGCCGCCTGCGGCGCGGTTTCGCCCTTGTGGATGGTCCAGGCGCGCGTTTCCTTGGGGCCGGTGGTGAAGAAGGTCTGCAGCCCGAGGAGTCCATAGGCGGCGTGCACGACCCGGTCGAGGCCGGGCTCCTCGAGCCCGATGTCGGCGAGGAACGCCTGCTTGTCCTCCTCGGCCATGCCGGCCATCTCCGCTTCGAGCGCCGCGCAGATCGCCACCACCGGGGCACCCTCCTTCGCCGCGAACTCTCGCACGCGGTCGAGCAGCGGATTGTCCTTGAGTCCGTCCTCGGCGACGTTCGCGACGTAGATCGCGGGCTTGGTCGTCATCAGGCACAGCGGCTGCAGGAGCTTCAGCTCCTCGGCCTGCAGCGCAAGGCCGCGCGCGGGCTTGCCCTCGTCGAGGCGGCTGCGCACGCGCTTGAGCAGGCCCTCGAACCGGATCGACTCGGGGTCGCCCGAGCGCGCTTTCGGCTCGACACGGTCGAGCACCCTGTCCACCGTTGCGAGATCGGCCAGGGCGAGCTCCATCTGGATGGTCTCGATGTCTGCGACGGGATCGACGCGGCCCGCGACGTGCGCGACGTTCTCGTCCTCGAAGCAGCGCACGAGATCGATGATGCCGTCGGTCTCGCGGATGTGCGCGAGGAACTGGTTGCCGAGACCCTCGCCCTTCGAGGCGCCGGCAACGAGCCCCGCGATGTCGACGAATTCAACCGCTGCCGGCGTCACCTTCGCAGAGCGCGAAATTTCCGCGATTCTCTTCAGGCGCGGATCCGGCACCGGCACCACCCCGACGTTCGGCTCGATCGTGCAGAAGGGATAGTTCGCGGCCGGGACCGCGGCCCTGGTGAGGGCGTTGAACAGCGTGGACTTGCCGACGTTGGGCAGGCCCACGATCCCGCAGCGAAGGCTCATTTCTTGCGCGCGGTGTCGGAGCCCGGGATGAGCTTCTTGAAGAAGGAGCTGATCGTGCCCCCCACGCCGGCTTTCTCATCTTTCGCCGCCGTCGCGGTCTGTGCGGCCTTCCCGGCCTTGGCCTTCCTCGCCGCCGGGGCGGGTTTGCCGGGCTTCGCAGGGCTTTCCGCCGCTTTCGCCTGCTTCCTCGCGATCGCTTCTGCGCGCGCGGGCGTGGCGGGCTCCGCCTTCACCGGCCGCTCCACGCGCGCGGGCTCCGGCTCGGTGTGGAGCTTCAGCATCGCGCCCTGGTGGTCTCCCGCAAGCATGAGCGGCAGCACTTCGAGCACGCGCGCGATCGCGGCGTCGATGACGGCGCGGTCTTCCTGCGAGGGCTTGTGCAGCACGTACTCGGTGACGAGATTGGGGTCGCCCGGATGGCCGATGCCGATGCGCACCCGCCAGTAGTCGTGCGAGCCGACCCGCGCCGAGATGTCCTTCAGCCCGTTATGGCCGGCGATGCCGCCGCCCTGCTTGATGCGCGCGACGCCCGGTGGAAAATCGAGCTCGTCATGCGCCACCAGGATGTCGGAGGGCGCGATCTTGAAGAAGCTCGCCAGCATCTGGACCGGCTTGCCGGAGAGGTTCATGTGCGACTGCGGCAGCATCAGCCACGCGCCGCTCGCCTCGTGCCGCCCGACCAGCGCCTCGAATTTCGCGTCCTTGCGCAGCACCGTGTGGGATTCCGCGGCAAAGCGCTCGACCAGCCAGAACCCCGCGTTGTGCCGCGTGCCCTGGTAGCGGTCGCCCGGATTGCCGAGGCCGACGATGAGCTTCATGGTTGATGAGAAATGGCTATCGGGTGATCAATGAAAAAGCCCGCCAGTCCGGGCGGAATGGCGGGCCGTTTCGGCAAGCGGCGCCTATTCCTTCCCCTTCTTGGCCGGCTCTTTTTTCTCCGCAGCGGCGGGCGCCTTCTTTTCGGCACCAGCGGGCTCCTTCTTCTCCGCGCCCGCCTCCTTCTTCTCGCCCTTCTCGCCTTCCGCGGCAGCTGCTTCCTCGCCCTCGGCCGGGACCTCGCCGATGATCTCGGTGACCGGCGCCGCCGCCTCTTCCTCGATCACGATCTCCTTCGGCACGTGCACCGACACCACCGACGGATTCTCGTGCTTGAGCTTTATCACCGGCTCCACGCCCTTCGGCAGGACGATGTCCATGACGTGCAGCGTGTCGTTCAGCTCCATGTCCTTGAGATCGACCTCGATGAACGCCGGCAGGTCGTCGGGCAGGCACTGGATGTCGATTTCGTTCAGCGCGGGTTGCACCACGCCGCCGCCGACCTTCACGCCCGGGCAGATGTCGGCATTCAGGAAGTGCAGGGGCACGCGCATGTGGATCTTCCTGTTCTTGTCCACGCGCTGGAAATCCACGTGCAGCACCTGCTGCTTCCACGGATGCATCTGGTAGTCGCGCAGCAGGACCTGGAACTTCTGGCCGTCGAGCGCAAGATCGAGTATCGAGGCGTGGAACGCTTCGAGCTTCAACTGGAACAGCAGCGCATTGTGGTCGAGCTCGACGTTTTGCGCCGCCTGGTTCGCGCCATACACGATGCCCGGCACGCGCCCGGCGCCGCGCAGGCGGCGGTTCGCGCTCGATCCCTGTTGCGC
>Ga0210102_1000144_pt1 | contig 20843 bp, 18 predicted proteins | sample RushOxbow_ThreeS_4_FD_185563 | JGI IMG/M metagenome (GOLD analysis project Ga0210102, IMG submission 185563) | Wetland microbial communities from San Francisco Bay, California, USA, that impact long-term carbon sequestration -... | ecosystem: Environmental > Aquatic > Marine > Wetlands ...
GGGTCGAGCCGCTCAAAGACCCGCCCCAGCCAGCGCACCAGCCCGGCGGCCTCGGCGGCGGCGCATGCCAGAGCGCCCAGCCCCGCGGCCACCGCGGAACCCAGCGGGCCGAGGTTCGACTCGAGGCCCAGCACGATGCCGACGCCAAGGGCGGCCGGCGGGAGCAGCACCACTCCAAGCAGCAGGGCGAATCCTATCAGCACCAGCATGTTCTGCCCCAGCGCCTCGATTCCCGTGGGTCGCCCGCTTCCCAGGTGGACCCAGGCGGGAAAGAGCAGTGCCGCGCCGTTGTGAATCAGCATTCCGAGGAAGTTGACCACCGGCAGCAGGAGCAGGGCGCCCGCCAGCATTCCGCTTCGAAGCGCCAGCCCCGGCTCGGCCGATGGATCGCCGAGAAAGGCGATGTAACAGACCACCAGCAACCCGAGCTGCATCGCGGTGAGCACCAGCGCGGAGGACGCGGTCTCCGCCACTACCACGGCCGGCCCCCGCACCGGATAGCTGCGCAACAGATCGAGCTTCAGCAGGTCGCCCCGGAGATCGTTCCGGACCCACTGCGGTCCGGCCACGATCAGAAAGCCGGCCCACATGGCCGCCATCCAGCCCAGCGACAGCGCCGGCGCCGAGTCGGTCAGGGTCGCGAGCCAGATAGCCAGTACGATCCCGATCGCAAAGACGACCAGGAGGGTGCGGGTGCGGGCGGACCGGAGCGCGGCCACGACGTTCTTCCAGGCCAGCGCCGCGGCGGGCCACCCGGTGGGACCGAGCCGCGGGAGCGGCACCCGGGAGCGCGCGCCCCGCTCGGGGGTTACCCGGCCGGCCCGGCGCTCCGCTCGGACCCGGGCCCGGGCCAGCGAGGCATCGACCGCGGCTTCCTCGAAGGCGGCATCCGATCGCACGACCCACACGAAGTGCGCGGCCAGAATCGCGAGCGGCGGACCCACGGCACCGAGCCACTCGCCCCCGCTCGCCACGAACAGCGGCCGGATCATCAGACGGAACGGAGCCAGCACGGCCGAAAGGGGCGGCCGCTCGGCGGCGTCGGTCAGCGCGGCCAGGAACTCCCGGAACCCGTGCCGCCAGCCCTCGCCCAGCGCGGGGAGCGCCCCCGCCACCGCCCACACCAGCGCGAGCAGGAGACCGGTCGCGACCGCCAGCGAGAGCACCCGGCGCCGCGCGCCGTGACGCCCGTGCTCCAGCAGGCTGCTCCGCACGAACGATGCGCCCAGCCGGTGCAGGGAGAGCGTGGTGAGCAGGATCCACAGCGAGAGAGCTCGAAGCCATGCCGAGACGCCGAAGCGCTCCCGGGCGAGCAGCAGGGTCCAGAGCGCGACGTTGAAGAGGACCACGGTCTGCCCCACCAGGAGCTTGAACTGGATCAGCTGCCGCCGGGTCACCGGCCCGGCAAAGAGGAAGGTGACCTCGGCCGGGCTGAAGGCGAGCGCCCTCCGCTCCGACCCGATGATCCAGGCCCACGCGACCGCCAGGGTGAGGCCGCCGGCCAGGAGAAGCTCGCCCCAGCGCCGAGCGTCGGGAGTCGGCATGCCGGGCGCGGGCCGCTGATAGACCACGATGATGTACAGGTAGGTCAGGCCGAGCAGGAGGGCGATGGCGTACCGCGGGTTGCGCAGCCGGACGAGCTGCCGGCCCAACCGGTTGCGTACCGAGCGGGAAATGAGGTAGGCATAGGCGGCGATCACCGCTCCTCGACCTCCTCCTGCCCGATCAGCTCGAGGAACACGTCCTCCAACGGACGTCCGGCCAGCGCCGGTCGGGAGGCGACGATCTCGGCCACGCTGCCGAGCGCGACCGCGCGCCCGCGTCGCATCACCAGGATCCGGATGCAGATTTCCTCCACCAGGTGGAGCAGATGGGAGCTCAGAATGACCGCCGCCCCGGCCCGCGCGCGGGCCACGATGGTCCCCTTCATCCGGCGGATTCCGACCGGGTCGAGTCCGGTGAGCGGCTCGTCCAGCAGCAGCGCAACGGGGTCGTGCAGCAGCCCGCAGGCGATGGCGAGCTTCTGCTTCATTCCTCGGGAAAGCTCGCCCGGAAGCGCCGCCTGCCGGTCCTCCAGCTCCAGCTCGGCCAGGACTCCCGGGATCCGCTCGGGCGCATCGGCGACCTGGTACAGCCGGCCGACGAATCGCAGATGCTCCTCAACGGTGAGATATTCAAACAGGTGGGGCTCGTCCGGAATGAAGGCGAGGGCCGACTTGGCCGCGACCGGATCGGCCGCGAGGTCGTGGCCGGCGATCCGGATACGGCCGCGGCTCGGAATCGTGATGCCTGCGAGGCAGCGGAGGGTGGTCGTCTTCCCGGCCCCGTTGGGGCCGACCAGGCCCACGACCTCTCCCGGCGCCACCCGGAACGTCAGCCCCCTGACCGCGGCGAGGTCGCCATAGAACTTCTCCAGCCCTTCGACCTCGATCACGCGGGGCCGTTCCGGCCGGACTGAAACTTTCCCTTGCGCACCGACGTCTCTAGTTGAAACATTATCTGTCCTCGTTCGTGGCACTCGGAGCGTAGCGCACATGCGTAACTACTGGCTCAAGATCCTGCTGGGTGCCTTCGCCATCTTCGCCGTGGGGATGATCGGGGTCAGGCTGGCCCGGCGCGGCATCGCGGGGGTAAAACACGTAGTGGAGGGGAGCGGGCCACTCACCATTCCACTGAGCCTGGTCCCGTTCGAGCTCGATGGCGAGCGGCTCGGCAAGCTCGACCACGTCACGCTGGTGCGGGAGTCGCCCACCCGGGTCAGCTCGGTGGAGCTGGAGGTGAATCTCAGCGATTCGCTCCTGGCGCGTGGTCTCGAGGGCTGCCGCCTCGCCGCCAACATCGAAGGTCATGCGAACCGATCCGACGTGGACATCCGGGTCGGTAGTCGGAGCCAGAACGTGTTCTTCTGCGTCCCCCCCGACTCCGAGACTACCGACCTGGTGGAATACGGGGTGGCCCAGCTCCAGCCCGGCGACATCGAAGTCCCGCTGCTCCTGCCGCGGGATGTGGTCAAGGAGCTTCAGAACCTCGATTTCGGCAAGGGGCCTCCGGTTCCACCGGGCCCCGACCAGGCCGACTCCATCGCCGCGATCGCCGGGCTTCAGGCCGATTCGATCGAGGCCGCGGTGCAGAAGGCCATCGAGCTTCAGGGGGCGGAGCGCCGGCGGACCCTGGACTCGATCCGGGGCTCGGTCCGGCGGATGGCCGATTCGCTCCGGGCGGCCGGCCTTCGCTGGGCCGACTCCGCCCGGCGCGAGGCCCGCGACGTGGCGGACTCTAGCCCCGGCCGGTAGTTTCCGGGGCGATGCTCCTCGTCCTCGACAACTACGACAGCTTCACCTACAACCTGGTCCAGTATGCCGGCGAACTGGGCGCCGATCCGGTGGTATACCGGAACGACGCCCTCAGCGTCGAGCAGGCGATCGCTCTGGGCCCCGGGGCGATCCTGATCTCGCCCGGGCCGTGCACCCCGCGGGAGGCAGGCATCTCGGTCCCGCTGGTGCGGGCCGCGGCGGGCCGGATCCCGATCCTGGGGGTCTGCTTGGGTCACCAGGCCATCGGCGAGGCGTTCGGTGGGCGGGTAGTGCGGGCCGACCGCCTGATGCACGGCAAGACTACGCTGGTGGCTCACTCCGGCCATCCGATCTTTCGCTGCCTGCCCCCGCGGTTCGAGGCGATGCGGTACCACTCGCTGGTGGTCTCGCCCCAGGGGCTACCCACGGAGCTCGAGGTCACGGCCTGGTCCTCGGACCGGCCCGAGGGCAGCGAGATCATGGCGCTCTGTCACCGGAGCCTGCCGGTCTACGGAGTGCAGTTCCACCCCGAATCGGTGGCGACGACGGGGGGCAAGCGGCTGTTGGAGAACTTCCTCGAATTGGCAGCCTAAGCCTTTACTTCCAAAGCGGATAGCGAATAGCGGATAGCGGGCTTCGCCCGCCCGGCACGACTTTTGACTCCGCCCTCGCGCCCTGTTAGTTTCGGTGATGCGCGTCCTCGGTGTCATTCCGGCACGTCTAGGCTCTACCCGACTCCCCAACAAACCGCTTCAGCTTCTGGCCGGCGAGCCGCTCATCGCCCGGGTGATCCAGCGCGTGCAGGAACACGGCCTGACCGACGAGCTCGTGGTGGCGACCGACTCCCCGATGGTGGCTCAGGTGGTGGAGCGCACCGGGGTGCGCGCGGTCCTCACCGACCGGGGGCACCCCAGCGGCACCGACCGCGTGGCCGAGGTGGCCCGTCGGTCGGAGTACCGTGGCTTCGACCTCATCGCCAACGTCCAGGGCGACGAGCCGTTCGTGGCCCGGGAAGCACTGGCCGGGGCCCTGGCACGGGTGGAGGGCGGGGACGACGTGGGGACAGCGGCGGCGCCGCTCGAGGCCGAGCTCGCCGCCGATCCCACCCGGGTCAAGGTGGTCACCGACGCCGCCGGCCGGGCGCTCTACTTCTCCCGCGCCGCGATTCCCTGGCGCCGGGACCGGGAGTACCCGGGGGAGGGCCTCTACCGCCAGCACCTCGGGATCTACGTCTACACCCGCGCCGCGCTGGCGCGCTGGGTAGCCGAGCCGCCGAGCCCGGCGGAGCTGGCCGAGCGCCTGGAGCAGCTCAGGGCACTGCACATCGGCCTGGCTATCGGAGTCGTGCCGCTCGAGGTGCCCGCGCTCCCCGGGGTGGACACGGCGGAAGACCTACGACGGGCGGAAGCCCACTGGCACGCATTTCAGGGGTGAAGCTATGACCACGGGTCCGAATGCGACCAAGTACATCTTCGTCACCGGCGGCGTCGTCTCTTCCCTCGGGAAAGGCATCGCCGCCGCGTCGTTGGGGCGCCTGCTGGTGGAGCGCGGTCTCGCCGTAACCATGCAGAAGTTCGATCCCTACATCAACGTGGATCCCGGCACCATGTCCCCGTTCCAGCACGGCGAGGTGTTCGTCACCGACGACGGCGCCGAGACCGACCTGGACCTGGGCCACTACGAGCGCTACATCGACCGCTCGCTCTCCCAGCAGAACAACGTCACCACCGGACGGATCTACCAGACGGTGATCAACAAGGAGCGGCGGGGCGAATACCTGGGCAGCACCGTGCAGGTGATTCCCCACATCACCGACGAGATCAAGAACGCCATCCGGCGCACCGCGCCGGGACACGACGTGGTGATCACCGAGATCGGCGGCACCGTGGGCGACATCGAGTCGCTGCCGTTCCTCGAGGCCATCCGCCAGTTTCGCCAGGAGGTCGGGCGGGACAACGCGCTGTTCATCCACCTCACCCTGGTGCCCTACATCGCGGCGGCCGGGGAGCTCAAGACCAAGCCCACCCAGCACTCGGTGCGGGAGCTGATGCAGATCGGGATCCAGCCCGACATCCTGATCTGCCGCAGCGAGCAGCCGATCTCCGCCGACATCAAGCGGAAGATCGCCCTCTTCTGCAACGTGGACTTCGACTGCGTGGTCGAGAGCCCCGACGTGAGCTCGATCTACGAGATTCCGCTCCGTTTCCACCACCAGGGCCTCGACCGGGTGGTCTGCGAGCGGCTTCGGGTGGAGACGCGGCAGCCGGACCTCCGCGCCTGGGAGGCCATGGTGGAGCGCATTCTCCGACCCAAGAACACGGTGCGGATCGCGGTGGTGGGGAAGTACACCGCGCTGCACGATGCTTACAAGTCGGTGCAGGAGGCGCTGGTCCACGGCGGCATCGCCAACGATGCCCGGGTGGAGATCGAGTGGATCGCGAGCGACCGGTTCCTGGATCAGGACGCGACCGGCCGGGTGCTCGCCGGGTTCGACGGACTGCTGGTCCCCGGCGGTTTCGGTGAGCGGGGGGTGGAGGGCATGATCAACGCGGTCCGCTGGGCCCGGGAAAACGACCTGCCGTTCTTCGGGATCTGCCTCGGCCTCCAGGTCGCCATCATCGAGTTCGCCCGCGACGTCTGTCGCCTGCCGGAGAGCAACAGCACCGAGTTCGCTCCCGACTGCACCACGCCGGTGATCGCTCTCATGCCGTCACAGCGTGATGTGGCCGACCTGGGCGGCACCATGCGGCTGGGCGCCTACACCGCCCGCCTCCGGCCCGCCTCCCGGGCCGCGCAGGCCTACGGGGTCACCGAGATCAGCGAGCGGCACCGCCATCGCTGGGAGGTGAGCAACGCCTACCGCGACGTGCTCGCGGAGTACGGGCTCCGGCTCTCGGGCCAGTCGCCCGACGGCGGCCTGGTCGAGGTGATCGAGCTGCCCGACCACTCCTGGTTCATCGGCTGTCAGTTCCATCCCGAGCTCAAGTCCCGACCCACCCGGCCGCACCCGCTCTTCGCCGGGTTCATCGCGGCAGCCCTGCGCCGGCGCCAGGGACGCGATGGGGGCGATGCGCCCGCCCCCCGGGAGCTGGCCGAAGCCGCCCGCTGATGGCCTGGTCCTTCGACCGCCGGCCGTTCCTGATCGCCGGACCCTGCGTGATCGAGCTCGGCGACGTGCTGCCCCGGGTCGCCGAGGTCCTGGCCCGCCTCAGCGCCGAGCGGGGCCTTCCGGTCTGCTTCAAGGCGAGCTTCGACAAGGCCAACCGCGCCAGGCCCGGGGCTCCACGCGGTCCCGGGCTCGAGGAGGGACTCCGGGCCCTGGAACGGGTCCGCTCGGCGAGCGGGCTGCCGGTGCTCACCGACATCCACGAGCCGGGCCAGGCCACGCCCGCCGCGGAGGTGGCCGACGCGCTCCAGATCCCCGCCTTCCTCTGTCGCCAGACCGACCTCCTGATGGCCGCCGGCCGGACCGGCCGCCCGGTGAACGTGAAGAAGGGCCAGTGGATGCCCCCCGAGGCGATGGCCGGCGCGGTGGAGAAGGTGCGCGGCGCAGGCGGGGCGGACGTCGCAGTCACCGAGCGGGGCACCTTCTTCGGGTACGGGGACCTCGTGGTGGACATGCGAAGCTTCATCCGGCTCCGTGAGGCGACCGGGGCCCCGGTGATCTTCGACGCGACCCATTCGGTGCAGCGCCCGGGCCAGGGTGCCTCGGGAGCGAGTGGCGGCGACCGGGAGTTCATCCCCCCGCTCCTCGCCGCGGCGGCCGTGGCCGGTGCCGACGGCTTCTTCCTCGAGACCCACCCCGATCCGGCCCGGGCGGCGAGCGACGCGGCCACCCAATGGCCGCTTGCCCGGCTGGAGGAGCTGCTCGACCGCACCCTCGACCTGTGGGCCCGGGCGCGGGAGCGGGCGGAGGTGTGACGCACTCGCCGATGCGGCTCGACCCCGACGCCGCCGCACGGGTCCGCCTGCTGGCGCTCGACGTTGACGGCGTACTCACCGACAACGGTATCTGGCTGGGCCCGGTGTCGGGGGAGCAGGTCGAGTTGAAGCGGTTCGACATCCATGACGGGCTGGGCCAGGTGTTGCTTCGCACCGCCGCCATCCCGGTGATCTGGATCAGCGGCCGCCGCTCCGACGCTACCGAGCAGCGGGCCCGGGAGCTCAAGGTCGAGGAGCTGCTCCAGGTGCCGGGCCCCACCAAGCTGGAGGCGCTCGGCGCGCTGCTGGAGCGGCGCGGATTGGCCTGGGAAGAGGTCGCCTACGTGGGTGACGATCTCGCCGACCTGCAGGTGCTGCGGAGGGTCGGACTCCCCCTGGCTGTCGCCAACGCGGTCGCTGAGGTGCGAGCCGTGGCCGTGGCCACGACCAGGGCCTCCGGCGGTCACGGGGCGGTCCGCGAGGTGGCCGAGGCGCTGCTCAAGGCCCGCGGGGTCTGGCCCGAGATGCTGGAGCGCTATTTCACGGAGCCGGCGATCCGTGGGGCGTGACCCCGGTGCGCTGGTCGAGCTGGGCCGGCGGGTGCTCCGCCTGGAGGCCGCATCGGTCCGCGAGGCGGCCGAGCGTTTGGACGAGCGCTTTGGCCGGGCGGTGGAGCTGCTGGCGGCGGCGCGGGGCCGGGTCATCGTGTCGGGCGTGGGGAAGTCGGGGCTGATCGCCCGGAAGCTGGCCGCCACCCTCACCTCCACCGGCACGGCGGCGAGCTACCTTCACCCGATCGACTCGCTGCACGGCGACCTCGGGATCGTGGGGCGGGACGACGTGGCCATCGTGCTCAGCAAGAGTGGCGAGTCGGCCGATCTCTTCGGGCTGCTGGGCTCCCTCCAGCGGCTCGCCGTCCCCATCATCGCCATCACCGGCGGTGCCGGATCCACGCTTGCCCGGGTCGCAGCCGTGGTGCTCGACGGGGCGGTGGCGGAGGAGGCCTGTCCCCACGACCTCGCTCCTACCTCGAGCACCACGGTGGCGCTGGCGCTGGGCGACGCGCTCGCCGTGGCGCTCCTCGAGGTGAAGGGGTTCCGCCGAGAGGACTTCGCCGCGCTCCACCCGGGCGGGAGCCTGGGCCGCCGGCTGCTGCTCCGGGTGCGCGACGTCATGCTGTCACCCGGCCGGCTGCTCGGCCCGGACGCCACCATGCGCGACGCGGTGGTGAGCCTGGCCCACGACCGGGGGCTCGCCATGGTGGTGGCGGCCGACCGGCTCGCCGGCGTGCTGACGACCGGCGATCTGACCCGGCTGGCCGAGCGGGACCCCGGCTTCCTCGACCGCCCGGCCGCCGAGGTGATGACCCGGACGCCCAAGGTCGCCTCGCCGGACGACCTGGCCGCGGCCGCGGTAGCCATCATGGAGCGACACGGCGTGATCGTCCTCCCGGTGGTGGAGGACGGGGGGCGGGTCGTGGGGGTGGTCCACCTGCACGATCTCTTGCGCGCGGGCGCGGTGTGATGGGGGACGGTACGGCGGTACGGCGGTATGGCGGTACGATGGCCCCGCCCGCCGCGGCGCTGGTACGGCGGCGCGACCTTACCGCCGTACCGCCGTTCCGCCGTACCGCCCTCGCAGCCATGACCGCACTTCTCGTTGCCGGGATCGCCGGCTGCGAAGCCACCGGTGCCCGGCCCACGACGACGATCCAGGCGCCGGACAGCGCGGACCAGGTGCTGGAGGGCTTCTCCCATTTCGTGACCAACCAGGGCGTCCGGCGCAGCCGGGTCGAGGCCGATACCGCCTATTTTTACGAGAACACCCAGATCACCCAGCTGCGCAACGTGAAGGTGGTCTTCTACGACCTCAAGGGAGAGGAGAGCTCGACGCTGACGGCGCGGGCGGGCACCTACCGCTGGCAGGACGGCGCGATGGAGGCCAACGGGAACGTCGTGGTGGTTACCCCCGACGGCCGCCGGCTCACCACCGAGACGCTGCGCTACGACAACGGGACCAACACCATTTCGACCGACAAGCCGTTCACCTTCAATGCGCCGAACCAACACGTGAACGGCAACAGCTTCCGGTCCGATCCCGACTTCAAGAACGTGGTGACGGACCGTCCCCGCGGGGTGGCGGGGGAGGGGATTCTGCTCCCCGGCCAGGAGAAGGGAGACAGCCGATGAAGGGCAGCGGGGCCGCGTCGTTCCTCGTCGCCGGGCTCGCCGCCACGCCCGTCGCGGCCCAGAGCAGCCGGTGCGTCTTCCAGATCGACAACGTGGACCGCCAGGGCAGCGTGGTGGAGACCCCGCAGGGCACCAACTACTTCGCCGGCGGCAATGTGCGGCTGAGCTGCCGGGGCACCAAGATCACGATGCAGAGCGACAGCGTGGCCGCCTACGGCGGCAACGTGGTCCGCTTCATCGGGCACGTGAGGTACCGCGACTCCACCGTCACCATGGACGCGGACAACGGGGTCTACTACAAGGCCGGGGAGAAGTGGCAAGCGCGGGGACGGGTCAAGACCGAGAACCTCCTGACCGGCTCGACCCTGACCGGACCCTCGCTGGACTATTACCGCACGGTGAAGGGGGTGCGGGATACCGTCGAGATGTACGCCACCGGCCGCCCCACGATCCGCTACGTCACCGGCGACAGCGCCGGCAAGCCGGGCGAGCCCTACCTCATCGTGGGCAACCGGGTCCGCTTCAGGGGCGACGACCGGATCTTCGCCGGGGGCAAGGTGACGATCGATCGGAGCGATTTCGCCGCCCGGGGCGACTCCCTCCGGCTCGACACCGGCGCCGGGAGCGATGGCACCCTGATCGGCGGCTCGCCCATCCTCCGCGGCCTCGGCCCCGACAGCTTCAGCGTGGCGGGAAACCGGATCGACCTCACCCTCGACCGCCGCGAGCTGACCTTTCTCGTCGCCAAGGGTAACGGGCATGCGGTGAGCCGGGAATGGGACCTGGTGGCCGATACCATCGCGTTGGACGTGAACCAGCGGAAGCTGGAGCAGACCCTCGCCTGGGGCGACAAGATCCGGCCCACCGCCACGTCGCCCTCGTACGTCATGAAGGCGGACTCGCTCGCGCTCGACACCCCGGGCCAGCGGCTCAAGGAGGTCCGCGGCTTCGGCAAGGCCTGGCTGGGCGGCACGGTGTACCAGGCCACCAAGGATCGCGACTGGATGCGGGGCGATACGATCGTCGCGCAGTTCGCCACGGCCGATTCCGCCGGGAAGAGCCGGGCCCGCCTCAGCCTGATCGAGGCCCGGCACGGGGCGCAGTCCTACCACATCGACCCCAACCCGAAGTTTCCCCAGCGGCCTTCCATCAACTACGCGCGGGGCGAGGCCATCACCGTCGTGATGCAGCCAGGTGACAGCGCGAAGGTCGAGCGGGTGGACGTGCGCGGCCAGGTCGACGGGGTGCAGCTCGAGGCCGCCGCGGACAGTGTCCCGCCCGATACCACGGCCGGACGGAGACGCCCCACGTGAGCCCCGCGGAGTGGATCCGCACGCTCGGTGACCGCGATCCCTCGGTTCCGATCGCGCTGGCCGCCATCACCCGCGCGGCGGGGTCCTCCGACCTGGTGGATTTCGCCGACCTGGTGATGGCCTACCGCGAGGCCCACATCGCGGTGTACCGGGCGCTGCCTGGCCCGGGGCAGACCGAGATCTCCGGCGACGAGGTGCGGAGCCACCTGACCCGGTCCGTGCTCCCCCGGCTCGCCACCGAGGGCTGGATCCTGGATTCCCCCGATGGCGACTGGCAGCCGGTCCAGCCGCGAGTGCCCTGGTGGGGCCAGACCCCGCAGGCACGGCAGGAGGTCTACGAAGCGCTCCTCAGCGCCGCCACCCGCGCGGTGCAGCGGGCTCGCGCGCTCACGCCGCAGCAGGTCTCGGCCAGCGTGCTGGAGGGGATCGACCTGACCAAGAGCTTCAAGGGGCGGCGGGTGGTGGACCGGGTCACCGTCCGGGTCCAGCAGGGCGAGATCGTAGGCCTGCTGGGGCCCAACGGGGCGGGAAAGACGACGACCTTCTACCTTATTACAGGACTGATCAAGCCCGGCGGCGGGCGGGTCCTCCTGGACGGGCTCGATCTGACCCGCGCGCCGATGTACCGGCGGGCGCGCGCCGGGATCGGCTACCTGGCCCAGGAGCCCTCGATCTTCCGGAAAATGACGGTCGAGGAAAATATTCTGGCTATCCTGGAGACCCGGCACCTGCCCCGGGACGAGCGCCAGCGGCGGCTCGACCGGATGCTGGACGAGCTCTCAATCAAGCACCTCCGCAAGAACAAGGCGTACGCCTTGAGCGGAGGGGAACGGCGGCGGCTGGAGATCACCCGGGCACTGGTGAGCGAGCCCAAGTTCATGCTGCTCGACGAGCCGTTCGCCGGGGTGGACCCGATCGCGGTCCACGACATCCAGACCATCGTCGCCGGGCTGCGGCATCGCGGCATCGGCGTTCTCATCACCGATCACAACGTGGAGCAGACCCTGGACATCGTGGACCGCGCCTACATCATGTTCGAAGGCAGAGTGCAGGCCTCCGGGAGCGTGCGCGATCTGGTGTACGACGACCGGGTCGCCCAGCTCTACCTGGGGCCGACGCTGACCGCGCGCCTCCGGGCCCGGCTCGAGGCGGTAGCATGAGGACCGGGCTCTCGCAGCACACCAGCCTGCGCCAGGAGCTGCGGGTCAACCCGCGCCTGTACCAGGCCATGGACATGCTGTACATGCCCATGATGGACCTGCAGCAGCACCTCAAGCAGGAACTGCTCTCCAACCCCTTCCTCGAGCTGCTCGAGCCGGAGGAGGAGGAGACGCCCGAGCAGAAGGACTCGGAGCAGGAGAAGGAGCAGAAGGAGAAGGAAGAGGAGATGGATTGGGAAGAGATCCTCCTCAACGGCTTCGAAGTCGGCGGCACCCGCGAGCAGTACGAGCAACTGGAGTACACCGAGCCGGTCACGGTCGAGACCAAGGACCTCATCGACCACCTCCGCGAACAGCTCCAGATGATGACCCTGGGCCCCCGCCAGCTCCTGCTGGCCGAGGAGTTCCTCGGCAACATCAACGAGGAGGGATACCTGGCCGCCTCGCTCGAGGAGATCCTGGGCTCGGTGAACCAGCTGGTCGAAGGCCACTTCGAGACCGGGGACGGCGGGGAAGGGGAGGCGGCGGCGGCGGCGGAGGCGGCCGAGGCCGGCCAGCCGACCCCCGCGCCGGCCGCCGGGCTCTACACCCCGGCCGAGGTGGAGGAGATGCTCGCCATCGTCCAGAAGCTGGATCCGCCCGGGGTCGGCGCACGCGACCTCAGGGAGTGCCTCCTGATCCAGCTCCGGGAGCAGGGTGATATCGAGTCGCTCACCTTCCGGCTGGTGGACGAGGCCTTCCCCGACCTGATCGCCCACCGCTGGAACGATCTGGCCAAGCGGTTCGGGGTCGAGCCCGCGGCGGTCCAGGCGGCGGCCGACGGGCTGGCGCGGCTCGATCCCAAGCCCGGCCTCAAGTACGCCAGCCAGACCGACGGCTACATCATTCCCGACCTCATCGTCGAGAAGATCGGCACCCGCTACCAGGTCTTCCTCAACGACACCGGCATGCCCCGGCTGCGGCTCAGCCGGTCGTACCAGGAAATCGCGCGCGACAAGAAGAAGATGACTCCGGAGAACCGCGAATTCATCGCCTCGAAGATGAACAGCGCGAACTGGATGATCCAGGCGATCGAGCAGCGCCGCCAGACCATGCTCAAGGTGATGAACTTCATCGTGGACCGGCAGCGCGACTTCTTCGAGAAGGGGATCGAGTACCTCAAGCCGCTCACCCTGCGCGAGGTCGCCGAAGTCATCAACATGCACGAGTCCACGGTGAGCCGGGTGACCAACGAGAAGTACGTCCAGACGCCCCGGGGCGTGCTCCCCCTCAAGTTCTTCTTCTCCAGCGCTCTCGCCACCGCGTCCGGGGAGGAGGCCAGCGCCCGCTCGATCCGGGCCAAGCTGCAGAAGATGGTCGCCGAGGAGGACAGTGCGAAGCCGCTCACCGACCAGCAGATCGTGCACCTGTTCCAGGAGCAGGGGATCCAGATCGCCCGCCGTACGGTCGCCAAGTACCGCGACCAGCTCGGCATTCTGCCTGCGCGGATGCGGAAGCGGGTATGACCCTGCCCGCCGAGGCGCTGGACGTGAGCGTCCTCGTCCCGGCGAAGGACGAAGCCCCCAACCTGCCCGAACTCCTTCGCCTCTGCCACGAGGCGCTGGCCCCGGCCGGATTCTCCTTCGAGGTCGTGGTCGTCAACGACGGCTCCCGCGACGACTCGGCGCGGGTGCTCCGCGAGCTGGAGCGCCAGTATCCCTTCCTGCGGGTGGTGACCCACCGGCGCCAGCGCGGCATCGCGGACGCCCTCCGTTCCGCCGGGGAGGTGGCCCGCGGCGACGTCTTCGTCTTCTATCCCGCCGACCTGCAATACCTGCCGGCCGACATTCCCGCGCTGGTGGAGCCCGTTCTCGCCGGCCGGGCCGACATCGTGACCGGCACCAAGCAGGGCCGCTACGAGAAGGCGTTGGTTTCCCGGGTCTACAACCTTCTCTGCCGCTGGCTTTTCGGCGTGCCGGTCACCGACCTCAATTCGGTGAAGGCCTACCGCCGGGAAGTGATGCTCAACGTGCCCCTCAGGCCCGACTGGCACCGCTACATGGTCGTCATCGCCGCGGCCGACGGGTTCCGGCTCGAATCCCTGCCGGTGCCGCTCCATCCTCGCCGGGCCGGAGTTTCCAAATTCGACTGGAAGCGGATCCCGGTCGGGGTGCTCGATCTGCTGTCGGTCTGGTTCCAGCTCCGCTTCGGCCGCAAGCCGATGCTCTTCTTCGGGCTCGCGGGCGCGGCGCTGTTCCTGATCGGCTTCCTCGCCGGCGTGGTCGCCCTGGTGCTCCGGTTCGGCTACGGCATCGGTTTCCGACCCCTGCTCAACCTGGTCGAGACGATGGTCATCAGCGGCATCGTGCTGTTCGGCTTCGGACTGATGGGCGAGATGATCGCCGGCATGCAGGAGGAGCAGCGGGAGGTCGCCCGGTCGCTGGCCCGGCTCGAGAATCTGGACGTGCGGGACTGATCGGTGCGGGTGGTCTTCCTCACCCACAACTTTCCCCGCTGGGCCGGCGACCTCTCGGGCGGGTTTCTCGGCACGCTCGCCGCCGCGCTGGTCCGCCGCGGCGTCGCGGTGCGGGTGGTGGCGCCCAGTGACCGGGGGCAGGGCGGGGAGGACCTGATCGACGGCGTGCCGGTCCGGCGGGTCCGCTACGCCCACGCCAGGGCGGAGACCCTGGCCTACCGCGGCACCATGCAGGCGGCACTGCGGGCCCCGGCCGGTCTCCATGCCCTGGCGGGGCTCTGGCGGGCGCTCCGCCGTGCCGCCCGCGACGAGGTCTCCCAGGGCGCCGATCTGATCCACGCCCACTGGTGGGTGCCCGCCGGTCTCGCCCTGCCCGACCGCTCGCCCAGCGTCCTCACGGTTCACGGCACCGACGCCGCGCTGCTCCGCCGCTCCCGCATCGCCCGGGCGCTCGCCCGCCCGGTCTTCCGCCGCGCCACCGTGGTCACCGCCGTCTCCCGCGAGCTCGCCGGCTGGATCCAGGCGGGAGCCGGTCGGTTCATCGAGCCGGCCCACATCCACCCGATGCCGGTAGATGCGGAACGATTCAGCTGGACCACCGGCGGCGGCGGGGCGGTGGTCCTGGGGCGGCTCACGGCACAGAAGCGGGTGCATCTCGCGATCGAGACCGTGGCGGTCCTCGCCGCTGCGGGCCACGAACTGCCGCTCACCGTCATCGGCGACGGCCCGGAACGCGCCGCGCTCGAGCGGCTGGCCACGAAGCTGGGCATCGTGCCCTTCGTGCACTTCGCCGGCATGGTCGCCCCGGCCGACGTGCCCTTCCATCTGGCGGGCGCGGACGTCATGATCTTCCCGGCCCAGGGGGAAGGGTTCGGGCTCGCCGCCGCGGAGGCGCTGATGGCCGGCATTCCGGTGGTTGCCTGCTGGGACGGCGGCGGCGTGCTCGACGTGGTGCCTCCGTCCGGTGCCGGCCGGCTGGTGCTCCCGGCGGCGGAGGCCATCGGGGAGGCCGTGCTGGAGATCCTCAACGACCCCGACCGGCTGGCCGCGGGGCGGCTGGTCGGCGAGTCGTGGCGCGCCCGCCTCGCGCCGGACCACGTGGCGGAGATCTGCGAGGGATGGTACCGCGAGGCGCTTGGTGCGTAGCCGGTGGTTGCGCGCCGTCCAGTGGGTCGCGGGCTTCGCGATCGTCGTCTTCGCCGGCCGCTCGCTGGCGAGAAACTGGGATCAGCTCCGGGCCCAGCCGCTCGATTGGCGGCTCGATCCGGGCTGGCTCCTGCTCTCCGCCCTCCTGGTGTGGGCGATGTACGCCCTCCTGATCGCGGCCTGGCGCGCGATGCTCCGGGCCTGGGGACAGCGGCTCGACCCCTGGAGCGCGGCACGGATCTGGACCGTGTCCAGCCTGGGCAAGTATCTCCCCGGGAAGGTCTGGGCCGTGGCGGGGATGGCCGTGATGTCGCAGCGGGCCGGGGTGGCCCCTGGCGCGGCGATGGGCTCGGCGGTGATCCTGCAGGCGCTGGCGGTGGGCACCGGGGCCGCCGCGGCCGGACTCACCGGTCTGGGAGCGCTTCGCCGGGCGCACCCCGGGATCGAGACCGGTCTGGTGGTTCTGGCGGCCGCGAGCGCCGCGGGGATCGCGCTCCTGTTCTGGCCGCCGGTGGTGCGGCGCCTGCTCCGCATCGCGGCACCGGAAGCCGCGGCCCAGACAGTCCCCGCCGGACCGGCGATCGCCTTCGGCGTGGTGGCCAACGTGACCGCCTGGATCGGCTACGGGGCCGCCCTCTGGGCCCTCGCACGCGGGCTGCTCCCGGGCACCGGGATACGCCTCACCCAGGCGGTGGCGGTCTTCACCGCCTCGTACCTGGCCGGGTTTCTGGCCCTGTTCGCCCCCGGCGGGCTGGGGGTGCGCGAAGGCGTGTTCATCCTGATGTTGCAGGGCCCGCTGGGCGTCGGGCCGGCCACCGCGCTGGCGCTTGCTTCCCGGGTCCTGCTCACCATCACCGAGTTCGGGGCCGCCGTGCCGTTCCTGGCGTTCCCCCGGGGGGACCCGCGTGTCGTCCACTGACGCACCGAACCCGGCGTTCGAGCCTCGCCGGCCGGCCCTGCTCGCGCTCGCCGTCTTCGTGCTGGCCGCGGCAACGCTCTGCTGGCCGATGCTGGGCGGCGGGTTCCTGATCGGCGACGATCAGTACGTGGCGGGGTATGGCTTCAGGCTCTTCGGGACGGAGATGTTCCGCCGCACCGGGCACATTCCCGAGTGGAGCCCCTACCTGTTCGGCGGCCTGCCGTACATCGCGGCCCAGCACGGGGACATCTTCTACCCCACCGCGTGGCTTCGCTGGTTCCTCCCGATCGACACCGCGATGAATCTCGGCTTCGCCGGGCACATCCTGCTCGCCGGCGTGACGATGTACGCCCTCTTGCGGGCGCTCCGCACCGGCTGGACCGGGGCCGTGGTGGGCGGGCTGGCCTACGAGCTGACCGGCATCGTGGCTTCGCTGGTCAAGCCGGGGCACGACGGCAAGCTCTTCGTTTCCGCGCTGGCCCCGCTGGCCTTCCTGGCATTGCTGCGGGCGATCCGCCATCGTGACCCCGCGGGGCACGCGGTGCTCGCGCTCACGGTCGGGCTCTGCATGCTGAGCCCACACTATCAGATGACCTATTACCTCCTGGTTGCGGCAGCGCTCTGGGCTCTCTATCTGGCCTTCCTGGATCCGGAGCGCCCGCCCGGGAGCCGCTGGCCGGTGGCGCTCGGGCTCGCGTTCGGTGCCGTCCTGCTCGGGCTCGCCGTCTCCGCGGTCCAGGTGCTCCCGTTTCTGCAATACATCCCGTTCTCACCCCGCGCGGCAGGCGGGCCCAGCGGCGGCTGGGCCTACGCCACCGGCTTCTCGATGCCGCCCGAGGAGATCGCAACCACGGTGCTGCCCCAGTTCAACGGCGTTCTGGAGCACTACTGGGGCCGGAACTTCTTCAAGCTGCACACCGAGTACCTGGGCGCGGTGGTGGTGGCCCTCGCCACTCTCGGCATCGCCGACCGGGAGCGGCGAAGCGTCGTGCGTGCCTTCGGGGTTATCGCCGTCCTCTTCCTGCTGATCGCATTCGGGGGTCATACCCCGTTTTACCGGCTCTGGTACGAGGTCATGCCCATGATGAAGAAGGTGCGGGCCCCCGGCATGGCCTTCTTCCTGGTGGCGCTGCCGGTTGCGCTCTTCGCCGGCTTCGGAGCCGACCGGCTGGTCCGCCGGACGGTGAGCCTTCGGGCCGTGGCGATCCCGCTCGGGATCCTCGGCCTGCTGGCCCTGCTGGGCACCGCGGGCGGGCTCCAGGGCATCGCGGGGTTGTTCGCCGCGCCGGAGCAGGCGCCCCGCCTGGCCGAGAACGCCGGCGCGCTTCAGACCGGATCGCTTCGGCTGCTGCTGGTGGTCGCGCTCGGTGCTGCCGTGCTGGGGGCCGTGATGACCGGCCGCTTGCGGGGCGCGGGCGCCGCCGCGGCTCTCTCCGTCGTAGTGATCGGAGACCTCTGGAGCGTGGACCGGCAGTTCTTCGTCTATCAGCCGCCGGCAGCCCAGCTGTTCGCCGACGACGCCATCACCTCGCGTCTGCGGCAGCAGCCCGGTCCGTTCCGGGTGTTGGACGCAGGGGTGTACCAGGGGTCGTACCTGATGGCCCATGATATCCAGACCATGCTGGGCTACCATGGGAACGAGGTTCGCTTCTACGACGAGCTCATGGGAGGGAAGAACGAGTGGCGCAACGTCGGGAGCCCCAACCTGCACGAGCTCCTGGCGGTGCGATATCTCCTGCTGCCGGACAGCCAGGTGGTCCCCGGATTCCAACGGGTCCTGGGACCGGCGACGACAACTCCCGGAGCGGTCGGCTATCTCTACGAGCGGGACACGACGCCGGCTTACGTCCGGCTGGTCCCCGCCGCGGCCAAGCTGCCGGACGATCAGTCGGTGGCTACCGTGGTCGACCCGCGTTTTCCGCTCGCTTCGGTCGTGCTGTTTCCCGACACCGCCTCGGTGACGGTCGAGCCGATCCGCGGCCAGGTGCCGGAGCCGAGCGCGGTCCGAGCCATCCTGGCGGAGTGGGCGCCTGGCCGGATGCGGATCACGCTGGAGGGCAGCGACCCCCGGCCGCAGTACCTCCTGGTGGGCGAGACCTGGTACCCCGACTGGCACGCCCTGGTGGACGGGCGCCCGGCACCGATCCTCCGGGGAGACCACGCGCTGATCACCGTTCCGGTCCCTTCCGGAGCGCGGGAGGTGACCCTGCGCTTCGCCTCCGCCGCGTACGCCAGGGGCAAGCTGATCTCGTTCCTCGCTCTGGCAGCCATCGCGGGACTCATCGCCTGGTCGGTCCGGCGCCGGAGCCGAGCGCATGCCTGAGCGGGCGCTGGTAGTGGTACCGACCTACAACGAGCGGGTGAACCTTTCCCTCATCGTGCCGCAGATCCTGGCGCAGGACCCGGGTATCGAGGTCCTGGTGGTGGACGACAACTCGCCCGACGGCACCGGCGCGCTGGCGGACCAGCTCGCCACCGCCGAGCCGCGAGTCCACGTGCTGCACCGGCCGGGGAAGAGCGGGCTGGGCAAGGCATACCTGGCCGGCTTCCGGTGGGCCCTGGACCAGTGTTACGATCTGATCTTCGAGATGGACGCCGACTTCAGCCACGATCCCAAATTCCTGCCCGCCTTTCTGGACGCCGCCCGGGAAGCGGACCTGGTGATCGGGTCGCGCTACAAGACCGGCGTCAACGTCATCAACTGGCCGATCTCGCGCCTGCTGCTGTCGCTCGGCGCCAACCAGTACGCCCGCTGGGTCACCGGGCTGCCGCTCACCGACTCCACCGGAGGATTCAAGTGCTTCCGGCGGCAGGTGCTGGAGGCGCTCGACCTCGAACGGGTGCGGTCCAACGGCTATTCCTTCCAGATCGAGATGAGCTTCCGCGCCTGGAGGAAGGGCTTCCGGCTGGCGGAGATCCCGATCGTCTTCACCGACCGGGTGGAGGGGCAGAGCAAGATGAACGGCCGCATCGTGCGGGAGGCGATCTGGATGGTCTGGTGGCTCCGGCTCAAGTCGCTGGTGGGCCGGCTGTGAGAGGGACGGTGTTCTACAAGATGACCGGCTCGGGCAACGACTTCGTCATGCTCGATGGCCGGCATACCACGCCCGACCGCTGGCCGCCGGAGCGGGTCGCGGCCCTCTGCGACCGGCGCAATGGGGTGGGGGCCGACGGCCTCGTGGTGCTGACACCCGAGGGGCCGGCGACAGTCCGGATGACGTTCTGGAACTCCGACGGCTCCCGGGCGGCGATGTGCGGCAACGCCGCGCTCTGCAGCGCCCGGCTCGCCGTGTTCCTGGAGCTGGTGAGCCCGGGTGAGCTCGGTCTCCTGACCGATGCCGGGATGGTCCGGGCCCGAGCCGAGGGAAGCGGCGACGATGCCGAGATCCGACTGCCGGACCTGGAGCTGCCGGCGCCGGTGCCTGGTCTGCCACCGGGCGAGGGGGAGGCCTGGCTGGTGCTGGGAGCGGTCGGCGTGCCGCACCTGGTGATCCGGGTGGACGACATCGAGCGGGTGGACATTACCGGACGCGGGCGTCAGCTGAGGTTCGACCCCCGGCTGGGGCCGGCCGGCGCGAACGTGAACTTCGTGGCGCCTCCGGCCCAGCCTGGCGGCCTTTGGCTGATCCGGACCTACGAGCGGGGGGTGGAAGGGGAGACCCTGGCGTGCGGCACCGGGACCGTCGCTGCCGGGCTGGCGCTGGCCGATCGAGGCGAAGCCGATCTGCCGCTGGGGTTCCGGGCTCGCGGTGGCCCGGAGCTCCTGGTCCGGGGCCGGATCGAGGGGAAGACGGCCACGGAGGTCTGGCTGGGCGGGCAGGGCCGGCTGCTGTTCCGTGGGGTGTGGGAGGGGGCATGAGCCGAGTTCTCCACACTTATCCCCAGGACCGCTTAACATAACATATCTTATACGTCATTGGCCGAAGGCCAGAACATCGCCCCGGACCGGCACACCCGGTTCCTACTGCGCCGGGCTCGCCGTCCCCTTTTTCTGCGTCCCCTGCATCATCTGCCCGATGTTCACCGCGGCGTATCCCGCCGGTGGCTGGAACGCCGCGTCCGGTACCGGCGCTCGACTGATGGACACCGCTTCCATCGCCGTTCGGGCCTTCCCGTCCTTGAACTCCACGATCTTGAGCACGCCCTTGTTCGGCCCCACCAGCTTCTGGTAGGTCGCCAGCATCTTGGTTTCCTTGCTGCCGGCCCGCATCATCGGGTTGTTCCACATGGTGCTGAGCCCGGCGAACCCGACCCCGTTGGCGATGCAGGCCTCGCCCTCCTTCTTCTTCCCATCCTGGACCGTCGTCGCGTGCCAGACCTGGCACTTGGCCCCCGCGACGGTCTCGGTGCGCCCCGTATTGGAGAACTGGACACCGGAATCGTCTTCGTCCTCCTCACCCTTCTGGTTGTACTGCTTCATGAGCGCCTCGGTCCGGGTGTGCATCAT
>Ga0210102_1000145_pt1 | contig 20824 bp, 15 predicted proteins | sample RushOxbow_ThreeS_4_FD_185563 | JGI IMG/M metagenome (GOLD analysis project Ga0210102, IMG submission 185563) | Wetland microbial communities from San Francisco Bay, California, USA, that impact long-term carbon sequestration -... | ecosystem: Environmental > Aquatic > Marine > Wetlands ...
CCCGCGGCGGCGATGGCGTTGTCCACGTCCCGGGAGAGCGCCTTGGCCTGCTGGGTGGCCTGGGTCAGGTCGCCCAGCACGGCGGCGATGCCAGCGGAGCGCAGCCGCAGGAGATCGAACCGGACGTTCTGCATGGCGAGCACGCAGGACTCCAGGTGACTCGCCACCTGGGCCCGGCGCCCCTGCAGGTCGAGCAGGGTCTGCCGCTGGCGCTGGAGCAGGTTGAGCCGCCGGGCCCGCTCCGGGTCGTCAGGCTCCCGGCTCAGCGCGGCGATCCGCTCGTCGATCGACCCCAGCCCCTCGGTGTCGAGGTTGCTGTCCATGGCGTGGAGAGTCCGAGCCAGGTCGGTGGCGCGCTCGTAGAGCGCGTCGGCGGTCTGCTGCACCTCGGGGAGCATCTTCCGCTCCGTCGGCGGCAGCCGTTCCAGCAGCTTCTGGATCGCCAACCGGTCGTCCCGGACCTGCTCGATCGCGTTGAGCTGCGCGCCGTACTCCTCGTAGGTGGGCCGGGGCAGGTGCCGCGGCGATCTCACCCCCTTCACCATCTTGGTCTCCACCGCGTCGGGCGCCGGCGGGCGGGTGAGCACGTCGCGCCAGCTGTATCCCGCCTGCCAGAGCCGGGCGTAGTTCCGGAGCAGCCCGATCCCCATGCCGAAGGTGGGGAACAGGAACCAGGGGTGGTCGATGCCGGTGGCGATGTTGATGCCCATGCAGCCGAGCGACACGGCCGCCCAGCTGGCGAACTGCCCCCGGACCTGCTGCACGATGCGCGGCTCGCCGGTGTCGCGCTCGAGCGGGGCAGCGGGGCGGTTGGGCAGCGGGGCGGTTCCGGCTCGACGTGCCAACTGGCGTGCCCGTCGGCCCTCCGGCTCGGGCGCCGGCCCCGGTCGGCCCCGGCGGACCGTCCGCTCGAGCTCGGCCTCCCGCCCCGCCGCCCCGCCGCCCCGCCGTCCTGCGGCACGCCAGCCCAATCCGGTCGGCGTGTAGCCCGTCACCGCCCGGCTCTCCAGCGCCCGGCGCAGGGCGTCGGCGGTGGGCCACCGGTTCTCCGGGTCCTTCTCCAGGCAACGGGCCACCGCCAGCGCGAGGTCCTCGGGGACATCGGTCCGCCGCCGGCGCACGTCCGGCGCCGGCTCGGTGATCTGCTTCATCAGGATGCCGGCGACGGTCGGCGCGCTGAAGGGCAGCTCCCCGGTCAGCATCTGGTAGGTGACGATCCCGAGGCTGTAGAGGTCGGACCGGCCGTCGATCTCCCGCTCGCCCGCGGCCTGCTCCGGGCTCATGAACGCGGGAGTTCCGATCGCCACCCCGGCGCCGGTCAGGGTGGCGCCGGAGCTGGAGGAGAGCGCCTTGGCGATCCCGAAGTCGGTGACCATGACCCGGCCCCGGGGCCCTTCCAGCAGGATGTTGTCGGGCTTGATGTCGCGGTGGATGATGGAGACCGCGTGGGCGGCGCTGAGCGCGTCGGCCGCTTCGGCCATGATCCGGCGGGCCTCCTCCACCGGCAGCTTCCCCCGTCGCCGGATCCGCGCCGCCACCGACTCGCCGTCCACGTAGCCCATCACGAAGTAGACCAGCCCGTGGCCCTCACCGACGGTGTGGATCGGCACGATGTGGGGGTGACTCAGCCGGGCGGCGGTCTGCGCCTCGCGGGTGAAGCGCTGGCGGATGTCCTGCTGAAAGGCGAGCTCCGGGGGCAGCACCTTGATCGCGACCCGGCGCTGGAGCCGCTCATCCCGGGCCCGGTAGACCACCCCCATGCCACCGCGGCCTATCTCGCCCTCGATGGTATAGGCGTCGCCCAGCGCGGCGGCGAGGCGGGTGGGAAGGGGTTGCTCGGCGGGTCCGGTCACGTGCGGGAGTGGGCCGGGTCGGCGAAGGCGAAACGGCCGAAACTGCGGTAGTCTACGAAGCTGCAGCCGGACATGGCAGACAATCTGTACCGGCTCCGCCCCTGCCGCCACCCTGGGCAGGGTGCCCGCTCTCGACCGGAGCGGTTTTGGCCGTCATTTTGGCAGCGATCGGGACCGGGTTTCCACTACCCTGCCAGGATGGAGGCGCGCCGGTCGCCGTGTGAAACCTTGTGGCCTCGTAAGCTGTTCATTCGCAGCGGCTGAGCGCCCGAGTTCGTGGCACGGTGGGTGCTCTTGAACCCCCGATCGTTTGTTCGACTGCCATTTTCCCCTGAGGGGCTGAAGGGAGTAGCACCTAGATGAGTGAGCGACTGACTCTGCCGGTCCTGCCGTTGCGCGAGGTCGTCCTTTTCCCGGGTGTCACCGCGCCGATCGGCGCCGGCCGCCCGGCCACCCTGCGCGCGATCGAGGCCGCGCTGGCCACGCCCGACCGGCTGGTCTTCGCCGTCTCCCAGCGGCAGAACGTCGAGAGCGTCAACTCCGAGATCCTGTACACCATCGGCACGATCGCCCGGATCGGCCAGCTCCAGCGGGGCCTCTCCGGGATGCAGCTCCTGCTGCACGGGGAGCGCCGGGGGATCGCGATCCACTATAGCGAGCGGGAGGGCTATCTCCAGGCGGTCGTGCGTGACGCCGAAGAGATGCTGCCCATCAACCCCGAGGACTCTGCCTTCGTGGCCCTGCATCGTGAAGCCCGGGCGCGCGCGGCCGAGCTGGGCCAGAAGTCCGGGCTCCCGGACGAGGTGGTCCAGCAGGTGCTCGCCGGGGTCAACGAGCCGGGCCGGTTCGCCGACCTGGTGGCGGGCTACATCGACATCACGCCGGCCCAGCGGCAGGTGCTGCTGGAGACGCTGAGCGTCGAGGAGCGGCTCCGGAGGGTGCTGGTTCACGTGCAGCGCCAGATCGGCGTGCTCGACGCCCAGGAAGACATCAAGTCCCAGGTCCAGGAGGAGCTGGGCGAGCGCCAGCGGGAGATGTTCCTGCGGGAGCAGCTGAAGACCATTCAGCGGGAGCTGGGAGAGGACGAGGAGCGGGACGATCTCCGCGAGCTGAAGGAGAAGCTCGCGGCGCTCGACCTGCCGGCCGACGCCCGGAAGGAAGTGGACCGGGAGCTCAACCGGCTCACCCGGATCGGCCGGGAGTCCATGGAGTCGCAGGTGATCCGGACGTTCCTGGAGAACATCGTGGAGCTGCCCTGGAACGTGCGCAGCAAGGAACACCTCGAGCTGGCCGAGGCGCAGCGGATCCTGGACGAGGACCACTACGCGCTGGGCGACGTGAAGGACCGGGTGCTGGAGTTCCTGGCGGTGCGGCAGCTCCGGATGCAGGAGGAGGCGGGCGAGGGCGCGGCGGCGGAAGGGCGGGAAGGCGGGAGGGCGGAAGGTGACGGAAAGGCGGAGGAGGTCGCGGCCGGCGAGGCCACCGATGTCCCCGCCGCCACGGCCACCGTGCCCGCGCCCAACACCACGATCCAGGGCAATCCCGACGACCGGGCCAAGGGGCCGATCCTGCTGTTCGTCGGGCCGCCGGGCGTCGGCAAGACCTCCGTCGCCAAGTCGATCGCCCGGGCGATGGGACGGAAGTACGTGCGCATCTCGCTCGGTGGCGCCCGCGACGAGGCCGACATCCGAGGCCACCGGCGCACCTACGTGGGTGCCATGCCCGGCCGCATCGTCCAGGGAATGAAGCAGGCGGGCACCAAGAACCCGGTCTTCCTGCTGGACGAGGTGGACAAGTTGGGCGTGTCGTTCCAGGGCGATCCGGCGAGCGCGCTGCTCGAGGTGCTCGACCCGGCGCAGAACGACACCTTCGTGGACCACTACCTCGGGGTGCCGTTCGACCTGAGCGAGGTGCTGTTCATCGCGACGGCGAACTTCATCCAGAACATCCCCGGGCCGCTACTCGACCGCATGGAGGTGGTGGATTTCGCCGGGTACACCGAGCGGGAGAAGCAGGTGATCGCCCGGAAGTACCTCATCCCCCGCCAGTTCTCCGAGAACGGGGTGAGCCCGGAGCGGCTGGAGATCACCGATGAGGCACTGGCCGAGGTGATCACCAGCTACACCCGGGAGTCGGGTGTGCGGCAGCTGGAGCGGGAGATCGGCCGGCTGGCCCGGAAGGTGGCGCGCAAGATCGCCGCGGGCGAGGTCGAGCGGATCACCGTCACCAAGGACATGGTGGACGATCTCCTCGGCCGTCCCAAGGTCCACCCGGAGAAGATGGCCCGCCACGACGAGGTCGGCGTGGCGACCGGGATGTACTACACTCCCACCGGCGGCGACATCATGTTCGTCGAGGCCTCCACCATGCGGGGGAAGGGCGAGCTGGTGCTGACCGGCCAGCTGGGCGACGTCATGAAGGAATCCGCTCGCGCCGCCTGGACCTACGCCCGGTCGCACGCGGGCGCGCTCCAGATCCCGGACGAGATGTTCGACCGGGACATCCACATCCACGTGCCGGCGGGCGCCATCCCCAAGGACGGGCCCTCGGCGGGTGTGACGATGGCGACGGCGGTGGTTTCGGCCCTCTCGGGCCGGCCGGTGCGGCACGATATCGCCATGACCGGTGAGATCACCCTGCGCGGGCGGGTGCTGCCGATCGGCGGCGTCAAGGAGAAGATCCTGGGCGCGGTCCGGGCCGGCATCAGCCGGATCATCCTGCCGAAGGAGAACGAGCCCGACCTGGAGGATCTCCCGCCCGAGGTGCGGGAGAGGATCGAGGTGCACCTGGTCCACGAGCTGGGTGAGGTCCTCGCCCTCACCCTGCGCGGCGCGACCTTCCGCGAAGGCCGGCTGCTCTTCGGGGATGAGAAGAACCCGAGGGACGTGGTGCCGCTGTCGGCGGGGTTCCGGCATTAGACTGCGGTGAAGGGTGAAAGGTGAAGGGTGAAGGGGCGCATTTCCCTTTCACCCTTCACCTTTCACATTTCACCCCCTCACCTCTGCTCCGCCTTCTCCCTCCTCAGCGCCCTCATGGCCCCATGCGCCAGCTCGCCGGCGGTGGAGCCGTCGGCGGGATATACCGCCCAGCCCACGCTCACCTGCAGCGGGATGATCACCCCTTCGGTGGTGGTGGCGGCCTGCTCCCCCAGCACCCGGCGGAGCTTGGCCGCCACCACCGCCGCGCCATGGGCGTTCCCGCCGCGCAGGATCATGGCGAACTCCTCGCCGCCGTAGCGGCCGATGAGGTCGCTCGCCCGCACGCTGGAACGGAAGACGTTGGCCACATGGAGCAGGACCTGGTCGCCGGTGAGCTGGCCGAATCGCTCGTTAACCTCGCCGAACCGGTCGAGATCGAACACCAGGAACGCGAGCGGCCCGCCGTGGCGCCGGGCGTACTCCACCGAGTACTCCAGCTCCGCGGTCAGGGTGCCGTGGTTGAGCAAGCCGGTCAGCTCGTCCCGGTGGAGCATCTCGCGGATGCGGCGCCCTCGCTCGGCGCGGGTGATCACCGTCTGGAGCAGGAGGTCGGGCTCCGCGGGCCAGGCGATGTAGTCGTCCGCCCCGGCCTGGAGCGCCGTGACCCGGTCCGCCGGGCTGCCCGGGCCGAGAAAGAGAATGGGTAGCAGGTGGAAGCGGGGATCCTGCCGCACCATCCGGGAGACGACGACGGCATCCGCGTCGGCCAGCGGGGGGGCGAGCACGAGCAGGTCGGGGACCTCGCGGTCGAGCAGCTCCTGGAGCGGCTGGGCCAGCGGGCTCCGCACCACCGGAACGTTGGCCTGGGCCAGCTCCCGGGTGATCGTCGCCGCGCGGTCTCCGTCCGGGTCCACCACCAGGATGCTCGAGGGCGGCGCGCCGGCGCGGGCCATGGTCCGGACGTACCGGGGCAGCTCCTCCACCATCCGCTCGCCGGGGAACACGGCGTCCACCCCCGCCGCGACCGCGCGCAGGCGGTCCACCGCGCGAAGGGTCTCGATCAGCACGACCGCCCGGGGGCGAACCTCACGGCGGGCCGTCCAGGCGGAAGCGATGGCGGACGGGTCACCCTCCCCCGCCGCGGTGCCGATGACGAGCATGTCGGGCCGCTCCTCCGCCGGCACCGAGACCGGGTCCTCCCGCGGCCCGGCCACGTCCACCGTGGCTCCGGTGATGGCGAGCGCCTCGACCAGCTGATCCCGGTCGCGGCCCGGAGGCAGGATGACCCGCACCCGCAGATCGTGGACCAGGGGCTGGTAAGGGAGAGTGCCCGCGCCGACCGGCTCGGGCCGAACCTCGAGCCACGCCTGCCGGACGACCTCCGTCAGCCGTGCGATGGCGGTATCGAGCCGCTCCGGGTCCGGACCCGCGGCATCTCCGCCGAACCGGAGCTCCGCGTCCCGCGCCACCTCGCTGATGGCGGGAAAGCCGTGAGAGCCGCCCGAACCCGCCAGGCGGTGGAACTGGAGGTGCAACGCGGCCGCGGCGCCGTCCCGGCCGGCGCGAAAGTCGGCCACGCGCCGCCGCATGTCCTCGAGCAGCGCGGGTAGCTCGTCCAGATACTCCCGCTGCAGCCGGACGAAGGGGTCGTCGGTGGGCCCGGTCATGACCGCCGCAGCTGCTCGAGTGCCAATCGCGCGGCGGCCACGAACGCCGGCGTGCTGCTCCAGTGCCCCCTGACGTCGGCGTCTCGCCGGGCCGCGATCAGCGCGGCGCGATCGTCCACCACGAGGATGATCGGCATCCCCGGCCATCCCGCGCCGTCCATCTCGACGACCTCGACCGGCGCGAACCCGAGGTCCACCGGGCCGGTGGAGCAGAGCGTGAGCGGAACACCTGCGGCGAAAGGGCGGCGCAGCGCGGGCGCGAGCAGCGGGTAGGCGTCGGGCGGCGCGAGCAACGCGGCCGATGCCGTCGCGCGCGCGATGTCGTGACTCAGCAGCTGGAGAACGGCGCGGGCGGACTCCAGCTCGACCAGAGTCTGGGTCCCCGGCACCGACACGCCCTCGAGCTCGCGGTTGAGCCGCTCGAGCGCCTCGCCGTGGTTGCTGGAGATCCGGGCGACCAGGGCCTGCGGCGGCTCGGGACGGTAGCGCCGGGGGCGACCGGGATCGACCCGGGCTGCTCCCTTGGAGACTAGCCCCTCGAGCGCGCTATAGGCGTTCGCTCGCGCCAACCCGGCGGACCGGGCGATGGCGTATCCGGTGCCGGGGCCGCCGGTGACGAGGACCTCGTAGACCAGGCTCTCCGTGGGGGTGAACCCGAACGGTGTGAGGTCGATCTTCGACATGGATAGTAGTTTGGGGCACTACGCCTACCCAGACAAGCCCTCGGCTAGGCGTACTCGAGCTGCCACCCCAGGAGCCTGGCGATCAGGGCCAGGCGGAAGGTGACGTCCAGCTCCCGGTCCTCGGCACTCCTGGTCTCGAGGTGGAGCGGGTAGTAGTGGTAGGTGATGCGGTCGATCGCCTTGGGCTGGGAGCGAAGGTTCTTGGGGCTCCAGACCCCACGCTCGTCGCAGTCCCTGACCAGCCGGGCCAGGACCCGGGTAGCCACCGGCGCCCATTGGAGCGCGCCCATGCGGGCGAGCAGCTCGATGTAGTGCAAGGCGAGCGGGATATCCTTCGCCATACCCTTAGCATCGGCCACGATCGGGTCGCCCAGCAGCAGGTGCTGCGGCTTGATGGTCCGCTTGCCCACTTGGATCACGAACGCCTTCTTCGGTGCCGGCTGGGCCAGGTAATGCCCCAGCCGCTCGGTGAACCCGGCGCGCTCCCGCCGCAGGTTGGGCATCGCCGCGATCATCGCAACCGAGTACCAGCTCGGCGGATGGGCCTCGGGATGGAGCGCCAGGTTCTTGCCCGACTTCACGAACGGCTTCTCCGCCACCGGGCTCCGCAGGAACTGGGAGATCGCGTTGGCGATCTTGTGGCCCGCGCCGCGCAACCGGGGATCGTCGGCGTATCCCGCTTCGGCCAGTGCGCCCGAGGCGGCCTCCCGGATCGTCTCCCGGGCCCACAGCACCGCGTCGGAATCGGTCTTGACCAGCCTCTGGAACTCGAACAGGAGGGCGGGATCCTCGTCCCGGGACAGCAGCCGGAAGAGGAGCCGGTCGGCGAGCTTGAAGGGGCGCCCCGACCGGGGCCACTCCAACTGAAGCAGCCGGCGATAGTTGGGGATGGTGCCGACGTCCTTGATCCCCTGCGCGGCGGACGGCGCGAGACCGAGGAGGTTGCCGCCCCAGGCGCCGGTATCCTTCTGCTTCTTGACCACCGCGAGCGCCGTCTTCGACTCGGTTACCGCCTGCCGCGCGGCCTCGGTCGCCTCCGGGCTGGCATACTCCGGCGGGGCCAGCTCGGTCAGCGTCCGGAACCGGATCGATGCCCCGGCATTCTCGAGCAGCCAGGTGAGCGGAATCCGGTGTTGCGCGGGCAGTTCCAGAGGCGCTCCGGGTAGGAAGGCGTAAACGGCGGCAAAGATAGACGGGGTGGGCTCCGTACGGTAGGGCGCCGCAGGGCCCCCCGCGCCGTCGCTTACCGGTCCCGCGACCTCCGCTTCTCGCCCGCCTCCAGGAACTCGGAGCCGCGGTTCCAGACCGGTTGGGAAGGGGCGTCGGCCACCGCCACAGCCGTCCGGAGGGTCACCCGGAGCTGCTGCATGGCCCCATCGTAATTGAACCAGGGCTCCACCTGATCGCTCGGTTGGTGGTAGCGCTCGGCGTTGAACTCATCGGATTGCTGCTTTCCCCAGCCTGCGGGCCTCCCGACGTAGTCGGAGCCGTTCTGGAGCGAGGTACCCGGTACGCCCGCGCGTGCCAGCGAGAAGTGATCGGACCGGAAGTACGATCCCTGGAGCAGCGCCTCCTGATTGGTGGTGATCGTAAGCCCCTCCGCGCGGGCCGCGGCGGTGAAGACCTGCCCCAGGCTGGATTGGTCCAGCCCGAGCGCGCTCACGTCGGTGGTGCGGCCATGCAGGTTCATTTCGTCGAGGTTGAGGATCGCGGCGAGGTCGCGGAGCGGCACCGGCGGGTGGTCGGCCAGGGCCTGCGAGCCGATCAGCCCCGACTCCTCCGCCGCGAACCCGGCGAAGATGATCGAGCGTCCCGGCCGCACCCCGCTCCGGACGAACGCCTCGGCCGCGGCGAGCACCGTCGCGGTGCCGGAGGCGTTGTCCTCCGCCCCGTTGTAGATCGAGTCGCCGTTCACCGGTGCGCCGATCCCGAAGTGATCGTAGTGCCCGCCGATCAGCACCGCCTCGCGCGCGTGGGGCCCGGAGCCGGGCAGCCGCCCGAGCACGTTGGCGGTCTCGGTGCGGCGGATGGCGCTCCGGACCGATCCCTCCACCTTCACCCCCAGCGGCACCGGCTTGAATCCTGGCCGGGCGGCGGCCCGGCTGAGCTCGGCGAGGTCCTGGCCGCCCGCGCGGAAGATCCGGGCGGCCGCGTCCTGGTGCAGCCACCCGGCGGCGAGCAGCGAGCCCGGCGGCGTCTCCAGCCGCACCTGGGGCCCGGTCCAGCCGGACAACACCGTGGTCCAGGGGTAGGTGGCGCTCTCGGTGGTGTGCACCAACAGGATTCCGGCGGCGCCCTGACGCTGGGCCTCCTCGATCTTGTAGGTCCACCGGCCGTAGTAGGTCAGGATCTTCCCCCGGAACAGGGTCGAGTCCTGGAGACCGGGATCGTTCACCAGGGTGACCGCGATCTTGCCCTTCATGTCGAGACCGGCGTAGTCGTTCCAGTTCTGCTCCGGGGCCACGATCCCGTACCCCACGAACACCAGATCGCCGCCGAGGCTCACCAGCGAGTCGTTCCGCATGGCCCAGAGGACGTAGTCGTCCTTCCACGCGAGCGGCATCGCCGCCGGTGTGGTGACGGCCAGGGTGGGACTCGGTGTGAGCGAGATGATCGGCACCCGCTGGAAGTAGGTGCCGCTGTCGCCGGCCGGCTCGAGGCCGAGCCGCTCGAACTGGGCGCCGATGTACTTCCGGGCCAGGAGACCGCCGCGGGTGCCCGTGGCGCGTCCCTCCAGCGCGTCGTCGGCCAGGAACTCCAGGTGGGCTTTCATCACCCTCGGGTCCACCGCCCGGGCCACCCGGGCGGCACGGGACGCAGGCGGAGTGGTCTGAGCGGCGGCGAGGTTGCTGACGAAGAGCCCGGCGAGCAGGAGCGACAGGGAGTGGAGACGCATGGAGATCCTAGAGCCGGAGCCGCTTGAACACCGCCTCCGGCAAGCTGTTGACAACGGCCATGATGGGACGCCAGAACCAGGGAATGTAGACCACGTCCCGGCGGGTCTCAATCGCCCGGTACACCGCGCGCCCGGCCCGGCTCGCGCTGGCGAACAACGGGCTCTTCGGGATCCCCAGCGTCATCGGGGTATCCACGAAACCCGGCTTGAGGGTGATCACCACGACGCCGGATCGGTACAGCCGGTTTCGCAGTCCCTGGAGGAAGACCCCGAGGCCGCCCTTGGCGGCCCCGTAGACGTAGTTGCTCTGGCGTCCGCGATCGCCGGCTACCGAGGTGATCACCGCGAGCACGCCGCTGCGCTGCTCCTCCAGCCGGTTGGCCAGCAGGGTAAGCAGTGACACGGCGGAGGTGAAGTTGACCGCGAGCGACTCCAGGGCGGATGGGGCGCTCTGCTGGCAGCGGACCTGGTCGGGCAGAACGCCGTGGGCCACCAGGACCACGTCCAGCCCGCCGAGCGCCCCCACGGCGGCGCCCACTACCTCCTCGTGACGGCCGGTGTCGGTGAGGTCGAGCACCGCCGTCTCCACCTGCCGCGCGCCCCGGACCCGAAGATCGTCCGCCACGGCGGAAAGGCGCTTCGGATGACGCCCGACCAGGAAGAACCGCGCTCCCGACCCGGCGTACACCCGGGCGGTCTCGGTTGCGATGGCCGAGGTGGCGCCTACGATGAGGACCCGGCGCGCGCCGGCGTCAGGCAGCGCTGACACGGCGCCAGAAGGAGGAGGAGAACCGGGGATCCGCCTGCGCCCGGAAGGCCTCCAGGTGCGGAAAGAAGGCCCGGAAGCTCTCGGCGCTCATCCGGGCGTCCTTGGCCGGATAGACCGCGCCGCCGGCGTGGCGCACGATGGTGTCGAGCACCTCGAGCAGGTCCAGCGTCCGCTCTCCCCGGAAGGCGATGTCCACGGCCAGAGTGAAGCCCGGGCGAGGGAAGCTGAGGAGCCCGGCGGGAGGTGCCTGCCCGAAGCGCTTGAGGACGCCGAGGCCGGCGGCCTGTCCCGAGTGGCTGACCCGTTCGAGCAGCGCCCGGAGGGCTTCGGGGTGATCCTCGGGGACGACGCACTGGTACTGGACGAATCCTCGCGGCCCGTAGAGCCGGTTCCATCCGTCCACCCCGTCGAGCGGAAAGAAGAACCGGTCGTAGGGGACGACCGTGCGGCGAAGGGTGCGTGGTGCGCCCACATAGTAGGCGGCATTGAAGACCGAGAGGGTCCACCGGTTGAGCAGCAGCGACGGCGCATCCGCGGGAACCCGCAGCGTGGGCCGCCGGAGCGGTGAGGGCGTGGCTCCGGGCAGCTCGGCGTGGTCGCCCCTCATGTACACGCCCCGGCCGAGCCTGCGGCCGCGGGCCAGGCAATCCACCCAGGCCACCGTGTACTCGTACTCCGCGTCCTGGGCCGAAAGCTCGAAGAAGGCACCCAGGGCGGGGTATCGCACCCGCTCCATGGCGATCCCCGCGCCGGGCACCCGCACCAGCCGAAGCTCGGCCCAGAGAATCAGGCCGGTGAGGCCGAGCCCGCCGATGGTGGCGCGGAACAGCTCGGGGTTGCGGTCGGGTGCGCAGACCAGTCGCTCGCCCGAGGAGCGCAGCAGCTCGAAGGCGGTGACGTGGGCCCCGAAGCTGCCGGCCCGATGATGGTTCTTCCCGTGAATGTCGTTCGCGATCGCGCCACCCACCGACACCCAGCGGGTTCCGGGCAGCACCGGCAGGAACCAGCCCCGCGGCACCATCAGGGCGAGGATCTCCGCCAGGGTCACGCCCGCCTCGCAGCGCAGGAGGCCGGCGGCCTGGTCGAACGAGATGAACCGGTCGAGCCCGGTCGCGTCCAGCAGGGCGCCGCCGGCGTTGAGGCAGCTGTCGCCATAGCTTCGGCCGCAGGCGTGGGGGAGCACGGTCTCGCGCACGCCCTCCAGCGGCGGGGGATCGGAGCGCCAGGTCACCGGAAGGATGCGGGTATGGGTCGCACGGGGATAGCGGCCCCACGAGAGTCCCGCGGTGTGGCGAACCCGATCCATCCTACAGCGCGGCCATGAGCACGAGCGCGACCAGGGCGCCGACGGCGTAGCTGGCCGGATCGCGCACGGTCGCCACGATGGGGTCCTCGTCGATCTGGCCCCGGTGGGCCAGCAGCCACATCCGCCCGATCCAGAACAGCAGCAGGGGGCAGACCAGCCACAGGAGGAGCGGCGTGCGGTAGAGGATCGTCACCTGATCGCTGTTGATGTACAGCGCCAGCACCAGCACCGAGAGATACCCGCTGGCCCCGCCCATGGTGCCGAGCCAAATCCGGTCGGCCGGGCGGTAGCCGCGCCGGTGCAGCAGGTCGTTCTCGCCTCCGGTCGAGCCGGTGAGCTCGGCGTAGCGCTTGATGAACGCGAGGCTCAGGAACAGGAACATGGCGAAGGCGAGCAGCCAGGTGGAGAAGCGGACCTCGGTGGCCGCGATCCCGGCGAGCACCCGCAGGGTGTAGAGACCGGCCAGCAGGATCACGTCGAGAACCGCGATCTCCTTCAGATAGACCGAGTACGCCGTGGTGAGAACGACGTACAGCAGGAGGAATCCGGCGAACCGCTCCGATCCGAGCAGCCAGGCGATCGCCAGGGCCACGGCTCCCAACCCCGGCGCCATCATCCAGCCGACCGAGCCGGGAAGGACGCCGGAGGCGAACGGCCGGTGCCGCTTCACCCGATGGCGGCGGTCGGCCTCGACGTCCAGCAGGTCGTTGAGGATGTAGGCGCCGGATGCCGCCGCGCAGAATGCGGCGAAGGCCGCTCCGCCCCGGATCGCCGTCGCCCGGTCGAACAGCCTGTGATCCAGGATCATGGGGACCAGAACCAGGAGGTTCTTCACCCATTGCTGCACCCGGAGCGACCGGAGCGCGGCTCGCCAGCGGGACCTCGGCGACGTGGCCGTGGCCTCCTCGGCGGTCAGGAGCGTGTCAGGCACGCGGCATCCTCCTCAGCCGGAATCGGGCGATCCCCTCGCTCAAGTCGGTCCGGCGGCCCAGGTCCTCCAGCAGGAGCCGGCCGGTCTCGGCGCCCGAGCCCAGCGCCGTCCCGGTGGACACGATGGACGGGAAGGTGCGGTAGTTGCCCGCGAAATACAGGTTCTCCCACGAAGAGCTCCGGGGCGGCGGGTTCCGGAAGCTCCGGCCGAACACCGGTGAATACATCGGCACCCGGGCCACGTGGGTCCAGAAGGGCTTCAGCTCGAACCCGAAGACGGCGCGGAAATCCTGCAGGTACCGCGCCATCAGCTGCTCGTCGGGCTCCCGGAACAGGGGCCGGTCCCGCCCCCGCAGATGGGTCACGAAGTTGACGCAGGTGTCTCCCGGGTGGCCGATCGACGGATTGAGGGAGCTGAGCAGGAAGATGGCGCAGGCGGTGCGGTCCAGCGAGGCGAGGTTGGTCCAGTAGGCCTCGGGCTCGACCCGTTGCCGGGTGGCGCAGACCACCGAGAGCAACGCCGAGTAGCGGATGCGCTCGATCTCCCCGGTCCGGTCGGCGCCGATCAGGCGGAGATAGACCTCGGTCGGGACGGTGCTCACGAAGCGGTCGCCCGGGATGCGCTCGCCGCTCTCCAGCTCGGCCGCGGTCACCCGCCGTCCATCGGTATGGAGCCGTGCCACCCGGGCGCGCAGCACGATTCGCACGCCGGCCTGCTCCAGCAGCCGGGTCACGCCCGCGCACAGCACGGTGGTCCAGTTCGCCTCCGGGATGTAGCCCAGCGGCGCGGATCCCTCGCGGAAGTGGAGCCGGGCGCCGAGCCAGGCGCCGCTCACGTCCTCGCAGGGGAGCTCGAACTTGAGCCGGGTGAGCCGCTCGAACAGCGCCCGCCGTACGCCGGGGCCGGCACAGGTATCCACCAGGTCGGCCGCGCTCCGGTCCTGCCAGTCGGACCAGTCCCGCTTGGCGAATGCCCGGGCCATGAGCCGGACGAACCGCGCCTTGTCGGCCAGGCTCATGGGGAAGCGGAGGAATCCGGCCGGGCTGCCCAGGTCGTGGAACCGGCCGCCCAGATGGAACAGCATGCGGATCCGCCGCCAGCGCACGTCCCCCAGGGCGCCGATCAGGTCGAGAAAGTAGAGCAGCGTCCGGTCGCGGTGCAGGATGTGATGATAGCCCAGCGGGTAGAAGCGGCCCTCCCGCTCGAAGCTCCCGGCGAGACCGCCGAGGGCGCTGCCGCTCTCCACCACGGTGACCCCGGTGACGCCGCCCCGGGCCAGGGCGTAGGCGGCGGCCACCCCGGAGAGCCCGCCTCCGAGCACGACGACCGAGGGGATGGCCGGGCTCACTTCGCCGCGCTCTCGAGCAGCCGGGGGTCCACCGGGTAGAACCGATAGAGCTGCCCGCCGGAGACGTACATCGAGTCCGGACTCGGCGGCAGCTCGGTGCCGAAATAGTACCGCAGCACGTTTCCCATCACGTTCACCAGTGTCACCGGCTCGTGAAAGGCGCTGTCGCCACCGTCCGGCAGGTAGAAGGCGCCGAAGGCCCCGAACCGCTCCCGGACGAAGGCGGTCGAGACCCGGCCGGGATGAGCGTAGAAGCCTACGTCGCTGAACCGCGGGCCGTGATCGCCCACCAGCACGATCACCGGTGCCGGCGAGGAGTGCCGCAGCAGCGCGGTCACCAGGTCGAGCACCTGCCGGTCCACGCAGCGGACCTGAGCGATGTAGGCCGCCCGCTGCCTCGGGGTGTCCGCCTCCCGGTAGTCCGGAATCGGGTGCACGAGCGGTCGGCACCGTTCATCGAAGAGATAGGGAATGTGCGGCGCGAGTACGTGGGCGAAGGTGAAGGTCGGTGCCGGGTCCTCCGGCACATCCCGCAATGCCGCGAAGGAGCGGAGGATGTGCCGCGTGACGGGGGTCTCGATGGTATCCGCCGCGAAAGCCCGGCGCAGAAGCGTGGTTCGCAGCACGGTAATCCGCAGCTCGGTACGATGGGCCTGGCGCCCCAGATCGAAGCCGGGCTGCGGATCGAACGTCTCGTCGGCGAGTGGGCTGGAGGACGTGGCCGCCCACCAGGCCGAAGGAAAAAGGAGATAGCGGTAGCCCCGCTGCTTGAGGAACCGCGCCACCCGGTTGTGCTTCACCAAATAGGTGGGGAGAGAGTGGTCCTTGCTGGTCACCCCGGCATCCTGCGACAGCCGGGTCACGTGCGCGGCGTTCAGCAGCGAGGAGACCGAGAGGTAGGTCTGGACGTAATTGCTCCGCACGTCGCGAGGGACCACGAACCCCAGTGCGCGGAGACTGTCCTCGAACCCCGCGTTGTCGAAGCCGAACACCTCCCGGAGCACTCGGCCATTGGCATGACCGTCGAGCACGATCAGGTAGATGTCCCGGGCTGGAGTGTTGCTGGCCGGGAGTGTGTCGGCCGCCGGCAGCGGCTCGGCCAACTCCTGGGCAAGGGCACTCCGTTGCACCACCAGCGGTCCCCGCGCCTGCGCGATTGCAGCGCGGAAAACCACCATGGCCAGAAGGAGCGCCCCGAACCGGGTCATGAAGGCGTCCACCCGCTGAAGTTGCCCGATCGGCTGGCGGACGAGCCATACCACGGCGCCGAGGGTCAGGACCGCTCCGAGCAGCAGGAGCACCCGCCCGGGAACAACGTGGTGCGAGGTGGCGGACAGGGCCTGCCGGGCGGGGACGTAATAGAAGCACCAGGCCACGGCCAGCATGGCGAGCGCACCGGCCAGCAGGGCCGCGCGGTCGCTCCGGTCGAACGCCCGCACCAGCGCGGCTGCGCCGGCCAGCGCCAGGGCTCCCAACAGCAGCACGACGGCGAGCACCACGGCGAGATCGCCCGGGCGATACTGGCCCGGATTGCGGGCGGCGATCTCGAGCGCCGGCACCACCGCGAACAGGAGCGGGTACAGCGGCGGGCGCCGCAACTACGGGGCCTTCCGTCCGAGCAATCGTCGGAAGAAACGCTTCACGGCCTCGCGGGCGCTCTTCACCCCCGCGCCGACCGCGAGGAGGCCGGCGATCAGCACCTGGAGGATCAGGCTTCCCGCTCCCGGATCGATGTACATGCGATGCTCCTGATGAAATGCGTGTGTCGCGGATTGCCGCTAGCGATCGGGTTGCCACCGGGCGAAGGGGCCGATCCCGGCCCGGTGCAACTGACGCAGGCTGGTGTCCATGAGCGCCTCGTCCCAGTGGAGCATGAAGGCATGATGGTCGCGGGCCAGCTCCGCCGCCGGCGCGCCGGCGGCGAGGTCGCGCTCGAAGGCTGCGAACCCGGCCCCGAACCAGTCCCGCCGCTTGAGGCCGAGCCAGGTGTTGAGCGGGAACAGCACCGCCATCATCGTGGCCAGTAGCGGTGGGCCTGCGCGCCGCACCCATCCCCGGCCGTACAGCAGCAGGGTGAAGTAGGCCGCGCACATTCCCGGCGCGGCGAGAAGCACGTAGCGACTCGGCATCCGCCCGGTCTCCGCGGTCCGTCCCGCGCGACCCCATCCCACCGCCAGCGCCAACAGCACGGCGGCCCCGAGGAAGGCCAGCAGCCCGAGCGCCCGGAGACGCTCCTCGGGTCGGGTCTTCAGCGCCCGCGCCAGGGCGGCAAAGCAGGCCAGCAGGATCGCCACCACCACGGCGCCGAACAGGAGCCAGGACTTCTCGGCGATCGGGCCGACGCTGAAGGCGAGGAACTTCCCGGAGGTCGCCAGGGTCGCGCCCGGACCGAGACTGGGCGCGTTCCAGGGCGAGGACTGATAGCCGATGAAGTACACGCCGCAGAGCAGCACGGCGATCAGCGCGCTGGCGCCGGCGGTCCCGCTGCCCGGCCCCAGTGGTTCGCCCGCCCGGCTCGATGCGACCCAGGCCAGGTACCCGAACCAGAACGCGAGCGGTGGTGCGAGGACCAGGCCATTGGCGCCGGAAAGCGGGAGGCATACCAGCGCCAGCGCGCCGGCCACCACCGCGGCGCGGCTGGGGACCCCGGGTCGAGCCGTGATGACCAGCAGGACGGTGCAGGCCAGCACGGTGGGGAGCACGAACTGGATCTGCCAGGCCCAGACCAGGTTGTCCCAGTTGCCGAGGTGGAGCAGCAGCAGCGGGAAGAACGCATCGGCCACGCTGGCGCGGCCGCCGCGCAGGGCCCGCGCCAGGAGGATCATTCCCGCGCACACCGCAGCCAAAGCCAGCACATCGAACACCATGGTGGCTCGGAAATCGCCGAAGCTCCGCAGCAGGGCCAGGTTGACCAGCCGGGGCAAGGGGAGCCGGTGCTCGCTGTTCTGGCTCCACAGCCACCCGGGCAGGTCGGGCTGGTGCCCGGTCATCGCCCCGACCATCAGCCAGTCTTCCTCGAACGGGATGTTGCGGCCATCCCGCGCGATGGCCAGGAGGATGCCGCCGAGGGCGGCGGCCCAGACCAGCCAGACCAGAATGGCGGCCGCGCGCGCGGGTGGGGCTTGCGGGGTCGATGTCATGCCACCTCGTGTGGGCACCTGAGGGTGAAGGTATACTTGTCGCACATGGTGATCACTCCTGCCCCATGGCGCTGGATCCTCGCCGGGCTGCTGACCTGCGTCATCGCCCTCTACAACCATTTCCCCCTCACCTATCCCGACAGCGGCAACTACCTCCAGAACGCGTACGCCATCGCGCGGGGGCACCGGCCCTGGTTCTTCTACCGGCCGGTCACCTACGGCGCCTTTCTCCTGCCGTTCGCGCATGGCAACACCCTGTGGCTGATCCCGCTGTTGCAGGGTGCGCTGGTCGCCTGGGTCGTGGACCTCGCGCTCCGGGTGGCGGCGGTTCCGTTGTCCAGCGGCGCCTTTCTGGTGCTCTTCGCCGGCCTCTCCGCGGTGAGCAGCCTGCCCTGGTTTACCGGCCAGATCATGCCCGACGTGTTCACCGCCGTGGTGATCCTGCTCGGATTCGTCAGCCTGTCGGGCGTCGGTCGTCAACCCGCCGCCGAGCGCTGGATCGCGGGCGCCGTGCTGGCGCTCGCCATCGCCAGTCACTTGAGCCATGTCCCGCTCTACGCCATCCTGGCCGCTGCCGGTCTCGGCTGGCGGCTGCGGATGGATCCCTCGGCACGGACCGCGGACCGTCTCCCGGCGCTGCTCGTGCCTGCCCTGGCGCCGCTCATGCTGGCGCTTGCGTTCCTGGCGGGCACCAACCGTTTCTTCCACGGGGAAACCGTCCTGTCGCGCAGCGCCGCCCTCTTCAGCCTGGCGCATCTGACCGGTGAGGGTCTGACTCAGCGATATCTGGACCGCGTCTGCCCCGAGGCGGGCTACCTGCTCTGCGCCGAGGATTCGCTCCCGGCCAGCCTCGACTGGTTTCTGTGGGACACCGACGGCCCCTGGAGGCGCCACCAGCCCGCCATGGAGCTCGGGGACTCCACGTTCCTGCACCAGGCGGGAGCCATCGTGGCGGGCACCCTCCGGCAGGAGTGGCCGGCCGCCGTCGCCGGCGGGCTGCGCGGCATGCTCGTCCAGCTCGGCACGTTCGCGCTGCATCCGGGCGAGCTGGCCTATTCCGCCACCGTGGACCGCGCGCTCGGACGACTCGGGCCGGGGCCGCAGCAGGACTATCGCGACTCGCGCCAGGTGCGCGGCGAGCTGCCGCTCCGCGCGGCGGGCCTGGTCCACTACACCGCGGTCGGGATCGCCTTGCTGGTGTTGCTGGTTTCGCTGCCGGCGCTGCGTGGGCCGGCACATGCCCAGCTTCGCGCCCTGGTCTCCTGGATCACCCTCGGCGTCCTGGCCAATGCCCTCGTGATCGCGAGCCTGGCGAGGGTACACCCCCGCTACCAGAGCCGGGTCATCTGGTTGGTTCCGCTCGCCGCCGCCGCGGCCCTCATTGCCTCGCGTGCGAGGGCGGCTCCGGCTTCCCGTTCGGCATCCGCGCAACCATGAGGAACAGGAAGAGCGCGGCCGGCCAGAGCTGCAACAGCAGACGGTCGAGCGAGCTGGCGAGCAGGCGCGCCAGCTCGTGGGCCATGGTCACGAACACGCCGAAGTGGCCCGCCATCACCAGCGCCAGGGCTACCGCTCCCGCGCGCACCCAGGGCCGGTCCAGCTCGGCCCTGCTGATGCCGACGCCGAGCAGGTACGCCACCAGCACCCAGGGCAGGCTGCCGATGCCGTTACTGCCGAAGGACGCAATGTGCACGGCGTACTCGCGGAGCGTCATGTAGTACCGATCCGGCGAAGTCAGATTGCCGAGGGTCCGGTCTGCACCCAGGGTCGAGATCAGGTCGTTCTCCGGGGCGAAGACCGCCTTGTAGCCCAGGGTGAGAAGGAGCAGGGGAAGCATCCCGAGGGCGAAACCGCGCAGGCTCCGCCGCGAGAACAGAACCAGCCCGCCGGCCACCGCGATGGCGAACAGCAGCCCCTCGTTCTTGGTGACCATCGAGAGCCCGGCCATCGTCCCGGCGAGGAGCGCGAAGCGGGTGGTCCCGGCGCCGTACCTCGCGTCCAGGGCAAGGCCCACGAAGGTGGCGAGGAAGAAGTAGCCCAGCGGCACGTCGGCGTAGAGCGTGGTGCCGTGCGCGATGAAGAAAGGCGTGCCCAGCAGGACCAGGCCGCCGAGCAGCCCCTGACCGGTTCCGCGGAGCCTCGCCAGCGCGGTCGCCAGAAGAGCCACCGTGCCGAAGGTGAACGTGGCGGCCACCAGGGCGGGGCCGAGCTGAGTCTCGTGCCCGGCGTAGAACCAGCTCCGCGCCACCAGCGTCGGGACCAGGACCGGGTAATCGGGATGGGACCAGGGGAGAGCGGCGGAGAACGCCGCCCGCCACTCCGTGCCGCCCCGGAAGAACATCCGGGCCTTGAGATTCCAGTTCATCCAGGCATCCCATTCGCCGTGCGGATGCCACATCAGCCCCGAGGCGAACGCCGCGCCCGCGGCGCCCAGCACCAGCAGCAACCCAACCACCAGGACGGTGGGAGGCCGCAGGTCGTGCCGGTCGTCCGCGGCCCCCGGCTCGCCGCGTTTCCAGCGGAGGCTCGCCAGCATCACCGCACCCGCGAGGATCGCCTCGGCGACGACGAAGCCCCGTCCCGGGCCGAAGGCGATCATCCAGGCGAAGAACAGCAGGGCCGAGAGCCCGGCCCCGAGGCCGGCTCCGAGCGAAAGCACGAGTGGCCAGCGGAGCGCGACCGCACGGGGCGCCAGAGTGCGGACCGCTACCGCGCCCAGCGCGATGGAGACCAGAAGCGAGAGGGCAAGGAGGGCGGTCATGGGACCGCCCGGCGGTAGAGCAGCAGGCCGCCGCCGAAGTCCCGCACCAGGCGGAAGCCGGGCGGCTCAGGACGGGGGACGGAATCGAAGTTACCCACCAGGAGATCGGGAGCGGTGCTCTCGACCACGACCACCGGCGCGAGGGCGTACTGGGCCAGCAGGTAGCGGCGGAAATGCAGCAGCGCCGCGGCGACCGAGTCGCGGGGCACGGCGCCGGCCACCTCCGGGTCCCCCAGGTAGCCGACTTCGCCGTCGGCCGGGAGCTCGGCCCGGAGACGCTCGAAGCGGCGATCGTTGGCGGAGATCTCGTCCTGCGCGGCATGCCCCGGCCGGCGCCGGACCTCGTAGAGCAGATGTGCGGCGGACGCGGCCGCGTACAGCAGCACCAGCGCCAGCGCGATCCGCGCGCGCGCGGTGGCCCACCCCGGGGCGGTCATGCTCGGCGCGCTCCCGGGTACGCCGGCAGATCCAGCGCCGCCGGTGCGTCCTCTCCGGCCGCCCGCAGCTCGCGCAGGGCGCCGAACGCGCCGTACCAGTAGAGATAATCGATCG
>Ga0210102_1000146_pt1 | contig 20762 bp, 19 predicted proteins | sample RushOxbow_ThreeS_4_FD_185563 | JGI IMG/M metagenome (GOLD analysis project Ga0210102, IMG submission 185563) | Wetland microbial communities from San Francisco Bay, California, USA, that impact long-term carbon sequestration -... | ecosystem: Environmental > Aquatic > Marine > Wetlands ...
TCGGCTCGAATTCGTCGGCGCTGCTCTCGCTATCGGGGCGCGGACCGGCCACCGTATTGATCGTCGACGACGACCCCGACATGGTGCTCCTGCTCGAAACGACCTTGCGCGCCGATGGCATTCGGGTCATCACCGCGGCGGACGGCGAGACGGCACTGCAACGGGTTCGGGAGAAGCGCCCCTCGCTGGTGCTGCTGGACATGCAACTTCCCGACGTCGACGGCATGAAGGTGTGCAAGACGCTGCGGGACGAAACGGATCCCGGCGTCCGCGACATCCCCATCCTGATCCTGACCGGGTTGAAGTTGACGGAAGCCGATCTGGTCGACGCCTTCGTGGCAGGGGCGACCGACTACCTCACCAAGCCGATCAAACCCACCACGGTCCGCTCGCGGGTGCGCGGCTGGCTGCTGCGGACGGCAGCGCCCTGAATCCCGACCGGCAACACTTCAAGTGAATTCTCAAGGATTGCCGGTGGGCAGGAGGCGCTCCCGGATCTCGGCCATGGCGGCATCGATGTCTCCCCAGCGCGCGGTTGCCGCGTCCTCCGGAGCAACCTCGCGCAGCGCGTCGTCGATCGTTCCGAGTTTGGCTCCGATGTCGCCGAGCCCGTAGGAGCCCGCGGTTCCCGCGAGGCGGTGCGCGATTTCACGCGCCTGACGGAATGCCGCCGGGCCGCCGGGTTCGCGCGCAGCGTGCAGTCGCTCGCTCAGCTCGTCGAGCTGGCTGGGCAGTCTCTCTCGATACGCCGAGCGCAGGCCGCGGAGCGCTTCGTCGATCCGCTCGGACGGCGCCGTGTTGCCTCGCTCGATGATGCGCTTGACCTCGCCTGCGAGTTGATCCGGGTCATAGGGTTTGCGCAGGAAGCCCGCGAGTCCTTCATCGGTGAACCGCTGCGCGGCTTCGTCTGGCGCAAAACCCGTCGACAGCAGCACCTTTACATCGGGCCGGATGGCGCGCAACGCGCGGTAGGTCTCCTCGCCGCTCATACCCGGCATCAACATGTCGAGCAGGACGAGTTCGATCTGATCGCTCCGATCTTCGAAGATCCGGATCGCCGCGGCACCGCTGTTCGCGAGCAGGACCGAATAGCCGTAACTCTCGAGCGATACGTAGACGGCTTGCAGGATGTAGTCATCGTCGTCCACGACCAGGATGACACCGTGTCCGGAGAGATCGGTCACGGGGCGTTGCGCGGGGGGTCGAACGATCTGGCCCGAAGCCGGGAACACCAGGCGGAAGCTCGTGCCTTCGCCTGGGCGCGATTTCACCCGGATGCCGCCCTGGTGGCGGTGGACGATGCCGAGACTCGCCGCCAGTCCCAGGCCGCGGCCGGCCGACTTGGTGGTGAAGAATGGATCGAAGATTCGCTCGATCGTTTCGGCATCCATTCCCGCGCCGTTGTCGGTCACATCGAGCGCGACGCAGCGCCCCGGTTTCAGCGGGGTTCCGGGCACGAATTCGCGGATGTCTTCCTCGCTGAGGTCGATCGCCTGCGTTTTGATCTGTACCTCGACCCCACCTTTGGCCGATTCCGAGGCGTTGACGATCAGGTTCATCAATACCTGCTGGATCTGGACCGGGTCCGCGAGAATCGCGGGAAGGTCCTCCGCGAGCTGGAAGTCGAGCTTTGCGCGCGTCCTCGCGGAGGTCTCGAGCAGGTCCTGGATTTCGCGCACTTCGGCGGTGAGATCTCGCGCGAGCACCTGGAACTGGCCGCGGCCCGCGTAGGCGAGCAGCTGCCCGGTGAGATGCGCGGCGAGTTTGGAACCGCGGACGATTTCGCTCAGATGCTGCTGGGCGCTGTCGTTCGCCGCGAGTTTGCGTCTCGCAGTACCGGCATTGCTGAGGATGCCCGTCAGGAGATTGTTGAAGTCATGCGCGATCCCGCCCGCCAGGACGTTCAAGCTCTCGAGCCTCTGGGCGTATTCCAGTTTGTCTTCGAGTGCGCGGCGTTCGGCAAGCTCGGCGGCACGGATCGGCAGGCTGCGGCGGATGGATCGGATCACGGCAGCCCACATGACCAACAGCACCGCGCCCGCGAGGATCGAGAGCGCGATCGCCGTTTCGATGCGCTTTTCGGGCGAATCGAGGTCTCCGCGCAGATAGGCGTCGAGCGCGCGCGCGAGCTCGGCGACGTTCGCATCGTCGCGATTTGCTTCGAGCTCGGTGATCGACGTGATCAGTCGATGCAGGTGTTCCTGCTCGACGCTCGCGCGCTGGAAGCTCTGATGCGGCCCCCAGAGATTCCAACCGATCAAGAGGAGGCAGCCGAAGGTCGCGACCATCCCGAAGGCCAGGGTGCGGGAGAGATCGCCTTCGAAGAATCGGCGAACGCGATTGGGGCAAGTTCGGCTCGAATCGGACACGCGACTCCCAGAACGTCAGCGCGACCCGGCGCGCGTTCGCAGCGGGAATGCGATATCGCCGCACGGCTCGTTCATCGGCCCGAATCCCCCGCGATCGAATGGTGACACGGGCAGTATACCGACCCGCCGCCCGCGCTCCGTCGCGAGTCGGCCGCGGCGCGATTCGCCGGGACGCCTTCGGATTTCCGTTGGGGTGTCGCACGACCCCCGGCCGGGGCTACGCGCCTATTGGCGCCAGGCTCTCGGAACGCTGTCGCGATTTGCCTCGCGCTCGAGTGCGTCGAGTCGCGCTTCGAGTTCGCCGCGCTTGAGCTCGAGTTCTTCGCGGCGCGTCTCGTTCAAACCCTCCCGATTGCGGAGGTATGCGTCCAGTTGCTCGAGTGATCCTCGAACTTCCTGAAAACGCCGTCGCCAGTGATCCTCGCCCGGGTTCGGGACGACGGCCGCGTGATTGCGCTCCAGCGTGATGACGTTCGCAACCGGATCGACGCCGTAGCTGAACTGATTGAAGAAGGTTCCTCCGAGCAGGCCGATGTTCATCGTCGGGTTCAAGGTCGCCATCAGGCCTTCGACGCGGGCGCCCGCCAGTTCCACAGAATCGAGTCGGACCAGTGGAAGCTCGATCTGCCCGTTGGCGGTCTGCATCGAAATCCGCTGGGTGTTGGGGCCCACCGAGATGCCGAGTCGGGTTGCGGCCGAGGCGGGGAGCGATATCCCGCTGGCACCCGTGTCGATGAAGAACGGGATCTCGACGTGGCCATTGACGATGGCCGTGACCCGCATCAGGCTGCCCTCGGCGACAAACGGAATCCGGTAGGTATCGGATCCGCTCGTCCTCTGCTGGTCGGCGTCCCTGGTGTAGGTCTGGAAGATCCCGTCGCTTCTGGCTGCGTTCTGGTCGAGCGCCTGCTTGCGGTGTTGGGGCGGCACTTGCTGGATGGACTGGGCGAAGTGCAGTTTTCCGGCTTCGTCCACCCAGCGGAAGATTTCCGACGAGGCGTCGCTGGTCTGGAGCAACAACGCCAATAGACAGGTCGCCCAGCGGCGCATCTCGAGTCCCCCTGACAGCTCCCCCTTGGAATCGGCAGACCGACGCGCGCCTTGAAGCCACAAAACGGACAGTTGCGGGCGGGTTGCGTGGGAGCTGCGGGTGGCCTGCGGCTCCGATCGGCGGATCGCGCGCGACGCGCGGCGAAGGCCACGCGAGGGGGTCGGCGCGGGTTCCGCTCAGTCGGAGCGGACTTCGATCGAACCGGGTTCTCCCGCGACGAGTTCACCGATCAGCGCTCGGGCGGGTGCGTGGTTGCGCTCCAATTCTTCGATCAAGCTGGACGCCCGATCCGGTGGAACTGCGATGAGCAGTCCGCCCGATGTCTGCGCGTCGGCGAGAATCAATCGGTCGACCTCCGCGACGTCGTCTCCGAATTGCGTATGGGGCGCGACGTATGCGAGGTTTCGCCTCGAGCCGCCCGGCACCAGACCCGCTAGCGCGAGTTCGCGAACGAAGTCGAGTGTCGGGACGTCCGGCAGCCGGACCCTGGCCGCGAGGCCGGAAGCCGAGGCCAGGTGCCTGAGGTGGCCGAGCAGGCCGAACCCCGTGATGTCGGTCGCCGCGCGTGCTCCGGCCACGAGCGCAGCATCCTTGGCACCCTTGTTGAGGACCGTCATTGCGGCCAGCGTGGTCTCGAGGTCGTCGTGCGAGATGCTCGCCTGCTTGATGGCCTGGGCGGCGATCCCGAACCCGAGCGGTTTGGTGAGAACGAGTCGGTCGCCCGGCCTGGCGTTGCCCTGGCCCAGGCCCGCACCCGGGACGCTGCCGATCACGCACAGTCCGTACTTCAGTTCGGGGTCGAGTATGGTGTGCCCGCCTGCAATCGCGCAGCCGGCTTCGGCGGCCTTGTCGCGACCGCCCCGGAAGATCTGCTCGAGAATCTCGAGCGGCAAGAGGTCCTGCGGGAAGCCGCAGATTGCGAGCGCCACCTGCGGCTCGCCTCCCATCGCGTAGATGTCCGACAGTGCATTGGCGGCGGCGATCGCACCGTAGGTGAACGGATCGTCGACGATCGGTGTGATGAAATCGACCGTGAACGCGAGCGCAGGGCCGGACTCTGGACGCAGGAGTGCGGCGTCCTCCATCGGTCCGTGGTTCGGATCGACCCAAGGATGGCCGAACGGGGCGATCTGTTTCAGGACCTGGACCAGGTCCTCGGCTCCAAGCTTGCGTGCTCAACCGCCAGCGGGAACCAGTGACGTCAGCCGGATTGCGGCCATGCCAACTCCTGTTGGGGGAATGATTCGATCAGTCTTCGACCGTCAGCACCTGGATGGTGCTGGTGCTGCCCGTCGTCTGACTGATTCCCGCGGTGACGACGACGTGGTCACCCGGATTGATGCAGCCGATGTCGCGCCCGTGACGGATCGCATACTGGATCATTGCTTCGTCGGAGCGTTCGCCTTCGAACAGGATTGCGGTGACTCCCCAGTTCATCGAGAGTTTGCGCAGTACGTCGCGCGAGACCGTGACGGCCAGGATCGGGCAGGTCGGTCGATACTTCGACATCGAGCGAGCCGTGAAGCCGCTCTCGGTGAGCGTAACGACGGCGGCCGCGTTGACGTGGTCTGCCAGCGCGATTGCCGCCTGACTGACGGCCTCCGTCACGACGTTGGCGATCTGGGGAAGGATGTGCTGGAGGTATCCGTACTCGCCCAGCTTCTCCTCGGCTGCCAACGCGAGGGCCGCCATCGTGCGGACCGCTTCCACCGGATAGCTCCCCTTGGCGGTTTCTCCCGAGAGCATGACCGCCGAGGTTCCGTCCAGGATCGCGTTGGCGACGTCGCTCACCTCGGCCCGCGTCGGCATCGGGTTGTGGGTCATCGAGTCGAGCATCTGGGTGGCCGTGATCACCGGCTTCCCATTCGTGACGGTGGTTCGAATGATCTTCTTCTGGATCAACGGAACCTGCGGCAGCGGGAGTTCCACTCCGAGATCCCCGCGCGCGACCATGGTTCCGTCAGCGACCGCGACGATTTCGTCCAGGTTCTTGACGCCTTCGGTGTTTTCGATCTTGGCAATCACCGGAATGTTGGCGCCGCGCTCCTGCAACAGGTTCTTGATCTCGAGGACATCGGCTCCGTTGCGAACGAACGAGGCCGCGATGTAGTCAACTTCGTGTTCGACCGCGAAGAGCAGGTCTTCACGGTCCTGGGGGCTCATCGCGGAGACCCGCGACAGCACGCCTCCGGGTACGTTGACGCCCTTGCGGTCTTCGAGCACACCTCCGCGCGCCACGCGGCAGTGGATGTCGGCGCCTTCGATCGACTCGGCGCGCAGTTCGAGAACGCCATCGTCGAGCAGGATCGCGGAGCCCGGGGAGATTTCTTCGGCCAGCTCGCGGTACGAGATCGACACGCCTCCCGAGTCGCCCAGACGGTCTTCCTGGTAGAGGATGAAGCGATCGCCGGCCGTCAGCGTGGCCGCGCCTCCCTGGAGGCGGCCGGTGCGGATTTCGACTCCCTTGGTATCGAGCATGATTCCGACGTTGGCCGAAAGCTCGGCGGCGGCCTGCCGGATGCACTCCAGCCGTTTGCGGTGTTCTTGATGGCTTCCGTGCGAGAAGTTGAGCCGCGCGACGTTCATGCCCGCCCGGATCATCGCCTTGAGCGTCTCGATCGAATCGCTCGCGGGTCCGATCGTGGCGATGACCTTGGTTTTTCGGATGATTCGCTTGCGCGGCATGGTCCCTCCCGTGGGGTTGGATGTTCCGGGATTCGCCGCCTTTGCGCCAGCGGTCGGGCGATCCGGCGTGCGCGAGGCCGCGCTGGCTTCAGTCGCAGTGTTCGGAACAGGATTCCTCGAAGCCCCGGGGCTCGAGTTGAATCGTGGTGTGTGAAATTCCGAAGCGTGCCAGCAGCAGGTCGCCGATCTCCCGCAGCAGCGGTCCGTTTTCGAAGCCTTCGTGCGCGACGAGGTGGCCCGAGAGTGAAACCATCCCGCTTCCCACCGTCCAGATGTGGAGGTCATGGACACCGTGTACCGCGTGGTGTTGGCAGATAGCGCGGCGGACCTCCTCCACGTCGATGTGGGCGGGTGCACCTTCCATCAACACCGCCAGCGCCTCGCGCAGCAGACTCCACGACGAGTAGATGACCAGCCCGCCGATCGCGACCGATGCCAGCGAGTCCGCCCACGTCCAGCCGAACGCCCAGATCAGGCCGGCCGCGGTGATGGCTCCGACGCTCCCGAGCGCGTCGCTCAGCACGTGCAACCAGGCGCCGCGAACGTTGAGGTTTTCGGCCCTGCCCGCGCGCAGGATCAGCAGGCCTGCGATGTTGATCGCCAATCCGCCGACAGCCACCGCGAGCATCGGCGCACCCAGAATCGCAACCGGTGCATTGGCGCGCCGATAGGCTTCGACGAAGATATACAGGGCGACGCAGACGAGCAGGATCCCGTTGCCGAGGGCAGCCAGGATCTCGGTTCGCTTGTAGCCATAGGTGCGCGTGGGGGTGGGAGGGAGTCGCGCGATCTGGATTGCTGCAGCGCTCATCGCGAGTGCAAACACGTCCGAAAGCATGTGACCGGCATCTGCGAGCAGGGCCAGTGAACCGGTCAGCAGGCCTCCGATGAATTCGGCAACCATGTAGCTGGCGGCGAGCGCAAGCGCGATCAGAAGGCGGCGCTGGTTTCGGGTCGCGCTGTCGTTCACGGCCCGAACAGCGTAGCGAGGAAGTGGCCGGATGACTCGGGTGACCGAGCGCGCTGCGAACCGGAGCCCCGCTCGAGCTGGATCGGCTCAGCGTGCCACGACGACGAACGTCAGGCTCCTCTCGAATGTGACGGGTTCGCTGTCGAATTCGAGTTCGTAGGCGTAGATGCCGAGTTCGGCTTCTTGCGGCAGGTGCACGACGGCATCCACCACCCAGCGTCCGGGTTTGATTTCGTAGAGCGTATCCGTTTGCTGAACGATCGGACTGCCCTTGAATCGGATCCGGGTCGAGAGTTCGCCCTGGACGACCTCGGTGGGAAGAACGGGGCACATCACATACACGAAACGGTGACCAAAATTGCCACCCGGCGAGACCTTCTCGGGCATCAATTCGTTCTTCTCGACGATGAAAAAGGGCCGCTTCTGGTTCTCGCAGTCGTATTCCCGCCAGACGACTTCGGGGAAGGTTTCGAGGGATTCCCCCGGATCCCTGAAGAGCTTGACGAGCGACCAGCGCGCGCTCGCGCAGCCGACGCAAAGCGCGATCGCGACCATCGCGATCACTTTCGTTCGATGATCCACCCCTGGCCTCCAATGCTTTGCGTGGGTTGCGGCGGAACACTGGCTTCCTTCGGGTCGAGCGTCTCTGCCGGTGTCTCCAGCCCCGGGTTGCGCGGCGCGGCTGCGGTTGCGGGTGAGGCTGGAGGTTCGGCCGGGCGGGCCGCCGGCAGGATCGAGCCGATCTCCGGATCGATCGCAGCTTCGACGCGCAGTGGCTCGCCGGAAAGCAGCTGGGCGCGGTACTCCCAACTCACCGATGCCGGCGCGGCAAGCGGTTCCGGTTCTGACGCGCGTCGTGCAGGGCTCGCGGGCTCGCTGGCGTCGCTCGCCGCGCGTGCCGGAGCCGCGGGTCTGGCGGCGATGGGCCCGTTCGGTTCCGTCTGGGGCGAGTCGGCGATTCCGATTTGGGACGGGCCCGCGGCTTGGGACGGGCCCGCGGTTTCGGCCGGGTTCGAACCCGTGGTTCCGGAAGCCGACGAGCCAACGTTCCCGCTCGGCGACATCCGCCCGACCACCAGCAGATTGATTCCGAGCAGGAGTGCGACCACGACGACCGCCGCCGATCCGCGGAATTCGCGCGCTGTGGTGAGCGCGTCGTGGCGCCGCGGCGCGGGCTGATCGACCACGGTGACATCGATCCGGGTGGGCTGGCCGCAATCGATCGTCGAAGCATCTGACGTTTCGTCGTCGATCATCAAGCGCGTGACCTCGACCTTCTGGCCACGCTTTCGTTGCGCGGAAAGGCCGCGGGCCGGTGTCGGCGGCGGATCGACGCCCGGAACCAGCGCGCATTCGTCGAGGGCTGCCTTGAATTCGCCGGTCGTCGCGAATCGATCGTCCGGGCACTTTTCGAGCGCCCGCAGCACCGCGCGCTCCAACTCCTCCGGGAGTTCCGGGACGTAATTGCGCGGCGTGGGTGCGGGCTCTTCGATGTGCGCGTGCATCAGCTCGTAATCGTTCTTGGATCGGAACGGAACGCGGGCGGTGACGAGGTTGAACAGCAGCACTCCGAGTGAGTAGATGTCCGAGCGCGCATCCGTCTCGCGGCCCCGCACCTGTTCGGGCGACATGTACTGCAGCGTTCCGACCATGTGACCCTGGCGGGTGAGCCGCGAAGAGCCGAGCGCGCGGGCGATGCCGAAGTCCATCACCTTCACCACGCCCTTCGTGTTGAGCATGATGTTCGAGCCCTTGATGTCGCGGTGGATGATCCCGTGTTCGTGCGCGTAGCCGATGCCATCCAGCGCCTGCTGGAACCACGGGACGGCGCTGCTCGGCGAAAGCGGGCCGGACTGTTTGACGATTTCGGCGAAGGTCTGGCCTTCTACGTACTCCATCACCATGAAGATCCCGTCATCGTTGGCGACCATGGTGTAGAGCGTCGCGATGTTGGTGTGGTTGAAGCGCGCGAGCACCTGGGCTTCGGAGCGAAATCGCGTGAGGACCTTGGCCTGGGCGGCCAGGTCCGAGCGCAGCGCTTTGATCGCCACCGTTCGATTGAGCAGGGTATCGGTGGCGCGGTAGACCTCGCCGACGCCGCCTTCGCCGATCTTCTCTTCGAACCGATAGTTACCGACGGTCCTGCCGATCACGGATACCCCGTCATGCCGACGCAAATGAGTCGCATGCGTCAGCGCTATCGGACGCTGGGAGGGGCGCCTTGACGCCCCCGGTACTCGTCGATCGCCCCGCGGGGAGAGGGGCTCCGGGTGCGCTTTTCGCACGTGCCCGATCAACAGCGTTCAGCCGCTCCCGCGTCGCGCCGATTCAAACCGACATGTGGCTCGACGTCCTCGTACTCGCCGTCCTCGGCTGGTTCTCCTGGGCCGGCGTGCGCCGCGGTGGGCTCGCGGCGGGATTGGGGATTCTCACACTGGTCGTCGCCTATGGCGTCGCGTTCGCCGCAGCACCGCTCTTGGGTACCCCGCTGGCCAACGGACTCGGGCTCCCCGAGTTGCTCGGAATCCCCGTCGCCGGCTCGATTGCGTTTGCGATCGCGTTCGTCGCGATGGCGATCTTGTCGAAGATCCTGCGTCGGCGCGCCGGTGACGCGGACGACGACGAAGGGCGCAGTCTGCGGGATCGTTTCCTGGGAGGCGCATTTGGCGCCGTTCGGGGTGCCTTCGTGGTGGCGCTGTTGTGTTATCTCGCGCTCTGGGTCGAGGCGCTGCGCCTCTCAGGCACGACCGAGGGGCTTCCCGAACTGGGCGACTCGGCGGCCGCTGCGCTGACGTCGACCGTGGTGGAAGCGGGAATCGAGTCGGCGCTCTCGAACTCGGGTCGCACGGGTCACGTCGTCGCGAAGCTCGCCTCCAATCCCGGCGCGGCCGTGGTCGATCTCCAGTCGGTCGTGTCGAACCCGCGAATCGTGGCGGTGCAGCACGACACTCAATTCTGGGCGAACGTCGAGGCGGGCGCGATCGGAGCCGCGGTCAACAGCGGAAGCTTCACCCGACTGTCCGAGGACGCAGAACTCCGCCAGCAGCTCGCTTCGGTGGGCATGATCGATCAAGAGGCGGCCGAAGCAGCAGATCTCTTCCGCGCAGCCGTGGGCGACGTTCTGCGCGAAGTGGGTCCCCGGATCCGCAAGCTGCGAACCGACCCCGAACTGCGCGGATTGCTCGATGATCCCGAGGTGGTGGCGATGCTCGAAAGCGGCAACACGCTCGGGCTGATGAATCATCCCCGTTTTCGCCAGCTGGTTTCGCGGGTGTCCTCGGATCCGGTGCTCGACTAACGGGCCGCCGAGCTCAGTCGGGCGCGCGATTCACGGCGCCGTCCCGCGACATGCTCTCCGGCGTGACGAGGCCCGCGGACATCACCAGTTTGAAGGCGTCTTCCACCGTGAGGTCGATTTCGATGAGCTCTTCTTCGGGAACCAGCAGGTAGAAGCCCGAGGTCGGGTTCGGCGTGGTGGGCACGAAGCAGTTGATCATCTCCTGTTCGGTCACCTGTTGAACGATTCCCTTCGCGGGGCCGGTCGTGAACGCGAGCGCATAGATGCCTTTGCGCGGGTATTCGATCAACACGACCCGGCGGAAGCGCGAACTCTGGCTCGACGACGCGAAGATCGCCTCGACCAGCTGCTTGACGCCGCCGTAGATGCTGCGGGCGACGGGGACCCGGCCGAGCAGGCGCTCCCAGGCGCGCTGGAACTCGCCACCGAGCAGGTGGCGAGCGATGACGCCGAGGAAGAGGATGACGAGGAACGTGAAGAGCATGCCGAGCAGGGGTATCGACGGCGGTTCCTCGATCCCGGGCAGGACGAGCTTGATGACGCGCGGCAGCAGCAGGTTGTCGAGCCAGACGATGATCGAGGCGATGGCCCAGACCGTGACGCCGATCGGAGCGAAGAAGAGGATGCCGGCGACGAAATAACGTCGGATGGCTTCGCGAAGGAATGAGAAGAAACGTCGTCGCACGGCTTTCGGTCGGCCTCCTCGGGCGCTGCGGGGCACCCGCTGTATCGGAACCCACAGGTCGCGAATTGACGCGTGGGCAGCGCGAGCGTAGCGGCTCCCGGCGCAGATCGAGCGAATGGGCGCCGAGGCCCCGCGAGCGTCCGCGCGGTAGACTCTCGGCACGCCCTTCGCGGCAGCGGCAATTGGCGCCTCAGCGGATTGGCGAGCAGCGTCCGCGTGAACGTTGAGTTCGAACTTCAAATCTGAATTGGAAGTCAATGAACCGATTGATCTATCGAGAGAGCACATCGATGCGAACGCAGCCGCGAAACGCGCCGTGAGCGAGCGCGCCCAGGGAATCCGAACCTCGGAATGGCTGCTGGCCGCCGCGCTGCTGCTCGCATTCCTGCCCGCGTTGATCGCGCTGATCGGGGTCTGGACTTCCGTCGACTACTACTCGCACGGCTTCCTGGTTCCGCTGGTCGCGTATTGGGCGGCTGCGCGCAACCGCGTGCGGTTCGCCATTCGCGAAAGCCGGGACCGGCGCGCCGTGGTTGCCGCGATCGCGGTGGTCTTCATCTACGCGGTGGGGCTCGCGTCCGGAAGCGTTTCGCTACAGGGACTCGCGTTGGTGGCCGCCATTGCGAGCTGCGCGTTCTACCTGGGAGGAAGCCGGGGGGTGCGGGTACTCGCGTTCCCGCTGGCGTTTCTCGTCTTCATGGTGCCCCTGCCGCCGGACTGGCTGACTCCGGTGATCGTCGATCTCCAGTTGCTCGTGAGTTCCAGCGCGGTCGAGCTGCTGCGGGCGTTCGGATCGGTGGTGGTCCGCAGCGGCAATGTCATCGAACTGCCCAGCGGCGATGTGCTCTTCGTCGCCGAAGCGTGTAGCGGGATCACTTCGTTGGTCACGCTCACGCCGCTTGCAATCGTGCTCGCGTACTTCACAGAGCAAACGCTGGCACGCCGCCTGGCGATCGTATTTGCGGTCGTTCCCGCAGCGATGCTCGGAAACCTGCTGCGCGTGATCGTCACGGTGTGGGCCGCTGGGCGCTACGGAGCCGAAGCGGCCACCGGGAACTGGCTGCACGAGTCGGCCGGAGTGCTCACATTCGTGCTCGCGTGCCTCGCGTTGATCGGCCTCGGAGCTTTGATGCGGCGCTTCGCGCCGGCCCGTGCGTGAGCGAAACCCCGCCCCGCATTGGCACGCTTTCGGAGCGCACCAAGGCGCTCGCGCTCGCCGTCGGTTTCGATCTCGCGGGCATCGCAGACGCCGTTCCGCACCCCGAGACCGAGTTTCTGCGCGAATGGCTCGCGCGCGGCTTCGGCGGCGAAATGGCCTACCTCGCGCGTCGGGTCGAGGAGCGGGTGGATCCGCGCCGGGTTCTCGACGGCGCGCGGAGCATCGTCGTGGTCGGACTGCTCTACGATCCCGAACTCGCCGAGATCGATTCGAGCCGCACGGCGGCCATCGCCCGCTACGCAGGGGGCGACGACTATCACGATGTGATGCTGGATCGACTGCGGGCGCTCGAATCCGGCCTCGCGGCGATGGTCGACGCGCCGATTGCGAGTCGCGCCTATGTGGACACCGGCCCGGTTCAAGAGCGCGTCTTCGCCGCGTATGCGGGGCTCGGCTGGATCGGCAAGAACAGCTGCCTGATCCACCCGCGACACGGCTCCTATCTGTTTCTGGGTGTGCTCTTGACGGATCTTGCGCTCGAGCCGGACGCGCGCGAACCCGATCACTGCGGTAGCTGCACGGCCTGTCTCGACGCCTGCCCGACCGACGCTTTCGCGGCGCCCCATGTACTCGACGCCACGCGTTGCATCGCTTACGCGACCATCGAGGCGCGCGGACCGATTCCGGAATCCCTGCGGGTCGAGCACGGAAACTGGGTGTTTGGTTGTGATGTCTGCCAGGATGTCTGTCCGTGGAATCTGCGCGAACGGCGCGCGCTGCCAGCGGATCCGATCGGACTGCGCGCGCGCATCGCACCGCGCGAGGAATGGATTCGACCTTCGATCGAGTGGATCCTCGAACTCGATGAAGCCGCCTGGCGCGCTGCAACGCGCAAGACCGCACTGCGCCGCACGCGCTATCGCGGCCTGATCCGCAATGCCCTCGTGGCGGCCGGCAACGCGCGTGACGCTTCGCTCGCGAAATCGATCGGCCGCCACCTCGCAAGCTCCGACCCCCTGATCGCCGAACACGCCCGCTGGGCGCTCGCCCAACTCTCCATCTGACTCTCCCGGCCCGCGCGAACTAATCGCGCTCGTGGGCGCGGGCCGCGATGCGGGCGACCTGGGCGCATTCGGGTTCCCCGCTCAGGCCTTCCCAGTGATCGAAGATTTCGAATTCGGCGAACAGCTCCGGTAGTTCGCCGGGTTGGAGCAGGTGGTCGGGGTTGCGCGGGCCCGCGTTCAGTGCGCGCTGGTGCACGGTGAAGGTTTCGTAGATCAGCAGGCCGCCGGGTGCGAGCACGCGCGCGATCGCGGGAACCAGCGGGCGGTGCAGGTAACGGAACACCAGAATGGCGCCGCAACAGCCACTTCGAAGCGGAATCTCGGCCGGATTCTCGAGGTCTGCGCGGATCGTTTCGACCGCGAGTTCTCGCTGCGCGGCGGTTTGGCAAAGGTCCGCGAGGAACGCTCGATTGCGGTCGATACCCAGCACCGGAATGCCGGCTTCCGCCGCGGCGAGTGCGTGGCGTCCAAGACCGCACGCGAGGTCGACGACCGCGCCGAGCCGGGACGCGGCCCGGATGCGGTCGAGTTGGTCGCGAAAGAATTCGGACGGCAGGGATCGCTGCGGCATGGGATCACGCGCTCTCGCGCCGCTCGCGGATCACGGCTGCGAGTCGCCCGGGAAAGTCGGTGATGATGCCGTCTGCGCCGAGATCCAACAGGCGGTGCATCTCGGCGGGCTCGTTGATCGTCCAGACGTGGACCTGGATTCCGAAGGCGTGGGCAAATTCGATCAGCGGCGCGGTCACGAGCGGTCGTCCGCTGAAATCCGGCGGAACCTGGAGTGCCATCGGGCCCTCGCTGGGTTCGGTTCCCGCCGCAGCGCAGTCCAGAAATGCGCGGATGTCGCTCTCGCTCGCGCCGCGGGCGACCGGCTTCGCGAGTCCGCCGAGTTGGTCGCGGAGCATCGCCATGGTCGCGTCTTCTCCCGCGGTCAAGAGCGTGCTCGCTTCGCGCCGATGCCTGGAGATGAGCTCCAGCGTTGCGGCGATCAGCCGGGAACTCGGCAGCTTGATCTCGAGGTTGAAACGGACAGCCGGAAAGCGGAGGAAGGCCTCTTCGAGGCTCGGAATCCGCGTGCCCCGATTCCGGTACGGGTGGGTCCGGCCGCCATCGGGACTGAAGTGGTAGCCGGCGTCGAAGCGACGCAATGCCTCCGCGCTGAAATCGGCGACGTTTCCCGACGCGTCCGTGACACGATCGATGCTCGCGTCGTGGATCAGGACCGGGACCCCGTCACGGGTCAGGTGGAGGTCGCTTTCCAGCACGCCGGCGCCCTGGCTCAATGCGCGCTCGAACGCGACAAGCGTGTTCTCCGGAGCTTCGCCCGCGCATCCCCGATGCGCGATCGAAATCGGCCGTGGCAGGTCGAAGTAGGGGTGCCGCACGGCGCGTAGGGTACCATCGCGCGCCCAATGTCTGTGCTCACCCGAGACGTGATTCTGGCGGAGATCGAATCCGGCAGACTGAAGATCGATCCGTTCGTTCCGGAGCAGCTCGGCGCCGCCTCCATCGATCTCACGCTGGGCGACGAGATCCGCGTGTTCGAGCCCAGCAATGGTCCGATCGATCTGCGGGAAGACGCCGACTACCGCGATCACACCCGCGTCTTCCCGCTCGACCAACCGTACGTGCTCGATCCCGGTTGCACGATTCACGGCATCACGCGCGAGCGGATCGAGTTGCCGGGCGATCTCTGTGGATTCCTGGAAGGAAGAAGCCGATTTGCGAGGCTAGGGCTGATGATTCACGTGACGTCGGCGTTCGTGCAGCCGGGCGTCGCAAACCGCCAGGTACTCGAAATGAGCAATGTCGCGGATCGCCCGCTGCGGATCCACGCGGGCGTCCGCCTCTGCCAACTCGTACTGATGCGCACCGAAGGCATCGCGCGCTACGGCGGTCGCTTCTCGGAGCAGGAAACACTCTAGGTGCGCGCGGTCGTGCAGCGGGTTCGCAGCGCGCAGGTCTCGGTCGGAGGCGAACTCGCGTGTGAGATGGGTGAGGGATTGCTCGCCCTCGTTGGAGTGGGCCAGGCAGATACCGCCGATTCCGCAGCCGCGCTCGCCCACCGCATCGTGCATCTGCGGATCTTCAACGATGAATGCGATCGAATGAACCGCTCCCTCCTCGACATCGGCGGGACCTTGGGGGTGGTGTCGCAGTTCACCCTGTATGGTGACGCTCGTCACGGTCGGCGGCCGTCCTTCGTGGCAGCCTCTTCTGCCGAACAGGCGGCCCCGCTGATCGAAGTCGTCGCAGACGCGGCGCGCGGACTGGGAGTGCCAGTCGTGACCGGTCGGTTCCAGGCTGCGATGGAGGTTGCGCTGGTGAACTCGGGGCCCGTGACGATTCTATTGGATACCGAAAAGCGGTTCTGACCGGATCTTCGCGGCGTCGCGGCGGGATGGGCAACTCGCGGACGCAGGGCATTTTCGAAGCCTGGTGGTCGCTGCGCGGTTTGCGGCTTGACGTGGGCGATCCCAGCGGCATCATCACAACGGGGTGGCGTGGACCTGCTGTTGCTGGTTGCACGCCGTAGAGCGATTCAAATCAGAATCGCCAATCGAGAGGGGATATCGTGATTCGACTCAACACAATGCGTGTCAGTGTAATGCTGGGTGTGCTGGTCCTCGCACTTCAGGCGGGCCCCGTGCGCGCTGAAGATGGTGCGAGCGAGGCGGGCCTGGGAACCGCCGCGGCAATTTCTTCGCTGATCTACGGTCCGGTCAAAATCGTCTACTCGCTGTTGGGCACGGTGTTCGGTGGTTTCGCCTGGGCGCTTTCGGGCGGAGATACCGAGGTGCTGAGTGCCGTGGTCACGCCCGCAATCCGCGGAGACTACGTGGTCACGCCGAGCATTCTTCGCGGCGAGAGGCCGCTGGAATTCATCGGCCGGCGACCTGAATACCGCGAAGAGACGGTGGTTCTCGAAGAGGTCTACTAGAGCCCACGCCGATCAGGGCGGGTTGGCGGCGAAGCATCACGGGCAGAGCCCGGAGCAGAGCCCGAGCCCGGCGGCGCCGGCATGGACGCAGCCGCTCTGCGAGCGAGATGGCTCGTTCGCAGAGCGGCAGCTGCGGGCTGGCGTGTGCGGACCGGGCTGCGCGTCCGCGTCTGCGGACAGGCGTCCGGGGACCGCCCTGCGCACCGCGGCTTGCAGGGCGCGGTGTGTCGATCGGGGCTTGCCGGATCGGGAGTGAAGGCGCGGGGAGGGCTGGCCGATCGAGCGGCGATCGAGCGGGGATTGAGCGTGGACGGCTGGCGCGTCCGATCCTGAACCGCGATCCTCTTCGACTGGTTTATGACTGATCTGGGCTCCCACGTCTATCTCGCGTTCGCGGCTGGTCTGATTTCCGTCCTGTCGCCTTGCGTGCTGCCGCTGATGCCCGCGTACCTGTCGCTGATCTCGGGGATTTCGGTCGAGGAGATGCAGGAAGGCGGACGCACCGCCGTGGTCCGCCGCCGGGTGATGCTGGCCTGCGGTGCGTTCGTTCTGGGATTCTCCTGCATTTTCGTCATGATGGGCGTCGGCGCGTTCGCGATCGGACACGTTCTGCGCACCTGGCAGGCGGAGATCCTCGGCTTCCGCTTCGGCTTCGTGCAGATCGCCGGGATCTTCATCATCCTGCTCGGCCTTCACATGACCGGTCTGATTCCGATCCGGACGCTGTATCGCGACACCCGATTGAATTTGAAGTTCAAGCAGCGGAGTGCGCTGAGCGCATTTCTCGTTGGTTCCGGTTTTGCGCTCGGATGGTCCCCGTGCATCGGGCCGCCGTTGGCCATGATCCTGACGATTGCAGGCAGTGGCGACACGGCGCTGCAGGGCATGCTGTTGCTGACGATCTATTCGGCGGGCCTGGCGATCCCGTTCTTGATTGCGGGCTGGAGCATCGATCATTTCTTTCACGCGTTCGCGCGCATCAAGCAGCACTTCCGCAAATTCGAAATCGCTTCGGGCGGGATCCTCGTCGGCGTCGGCATATTGCTCGTGACCGATCAACTGACCGCATTCAACAGCCGTTTCCAATTCATGAACGAGTGGGTCTCTGCCGCCGAGCGGATGATTCAATGAGCCGAGGCGCGTTTCGCGCGGGTGTGCGCGTGGTGATCTGGTTGGTCTGGGTGAGCCTGCTCCCGGTATTGGGCTGCGGCGCGCAGGAGGGCGGCGACTCGGGCGCGTCGGCATCCGAGGCGACTTCTGGGGCGCCCAAGCGGCCGGCGCCGAGTTTCGAACTGAAGGGCGTCGACGGCAGCCCGGTCGCGCTGGCCGCGCACCGGGGCAGGCCCGTCGTGATCGACTTCTGGGCGACCTGGTGTGTTCCATGCATCTACCAGATTCCCGAGTTGAACGCGTTCTGGGAGAACCACCGGGAGGCCAACGACGTGGCGGTGATTGGCGTCTCGGTCGACGTCGAGGGTGCCTCGGTGGTGGCGCCGTGGATCGAAGAAAAGGGCGTCGAATACCAGATCGCAATCGGCGATGAGGGCCTGGCCCGGGAGTTCGGTGTGATGGGGTTTCCCACCCTCGCGATCATCGACGCGGAAGGGAACATTGAGTCCCTCCACGTCGGTTTGATCGAGGAGGAGGAGTTGGAGCGTCTGGTGGCGCCATTGATCGGCTCGTCAGAGCCACAGAAACCCGCCCTCTAGGCCGAGCGGCGCTCGTGGGCGGGGCGCGCGTGCGACCGGGCGCCCGCAGGAGCCTCAAGCTGACTGCCGAAAGCGTCGAAACCCCTGTTGACCCAGTTCCAGGGGGGAAGCCGGTTTGGCGCGAAACGACGACACCGACGTGCGGGTCCGGGGCTCCTATCAACGCGCCTTCCAGGCCGGAGAGACCATCCTCGATGAGGGCGACTCGGGTGACAAGCTCTACGTCATCCAGAGCGGAGAGATCGAGCTGTCCCGAACCGCGCAGGGTGGTCAGCGTGTCGTGGCGCGACTCGGCGCGGGCGATTTTTTTGGTGAACTCGGGGTGGTACTCGGCAAGCCCTGCACCAACCGGGCGGTCGCGGTGTGCAACACACGCGTGTTGGAACTCGACCGCGAAACACTCGAGGCGATGTGCCGCAGCGAGCCGGAGATTGCGATTCGCATGATCCGGATCCTGGTTTCGCGGCTGATCGAAGCCGAGCGCAGGCTGGCGGTGCTGGGCGTCGACGACCTGCTTCGACCGATGGTGCGGGATCTGATTCGCAAAGCAGAGCCCCAGACGGAGGGCGGGTACCGGATATCGAGCACACTCCGGGAACTCGCGGATGACTGTGGCCTCTCGATGTTCGAGGCCCATCGGGCCCTGCACCAGCTCTTCGACAACAAGGCCATCCGATTGGTCGACGACTGCCTCTACGCCAAGGACCTCGAAGCGCTCTCGGCCTGCCTCGAACCCGAACAGGTTCAGGCGGGCCGAGACAAATAGCCCGCGCAGACCGCGGCGGGTTGTCTCTGCATCTGAATGGCGAGCCCCGATTGCTGGCCGCGCGGGGTCGGAGCTGGCCCCCGATCCGGAAGCGGTCGGTCCCGGCGGGGGACTGTGGGTCGGGTTCGGGCTCTGTTAGCGTGGACCCTCCAGCTGGGCTGGAGGGGGGTGCGTGGGTCGCGGAGTCAAGGTCTTCTGGGCGCTGGCGCTGGCCCTGCTCGTTTCGGGGCCCGCACTTGCGGTTTTCGACACCTCGTTCGACGACGCTCCCTTCGAAGTCACCGCCGACACGCTCGAATACGAGCGCGCGCGCGACGTGTATGTGGCGCGTGGAAACGTCCGGCTGGTTCAGGAAGGCAAGACGCTCGCGGCCGATTGGATCAGCTTCAGCCGCCGAGGTGGCCGCGGCATCGCGAGCGGAAACGTGGTCTTTTCGGACGGCAAGGACACCGTTTTTTCCAGCTTCGTCGAATTCAACATCACCACGCTGCAAGGCGTCCTCTTGATGGCGCATTTCGACGCCTCGCAGAACCGGTTTCGGATGGAGGGCGAGGAGATCGTCAAGACCGGCGATCGCACCTACACGTTCGAGGGCGGGCGTTTCACGACCTGTCGCTGCCCGGATGACAGCGAGGACCCGTGGGCGATCCACGCGGCGAGTGCCGATCTGGAGATCGAGGGCTATGCGGTCGCCCGCAATACGACGATGAACATTCTCGGCGTTCCCATTCTCTGGATGCCCTGGATGCTGTATCCGGTCAAGACCGAGCGCGATTCGGGTTTCTTGTTTCCGGAATTCGCCTATCGCAACCGAAACGGGTTCGAGGTCGGGCTGCCGTTCTTCTGGGCTGCGGCACCCAACGTCAACCTGACGTTGACGCCGCGTTGGCTCCAGAAGCGCGGCGTGCAGGGCGAGGTGAAGTCGGAGTATCTCGTCGGGGAACGCTCTTCAGGAGCGGTCGCCGTCGCATTCATCCACGACGACGAGATCGATCCCAACAGCATCGAAGACCCCTTTGACCGCGAGCGATGGGTCGCGCAGGGGCATCAGGATTTCTACCTGCCGCACGACTGGAGGCTCAAATCGGAGTTCCAGCTGGTTTCCGACAACGCCTATCCGTCGGATTTTCGCGATCTCCCCGAGACCCGACACGATCGTTTCCTGACATCGAATGTTTCGGCGACGAAGCACTTCAACGAGTCTGGCGATTACGGTTTCGTCGCCACTGTACAGCATGCCGACGACATCCAGAACCCAAACGACCAGGATCGCGACGACTATCTGCTGCAGCGCCTGCCGAACGCCGAGTACATCATGCTCCCGACGCGAGCCCCTTGGCTCGAGCAGTTGGTCCCCTCGTTCGACGTGGAGTACACCTATTTCGGACAGTACGAGAACCCCGACAAATCGTTTCCGGATCGCGATGGGGATGGGGAGCCGGACGCGCTCTCGGCAGACGGACTTTTCTACGACGTCGGGATCGACGCGCGCTCCAGCGATGGGACCGTCGCGCGACCAGGCGGGCAAGAGCTGCAGAAAAAGGGCGGGACGGAGCTGGACCCCCACAAGGACGACTTCGACAGCGTCTCTAATCCCAGCGGCCCGGAGGGGAATCTGAGGTTCGATGAGGGTGAACCGCTCGCCGATCGCGGTCACCGCGTCAAGCTCAACCCGCGGCTCGCGCTGCCCGGGCGGCTCGGAAACTACTTCGAGCTGTATCCCGAAGTCGGCTGGAGGCAGACCTTCTACGACTCGCGGGTGCGGGGCCAGGAGTCGTGGGGCTCGCTAACGGGGCGCGTCGACCTCCGCACGCGCCTGCACCGCAGTCTCGGCAAGGGCGTCACCCACATCATGGAGCCGCGCATCGGTTACGCGGTCCTGACGACGCCCAGCTTCTCGGGCATCCCGCTCTTCACACCCGAGACCGCAGTACCGCAGATGCGGATTCGCGAACAGGACCTCGACAACGTCACGAGGGACGACGCGGATCGGCTCGACGACTTCAACGGCCTGACCTGGGGAATGAGCAATCGGTTCTACCGTCGGACCAGCGCCGAACAC
>Ga0210102_1000147_pt1 | contig 20715 bp, 21 predicted proteins | sample RushOxbow_ThreeS_4_FD_185563 | JGI IMG/M metagenome (GOLD analysis project Ga0210102, IMG submission 185563) | Wetland microbial communities from San Francisco Bay, California, USA, that impact long-term carbon sequestration -... | ecosystem: Environmental > Aquatic > Marine > Wetlands ...
CCGGGGCCCATGCCCTGACCGGGGCCCATGCCCTGACGCGGTGGCGCAGTCCCTGCCTGCGCAAGCTGCATGTGCATGGCCCCTTCGGCAAATTGTTGAGTTGGCTGGGCATCGTTCGTCGCCCAGCCAGGGACTGCGACGAAGGCGGCCGTGACGGCCAATGCGATCAATGTGCGTTTCATGGTGTTACTCCCGTTCAAACTGACTGAAAGCGATTGCTGCTAATCGAGGCGGTGGCGGGCGCGCGTGCGCGGCCGATCCGCGATTCCGTAACGGTTGATTTGCCGGCCGAGTCAACGGCGCGGCGCACTCGGGCGGCTTCAGCGCAGGATGCGCGCCGAGCGGACGTAGAACGAAGCGATGCCGGGAGGAATGACCGAAGCGCTAAGCACATGAAGCGACGGCACTGCTACCCGCAGCACCGCCTGCGCGTTAAGAGTGGCCGCAGCCGGGATCTGCGCGATACGCAGCACCAGCGCGTCCGCCGGCTTGACGAGCGTCGCGCCCTCGATGCTCGCGCAACACGCCGTATCGTGCGGCGCGTGCGCTGGCGCCTCGTGGGCAACCGCGGCATGCACCGCCGGGAGTTGAAAGACGTCATGCCCCTTTGCGTGCGATAGCCAGATTTCGCAGGCCGGCCGCAGTGACAAGAAGGTGAGCGCGACGATGGCGAACGCGGTCCACCATTTCCGCCGCCTTGTGATGCTCATCGACATGCTCCCGTCCGCTCGCATTTCAGGTACCTACCCTGCGCCCGCCCTCGCCGAACGTATTGACATATGTCAAACGGCAACGGCCCAGCGCATTCATTGGACTGGCGCGCGCCTGGCGAGTTCGACGTCCGGGCTCCCGGTGAGCAGTTACTTCGCCGGCTCGATCTTCGTCACGGTCATTGCACCGCCCTTGCTTTCAACCGCGAAGCGCACCTTGTCGCCCTCCTTGACCTGGTCGAGCATCGCCCGGTCCTTGACCTGGAACACCATCGTCATCGGCGGCATGTCGAGACTCTTGATCTCGCCGTGCTTGATGGTGAGCTTGCCGGCGTCCTTGTTCACCTTGCGGATGATGCCTTCGGTCAGCTCTTCCGCGAGCGCCGGAAGCCCAGCGAGCAGCAGCGCCGCGAGCGCGGCGCGAACAATGGTCTTGCTCATTGCATCAATCTCCTTTGTTCTGGATCAGTCCACTCTAATCCTGCCGATCATCCCGGCCTCGAAATGGCCTGGAACGAGGCAGCCGTAATGGAACTCGCCCGCGCGGTTGAACTGCCAGACGAACTCGCCATTCCTGCCCGGCTCGACGTGCACCATGTACGGCTCGGCGTGCACCATCCCCGGGAACCTTTTCATCAGCGCGGCGTGCTGCTCGAGGTCGGTCATGTCGCCGAGCACCAGCTCGTGCAGCACCGCGCCCGAGTTGCGGATCACGAAGCGCACTGTTTCACCGCGCTTGACGTCGATCTGCGCCGGAACGAAGCGCATCGTGTCGCGCATGTCGATCTCGATCGTGCGCGTCACGCGCTTCGGATCGCCCGCGATGCCGAAGACCATCTGCTCAGCCTCGACAGGTGTCCGCACGGCGTCCTTCTCTTCGTGTGGGTCGCCACCGTGCGCGGGCACCGCGCCCGACCAGAACGCGGTCGACAGGAGGAACGCTGCGAGCGCGCTTGCGGTGAACGCTTTTTCGCCCATCGTCGGTCCTTCGCTTGTCGTCATCGGTGCCCGCCATGGCCTTCCGGCTTGCGCGCGCGAACGACGCGCTCACCGGATTTCGTTCCGCGCGCGGGCGCGCGCACCGCGGCGGGCGCTGCGGCGTTTCTCAGCGCGTGCGCCACCGTGCCTTTCGGATGCCTGTACCAGCCGGGGTCCTTGTAGTCGTCGCGCGCCAGACCTTCGCGCACCTTGACCACGCTGAACATGCCGCCCATCTCGATCGCGCCGAACTGCCCCGCCCCGGTCATCATCGGCAGCGTGTTGTCCGGCAGCGGCATCTCCATCTCGCCCATGTCGGCCATGCCGCGCTCACCCATCACCATGTACTCGGGCACCAGGTCGATCACCTTCTTCACCACGCCGCGCTGGTCGACGCCAATCATGGTCGGCACGCTGTGCCCCATCGCGTTCATGGTGTGGTGCGACTTGTGGCAGTGGATCGCCCAGTCGCCCGGCTCGCTGGCGACGAATTCGAAGGCTCGCATCTGGCCGACCGCGACGTCGACCGTGACCTCGGGCCAGCGTGCGGCCTCGCGCACCCAGCCGCCGTCGGTGCAGGTGACCTCGAAGTCGTAGCCATGCATGTGGATCGGGTGGTTGGTCATGGTGAGATTGCCGAAGCGGATGCGCACCCGGTCGTCCTTGCGCACGACGAAGTGATCGATCCCGGGAAACACGCGCGAGTTCCAGCACCACAGGTTGAAGTCGAGCATCGTGTTCGCCTTCGGCGTGTACGCGCCCGGATCGATGTCGAAGGCGTTCAGCAGGAACACGAAGTCGCGATCGACGCGCATGAACTCCGGGTCCTTCGGGTGCACGACGAAGAATCCCATCATGCCCATCGCCATCTGCACCATCTCGTCGGCATGCGGGTGGTACATGAAGGTGCCCGACTTCTTCATCTCGAACTCGTAGACGAAGGTCTTGCCCACCGGAATCTGCGGCTGGGTGAGCCCACCGACGCCGTCCATGCCGTTCGGCACGAGGATCCCGTGCCAGTGGATCGTGGTGTGCTCGGGCAGCTTGTTGGTGACAAAGATACGTACCCTGTCGCCCTCGACGCACTCGATCGTCGGCCCCGGCGACTGGCCGTTGTAGCCCCACAGGTGAGCCGTCATGCCGGGGGCGATCTGGCGGCGCACCGGCTCGGCGACGAGGTGGAATTCCTTCCAGCCGTTTTTCATGCGCCAGGGCAGGGTCCAGCCGTTTAGGGTCGCCACCGGCTGGTACGGCCGGCCATTCGACGGCTCGAGCGGCGGCGCCGTGTCGGGCTTGTCCATGAGCGGCGCCTCGGGCAGCGACGCCGCCTGCGTCCTGGAAACGAGCGCGGCTCCGAACAGGCCGGCCGCCGTGCCGCGTAGGAAATGTCTGCGTGAGTTCATCGTCCTGTCCATGTTCAGTGCCCGGCGCCTTCGCCGCCGCCGGCCATCGCCGCGGCCGCCGCGGCGCGCATGCCCGTGGCGCCCGGCGAGCGCCCCGTAAGCGCCATCTGCAGGTTGCTGTCGGCGATCCAGAACTCGCGCAGCGCCTCGATCGCGGCGTTGACGCTCGCGATCGTGCTGCGCGCATCCGCCAGCAGCTCGAACACGCCGATTAGCATGCCGTTGTAGCGCAGCAGGTTCTCCTCCGAAATGCGCCTGCGCAGCGGCACGATCTCGTCGCGGAAATGTATCGCGCTGTCGTAGCTGCTGCGGTACGCGTTCCAGGCTTCGCGCACTTCGGAGCGTGCGTTCACTGCGACCTGCCGCGCGCGCTGCACGGACTGCATGTAGCGGTGCTGTGCGCCTGCGATGCGCGCATCGCCCGTATCGAAGATCGGCAGCTTCAGCTCGACCTCCCACCCCTTCTTGACGGGCTCCGAGGTCTCGGTGGTGTGCTGGTAGCCGACCTCGAGTACGTTCACGAAGCGCGTCGCCTCGGTCAGGCCGAGCGACGCGGCGAGGCTTTCCGCGTCGTGCCTGGCCGCGCGCACGTCTAGCCGCTCGCGCATCGCGGTCGCCTCGAGCTCGCCGAGCGCGCGCGTCGACTTGGGCAGCGCGGGCAAGCGCTCGGGCAGGCGGAACTGCGTCTGCGCGCCCCACAGCCCGAGCACCCGCGTCAGGTTCTCGCGCGCCGCGACCGCGTTCTGCCGCGCGCGCACGAGCTGCGCCGCGGTCTCGGCGTAGAACGCCTGCTCGCGCATGCGCTGCAGCCTGGAAAAATTGCCGACACCGGCCATGCGCGCAGCGAGCTCGGCGCTCGCGTCGGCCGATCGCTTGACCTGCTCGGCGTAGCGCTCGGTTTCGTTCGCCGCAACCGCATCGAACCAGCCGCGCCGCGCCTCGAGCGCGACGCGCAGCGCCTCGCCGGCCGCGTTCAGCTTCGCCTGCTCAAAGCGCTGCCCGGCGATCTCGACGCGCGACGACATCGTGATCAACGACATCAGATTGAAGATGAAGAAGCGCTCGATCTCCAGGCCGTCGCCGCGCACCAGGCGCGCGTAGGCGAAGCTCGGATTGACCAGCCGGCCCGCTTGCACGAGATCGGCTTCGGCGATACCGAGGTCGGCGTAGGCCGCCTGCAGGCCGCGGTTGTTGAGCAAGGCGATGCGCACCGCCTGTTCTGGGCCGATCGGCTCGGCGAGCAGTTTGCCGACCTCGCCGGCGACGCTCGCCTCGGCCTTGTCGTCGCGCACCCAGGCCACCTCCTGACCGGTGCGCGCCCTGACCGCGGCGTTCACGCTGTCGAAGCCGCCGTCCTCGGAGAACGTGGCGCAGCCGCCGACAAAAGATACCGCCAGTGCAACGGTCGCGAATCTCAGCGTTGCACTCATCGCGCGCCTCCCGTCTGCTTCGAGGCCGCAGCGGCCGGTTTGGCGCGGTCGCGCGGCGCGGGGGGCCGTCCACGCGTCTGTCCCATATGCCCGCCGAGCGCGCCGGCTTCATCGTTCGCCTCGCGCCAAACGCGCAGCTTGCCGTCTTCGTACGGCCGGTAGTCATCGAGTGCCGAGCGGTACTTCGTTTCCGGCACCGGCACCTTCGGATCGGCCGGATCCGCGGGTGCCTCGCGCACCGTCTCGGCATGCCCGATCGACCACGCCAACGCATGCGCCGCCAACGCGGCGCACAACCAATGATTCATCGTCGTTTCCCCTGCCATGCGCACGCGAATCGCGCGCGCGATCACACGCGGGCAGCGCGTGCGAGCGCGCTACCCGACCCGGGTCAGGCGAGGGGCTTCAGGGGAGGTCGGTCGGGTGCTTCGGGCACGAAGCCCGAGAATTGCGTACCGATATGCCCAATGGCGCCGTTGCGCGGCGCCTCGGCGATCGGCATCGGCGCGAGAGAGACGATCCCGGCGCTCACGCCACAGGCAGCGCAGGCGGAGCAATGCGCGGTGTGATGATCATTCGCCGCCTTGGACCCATGCTCGGCGCCATTCGCAGCGCTGAGCTGAGCGTCGTGGGTGTGCGCATGCGCGAAGTTCACCGACATCGACCGCTGCGCCGATTCCTGAGACCGCTCGAGGTCGCGGCAGATCCCGACGCTCAGCGCCGCGAGCCCCTGCAGGGGAACCAGCGCGACAAGCAGCGCGACGAGAAGTCGGCGAAGGTGGTTTTTCGGCATGCGCGCGGATTATAGACAGCAAGGTTTGATGCGCGTCAACGAATTTGGTTCCGCGCGCATTCAGTTCGGTCGCCGGCCCATATCGCGCAGGACCTCGCGCGCACAGTTGCGCCCTGGCAGGCCGGTCACCCCGCCGCCCGGGTGCGCGCCCGATCCGCACAGATAGAGGCCCTTCAGCGGCGCGCGGTAGTCCGCGTACCCCAGCATCGGCCGCGCCGACCAGAGCTGATCGAGCGTGAGCTGACCATGGAAAATGTCGCCGCCGACCAGGCCGAACTCGCGCTCCAGGTCGGCCGGCGAGAGCGCGCTGTGCGCGACGATGCTGGCGCGGAATCCCGGCGCGCAACGCTCGACGACCTCGAGAATGCGCTCGATGGCCTCGTCCTTGCGCGCTTTCCAATCTGCGGCGGGGTCGAAGTGCTGGCAGAACAGGCTCGCGACATGCGCACCTGCCGGCGCGAGCGAATCGTCCAGCGTGCTCGGAATCACCATCTCCACGATCGGCGCGCGCGCGATGCCCTCGCGCCGTGCATCGACATAAGCCGCGTCCATGTACTCGAGCGAAGGCGCCAGGATGATGCCGCTCGCATGATGCGGACCCGCCTCGGGCCGGCAGGAGAACCGAGGCAGCGCGGAGAGCGCGACGTTCATGCGAAAACTCGCTGAAGCGCATTTCCAGCCGCGCATGCGCGCGACGAATGCCTCCGGCAACGCGGAAGGTTCAATCATGTCGAGATAGAGCAGCTTCGGATTGACGTTGCCTACGACGACGTCCGCGGCGAACGTTCTTCCGTCCGCGAGCCTGACGCCGCAGGCGGCGCCCGCGCGCGCCTCGACCCCGGCAACCGCCGCCAAGGTCTCGATCTCGACGCCGTTCGCCAGCGCCTCCGCGGCAATCGCATTGGAGATTGCCCCCATGCCGCCGAGCGCGTGGCCCCAGGCGCCCTTCCTGCCGTTCACCTCGCCGAAGCAGTGGTGTAGCAGCACGTATGCGGTTCCCGGGTGATAAGGGCTCGCGTAACTGCCGACAACCGAATCGAAGCCGAATGCGGCGCGCACCGGGTCCGACTCGAACCAGCGTGCGAGCAGCTCGGCCGCGCTTTTCGTGAACATGTCGAGCAGATCCCGCCGCGCTTCCATGTCGAGCGCGCGTACCCGGCGAGCGCTCGAAAATGCACGCCACAGATCGCCGAGACCGCCGCCCACATTCGGCGGCGTTTCGAGCACGAGGTCGCGCAAGACGTCGGCTACGCGCTCGAGCATTGCCCAGTATTCCGGCAGGCGCTCGGCGTCGCGCCGAGAGAACTTGGCGAATTCCCGTTGCGTCGCGTCGAGGCCGCCGCCGACGCTCAGACAGCGCGCCTCGTCAAGCGGCAGAAAATTCGCCAGCGGACGCTCCACGATACGCAGGCCGTGTCGCGCGAGGCGCAGTTCGCGGATCACGGTGGGGTGCAACAGACTCACGGTGTAGGCCGCGACCGAATTGCGAAAGCCGGGGTGGAATTCCTCCGTGACCGCGGCGCCGCCGATGACCGAGCGGCGCTCGAGCACCTTGACGCGCAGGCCGGCTCGCGCGAGATACGCGGCGCAGGCGAGGCCGTTATGACCCGCGCCGATGACAACTGCCTGCGGAGTTCGCGCCACGCGCTCGGTCCGATTGGATGATCGGGCATGATAGCCGGCGCCCGCGCGCCTCGATAACATAGCGTCTGCGACTCGCGAGGACCTCGAATGAGCGATTCACAATCCGGCTGGCGGCCGAGCCAGCGCTATCCAGATCCCGCGGTCGTCGTCGTCGACGAATCCTTCGCGCGGTACCGCCTGCCCCTCGCCAAGATCGAGCGCATGGGCGGCGCGACGCGCTGGGCAGAAGGACCGGTCTGGTTCGGCGACGCGCGCTGCCTAGTCTGGAGCGACGTGCCGGGCGACTGCATGTGGCGCTGGGATGAGGAAACCGGTGCGATCGGCGTCTACCGCCGGCCATCGAACAATGCGAACGGCAATACGCGCGATCGTGCAGGACGCCTGCTGACCTGCGAACACCGCGGGCGGCGCGTGGTGCGCACCGAGCACGACGGCAGGCTGACCGTGCTCGCCGAGCGCTTCGAAGGCAAACGGCTCAATTCGCCGAACGACATCGTGTGCAAGTCGGACGGCTCGATCTGGTTCACCGACCCGAGCTTCGGACTGCTCAGCCACTACGAAGGCGAGGTGGCGCCGCAGGAGCTGCCGACGCACGTCTACCGAATCGATTCGAGCGGCACGCTTGGCGTTGTCGCCGAGGGCATCAACCAGCCGAACGGCCTTGCGTTCTCGCCCGATGAGTCCCTCCTCTACGTCGTCGAGTCACGTTCGGTGCCGCGCAAGATTCTCGCCTACGACGTGAAGAACGGTGCGACGCTCGGCAACCGCCGCGTGCTCATCGACGCCGGACCCAAGGGCACCCCGGACGGATTCCGCTGCGATGTCGATGGCAATCTGTGGTGCGGCTGGGGCATGGGCGAGGCCGGGCTCGACGGAGTGCACGTATTCAACCCGGACGGACGGCTGATCGGGCGCATCGACCTGCCCGAGCGCTGCGCCAACCTGTGCTTCGGCGGGCTGCACCGCAACCGTCTCTTCATGGCGGCGAGCACTTCTCTGTACGCGCTCTACGTAAACGCGCAGGGCGTGCCGTATTTCTGATGCCGCCGCGCCCAATGAATCGCGCTTGACCTGTGTCAAGCGGCGCACAGCGCCGCGCGCTAGCCTGCGATCAACCGGGAGGCGCGCCATGAACTTGCGGCGGCTCGCAGTGCTATGCGGAGCCATTCTCTTTGGCGTAGCCATGCCGGCGCGCGCGGACGACGCCTCCGTGCGGCAGCGTGCCTCGCAACTGGCGGCCGGGCAGTGCGCAACCTGCCATCGGCAGCACGCAGCAGACAATCCTGCCTTGGTGCCCGCGTTGCAGGGCCAGCAAAAGGACTACCTCGCCTGGCAGCTGCGCGCGTACCGGCTCGGATTCCGCGAAGATCCGGCAGCGCATGACCAGATGTGGGCTCAGGCGGGCGGGCTCGACGATCCGCTCATCGACGCACTCGCCGCGTACTATTCAGCGCAACCGCCGTCACCCGGAATACCTGCCGAGGCCTCTCTCGCTGCCAAGGGGCGGACCTTGTACGAAAGCGGCGCCCCTTCGCGCAACGTCGCTGGCTGCACGGGTTGCCACGGTCAGAAGGCGGAGGGCAAAGGCGTTTTTCCGCGCCTCTCCGGGCAGCGTGCCGACTACATCGTGCGGCAACTGTCATTGATCCAGCGCCACCTCCGCAACGTCGGCATCATGCATAGCACCGTAGCGGTGCTGTCGGAAGATGACTTCGCGGCACTGGCGGAGTATCTGCAATCGCAGTGAGCTGGCGCGCCGAGGCGCGAAAGCGGTGGCGAGGTTCAGCCCTGCGGCCTGCGTTCGCGCACATCCTCGGCATTGCGCGGCCCGCGCTCCGGCGCGGATCTTGGCCCAGCGCGCTCTGCTGGTTGCACACGCTGCGAGGGTGGTTGCGCCTGTGCTTGGGGCCGATCCTCGTTTTGCCGAGCCTCGGGCTGCGGCTCGACAGATCTCGCTTCGCGGTTTGGCTCGGTGCGCTGCACTTCGCGCCTCGGCTCAGGGCGCTGCGCCTCGCGTTTCGGCTCAGGGCGCTGCACTTCGCGATGGGATGTCGCTCGCGGCCGCTCGCGCCCATCCCGCTCGACTGCAGTAGTCTGCGGCGGCTGTATTTCGGGCCTTCGCGTTTCGCGCTGCGGTCCTGACTGAATCGTAGCGGCCGGGCGCTCCGGCGCATCGGTCCGTCGCGATTCCGCCTGTGGAACCTCGGGGCGACGGACTTCGAGGCGCGGGGCCGGCTGATCCATCGTTCGCGGTTGCTCGCGCGCACCTTGCAGCGCCGGCCGCTTCTGCTCACGCTGTTCCGCACGCGCCTCCGGGCGCCTCGCTTCAGGCTGACGCACTTCGGGCCGATGCACGTCTTGCTGCGGCGCAGGCCGGCTCGCAATCTGCGGCGCGTGCGGTCTCTGTTGCAGGCTGGCATGACGTCGCGTCGGCTCGTGGTGCCAGCGTCCAGGCTGGATCACGACGACGCGCTGCGGTGCGCGCCGCTCGATAGCGCGATGGACGTACCAGGTGTCTACACGTACCACGCGCACTTCGCGCCGCGGCCAGTCGATGCCGCCGTAGAAGAATCCGTAAGAGATCCGGACGCCCGTGTTCCACCACAGTCCGACCAGGATTCCCGGGCGGTGCGGCACATGGCGATAGCCCGGCCACGGCGCCCAGACGACCGGCGGGTGCGCCGGCCACCACCACCGCCCGTATACGAGCCGCGTGTCGTAGTAAGGCACGTAGACGTACGCCGGCGACGCGAACACGATCTGGATCCGCGGCCCATCGTCAACGACGCGCAGGTGATCGTCGCTCGCGAGCGTGCCCTCGATGCGCGCACGGCGGCGCAGACCTTGCACCGCTTCCATCACATCGTCTTCCTGGGCCAGAAAGGCATCGCCAAGTTCACGCGTCCAGTCGATCCTGTCGTCCATGCGCTGCAGCAGGTCGGGGAAGGCGAGCAGCGACTTCACGCTCGGGTCCCAGTCGAACACGTCGGCCGCACGCACGGCATCCTCGCCGTCCAGCCCGGGATGCATGCGCGACCAGCGCGCCGCCTCCACGATTTCGTCCGGATAGGTCGCAGCGATCATCAATTGCGCGAGCAGCGGGTCCGGATACAGCGCAACCGGTGCGAGCAGCTGGTCGAGCTCCGCGCGGCTCCAGCCGCGCTCCTGCGACTGTGCAGTCGCGCACGCGGCCGTCATGGCCGCGAACCCGACGGCGACGAGCAGGCTTGCGAAGCGAGTGAGGAGATTTCGAGTGCTAGCGGTCATGGGGCACCTCCAGGTGACCCCATTAGCGCGCAGATCGCCCGCGGCGTGCGTGAGCGTTTGCTACCAGATGTAAGCAGCTTAACGCAGCAGAAACACTGGCGGCCGGGCCTTCAGCTGCGCCGGCGCTCGACCAGCTTCAGCATGGTCTCGAGCGTGATCGAGCGAAAGGTCGCCTTTGCGATTTCGTCGATCTCGGCGAGGACGACGCCGATGGCGTCCTCCACCTCGAACGCCGTAGCGCCGCTTTCCGCTTTCACGCGCCGGCCGGCTCGGCGTGCGCCGCTCCTTGGCGCGCTGATGTCCTCGAACAATTCGATCACGTCCATCAGCGTCACGCGCCGCGTGTTTCCAGCAAGACGGTACCCGCCTCCGGCGCCGCGTGCCGCCCGCACCAGCCCGGCCCGGCCGAGGCTGCGCAGCACCTTGGCGAGGTGATGGGAAGACATGCGGTACTTCTGCGCGATCTCTGCCGCCGAGAGCTGTGCACCGGGCCGTGCGGCGAATTCCAGCACGCTGCACAGCGCGAGAAGCGTGTTCTTCTGCAGCTTCACGCGCGGCTCAGTCGAGATCCTTCTCGAGCGGAATGAACCGGGCAGCCATCAGGCCCTGGCTGCGAAAGAACGACAGCACGAGGGGGTCATCGCGCGCGAGCAAAGTGCGCAGCTTGCCGACCCCGAGACGGCGAAACCCGTCACAGATGGCGTCGAGCAGCTGGGTGGCGATGCCCGACAGGCGCGCCTCGGGCCGCACGCCGATGCCGAACACCCAGCCGCAGGGCGGCGAGCCGAACTCCCAGTCGCGCACGTCGCCGACGACATAGCCCTCGATGCGCCCGCCGCGATCGGCAACCAGGAAAAAGCGCTGTTGCCGCCCGCCGCCGTAGCGGCGCTGGATCTCGCCCCAGTAGGCGGCCTTGCGCAGCCCCGTAATGCCGGCGTCGATCTCGACGATCTGCTCGAGGTCGCCGGGCTGAACGCCGCGGATGCGCGCGGCCTCGGGCGCGCGGCGGGCGGCGGGAACGGCTTTCTTGAGTGAGATCAAGTGACGGGGTCCCGGAGAACACTATCGTCAAAATACGCTTTTGAGTACCGAATTACCAGCACGGGCCGCGGGGCCTGCGCAGCGCCGCTTGAATTCGTGCCGGGCGCGGTGCAGCATGCGCGGACACCCGCCCGGGACGCATCGAGGAGGAACGATGAAATCCACGCTTGCCGCGGGACTGACCGCGAGCCGCAGCTATACCGTGGACCGCGAACGCACCATCGACTTCATGGGCGAGGCGGCGCGCGTTTACGCCACGCCGATGATGGTGCGCGACATCGAGATGACCTGTCGCGATCTGCTGCTCGCGCATCTAGACCCGGGCGAAGACTCGGTCGGCACGCGCGTCGAGGTCGATCACCTGGCGGCGAGCCTGCTCGGGCAGAAGGTGACGATCGAGGCCAAGATCGCCGAAGTCAAGGGCCGCGCGGTGAGCTTCGAAATCAGCGCTTCGGACGGGATCGACACGATCTGCCGCGGCCGCCACGGGCGCTTCGTCGTCGACGTGAAGCAGACCGAGCAACGGCTCGCGGCGAAGAAGCAGAAGGCAGGGCTATGAAGAACCTGAGCACGATCAAGGTCGTCGAGCATCCAGTGAAGGTGGAGACTGGCACGCACAAGCTCGCCACCTACTGCTACCAGTGCGTCGCCGGACCCGACCTCCTCACGGTCAAGGTGAACGCGCAAGGCGTCGCGACCGAGGTCGAGCCGAATTTCGCTGCCGAGGCGGTGCACCCCGGCGGCGGCAAGGTCTGCGTCAAGGCCTACGGCCTGGTGCAGAAACTGTACAACCCGAACCGCGTGCGCTCGCCGATGCGGCGCACCAACCCGAAGAAGGGCCGCAACGAAGATCCCGGCTTCGTGCCGATCTCCTGGGACGAGGCGCTCGACACCGTAGCGAAGAAGCTGCTCGAAATTCGCTCCAGCGGCCTGCTCGATGCATCCGGCTATCCGAAGGTGGCAACGAGTTTCGGCGGCGGCGGCACGCCGCAGTCGTACATGGGCAGCTTCCCGGCCTTTCTTTCGGCCTGGGGCCCGATGGACATGGGTTTCGGCTCGGGTCAGGGCGTCAAGTGCTACCACTCCGAGCATCTCTACGGCGAGTTCTGGCACCGTGGCTTCACCGTGTCGGCGGATACGCCGCATTGCAACTACAACATCTCCTGCGGCGCGAACATCGAGGCCTCCGGCGGCGTGGTCGGAGTCTGGCGCCACGCCAACGCGCGCGAGCGCGGCATCAAGCGTGTGCAGGTCGAGCCGCACCTTTCGGTGACCGGTGCCTGCTCGGCGGAATGGGTGCCTATCAAACCCAAGACCGACCCGGCTTTCCTCTTCGCGCTGATTCACGTGATGCTGCACGAGCAGCCGCGCGAGCGGCTCGACCTCGAGTTTCTCAAGCGCCACAGCTCATCGCCCTACCTCGTAGGACCGAACGGCTTCTACCTGCGCGATCACGAAACGCGCAAGCCGCTGGTGTGGGACGCGAATAACGAAAAGGCCGTACCGTTCGACACTCCAGGCATCAACCCGGCGCTCGAAGGTTCGTACGATGCCGAAAGCGTCGAGATCGGTCCCGATGCGCAAACGCTCGGCGAAGGCGACCTGGTCGGCGAGCCAGCCTTCGGCAAATTGGTCGCCCACATGCGCGCGTACTCGCCGGAATGGGCGAGCGGAATCTGCGATGTCGGGGCCAGTGTCATGCGCCGCATCGCTAACGAGTATCTCGATGCCGCGCAGGTCGGCGCGACGGTCGAAGTCGACGGCCGCACGTTGCGCTACCGCCCGGTGGCGGTGACGCTCGGCAAGACCGTCACCAACGGCTGGGGCGGTTACGAATCCTGCTGGGCACGCACCGTGCTCGCGGCTCTGGTCGGCGCGCTAGAGACGGTCGGAGGCACCCTGGGCACCACGGTGCGCCTAAACCGCCCGCTGAACGAGCGTCACAAGAGCGTGCGCAAGGGGCCCGACGGATTCATGGCCTATCCGCTCAATCCGACCGACAAGGAGCACTGGTCGGCGCAGCCCAACATCCGCAATGCCTACCGCACCATGGTGCCGCTCGCCGGGGACGGGCCCTGGAGCCAGGCGCTCGGGCCGACGCACTTTTCCTGGATGTTTCTCGACGAAACGCCTGCGGGCCTGCCGCGCGTGACGCTGCCGGAAGTGTGGTTTCTCTACCGCACCAACCCGGCAGTCTCGTTCTGGGACACCGACGGCATTGCTGACAAAATGGCGCGCTTTCCCTTCGTGGTCGCCTTCGCCTACACGCGCGACGAGACCAACCATTTCGCCGACGTCCTGCTGCCCGAGGCGGTCGACCTGGAAAGCCTGCAGCTGATCCGCATCGGCGGCTCGAAGTTCATCGAGCAGTTCTGGGAGCACGAAGGCTATGCGCTGCGCCAGCCCGTGGTCGCGCCGGCGGTCAATGCGCGCGACTTCACCGACATCGCCACCGAGCTCGCCGCGCGCACCGGGCTGCTCGAAAAGTACAACGCGGCGATCAACAAGGGCGTGGTCGGGGTCGCACTCAAGGGCGAGGCCGAGGGCGCGACATGGGATTTCTCGCTCGACACGGCGCTGGTGCACAGCCGCGAGACGATCTGGGACGCGGTGTGCCGCGCCGCGAGTGCCGAGCTCACCGGCGGCAAAGAGACGCAGGGTCTCGACTGGTGGAAGGAACACGGCCTGCGCACGCGCCCCTTCCCCAGGCTCGACTGGTACCTGCAGCCGACGCTCGAGGACATGGGGCTGCGCTTCGAGCTGCCGTACCAGGAGCGGCTGTATCGCGTCGGCCAGGAGCTTGGCAAGCGGCTGCACGAGCACGGCATGAGCTGGTGGGACACGCAGCTCGCCGAGTACCAGACGCTGCCGGCGTGGAAGGATTTCCCGAAACTGTGGGAAGAGGAACTCGGCCGCATGGGCGGACGCGCCGAGGACTACCCGTTCTGGCTGCTCACTGCGCGCAGCATGCAGTACGCCTGGGGCGGCAACGTGGGCATGCAGATGATCAAGGAGGTCGCGGACAACATCGCCGGCCATCAAGGCGTGATCCTGAATCCACGCGCCGCGGACGAACGCGGCATTGCCGAGGGTGACATGGTCGAGATCGCGACGCCCAAGGCGAGCGTGCGCGCGAAGGCGGTGCTGCGCCAGGGCATCCGGCCCGACACGCTGCTTCTGCTCGGCCAGTTCTCGCACTGGGCGACGCCCTACGCGAAGGACTTTGGCATGCCGAGCATGAACAGTCTCGTGCCGATGTCGCTGCCGCTCACCGACGCGACGGGCTCGGGGGCGGATTTGGTGCGGGTGTCGCTGAGGAAGGTGAAGTGAGCACGGTGGCACTCGTTGTCTGGAATCGGCGGATTGCGCTGGCTGGCTTTGTCTCCTGCATTTGCGCGCTCGCAAACTGCGCGAACGTGCAAATGCAGGAGATCGATGAAAAGCGGTTGGGGTCGGAGGACGCTCGATGACTCGCTGGGCCATGATCGCCGATCTGCGGCGCTGCGTCGGCTGTCAGACCTGCACCGCGGCGTGCAAGCACACCAATGCGACGCCCCCGGAAGTGCAGTGGCGGCGCGTGCTCGACATGGAGGTCGGCGAGTATCCCGAGGTGCAGCGCGTGTTCGTGCCGGTGGGCTGCATGCACTGCGCCGATCCGCCCTGCATGCACGTCTGCCCTTCGACGGCGACGAAAAAACGCGCGGACGGAATCGTGACGATCGACTACGACCTGTGCATCGGCTGCGCGTACTGCGCGGTCGCCTGTCCCTATCAAGCGCGCTACAAGACCGACGAGCCGAGCTTTGCCTATGGCGAAGGGCCGATCCAGAGCGAGGCGGCGCGCTTCGATGCGGGCCGCTATGGCGTGGCGACGAAATGCACGTTCTGCTCGGATCGTGTCGATGCAGGGCTGGAGCAGGGGCTCACGCCGGGCATCGACCCGGAGGCGACGCCCGCCTGCGTCAATTCCTGCATCGCCAAGGCGCTGCATTTCGGGGACGTAGAGAACCCCGACAGCAATGTGTCGCACCTCCTGGCCGAGAATCAGTTCTTCCGGATGCACGAGGAGCTCGGCACGGATCCGGGGTTCTACTACCTCTGGGATAAGAAAGCGGAGAGCGCGGCATGAGTTTTGGTCCCAAGCCGTGGCAGCAGCTGCACTGGGACGAGCGCGCCGCTGCAAATTTCATTCTGGGGGGCACAGGCGCGGGTCTGCTGGTCGCCTGGGCGGTGTCCGCGGCGGTGACGCCGGTCTGGCAGGCCTACGTCCTGGCGGGCATGGCATGCATTGGCCTTGGCCTTGGTGCGGTCTGGCTTGAGATCGGCCGCAAGCTGCGCGCGATTCATGTCTTCTTTCATCCGCAGACCTCGTGGATGACGCGCGAAGCGATGGTCGCTGTGGTGCTGTTCGGTCTCGGGCTTGCCGCTCTCGTCTCGGGCTGGCGAGCGCTCGGGCTCGCCGCGGCACTGGTTGCGATCGGCTTCGTCTACTGCCAGGGCCGCATCCTGCACGCCTCGAAGGGCATCCCGGCCTGGCGCGAGCCGGCGGTCACCGCGTTCATCGTCACCACCGGGCTTGCCGAAGGCGCGGGCGCCTTCCTCGCAGCGAGCGCGTTTGCGGGCAGCGCGCATCGTGCGGGGCTGGCGTTCTTCGCCCTCGCCGTGATCGCGCGGGCGCTCGGGTGGTCGCGGTACCGCGCGCGGCTCGCGCACGGGGCCTCGCGCCGCGCGCTCGACGCGCTGGATCCGGCCGGGCGCATTTTGATGCAGCTCGGCACGATCGTGCCCCTCGTTCTCGCCGTAGCGGGCCTTGCGTTTGGGCAATACGCGGCGCCCGCCGGCATCTTCGCCGGCCTCCTGGCTCTAGGCGCCGGCTGGTATCTCAAGTTCGTGCTGGTGACGCGCGCCGCGTTCAACCAGGGCTTCGCACTGCCGAAGCTGCCGGTGCGCGGCAGCCGCTAGCGAAGTCGACCGATGACGCCGGTACTCCAGTCGCGCTACGCCAGGTTGCATCATCGCGCAGCGGCGAAGCGGCGCGCGCGCTATTACTTCGAGCGAGATGCCGAAACCCTCCCGCGCGAGGCGCTCGTGAAGCTCCAGTTGCGACGGCTGCGAGCTTCGCTTAAGAACGCCTGGGAGAACGTGCCGCTGCACCGGCAGCGGATGAAGGCGGCGTGCGTGAAGCCGGAGGATATTCGCAGCCTCGACGACGTCGCGCGCCTGCCGTTTACCGTCAAGACAGACCTGCGCGATCACTATCCTTTCGGGCTCTTCGCACGGCCGCGGACTCAGCTTGTGCGCCTCCACGCGTCGTCCGGGACGACCGGCAAGCCGACCGTCGTGGGGTATACCGCGAAGGATCTGCACACTTGGACTGGCCTCATGGCGCGCACGCTGGCCTGCGGCGGCATGCGCCCGGGCGACCTGGTGCATAACGCGCTCGGCTACGGCCTTTTCACCGGCGGGCTGGGATTTCACTACGGGATCGAGCGCCTCGGCGCGACCGTGGTTCCGGTCTCCGGAGGCATGACCGAGCGCCAGGTCGTGCTGCTGCAGGACTTTGGCGCACGCGTACTCTGTGCGACACCGTCCTACGCGCTGAACATCGCCGAGGTGGCCGAGCGCGAAGGCATCGACCTTCGCAAAGGCAGGCTGGAGGTCGCACTGTGCGGCGCAGAGCCCTGGAGCGAGGCGATGCGCCGCGAGATCCAGGTCCGGCTCGGGGTGCGCGCCTACGACAATTACGGGCTGTCCGAGATCATGGGGCCCGGTGTCGCGGTCGAATGCGAAGCGCAGGACGGCCTGCATGCATGGGAGGACCATTTCCTGCTGGAGATACTCGACCCGGAAACCGGGACGGCCGTGCCCGAGGGCCACGCGGGCGAGCTGGTGATCACCACGCTCACCAAGGAAGCGCTGCCGATGGTCCGCTACCGCACGCGCGACATCACTGCGATCGACCGCAGGCGCTGTGGCTGCGGCCGAACCCATGCGCGCATCCGACGGCTGACCGGGCGCAGCGATGACATGCTGATCATCCGCGGCGTCAATGTCTACCCGTCGCAGGTCGAATCGGTGCTGATCGGCCTGCCCAATATCGCGCCGCATTATCAGCTGGTGGTGGAGCGGCAGGGCGTGCAGGACACGCTCAGGATCGAGGTCGAGGCCGCGGCCTCGGTCGAGGCCACGACTGCGGCCTACGCGCGGCTTGGCGAACAGGTTCAGCACCAAATCAAGTCGATGATCGGCATCACGACGCGCGTGGTCGTCAAGCACCCGGGCGAGGTGCCGCGCTCGCAGGGCAAGGCTGTGCGCGTACGCGACGAGCGCCCCAAGACCGGCTGAGGCCGATGGGGCTGCCGTGATTCCGGCCTTTCCAGGCGCGGCACGCAGCCGCCTGCTTCCGGCATCGGTCCCCTTTCGCTATTTCGGCGCAGCAGTCCTGTTTCATGTCGTCGCCTGGGCGGCGCTTGTCGCCGGTGCAAAGGATCTGATGGGGTTTGCCGGTGGCATCGGGCCGGTATTTGCCGCGCTGCATCTCACCACGCTCGGGGTACTCGCCATGACGGCGATCGGCGCCACACTGCAGCTGCTGCCGGTCGCCACGCGCCAGCCGGTGCGCTCGGTGAGCGCGGCAAAGCTCGTCTGGTGGCTGCTCACCCCCGGTGTCGCGTTGTTTGCCGCTGCGGCCGGGTTGTACCGCCCGCAGTGGATGAGCGTCGGCGCGACCCTCGTGGTCGCGGCGCTCGCGATCTACGGCTGGCTGCTTGCCGAAAACCTGCGCCACGCCCGCGGCATGCGGATCGTCGTCCTGCATGGTTGGGCTGCCCTCGGCGCACTGACGCTGCTGGTGGTGAGCGGACTGGGACTGGTCGCCTATTACGAGCACGGCGTCGCGCTCGATCGAGGCGCCTTTGCAGCGATCCACCTCGTCGTTGCGACCTATGGATTCATGGGATTGCTCGCGCTCGGCCTGTCGCAGTTCCTGCTGCCGATGTTTGCGCTGTCGCCAGCGCCTGCGCCGCGGATCGCGAAGTGGACACTTGCGATGGCAAGCGGCGCGATCGCCGGCGCAGTGCTCGATCGCTTGCTGTTCGGGCAGACCGCGCTGCTCGCGGCGGCAACGGCACTGGGGCTTGCCGCAGCAGTCACGCACGTGATCTCGATGGAACGCGCGATGGCCAGGCGCCTGCGTCCCCCGCTCGGTCCGGCATTCCTGCTGATCCGCATCGGCTGGGCCTGCCTGATCGCGAGCCTTGGGCTGGCTTTGCCGCTCGCGCTCGGCTGGCGCGCGAACGGCGCGCTCGCCGCGTTTGGCGTGCTGCTCATCGCAGGGTGGCTGCTCACGTTCCTGCTTGCGGTACTTCAGCGCATCGTGCCCTTTCTCGCTTCCGCGCACGCGGGCGGCGGCGCCCGCGGCATGCCGCTCGTGTCGCCGCTGGAGCCCGGCGGCTCGCTTGCCGTGCATCGCGTGCTGCATGTCGTCGCGCTCGTCGGCCTGCTTGTCGCCATCGCGGCGCAGGCCGAGGGCCTCGCGCGCGTCGCCGCGGCCACGGGTCTTGCCGGGGCGATTGCGTTCAGTCTGTTCTTCACGCGCAGTTTGATGCGCCTGCGTGCGGCGCGGCTCGAATCGGAACCCGCGGCACCGGCTTCCGGCTGAACAGGTTTCTGGGATCGTTTTGCATGGAATTCAACCTGAATATCACTCGCCGGCTGCATGAAGAGCACGCCGCCACGCTCACGCTGTGGAGCCGGCTTGAGCAGCTGCTGACGGCGCGCGGTGCCCAGTGGCCGACGGTGCCGGGCGATGCAGCGAGTTCCTGTCTGCGCGAATGCGCCGGCGCGCTTGCGCACGAAGTATCGGCGCACTTCGCTTTCGAGGAAGCGCAGCTCTTTCCCAGGCTCGAGGACAGCGGCGAGGGCGACATCGCGCAATTGCTCGCCGAGGAGCACACTGCGATCCGCGAGGCGGCCGAGCGCTTTTCGGTCTTGCAGGCACGCGCGGCGCGCGGCGAATTGGACGACGCCGGCTGGCGCAGCCTGAAAACGCTCGCGCTCGAGCTGGTCGAGCGCCTCGTGTCGCACGTGCAGAAGGAGGAAATGTCGCTCCTGCCTGCGCTCGAGGACCTGATCGACGAGAACGAGGATCTCGCGCTGATCACCGAGTACAGCCTGGGTTGAATCGTTTGCGTGGCGCGCAAGGAATCGGAGGACACATGAATGCCAGAAAGACTGCGAGTGCGAAGACGCGCGGACCCGTGACCCGTCCGCTCGCCGCGGACGATCTCGACGCAGTCGTTGCCATCGATTCCGCGCTGATCGGCCGTGCGCGGCGCGCCTACCATGAACGCCGTCTCGCGGCGGCGAAGCGCGCGCCTGCGTTGCACGCCCAGTTCGCCGTCGAGGAAGGCGGCCGCGTCAGCGGTTATCTCCTCGGCAAAGTGCTCGAAGGCGAGTTTGGACGCAGCGTACCGGCAATCCGCCTGGAGGTGATCGCCGTGTCGCCCGAGGCCCAGGGTCACGGTGACGGCATCGCCCTGTGCGAAGCGCTCGAGGCCGAGGCGCGCCGGCGCGGCATTCGCGAACTTCGCACCGGCGCTTCGTGGCACGACCATCACATGCTGCAGTTTCTAGATCACGCCGGCTGGTCGCTCGGCTCGAATCACGTGATCGATTGCCGTGTCGCAGGCGCAAAGCTCGGCTCGAGCGGCGAGGAGCCGGTGGTGGTCGAGGGGCGCGAGCGCCCCGCGGATCAGAACGATTACGGCGCATCGGCGGCAAACGATTTCGAGGCGCTTGCGCGGGACCTGGCCGATGTGCGTTCGCTCTCCACCATGGATCTCGACGCCGTGGTCCGCATCGACCGGCGCCTCACCGGACACGACCGCAGCGCCTACATGAGGCACAGACTGGAGGAAGCGCTCGCCGATTCCGGCATCCGCGTCTCGCTCATTGCGCGCATCGAAAACGGACTCGCCGGCTATCTCATGGCAAGCGCCGATTACGGCGATTTCGGCCGCGCCGAGCCGGTCGCGATCATCGACACGATCGGCGTGGACCCGGGATTCGCGCACCGCGGCGTGGGTCACGCGCTGCTGTCTCAGCTGTTCATCAATCTCGGGGCCCTGCGCATCGAACGTGTCGAAACGGTGCTCGCCAAGGAGAACCTCGACCTGCTCGAATTCTTCTATCACGCCGGCTTCGGACCGAGCGAGCGGCTCGCGTTCGTAAAGCACCTCGCTTGACCACCTGGCGGCCTGACCGCCTGCTCGAGGGCTGCGAAGCCCTCGAGCAGCGCTTTCCGGACGACTACGACGGCGAAGTCGTCGCGACCTTGGTGCGCCTCCCGGCGCAAGCGGCGCCGCGCGGTGCGGTGCTCTACGTGCACGGCTTCATCGACTATTTTTTCCAGCGCCATATGGCCGAGCGATTCGCGGCCGAGGGCTATG